>Ga0224510_10000183_pt1 | contig 53010 bp, 42 predicted proteins | sample SF_May12_sed_USG_FD_170161 | JGI IMG/M metagenome (GOLD analysis project Ga0224510, IMG submission 170161) | Sediment microbial communities from San Francisco Bay, California, United States - SF_May12_sed_USGS_4_1 | ecosystem: Environmental > Aquatic > Marine > Sediment | place: USA: California... | reverse complement strand
ATCCCGATCCTCGACGACGCGGATCCGGAGGCCGACAAAACGCTGATCGTTTACCTGACGTCCACGGATCCCGATCGCGTCGGAGAGCCATCTTCGGCGGTGCTGACGATACACGACGACGATGCGCCAGCCGTCGGCACGCTGCAGTTCTCCGAAGCCAGCTACAGCGTCAGCGAGGACGCCGGCGCGTTAACTGCCAGCGTGACACGTACCGGCGGCAGTGCCGGAACAATCGGCGTGACGCTTTCCACATCCGACGCCGATGCAACCGCCGGCAGTGACTACGAGGCGTTGCAGACCGTGATCAGCTTCGCCGACGGTGACACTGCGCCCAAACAGGTCGATGTCGTCATTCTCGACGATGCCGAAGAAGAAGGCGATCACGCATTCAACCTGCTGTTGTTCGATCCGACCGGCGGCGCTGAGCTCGGTACACCGGCCACTGTGCCGGTCGTAATCGTAGACAACGATAGTGTGACGCTGCCGCCCGATGCACCGCTGCTCGGCGTCAGCAACGGCGTAAAGCAGCTCGTGTTCGATTGGGCGGCCGTGCCGGGCGCAAGCTTTTATCGGCTGTTCATGGACCCGAGCGGTGCGTCCGGCTACACGCAGATCGGCGGTGACATCCCGATCGGCGAACTCGCTTACTACCTGCCGGTCTCGGCGCACCTGGTGGACTGGAGTTTTGCACGCTTCCGGCTGCAGGCATGCAACAGCGCCGGCTGCACGGACTCCAACGAGGTCGGCATCGATGACCTGATGCTCGGTGCAATCGGCTTCTTCAAGGCATCGAACACGGAGGGAACGCAACAGCGGTCGCCGCAGGTGGGCGACTTTTTCGGCTGGACGGTGGCGCTGTCCGACGATGGCGGCACGCTCGCGGTCACGGCATACAACGAGGACAGCGCCGCGCGTTACATCAATGGCGATCAGAGTGACAACTCGCTGAGAGACGCCGGCGCAGTGTACGTATTCACCGAGAGTGGAAGCGGCTGGCACCAGCAGGCGTACGTGAAGGCGTCAAACACGGACAATTTCGACGGATTCGGCGCAGCCCTCGCCGTCAGCGCGGATGGCAATACCCTTGCCGTTGGTGCGCCGGGCGAGGCGAGCAGCGCGACTGGCATCAATGGCGACCAGGCAGACAATTCGATGTCCAGTGCCGGTGCCGTGTATGTCTATCGGCGTGTCGGCGGAGTGTGGAGCCTCGAGGCGTACCTCAAAGCGTCGAACACGGACGCACAGGATCGCTTCGGAAGTTCGCTGGCTATTTCCGATGACGGCAATACGCTGATCGTGGGGGCGCCGGAGGAGTCGGGCGGTGCGACCGGGCTCAACGGCGATCAGCTCGACGACAGCGTGCCCGAAGCCGGTGCGGGCTATCTCTTCACTCGCGACGCTGGTGCCTGGCAGCAACAGGCTTATGTAAAGGCGTCGAACACCGAAGCCGCAGACTGGTTCGGTACCAGTGTAGCAATGAGCGGCGACGGCCTTACGTTCGCCGTCGCGGCGCAGCGCGAGGACAGCGCAGCACGCGGCATCGACGGCGATCAGGGTGACAACTCCGCGTCGGGCATCGGCTCAGTGCTCGCCGGAACCGGCGCGGTGTACCTGTTTGCAAGCGACAACGGTGCCTGGAGCCAACAGGCCTACGTCAAGTCATCGAATCTCGATACCGACGATCTTTTCGGCAGCGCACTTTCTTTGAACCGCGACGGCAATCTTCTGGTAGTTGGTGCTCGTGGGGAGGACGGCGCCGGCATTGGCGTCGGCTCGTCGCTCGAACAAGATAATTCGCTCAGCAATAGCGGCGCAGCTTACCTTTTTGTGCGCAGCGGCGGCCTGTGGCAGCAGCGCAGTTACCTCAAGGCATCGAATCCGGCACGCGAGAATCGCTTTGGCGGCGCTGTTGATTCAAGCAGTGACGGGCACTATGCAATCGTCGGCGCCGAGGGTGAGGATGCGCTGACTAAAGGTATCAACGGAAGCCAGACACAACCCAGTTTAGGTGTCGACGTTGGGGCGGCCTACCTGTTCAACCGCGATGTTATCAGCGGCGACTGGGCCCAAATCGCCTACGTCAAACCGACGAACAGTGACCAATCGCCATCTGGATTTGGCCGCGATCTGAGCTTCGGACTGACGCTGGCGATCAGCGCTGAGGGACGTGTCCTCGCGGTTGGCGCCTACCGTGACGGCAGTGACGCGACCGGCATCGGCGGCGACCAGACGAACCGGGAAGCCCTCGCGTCGGGTGCTGTCTATGTCTACTAGCCTTGCTCGGCAGACACCGGTTTTGCCTTCTATGAAAGCTATTGACGAACCATGAGCAAATACACTGCAGTTTTGCTCGCCAGCCGAGAGGGCTAATGAATGTGTTGCATAAACCGGTTGAAACCGCATCCGATCGCAGCCTTTCGAAATGCAAGCTCGCGCTCTGAAAGCGCAAGCAACTATCCGACCTATTGCTGCCATCCGCTGACGTGCCGGATTATGTGTCTGTCGACGAGCTGCAAATTTTGCGGTTCAACTCCGCCAGATAAAGGATAGGAAATTCGATCGCGTCGTCGAACTCCGAAGAACGAAAAACGACCGTTGAATCCTGGTGTCGCAGCTGATCGCCGAGCTCGAATGGCGGGCCAACGGGCATTGCGCGGAGAGGCGGCGGTTGCCATGGTTGAAACACACGCGAACGGCATGTTATGAGCGTGCATTTTCCGTGAGTGAGCCGAAGGCGATCCTCGGATATCGGTTCAGGCGATGTCCGGTACCGGGTGACAGGTGAGGGGAAGCGTCTCGCCGTTGGGCCAGGGCGGATCCGGGCCGCGGGTGAGCGGGTCTCGGGCTGTGGGCTCCAGACGCTGAGGTGCCTGAGGATGCGTTCGATGACTCCGGCATCATCGATGAGTGCGATGATGCGCATGGTGCTGCCGCAGCGAGTGCATTTGAGCTCATCGTCCCGGTGTCTCGGTCTGCACGGCTCGGTGCTGAGACTCACGCGTACCAGTGCCGACTGCCGAGGTCCACGACCCAAACTTGTCAATCAGCAAAAATTGGCCGTCGGGCGCGACGGACGGCTGCGGGAAATTTGCGGGGATCAGCTGTGCATCGTTGTGCACCGTACTGCAAATCAAGCAACGGCCGCCCCGGTAACCTATTCATAAATACAGCCTGAAGCAACTAAACTTCGAACTGAAAATCCGTGTTTCGGTGGTTCGATTGATTCGGACCACCCTTGGGCATTCCTCACCCTGAAGGACGCCCTAGGGTCAATAATTTCTCCTCCAATGGCCTCCGACAAATTCATTGTCCAAAGAGGTCAAACCGCATATCTTCTATTGCGTGCTGACTCCAGCGGCAACATGGCATTCCTGACATTGCGCGCTGATTCGTTCTGCTGCGGCGCGTGCGGTCGCAAGATCGGATGCGGTTTGAACCGCCTCTGCTTCCGTGCGCATGCGATACAGGTGCGGTAGCCAGTCGGATTGCACGGAGACATCGGATTCATGTTCCGCCAACCATTTGGCTGCCGTCTTCGCTGCTTCGAGATTGCCGTCCGCAAGGGCGAAATTGAGCTCGTCGAGTGTTTCCGCGTGGTCGTGCATGTGCATGCGAAGCGATTCGTTCTGCCAAATCTCATTTTCTGCAGTTGGGGCGACGGTTTCGGGCGCGGTCATTGGCGCTTTGTCCAGCGCTTCGGTCGTAGCCTGCTCTTTCTCGGCGCAAGCTGTCGCGATCAATACGCACCCGACGACCAAAATCATATTTTGTTTCATAGCTCCTACCCTACCAGACAATAAGGCCAATGAATCATACGACAATGAAATAATATTGCCCTTGTGGTTAGTACTCACATACTCGCCACGCGCGAAAGAATGCATTCAGGAAGAATACCGGGCGTCGACTGGGCAAACAGAACTGTGGAACAGTCGGAAAGTTGAGTCATTCCGCCGTCTACGTCCCTCAGCGCGCATTTTGATGCCAAATCAGGATCACCTGCCGTTACTCAACGTGACCTACAGCGTCCCGTTGGTATTCGGCGGGACAGACGCCAAATAGTTTAACTGTCGCCGGAATTCAGGTTAGTGTTAGTCATTGTTTGGCGATGTATTGTGGAGTTATCGTAATGCCCCGATTCTCTGGAGTTCTGTTGCTGATAGCATCCGGTCTCGGTCTCAATAGTGCCTGTGGACAGATGAATTACGAGTCAGAGCGGCAAGCGATGGTCGACGAGCTGCGCAACGAGTCCCGATTGACCGAGGAATATGGTGCGCCGCGCATCAGTGACCAAACGCTGGAGGTACTCGGACGGGTGCCGCGGCACGAGTTCGTGCCCGACGATCAAAAACGTTACGCATACGAGAACCGGCCATTGCCGATTGGTGCCGGGCAGACAATTTCCCAACCCTACATTGTTGCGTTGATGACCGACCTTGCCGAAGTGACGAAGGACGATGTCGTGCTGGAGGTCGGTACCGGCTCCGGATACCAGGCTGCAGTTCTGTCCGAGTTGGCGGGTCACGTCTACACGATAGAAATCATCGAAATGCTCGGTCAGCGTGCAAAGAGTGTCCTGGATCGCCTTGGTTACAATAACGTCACGGTCAGAATAGGCGATGGTTACGCAGGCTGGCCCGATCAGGCGCCGTTTGACGCAATTCTGGTAACGGCTGCGCCCGAGAATATTCCGCAACCGCTGATAGAGCAGCTTGCAGTTGGCGGACGCATGGTCATCCCGGTAGGTGCGGAGGGTGAAGTGCAAGTGCTGCAGGTACTGACAAAGAATTCGGATGGCCTGCTGATCGTCAAGAATGTCATCGCGGTTCGTTTCGTCCCGCTAATACGCGAGGAAAGATAGGGAATAAGCGGGGATATTCCTGCTAGCATCGCCCCGACAATAGAAACGAGGATTCCTTATGCCCGAGATCATTCCGCTGGGCTGGCTTCACACGGTCATGGGTGCCGTTGCCCTTTTGAGCGGGGGCTTTACGCTGGCCAGATTCAAGGAAATCCTGCTGCATACACGGTCGGGACAGGTTTATCTGACGACAACCTTGTTGACTGCGGGCACGGCCCTGGCCATTTTTCAACGCGGCGAATTCGGCCCGGGTCATGCGCTGGCTGTGATGACCCTGCTTGCGTTAGCGGTCGGGACGCTTGCTGCAACTGTAAAGGCGTTCGGCAAATGGTCACGACAGGTGCAGGCGATCAGTTACTCGGCAACCTTGCTCTTCCATTCCATCCCCGCGGTAACCGATGGCCTGTTGCGTCTGCCGGTTGGCAACCCCGTTCTCAAGTCCATAGAAGATCCGGTTTTCAGAATACTCTACCTGGCGCTGTTAATCCTGTTCCTGGTCGGAGTCAGCCTGCAGCTGCTTTGGATCCGTCGGAATCCCGACCGATCAGCTTTGCACTGAGCGTCGGGCATTCACTTTCGCAACTATTCCACACTCCTGTACACGGTGCCGAACAGGTGGTCGCACAGTGGATAGGTAATGTTGAAATTGTAGCGGGTCATCAGACTGGAGTTGTGGTGATGCATCGGCCTGCGGTACCTGGAATACAGTATGACGTGTCAATAAGCTCCCGGGGACACTGTTGCAGGTGTTGCCGCGGCTTTGTCGACCGGCCCGAGATACAGGTCGAGCCAGGCCAGCATCTCCGAAATGTATTCGCTCTTCGGCGGGATGTGATCGGTCTCGTATATTTTCAGGACTTTGTGCTCCTCCGGAGTGCCGATCAGGTCGAACAGCGGTTTTGCGGAAGCCTCTTGATCGACGATCGAATCGTATCGCCCGACCATCATCAGAAACGGCATCGTTATTCGGGGTGCGTAGTTGATCGGGCTTACTTCCGGGAGGCCGGCCTCGTAGATACCGCCGGCAAGGATGATGGCGGTCTTCGGCCTGGTCTCGACGGCAGGAATGATCGCGCCCATGACGGCGCCCCAGCTCATGCCGTAAAAAGCCAGTCGCTCTCCGTCGATGTCCGGTCGCGTCTCCAGGTAATCGATCGTGCGGCGAAAGTCTTTCACCAGCTGAGTCAGAAACTCGCTGTACTGGTAAGTGTTAGTGCCCATGTGGATTGCCAGCAGCCTGTCGTCGCGCCGCTCGAAAGTGCCCTTGTAAACGGGGTAGGCGACCGCGCGGCCGGTCTTGACGAGGAATGACAGGAATACCGGGTATTCGTAGTACTGGTCGATGTCCTTGCTCGACTCCTTGAACAGGGACGCGCTGCCCGGAAAATAAATGACGGTCTGAAAAGGCGGTTCCGAAGTTTTCGGCAGGAACAGGTTGATGATCATCCGTTCATCGCCGTAGGGCGTATCGACCGAGACGCGCTCGACCGTCCATAATTCGGAGCTGTTATCCAGCGATTCCTGTCGGACATTCAGATCCAGATCGTCGAAATCGTACTGGCGCAGGAAAACTTCGAAGATCTCGTCGGAGACCACTTCGTGGTCGTACCAGTCCGTCGCCGGATTGATCGGAACGGCTGTAAACGCAGCTTCGGGTACGTTCAGACCGCCCGGGTAGACGACCGTCCGGAACCCGTAGTCCGGGCCGCGGAACATCGGCGGTGCCTGGCTCAACTCGGAGAATCGATACGGGTTGTCGCTGAATGATCCGCCCCGCACCAACTTGCCCATCGCCGTATCGTTCGAACACCATTCACGAACGTTTCCGGCGAGATCGTAGGTGCCGTACGCTGTGACGCCCGGCAGACTGCCCACCTCGACAGTGCCTTTACCACGAAAGTTGCTGAACGGCGCGAACAGCGCGAAACCGCCCAGCTGCGGGAACTGAATGAGCGGCGAGTACTCGCCTCGCGCTACTCCCCAGTGCATGCCTGTTGGCAGCGATTTGCCGGCGTACTCGGCGTACGCGGCGGCTTCGTACCAGCTCACGCCGGAGACCGGATAATTCTCCGTTCCGTCGGGATATGTGCCGCCGAGCCAGGAACTCGGGCCCGGCCGTCCGGTGCTATCGACGAAGCGGGAAATCCCTTCCTCCCAGCTGATTACCTCGCCGTCCTCGACGAAGTCGTGCCGCCAGTAATCCTTGTTCCTGTATGCACCGGCCTGGACGAATTTCTGAAATTTGCCGTTGGTCACCTCGTAGCGGTCGATGAAGAAGTCCCGTACTTCGCCCTGCGGGGTTGCTGTGCCGGCGACGCGGACTGTGCCCGGCGGGAGCTCACCGATCCTGTCCAGCTTTCTGAATATGTTGTTCGGGTGCAGCAGCTCCTTGTTGGTCATCTTGCCGCTCAGGCTGATGTCCCAGGAAGACGCCGCCGCGGTGACGGTCTCATAGCCTTCTTTGACGAACTTCCAGCGGAAGACGCCAACCGGGACACGGATGCTCGTGACAGGTGTAACGCCCAGCCGTCTCCACTGCTCCTCGGGGCTGCGATAGTCTTTCATGAAAACGTCGGCACCTGGTGGATCCGAGTCGATGTCGATGCGCATCGATATGGTTTCAAAGATGTCGGCAAGGCCCGGGTCGTCCGGGATGATCTCCTCCGCCTGTAGCGCCAGGTCATACGTTTCCGTAAAGTCGCCCCAGTTCACTTCCAGTTGGCTTCTGATTTCCGGCAGGAGCTCGTCTTTCGCCCAGCGAACATCGGCCTCGTGATCGAGATACCGTTTGAACTCAAAAACGGCAAATGAAGCGACCGAGACCAGTGCCAGCAGGGACACGGGGATCGCGTATCGGGACAAAGCAGAAAGCAACGTAGGTGCTTCAGCGGAAATCGAAGCCAGGTCGAAATAGTCCGGCGACTCACTCAGAAGTTTTACGCCGGCAAGCAGTTTCCTGCGATAATTTTTCTGCCGTATCTCGTAACGCATGAGTGCTTGCGTTGTACCGGTCGACATCGCAAGTCCCGGCGGCATTTCTGTTGCGGCGATGTGCGACGCGAGTACCGGTATGTTTTTGTCGATCCCGAAATACACTTCGTCGCGACAATGGCGCGAATTCACCGAAGTCGGGCTTACGTAGAAAAGTACCAGGCTTGCGCCGAGAATCGCTTTGCCGAGCTTCTCGGGAAACTCCGCACCCGGACTGATGCCCTCGTCGTACCAGATATTGATGCCCTGATCCCGCAGCCACAGGATCTCCGGGTACACGATCCTTGAATCATCGTGCGCGTAACAAACGAACACATAAGGCCCGTCCCCGTCGTAGGCTGGAAAAGGCTTGTCCAATTAACGCTCCCGTCGGTGAAGCTAAAGCTGCAGCCTTGGCGCCGTCCGCTATTTTGCCACAGAAACGCGATAGTCTATTGTTGCGGAACTTACCCGTCGCCGTTGCACTGGTGAGGGGCTCGAGACCGACGAGGACTATGGTGACCGGTTGCAGGCCGCCGCTGCCGGAGGAACCGCGGTCTCAGGCGGCGAGCACCAGGCAGAACAAAACAACTGTCCATGCATGTCGTGACATGGGTGTCCCTTTTGCCCGCTGGCGCATGCGGTGCTGCAAGGCTTCAAGCTGTGTATCCGTGGGCTGCGGACATGCTTGCAGCTATTTGGGATTCTTGTATACCGTGCCAAAGAAATAGTCACACAATGGATAAGTGATGTTGAAATTGTATCGGGTCATCAATTGTGGATTGTGGTGATGTGCGTGGTGCTGTCGCAGGCGGCTCATGAAGGGCAGGCGGCCTATCCATGATGACGGACGCACGTGGTAGGCAAAGTGCAGCAGTTCGTAGTTGAGGAAGTACAGCACGGCGGTCAACATAAACAGAAACGCAACGTTGGCGCTTACAAGGAAAAATAAAAGAGCGCCTGCGGGTACTGCGAATGCTCCGATGAAAAAGAACAGGAGTATTGGCGGAAACAGCACGGCTTTGAAATCCTTGCTGGATTCATAGCTTATGGCCTGATCGGTGAAGAACGCATGGTGCTCGATCGTGTGGCGCTGGAATACGGCCGAGAGCAGCGGTTTCCGATGATGCATCGGCCCGCGGTGGCCGAGGTACTCGCTTAAATTGGCGTAGAGAAATGTCAATGGAATGGTCAGCCACTCGAGGGGCTGGACGTTTTCCAACATCACGGCGCATAACAGCGCAACGACAAGACAGATACTTACGGTGGTCGCGAGATGCAGAGGGCCGGAGTAGTTCGGCGAAACGTATTTCCGGCGAAATGCTTCGCGCGAGTACTCGACGGAATTCCGGGACATGATCATCTGCCTTGTTAAAGGACGTTCAGCGCAGTCGAATTGATCCACTCATTCTAAAGTATAGCGATCAGGTTTGTGCCGGCTATCACTTTGCACACCAGAACACCGCCACACGCGGGACTTGCACTGGCCCAGCCGCGGGGATCTCCTGAAAATTCCGCGGCAATCCGGGTATCATGACCGGAACAAAAAAGAAACGGAGGAACGTACTCATGCGAATACTTACCCGGGTCATCTTGTCCTGCAGCGTTTTCTTCACGTCGGTTGGCTCAGCCGCCGAAACGCCGGCAGAGATATTTCAGGAAATGGAGAGCCGCAAGCGCGCCAGCCTTAGCGGCATTGAAAATTTCAGCGTGATGAAAACCTCCATGGGCATGTGCACGCTGGAGCATTTTGAAAAGGAATCGACAGAATCCGCGGATGGTGGCGGCACCATTGAGTACATGCGTATGGTTCCGATCAGCGAAGTCATGGAAAGAGATTCGCCGGATTCTCCATTCTCGCAGGCTTCGCCTGAAGACCTCGAACATGCCGCCGACGTATTGCGCCAGCAGGGGCCGAGGATGGACCAGGCCGTGCGAAACGAGATGCAGACCATCGGTGTCCCAGGCACATTGAGTACCATGCTGTCGAATCCGCCTGCGGACAAACCCTGGCTGTCGCCGATGCCGGGCGACATGATGGAAAATTACGCGATGATGCTCGAAGGCGCCGCGGCAGGTAAAAGAGAAAATGCCAGGCTCGCGGAGCAGGCAGAGCAGGAAGCCAAACAGGATCGATTGGCCTCCATTGCGGAGCGCACGAGAATCGCAGGCCACGACACCCTAAGAAACCGGCCGGCAATCTATCTCGTCGCAGAGGATCTGGACCAGGTGCAAACGGCGAACAACCAGGAGTTCACATTAGATACGCTGCACCTGTGGATAGATTCGGAAAAGTACGTGCCATTGAAGATGCAGATGGACGGCATTGCCACCGATGGAGGCGAATCACGTGCAATGCGCATCGAACGTGAGGACATGGCTTACGAAACCAGGCCCGGCTGCGGATCGCTGTACGAGCCGATGCGCAGCGTCATGCGAATCTCCGGCGTGATGAATGCCGAAGAACAGGCACAAATGGCAGAGGCGCAGCAGCAACTGGCGGAGTTCCAAACGCAGATGTCCGGCCTGACGGAAGCTCAGCGCAACATGATCATGGCGCAAATGGGCCCGCAACTGGAAATGTTCGAAAAAATGGCCTCGGGAGGCGGCATTGAAATTGTATCGCTGAGGGTCGGTATGCGGTGCAACGCGGGTTTGCCCACAAAAGAGGAATACATGCAAACCGTGCCCGGAATCGCGCAGGCGGCATGCATCGGATTCGGCAACTAGGATTTCAAGTTACAGATGCAGGGCAGCGAATTCCGCTGTCCCTGATCACTCGGGCCGGTATTGCCAGACGATTTTGTCGCTGTTCGGCATTTTTATGCTTGGCAGAGTTTCTGAATTGATATTTGTGTCTTCCGCGACCAAGCCGTTCAGAAAGAGAATGTAGGCAGCGACAGCGTAGATTTCGTCGTTTGTCAGGCTGCCGGGCGTCGTATAAGGCATCGCGCGCCGCACGTAGTCAAACAGCGTTGTTGCGTATGGCCAGTAGCTGCCGACGGTGCGAACGGGATTGTCGGTGAGCAATGTGCCATGGCCGCCGGCCAGCCTGTCATTCAGGCCGTCCCTGCCTTCGTCGCCGTGACAGGCGAGGCAATGTTTCGCATATACCGCCGCGCCATTTTTGGCATTGCCGGAACCGGTCGGCAAGCCATCGCCGTTCGGCAACACCGTGTAATCGGCAACAGCAATCTCCGCTGCTGTTACCGCTTCGCCGAGATTCGGGGAATCGCCGGCGAAAACGTTGCCGGCGACTATCGTCACGGCGACAAGCAGCTTCCTATACATAGACATTGTTTACGCTCCCGTCGCGATTGACCTGCCACGCCTGTATTCCGTTGTAGTGATAGAAAGTGCCTACGGCACGACCTTCAAGTACAGCGGCGCGTGTCGGCTGCACATTGCCAGCCTCATCAGTTGCCCGGCTTAAGATAACGGCGGGACCGCCGTTCCACGCCCACGCCGAACGGAAGCGCGTCAGGCAGTGCGGCAGAACGAGTTCATCCAGCGCGGCGTCAGCCCAGCTCTCGCCGCCGTCCGCAGAAACCTCCACGCGGCGAATCCTGCCGGCGCCGCTCCAAGCAATGCCGGAGACCTGGTATATACCGGTGCTCCCGAGATTCAGTCCCGGCGAAGGGCTCGTAATCACCGACTTCACAGCCATCGGAAATGTAAAGAGTTGCAGGTCACCGTCGTCCTGCAAATCGGAGTACTTTGAGGTTTCGTCTTTTGTCATTGCCGGCTGGTCAACGACCTTGATCGTGTGCAACCACTTCACGCTCATGTTGCCTTCCCAGCCGGGAAGGAACAGCCGCATCGGATAACCATTGGCGGGCCGCAGTGGTTCGCCGTTCTGGTAAAGCGCAACGATTGCATCGTCCATGATCTTGTCCAGTGGCACGCTGCGACTCATTTTGGCCGCATCCGCACCCGACGCAACAATCCACCTGGCATTTGCTGTTACGCCGGTTTCCGCCAGCAGTGCAGACAGCGGAACACCGCCCCATTCGCTGGCGGAGACCAGCCCGTGCAATTCGCCGCAGCCGCTCTGTACGGGTTCTGCCGAGAGCAGTGCGCCGCTGTTGCCCGAGCATTCCAGGAACTGGATGCGCGAAACGCTCGGGTAACGCGCCAGCGCATCCATGCTGAACGAAAGCGGGCGTTTGACCAATCCGTGGATGATCAACCTGTGACGGCCGGGATCGATGTCCGGTATGCCACTGTGATGTCTTTCGAAATGCAGGCGGCTCGGCGTGATGATGCCGTCGAGATGTTCTAGGGGAGTTCGAGACACTCCGGCACCGGTCGTACCAGGCTGTGATGCAATTGCACGCCGATACAATTCCGATTCGTAGCGGGACGGCGCGCCGCTCTCGCTCATGCCCGCGCCCGGTATCCGCATCGAGTCCGGCTGGTCCTGCGCCGAAGCCTGTGCCGTCATGATTGTTGCAGCACCTGCAGCGCCCGCCTGCAGAAACAGGCGTCGATTCAAAAGACCATTGCCTGCTACCGGCAGGTCACCGATGTCAGTCATTGGCGCCTCCCCCGATCGTTATTGTGGGATGAACAATACCACCGCAAGGACGCCGCAATCTGCCAGCCAGGATTTGCGCCTACTGACACGGCTCGCTTTGCAGGTATTTGGCCAGGCGCGATACGGGCGTTTTGACGTCGCTGTGCGAATTAATGACGATGGTTTCATCCGGAAGATTATCGACGGCCCATCGCGCAAACCAGCATTCGGTTGCCGCGCGCTCTGTGCGCGGCGTTTCCGCATCGGAGTTCGGGACGTGCAGGTCCGATTGATAGAACAGGCCGGCATCGACGGCGTGCACGCCGAGTGAAGCGGAGACATGAGGACTGGCGCCAAGCGAAACGAACGCGACGCTGTTTGTTGCGTCCGGCAGCATTACACGGTCCCTGATGCCGACGACCGCAAGGTCGTGGTCCCGCGACGTGAATCGATCTGCGGGCATCTCCCCGCGATTCAGCGCTTCCTGCAGGAAGTCACTGACTTCGGCCGGCGCGTAGATTGTCGCACCGGCGGCGGCGAAAGCCCGTGCGCCACCGGCGTGATCGTCATGTGCATGAGTCAATGCGACTGCACGAATCGGACGGCCGGGTAATTCACGCGCGAGGAAATCGACGAATTGCTCGGATAATCCGCTCACGCCGAGTCCCGGAACAAGATCCGCTGGCGGCACCTGCGGAAATTCCACCCAACCAGCCGGTGCGTCCGCAATGACCAGGCCCTCGACCGTATCTATTACGAGGTGACTGAAACCGGTGCGCACCGAGTTGACCACGAACACACCATCCGCAAGCGATTCGAGCTGCATGGCAACCCTTGCAGGCCAGGCATGGCCGGGAATCTGTATCGGCGCGGGGATTTCCTTGGGCTGCCAAAGCAGGCTTGCTTCGCTTTCCGCAAGCAGTCGCCACCCCGCCTGAGCGCGCAGCAATATGTCGCCGTCCACTTCGAGTGTCGCGCTGACATCGCCGTCGGCGCTTCTGGTCCATGTCCATGCAACCGGCACCCTGCCTCGCAGCGGCAGGTCGGTTGTTGTCAGCAAGCTGAAAAGATCGCCGTCGACAATGCGCAGACTGACCTCGGCGGGCGAACCGGGAATCGTGACGACCTTCCAGCCGTCCGGTTTTTCGGCAGTCACCCAGTCGGAATTTGCTTGCAGATCCTGGACCAGTCGCACCGGATCCAGCCATCGGTAGCGCCGTGCCTCGTCGGAAATCGAAGCCGGATGAATTTCGAGATCGGGCCCGGCGTCGTCAATTATCCGCACGGTATCGGGCGGCAGGTAGTCGACGACAAAGTCACCGTCCATATCCGGATTCGACTTGCCGCGCGCTATGAAGCGTACACGCTGACCGTTGTCGTCGGTAACGACACACCAGCTGGTGTCGGAAAATTCGCTGCCCCGTGGCTGCATTCCCTGCAGGCGGGCACCCAGGTCTAATTTGCCGCGCAGGCAGAACTCGGTAGGCGGCGCGACATTTGCGCCGCATCCGGCTATCGTGGCCGGCAACAATACAACGGCGACCTGAAGCAACGTTCCGGCGGCGCATCTCATAGGGCGGACTCCAAACGCTCTATTGCGTACCCTGGGTCATGTGTTGGCACAAATTCATGTGCGTTCCGATGTCACCAGACCTTTGAACCAGTCGGAGAGGGATAGTTCAGAGAGGTCCTTGAACTCTCCGGCATCGAAAAATGACCCGTGACATGAACCGCAGGTCTCGTACCAGATGTGCCGTTGCCCGGGATCGACCATTCTTACCATTGCGCCGCTGCATCTCGGGCAACGATAACGATCAATATTATTGCCACGCTGGCCTCTTTTGGAGTCTCCGGTATCGATAGCCGCAGCGGCCTGCTTGTTTCTGAGCTGCTCGGCCTCGCCGACATCGAACCAGATGCCGTTGCAGTTCGTACAGCGATCGATCTCTATGCCGTCGTGTACGACCTGCTCCATATCCGATCTGCATTTTGGACAGCGCATGGCACCTGACCAGTATAGCCCCGCGTCGCCGCCGCCCAGGGCGACAGTGTATCGAGGGGCCGGTTTTTCCCGAGCTCCTTGCGGGATGGTTTCATCGTTGTCGTGACGATGGAAGAAAAGCACCAGAATCATAGTCAAGACGAACAAGCCCAGCAAGGTGTAGGTCTCCACATAGGTAGACTGCTCGGCGACCGTGCCATAGACCTTGGAGCCGACCGAATGCCCGAGATTGGCAACCGACATATAGATCGCGAACTGCGTAGCTGAAATGCTGCTGGAACAGATGGCCATTGCCAGCGCGATGACCGACACCATCACGACCGGTACCATCATTATCCAGATCGACAGCATCACTCGTACGTAAGTCGTGTTCTCCCAAAGGTGCTGCGTCTGGGCGAGCAGGAATGCGTGCAAGCCAAGCAGTGAGATCGTAACTATCAGCAAACGTTTTGCGCCGAAGCGATCGATCAGCGGCCCAAGCGCCAGCGCGATAACTGCGCCGATCAAGCCCATCACAGCAACCAGCTGTGACCATTGCGGCGTGGTGTAGCCGAACAGTTTTATCGCCGCGATCGGCATCAACGCCTGGCCGAAGCCGTACACCAGGCCATCGAAGAACATGACGATCAGGACGATAACGCTTGCGCGTGCCCACAGCACTTTGTTGAGGCCAGCGAACACGACTTTGAAAGACTTACCGGGCTGGTGAGCCGTTGCTGCCTGCCCTCCGGTCCAGGGCAAAGCGCGTTCGCCCTCGCGTTCCCGGACAAACACTATTGCCAGTAATACGATGCCGGCGATGGTCGCTGCCAGCATCGCCGTAGCTTTCAATCCCCAGGTAACGAGCAGCACACCCGAAAGTGCAGCAGTCACGCTCCAGCCAATCGCTTTGCCAAAGCTCATGAAGGCATTGAGGCGACCCTGCTCCCTTACCGGCGTCAGATCGATCGACATGCCATCGACGGCAACGTCTTGCGTTGCCGCGAAACTGTTTATCAGTACGCCGATCATCATCATCAGCCCAATCTGTTCGGCAGGGCGTTCCACAAGCATAAGGGCGAGCAAGGAAAGTGACAGGCCCAGCTGTGCACCTATCACCCACGGCCTTCGCCGGCCCATCGGCAAAAATTCGTAACGGTCCATCAACGGGCCGGTGACCAGTTTGAAAGCCCAGGGCAACACGATGACGGCGAGATACGAACCAATGTCCGCTGGACTGACACCCTGGCTCGCCAGCCAGGCGGGAATGGCAATTGCCAGCAGGCCCTGGGGAATCCCCTGAGCGAAGTACATGATCGAGCCGATGGCGAAGCGGGCTCGTGGACTGTCGGCGAGTGTGAACGAAGCGGACATTATTCCATCCCTGGGTTTTTGTTTTTATCAGGCGAGACCGGATGATAGCCTTTGAACAGACCAAAAGGTCGAAATAAAAGCCCGGCAAGCGGCGCTTCTACGCGCGAACTTTGGTGGCAAGCAACATTCCGAGCGCGATGATCGCAAGCGGCAACCATGGCTCGAACGGCCAGTACGGCAAGTATGTTTCCGGAATGTGCGTAAAAGCATATCCGCTCAGCCATTTTTCCGCTGTGCCGTACCACAGCGATCCTGTGCTGGCGGCAACGAAACCCAATGCAACAACAGTGATGCCCAGGACGTTCAATGCCGGCTGCATGCCCGATTGCGGCACGCTCGTCGCCGCGATTCTTCGCCGCTTCCTGTTCCATGCGGCAGCGCGAAGGACCCAGGCCAGGAAGCCAGCCCAGTAATAAACGTAATCGAGCGGCACCGGGTTGGAATAATAAAAAAGCGCCCACCAGTAAACGCTGAATGCATAGGCCCAGAGAAAATAAATGCCGCTCAGGTGCAACAGCCGCCACGTTTTCTGCTTCATTCTCTGCCGGGCCGGCCGGAACGAGGTAATCGTCATTGCAGTCAGGAACAGGTAGCCGACAACGCCCTCGATGGCATCGCGAAGCACGTACACCTGCTGCATGTAGTATTCACTGTGGATCGTCACCAGCCACAGGATGAAGAATCCCTGCCAGGCCATCGCCGCGGCGAAACAGAGGCCGATGTACTTTCGATTACGCAGCAACCAGCGGCCGGCGTTTCCCGGAAACAATGCCTGTACGGAAGATGCCGCAAACGTGACGTACAGCAACGGAACCGCGCAGCGCACCGAAAGCTGAATCAGCGAAGACACGCCTTCGCCGCTCGTCAGATCGGTGGCTGCCGTGGCGATAATCATGGCAACGGAAACAGGCGCGGTGATCAGCCAGAAAAGGTTCCAGCCATTGACGGATTTGCTATTGAGTGTGTCGCTCAATTAACTTCTTATAAGTGGTGGCGGCTTGCCACAGGACCATTGGACAATACATGAACAGGAAAAACCGGCGCAACCACGGACACTTTTCGGCTACCGACCGGCAACTGGGTATGGATACCGAGATCTCGCGGCGTGATTTCCTGAATGGCGCGGCTGTTGCCGTCGGCGCATCCTGGTTGCCGTGGATGGATGCTGCTGCCGGCGCCGGCTCGCAGGATGTGCCGGGCTACTATCCACCTGAACTGACAGGTATGCGTGGAGCCCATGCCGGTTCTTTCGAGACGGCGCATCTGGTCCGGGACGGGCAGACGTTCGATGGGGACGATACCGGAGAACGTTACGATCTCGTGGTCGTCGGCGGCGGCATCAGCGGGCTCGCGGCCGCCTACTATTATCGCGAAGCGCACGGGCCCGACGCGCGGATCCTGATACTCGACAACCACGACGACTTCGGCGGCCACGCCAAGCGCAACGAGTTTCGTATTGGCGAGCGGCATATCATCGGCTACGGTGGCACGATGCTGATCGAAGCGCCCGCCGGTTATCCCGCCGTCGCAAAGCAACTGTTACGGGATCTCGGCATCGAAACGGAGCGCTTTTACAGGTATTTCGACCGCGATCTCTATTCGTCGCTTGGCTTGTCCGAAGGGCTTTTTCTTGACAAGGAAACCTTCGGATCCGATTTCCTGGCGGTCGGTGACCTTGCCGATCCGGCAACCCTCGCCGACTCGCCGCTTTCCGAAAAGGCCCGGGCCGATCTCAATCGCCTGTACAAAGACGAGCGCAATTACCTGCAGGACATTCCGGCGAACCAGCGAAGTGCAGTGCTCGAGAAAATCAGCTACCAGGCGTACCTGCGAAACCATGCTGCGATCGGCGACGAAGCGCTCAAGGTCATGCTGGCCGTTGCACGAAACGTATGGGCAGTGAACATCGATGCGTATCCGGCGTTCGATGCCTGGAGTGGCGGCTATCCGGGTTTTGGTGATCTCGATCTCGGCGTCGAGTCTTATGATCGCGAAGGCGATCAGGAAGAACCGAACATTTTTCATTTTCCCGACGGCAACGCGACCGTTGCCAGGCTGCTTGTTCGCAATATGATTCCGGCGGCAGCTCCGGGCCGCGACATGGAGGATATTGTTACAGCCCGTTTCGACTACAGTCGGCTGGACGATCCGGAGTCTCCCGTCCGGCTTCGTCTCAACAGCACTGTCGTTCGCGCAAGGCACGTAAACGACAGATTTTCGGAGCCGGTGGACGTTACCTATGTGCGCGACGGCAAAGGCCACAAAGTTCGCGGCGACAAAGTTGTCATGGCCTGCTACAACGCGTTGATTCCGAGGCTTTGTGCGGAAATGCCCGAAGCGCAGAAGTCTGCGTTGGCGAATTGCATTCGCGCGCCGCTGGTTTACAGCAACGTGCTGGTACGCAACTGGCAGAGTTTCGCCAGGCTCGGGATAAACTGGGTTTACTGCCCGGCCGGGTATCATCACAGTATTGCACTCGACTACCCGGTCAGCATCGGCGCGTACCAGTGTCCGAAGTCGCCCGACGAGCCCATCGTGCTGCACCTGACCAGGGTGCCGGGCGAGCCGGGCAACCCGAGTGCGCGCGAACAATTCGCGGCCGGCAAGCGGGATCTGCTGACGACCTCGTTCGAGGTTTTTGAGCGCAATATCCGGGACCAGCTGAACAGGCTGCTCGGGCCAGGTGGATTCGATTCGGCGCGCGATATTGCAGCGATTACGGTCAATCGCTGGCCGCACGGCTACGCTTACAGCTACGACCCGCAAAGCGACCAGGTTGCGTTCGAGCCGAGCCGCTGGCCCAAGGACAAGCGCCACTGGGAAATTGGCAGCCGCCGATTCGGCAACATCAGCATCGCAGGAACCGATGCTGCATCGAATGCGATGACCGAGTCCGCGATCGTCGAAGCATTTCGTGCCGTCGGCGATCTGGATTGACGAATCGCTGCAACGCGAATTCGTCGTCAGCCTGATGCGGTAATGTGCGTAGCGCAGGGAAGGCCAAAGGAGCAAGCCGATGCCAATATGCGAAGCGGACCCGTGGCGAATGCAATACTTCGAAGGTATCGCCTGTCCGGACGATGTGAATGTCCCGACCGAAGACGGTGACGCCTGGCGCTGGTATCCCGCGTACAAGTGGGTTTATAACAAGCTCGCCATTGCCGAGAGCCAAAACCTCGACTGCGCTCCGCATGGCATCGATCCCGAATCTTTCCCGGTATTCAGCAAGCCGATTTACAACATGCGTGGTATGGGGGCGGGCAGCGGTGTGTTACGCACGCTCAAGGAATACAAGAACCGCCAGCGGCCGGGTCATATGTGGATGCAGATGCTGCAGGGTGAGCATGTCAGCACCGATGTCGCAGTCGTCGAAGGCGAGGTCAAATGGCAGCGGCATGCGGTGGGCGAGCCGCTCGAGGGCGGCATGTTCGACCACTGGACCGTGCTGGCAGCGTCCAAACCGCGAATCGAAAGCTACCTGGCGAACTGGGTCCAGACGCACATGCCCGGCTACACGGGCATGCTGAATTTCGAGACCATCGACGCCGTTATCATCGAGGTGCACATGCGCTTCGCCGACCAGTGGCCCGACCTGTACGGTGAAGGTTGGGTCGACGCCCTGGTTGCACTCTATGCCGAAGGTGTCTGGAGGTTCGATGATCGGCAACGGCGTGACGGCTACAGCGTCGTGCTGTTCGGCACGCATGGTGTGCAATACCGGCACCCGCAGCAGCAGCTCGTTAACCAGCTGCGTGCGAAGGAGGGAGTTCTGAGCATTCAGATCACCTTTCATGAAGACCGCCCTCCCGCGAGTCATTCGATGCCACCGGGGGGATTCCGGCTCGCCATCGTCAATACCTTTGATCTCGAGCTCGGTCGCAGCATACGACAGGAGCTGGCATTGAATTTCTGGTCCACGCAGCAATTGTTGCAGCGCGGGCGGCGAAAACCCGGTGAGTAATGGAATCGAAGTAATAGAGAACGAGTGGATTCCACTCGCGGACGGTTGCCGCCTCGCCGCGCGCATCTGGCGTCCCGACGACGCGTTCGATAAGCCGGTGCCCGCGCTGCTCGAGTTTCTGCCATACCGCAAACGCGATTTCATGCGGCACCGCGACGAACCCATGCACGGCTATTTCGCAAGCCATGGTTACGCAAGCGTTCGCGTCGACCTGCGCGGGTGCGGCGATTCGCAAGGCCTGCTCACCGACGAGTATTCCGCACAGGAACACGCCGACGGTGTCGAAGTAATCGCGTGGCTCGCGGCCCAGGACTGGTGCGATGGCAATGTCGGTATGTTCGGCATTTCCTGGGGCGGTTTTAATTCACTTCAGATTGCAGCGCGGCGGCCGCCGGCGCTGAAAGCGATCATGGCGCTCTGTGCAGCCGACGATCGTTACAGCGATGACGCGCATTACATGGGCGGCTGCCTGCTGACCGAGAACCTGCAATGGGGATCGATTTTCATGGCGAACCAGGCATTGCCGCCGGATCCCGAGATCGTGGGCGAGGTATGGCGCGAGCAGTGGCGTGAACGTCTCGAAAATCTGCCGATCTTTCCGGAGCTCTGGTTGCGGCAACAGTGGCGCGGCGAATACTGGAGCGAAGGATCGGTCCGCGACCACATCGAAAGGATCGAGATTCCGGTTTACGCGATCGGCGGTTGGGCCGATGGATATTCCAATGCGGTTCCGCGCCTGGTCGCCGCATTGAAGTCGCCATGCAAAGGACTGATTGGTCCGTGGGCGCACAACTTCCCGCACCAGGGTGTGCCGGGGCCGGCGATCGGATTTCTGCAGGAAGCCGTGCGTTGGTGGGACCGCTGGCTCAAGGGCATCGACAACGGCATAGACCGCGAGCCGGTCTTGCGCGCATGGTTGCAGGAGGCCGTTACACCGGCGCCGCAATACAAGACGATGCCCGGTCGATGGGTTGCAGAGCCGGTCTGGCCAAGCCCGGACATTGTGCCAATGGAGCTGTACCTGTCGGCGAACGGCTGCGTTCGTGAACCGGGAGAGCCGGAAGAAAAAATTCTGTCGTCACCGCAGTCCTGCGGCATTCGTGGCGGTGAGTGGTGTGCATTCGGCAGCGACGGCGAGATGCCACGGGACCAACGCCCCGACGACGGTTTTTCACTCACCTGGGATACGCCACCATTGAAGGAGCGTATCGAAATTTTCGGCGCACCAGTCGTCAGGCTCAAGCTGCGTTCGGACCAGCCGGCAGCGAACGTCATCGTGCGCCTGTGCGACATCGCGCCGGATGGAACGTCGTTGCGCGTCAGTTATGGCGTACTCAACCTGACGCACCGCGATGGCCACGCGCATCCCGAGCCACTCGTGCCCGGCGAACGCATCGTCGTCGACCTGCAGTTGAACGACATCGCGCATGCGTTCCCGAAGGGGCACTGTATTCGTGTCGCCGTTTCAACGGCCTATTGGCCCATCGTCTGGCCGAGCAATTCAACGCCCTGCCTGTACATCATGAACGGCGAGAGCCGGCTCACGCTGCCGGTACGGAAGCCTCGCGACGACGATGCGGACTTAAGGCCTTTTGAAGCGCCGGAAACGGGCGAGCGCGGCTCGATGCAACGTATTCGGCATCATCAGTTCAACCGCAAACTCGCTATCGACCTGACCACCAACCGATTCCACTACGAGTTGAACGGCAACGAGTTCAGTGACGCGAGCCTCGTGTATTTCGAGGACATCGATCTCAAGGTCGGCTACACGATGAACAAATGTTTCGAAATCGCCGAGGACGATCCACTATCGGCAACCGAAATTATAGATCAGCGCACGACATTGACGCGTGCGGACTGGCGAGTCACATTGCGCATCTCGATGACGCAGACCGCCGATGCAGAGGCCTTCTATATCAAAGGTCGCCTGGAAGCGGACGAGGGAACCGAGCGTTTCATCGAACGGGACTTCGACGTCCGCGTTCCACGGCTTCTCGTGTAATGCGAGCCCAGGCCGTGGCAACGAGCTGTTCCAGCATCGTGGCGTAGCTCCAACCGGCAAGACTTGCCATGATGGCCAGCTTCGCATCGTTGCCCCATGCCGGGTTCGGATTGACCTCCATCAGTTTGATGCTGCCGTCGGCTGCCGTACGAAAATCGAAACGACCGTAGTCGCGCAGGCTCAGGCGGCTGAACAACGCGCGGCACTGATCGGCGAGTTCCTGTTGGGTTTTTTCCGGCAGGGCGGCCGGCTGAAAACGGATATCTGTCCAGTACGGTGAGTCCGGGTCGGTCTTCGATTCGAATGACAGGATCGGCGCAAAGCCGTCCGGCAACGCCGAGAAATCCACTTCGAGCATGGGCAGCGGCGTGAACTCGCCTTCGGGATTGCCGATGATTCCGAGCCCGTATTCGGTGCCCGGCAAATATTCCTGGATCAGAACGTCACGGCCGGGCAGCTCGCTGGCCAGCCACGCAAGATAGTCACGCGCTTCATACTTGTCCTGCACCAGCGCATTCTTCGTAATGCCGACGCTGCCATCGGCTGTGTTCGGCTTGATCAGCGCCGGAAAAACCGGCACGTGAGCATCCCTGACACTCGCGGCCGGCACGAATCGCTCCATTGGTACGTCGACGCCCAGTGCTTCGGCGAGCAGCCGCACGATTTGCTTGTCGTAGCAGAGAGTCATGGCGCGAGGTGGCGCACCGGTGTACGGCAAACGCATCATCTCGAGCTGCGTTGCAACGTGAATCTCGAAATTCGGATTATTGAAGAGCCCCGTGTCGCAGAAATTGACGACGAGATCCGGTGCGAATTCGCGAAGCTTGTCGAACATGCCGGCGTGTTGTTCGATCACGGTGAATTCGAACCTGTCCAGCGAGGCGAACGCATCGCGCATCGCCGCATGCACGGCAAGATCCTCGGCACTGTATCGCTGATCCTGCTTGGTAGGATCCGGCAGTGACGGATCGCCGGTGATTATCGCAATTCTTTCGGCAGATTTTTTAGGTAGCACTGGATCCGGGATTCCTGATACGAGCCGATCTCGGCTGTTGCTTACTCCATCGCCAGGTAGCGATCGAAAATCGGAGCGTCCTCACCATGAAGATCGCTGGCGCCTTCGCCATCAAGCGCGGCGACCGTGCGCTTGAAAATATCCTGTGCTTCTTCCGGCGTGTTACCAATGCAGGTCATGCCGAGTTTGCCGAATTGCGACAGGGCACCGATCATGTAGAACAGGGTGCCGGTGTCCGTCGAATGCCTGAAACTCAGGCCGGTCCGGTTCATGATCTGAAAAAGATCTTCCGGCAATAAACCACGGTACGCAGGTGACTTGAGGTTGTCGGTCGCGCGATAGAATTTTTCCTGCCCGTTGGGCGCCCGAAAGCGACCGCTGCTCACGTCGAGCGACCCGCCGGTCAGGAATTCGAGTGCATGAAATGGCGGCGTCGTACCCGACATGCGGAGATTGATCTCGATCGCGTAAATCGACCACTGGTCGCCGCTGCGGCGTGCCGCCAGGAAGTCGATGGCGAAGCGCCCGATGACGCCTTTGCTGCTGAGGTAGCGGCCTATTTTCTCTGCTTCGGTATGCAGTTGCAGCCGGTAGTCGTCGTTGGCCGGAAAGCGGCAGCCGACGTAAGCGTGCCCTGTCGAACCGCCGAGGATCTGCTCGTGGCTCGATACCAGTGCGCTCTGGCCGTCGGGGGATATGCGCATCTGCACGCTCGGGGACCGAACCTCGTCGGCTTCGATCATTTCCTCGACGATACCGCCCATTTCGGCGAACTTTCTGAGGAATGCCCTGTAAGTTTCGGTCTTTGAAGACCACCTGAGCTTCCGCAGCGCGGCGCCGATGGTTGCCGCGTCGAGCTCGCCTTGCGGGAACGTAAACATTCCGTTGCCCTCACCGGCGAAGCCTTCGTTCAGCTTGACCACCGCCCGGCGCAAGCCTGGCCGCTCCTTTGCCAGCCGCAAAAGCGCCTCGACGATCTCTGCTTCGGTGTGCAGATCCCCGTTTCCCAGTGGGGCAGCGACACCCGTCTCTGCAAACACCGTTCGGCTGCCGGATTTCGTGCCGTAGTAGAGAAGCTCGGGATCGACGCCATTCAGTGGAATGCCGAGTTCGACGGCCAGCCGTTTTTCGAGCACCGTCGAGTTGTAACAGGTGAGATAGGCACGATCGGCATCGCCCAGCAGCTGCCGAAGCCGTTTCATGAGTCGGGGGCGCTCGAGAATCTTTTCACTCAGGGGCCTTACGCTTGCATCGTATACGGACAACATTTTCAGCCGCTGGCGTGCATGACTCAGCGGCACGCCGTCGAGCAGCTGCAGGTAGTAGTCGACGATGTCCGGGTGCACCGGCTGGCTGGTCACATAGATGACCCGCGCATTGGGATTCCGCAGGCGAATGAGGGCGAACAACAGGCGCTCTTCGTAATGTGCAGCACCCAGCACTTTGGCAAGCTCTTCCTGGTTCACACTGAGTGACGGCACGATCAGCGAGGTGTGCTCGTATTCGGCATCGGTCTGCAGATTCGACCAGATCGTCTGCAGGCGCGCGTTCAGGGCGGCAAACCGTCGGGATTCTTCCTGTTCGTCGATCACTTCGCGTCCCTTGTATTGGAAACGGCCTGCCCGGGCAGTAACACCAGCCCGGCCAGCGGCGGCAACGTTACTTCGATGCTGTGCGCGCGGCCCTGCCACGGTACGGGCTGGCTCTCGATATTGTTTCCGTTGCCTACGCCACTGCCGCCAAAACGCCCGTCGTCGGAGTTCAGTATTTCACGAAAACGGCCGGCGCAGGGCACGCCGATACGGTACTGGTGCCGCACGACCGGTGTAAAGTTCATTGCGACCACGACGGACTGCCCTGGTGCATGGCGCATGAACAGTATGACCGATCGTTCGCGATCGTCACCGTCTATCCACTCGAATCCCCGCCGGTCGAAATCCCACTCCGTGAGGGCGGGCGTATCGTGATGAAGTCGATTGAGAGCGGATAGCAGCCGATTCACGCCGGCTACGTCCTCTCTTTGCAGTCGTTCCCATGGAATCTCGCCGCCGGCTGCCCACTCCGTGGGCTGTGCCAGTTCGCCGCCCATGAACAACAGTTTCTTTCCCGGGAAGCACCATTGATAGACGTACAGCGCACGCAGGTTTGCAAACCTTTGCCATTCGTCCCCTGGCATGCGACCGAGCAACGAGCGCTTCAGGTGAACCACCTCGTCATGCGAAAACGGCAACATGAAGTTCTCTTCGAAGGCGTAGGTCGGGCTGAAGGTCAGCCAGTCCTGGTGGTACTTTCGATGGATTGTTTCCTTGCCGAAGTAGTTCAGCGTGTCGTGCATCCAGCCCATGTTCCATTTCATGTGAAAACCGAGTCCGCCGGCAGATGTCGATTCGGTAACACCGGGCCAGTCCGTCGATTCCTCAGCGATCATCAGGCAATCCGGCGTTTCTTCGCGCACGGCGTTGTTCAATTCGCAAATGAAATCGATAGCCTCCAGGTTCTGGTTGCCGCCGTAGCGATTAGGCGCCCAGTTTTCCGCCTGTCGCGAGAAATCGAGATACAGCATCGATGCCACGGCATCGACCCGAAGGCCATCGAGGTGGAATTCGCGCAGCCAGAAAAGCGCGCTGGAAATCAGGAAGCTGCGAACCTCGTCGCGTTCGTAGTTGAAGACCAGTGTGCCCCAGTCACGATGTTCCGCCCGCGAACTCTCGTGGTATTCGTAGAGACTCTTGCCGTCGAAATTGGCCAGTGCAAATTCATCGCGAGGAAAGTGTGCGGGCACCCAGTCCAGGATTACGCCGATACCCTGCTGATGCAGGAGATCGACGAAGTAGCGAAAATCGTCGGGCGTGCCGAACCGACTGGTCGGCGAAAAATAGCCTGTGGTTTGATATCCCCAGGACTCGTCTAGCGGGTGTTCCGTGACGGGTAGCAGTTCGACATGGGTAAATCCCAGCCGCTTTACATGTTCGGCGAGTTGCGGGGCCACCGTACGGTAGTTAAGGAAAGTGCCGTCTGCGGCCCGCCGCCACGACGCTATATGAACCTCGTAAACCGACAACGGCCGCGCCTGCCAGTCGTGGCCGCCACGCCTTGACAACCAGTCGCGGTCCTGCCACTGGTACTGACTGTCTGTTGCAATGACAGCGGCGGTTGCCGGGCGCAACTCTGTGGCGCGGGCATACGGGTCCGTCCTAAGCAGCAGATTGCCGTTATCCCGGTTACGCAGCTCGAACTTGTATCGACCTGTATCGAGACCGGGGATAAAAAGTTCCCACACGCCGCTTTCACCACGAACCCGCATCGGGTGAATGCGGCCATCCCACTGATTGAAATCGCCGACGACGCTTACACGCTCGGCGTTCGGCGCCCAGACCGAGAATCGTGTGCCGCGCACGCCGTCGATTTCGCAAACGCTGGATCCCAGTATGTCCTGTGCCCGCCGGTGTGTACCGTCGTTGAAGCGGCGGAGCTGCGAATCATCGATCGTTGCTTTGAACGTGTACGGATCGACTCGCTCATGCCAGCTGCCATCATCGGCTTCGATAACGAGCTTGTAGTGCTCCGGTATGTCGCGCAAATTTCCGCGAAACTCGAACAAGTCGGTATCGCCAACGCGCAGCGCCTGGTTCTGTTTCGATTCGACGAACACCTGGCGCGCGCGCGGCATGAATACGCGAATCGCTGCCGCCTTGCCGCTACCATGCCGTCCGAGCACCGCGAAAGGTTCGTGATGACGGGCTTCGATGAGGCGCCTGGCATTCTCATCGTCAAGAGTAGTTTTTCTGGCGGCCACTATTGCGAATTTCCTCCTCTTTGTGGCTCAGGCAGCATGTACTTTGATCGTCTGCCCGATGTCATCCAGGATGCCGCGAAGATGGTCATAGTCCCGATGGCGAACACGCATCCAGGCGTTTGCCATATACCCGCCTTCGACCGGTTGCGTCGGCGTGCCGGGATTCGGCAGGTGCGCGGCAACGATGTTGTCGGCGTATTGCCGATTGATCCTGTCTACGCCGGAATATCCGGTGATCCTGCCGTCCTGTTGCGGTCGCAGGGCAATCATGCCGGCCGAATAGCGCCGCGACGGCTGCGTATGCGTGGCGCCGTGCACCAGTGCATGCGCCCATTCGAAATAGAGATCGAAATCGTTTGCCGTGTTGTACACATCCCACTGACCGACACCCGGCGGCCGGCAGCCGATCTCCGAAAACTTCAGCCCCTTCGGTCCTGCAAACCACTCCATGTGCGTAGCGGAGGTGTCGATGTCCAGCACGCGGATAACTTTCCTCGCCATCTCTCGAACACCCTGGTATCCCGGCGCATTGATCCGGTTGGTCGTCACCATCTGGGGAGAAATCCAGCGTTCTCGCATCGCGGTCAGCACGTTCGGGTAATAATGCGTAATGAATTCGTGACACACCTCGCCGTTGATGGTCAGCGTATCGAGGAAACCTTCGTGGCCTTCGATGAATTCTTCGATGGCCACTTCGCGACCCTGGCGCAGGCCCGATTCCCCTATGACGCGTTCGAGATCGGCGTCGTCGCGTACCCGGTAAGTTGCAGACGCCCCGGCCCCGGCCGGCGGCTTGACGATCAACGGGTAGCCAATCGCTGCCGCGAAATCGCGTGCGTCCTGTGGCGATACTGCGCGAGTCGATTGCGCACAGGGAATTCCTGCCTTGCGCAGCGCTTCTTTCATGGCCGGCTTGTCGCGACAAAGAAAAGCGGTTTGTATCGATGTGCCGGGAATACCGGTTGCCTCACGAACCGTTGCCGCCGCCATGATGTGTGCCTCGACGGTCGCTTCGAGCCGATCAACCCATGCAACACGCTGCACTGCTTTCACGGCTTCGAGCAAAGCCGATTCGTTGACGACGGAACTGATCTGCAGGTACTCGCTCAACCAGCCCTTCAGCTCGTCGTTGAGGTATGCGACCGGCCGCTCGCCGATGCCAATGACGTTGGCGCCTGCCGCGTGCAAGGCACGTACGAATTCGCGTTGGTTATAGGGAAAGGACGGTTCGATAAAAATAACATTCATGATTCTTTGCTCAATGCGCGAAACAGGTTGACATAGACATTCACCTGGCGATTCCACGAGAAATCCTGTGACATACCGTTGCTTATGATTTTCTTCATTAGTGGTCGATTGCCGAACAGATCGAGCGCGGCATTCATCGCCCAATTGAACGCAGTGTGATTGTAGTCGCGAAAAACAATGCCCGTGCCGCTGCCCTTGGCCGGGTCGACCATCTGCACGGCATCGGCCAAACCACCTGTCTGGCGAACGATCGGAACGGTCCCGTACATTAGGCTGTACATCTGGTTCAGTCCGCAGGGCTCGTAAAGCGATGGCATCAGGAAGAAATCGCTTCCGGCCTCGATCCAGTGTGCCAGCTTGTTACTGTAACCGCGATAAAAGCACACTCGATCCCGTGCTGCGCGCTGCAGGCTCTCGAAAAATCGCTCGTAACGCGGTTCGCCGCTGCCCAGCACGGCTATATTAAAATCACGCTCCGTCAGAAGTCTTGGCAGCGATGCTTCCATCAGGTCGATTCCCTTCTGGCCAGTAAGGCGCGTGACGATTCCGACAAGCGGTCGATCGGCGCCACCCGATAGCTTCAGGTCATCCATGAGGGCCAGTTTGCATACGCGTTTGCCGGCCATGCTGCCGGCGGAAAAATTTTTCGGGATCAGCGGATCGGTCGCCGGATTCCACTCCGCGTCATCCACGCCGTTCAGGATGCCGGCAAGCGATGATCGCCTGGCTTTCAAAAGGTCTTGCAGGCCCATTCCGTATTCGTCACTCAGAATTTCCTGCGCGTGGGTCGGGCTGACGGTCGTGAGCTGATCCGCGTGAAGTACCCCTGTCTTGAGGAAATTGATGCGGCCTTGCCCCAGGTCCTGCTGGTGCAGCTGGCCCTCGGCACCGTGCAGGCCGATGTCGTCAATGATGTCGCCGCTGAATATGCCCTGATAACCGATGTTGTGAATGGTCAGCACGGTTTTCGTCCGGGCAAAAATCCTGTCCCATTGATAGACGGTTTTCAGATACAGCGGTATCAGGGCGGTATGCCAGTCGTGACAGGAGAAAATGTCGGGAGAAAATGCCATGCGCTGGCACATTTCTATTGCTGCCCGCGACAGCAGAATGAATCGTCGGTGCTCGTCGGCATCATTGGTGTAAATTTTGCCGCGATTGTAGAGGTCCGGGCAGCGAAGCAGATAAATCGGTGTGTCGCTGCCCGGCAGTATCGCCGTATCGATCGAATACTTGCCGTGCCTGCTGCCGATGCTTATCGGTATGTTTTGCAGAAAGTCGACGGGCACGATAATCAACGATTTCGCGTCGATCGTATCGTAGCAGGGCATCAGGACGCGTACGTCATGACCTGCGCGGTGCAGGTAAGTCGCAAGCGCCATGCTGACGTCGGCCAGTCCGCCGGTTTTGGCGAGCGGCGCGACTTCCGAACTGACGAGACATATTCTTAGTTTTTTTCCCGCTGCCACGATCAGTCCGACTTGTTGTTGTAAACTGCTATTCTAACCTTTCTGCTGCATCACCGAGCTGCCACAACAAAAAAAGCCGCCAATAAATGAATGTATTGCTGATTTCACCCGGTTACCCGGCCGACATGCCCGAGTTCGCACGCGGACTTGCCGAAAGCGGTGCACGCGTCATCGGCATCGGCGACCAGGGTGCCGCAATGCTGCCGGAACTCGTTCGCCGTTCGTTGAGTGACTACATCCAGGTGCGCTCGCTTTGGGACAGCGAAGCGGTGATCGGCGAGTTGCGGGGTCGCCTGCGCGGCAAGAATCTCGACAGAGTCGAATGCCTCTGGGAGCCTGGAATCATGCTCGCTGCGGAGCTGCGGCAGCATTTCGGCGTACCCGGCCTGAGTGTCGATCAGGCCAAATGTTTTCGTGACAAAGAGGCGATGAAGCTCGCCCTCGATGTCGCTGGGGTTCGCACACCCCGACACGTGGCGACGAACTCGGTTGCCGGTTGCTGGGAAGCGGCCGAAGCGATCGGTTTTCCCTTGATTCTGAAACCGATAGCCGGCGCCGGATCCGCGGACACGTACCGCGTCAACAATTCCGAGGAACTGCGTTCGGTCCTGCCGCTGCTGCGCCACGTGCAAACCGTAAGCGTCGAAGAGTTCGTCGATGGCGAGGAGTTTACGTTCGACACGATAACGGTCAATGGCAAGATCGCTTATTACAATATCGCCTGGTATCGGCCGCGACCGCTGATCGCGCGCAGCAACGAGTGGATCAGCCCGCAGGTTATCGCGCTGCGCAACGTCGATCAGCCGGATCTCGCGGAAGGCATAAAGATGGGCCACGACGTGATCAGGGCGCTCAACTTCGATACCGGTTTCACGCACATGGAGTGGTATCGCAAGTCCAATGGCGAGGTCGTGTTCGGCGAGATCGGCGCGAGGCCGCCCGGTGCTCACCAGGTGGATCAGATGAAATTCGCCTGTGACTTCGACGTTTTCGCTGCCTGGGGCCAGGCTGTTGCAAAAGGCCGCGTGGATATTCCGTTCGAGCGTCGGTACAACGTCGCCCTTATATTCAAGCGTGCGCGCGGCGTCGGCCGCATAACGCGCATCGACGGTGTCGACGAGCTGCAAAAACGCTTTGGCCAGCATGTCGTCTGGAACACCTTGCTGCCACCGGGTTCGCGTCGCCGTGACTGGCGCCAGACACTGGTGTCAGACGGCTTCGTCATGCTGCGCCATCCCGACCTGCAAAAGACGCTCGAGATGGCCGACGCTGTCGGTTCGGAACTGCACATGTACGCCGAGTAGGCGCGTAAAGGCTTTCCGGGCTCAGGCGAATTCGTCGAGGTATTTTGGCAGCATCTCGCGCCACGTAACCCAGTTGTGATTGTACTGGGTTCCCCAGGGATCGACCCTGTTGGGAATGCCCTTCGCGCCGAGCACCTTGGCGATGCGCCAGGATTCGCCGATATCCTCGTAATCACCTTCCCCGGTCGGCAGCAGGATGAGGCGCTTGCGCAGCAGGTTCAGCTGTTCGCCTTCGAGCCCGGGAAGATAGTGCAGCGGCGATGAAAAATAGAAGTCCTGGTTGAACTTGCCTTCGAGATATTTCGACAAATCGAAGGTGCCGCTCATCGCGATGGCAAGTTTGTAAGCATCGGGGTGCCGGCAGACTGTTGCCACCGCATTGAAAGCCCCGATTGATGCGCCTGTTGCGACGATCTCGATGTCGTTCGATGCGCAGTCCTTGCGAATTGCCGGTGTCACTTCCTTGTAAATGAACGCATCGAACAGGTTCTGCAGCTTCGAGCAGTAATCGCCCGAGTGCGTGCCTGATATCCACGCTTTTCCTGCCACACTGTCGGTCGAGTAGACCTTGATGCGGCCGGCGTCGATGAGCGGCTCGAGCATGCGTATCAGGTGGAATCGCTCGACTTCCTCGGCATCGCCGCCCGCCGTCGGGAACAACAGTACCGGTGTGCCGATTTCTCCCCAGCGCACGAGTTGAACTTCCTGCTCGATGTGCGGCGAATACCAGCGAAAAGTGTCCTTACGGCTCATTTGTCCGTCCCTGCCTCGATACGTATCGAATCCTGCACCCTGTTCCAGAACAGGTCCGTGAACTCCTCGATTTCATGAGCCGGATACAGTGCGGACACTTTCTGGTGGATCGCGTCGCGAACCACATCCGTCCTGAAAAACTCATTCGCGACCTCATCGAGATGTGCCAGGTGCTTGTCGCAGAATTCATAGAATCGCTCCGCGTCGAAATGCTCTTCGGCCAGCTTCACGTAACCGCTCAACTTCTCCTCGAAAGGCTTGTCCTTATCCGCGATGCGAAAATATTTTTCCCAGTCAAGATTCGTTTTCATGCGGCGATCCGTTGCCGCACAGAAAATCGACCAGCGAATGTTCGATTTGATGAGCCACGGAAAATGGAAATGCAGCGAGGTCACCTGTGAGTCCGGGCAGGCGTTCGCAAAATCAATTGGATGCCAGGTCCCGTTGCTGCGCAACGATTCGCAGGAGTTGAAGTCCCAGCCGAAGAACGCATTGATGACCATGGTGAGATTGGCGAGGTGGCTTTCGTCGGCTGGCGACAGGAAATCCACGTCCATCTGGTAGCGATCATGCAGCGGGGCCGCCGGATCATAGTTGACACAGCGCCATTGCGGTCCGAGGCCGATGCAGCGCACGAACGCGTCGTTGGGTATGACCCCCTTTTGCAGGTGCATGACCCGGGTGCCGCTCTGGTCGTACGCTGCGAGCAGGGATTGCCGGTCCTTGATGGCCGTAACGCCTACCCAGGCGCCGCCATCGTAAGGCTTCATGAACAACGGATAGCCTATCCGGTCGCCAATCTCGCCGAGGTCGAACAGCTTTGCATAACGCGTCAGGGTCGGCTTGAGATCGGCAGATTCGGTGTACGACTTCGGCGGTATCATCCAGGTATCGGGAATCGGCAGTCCAAGGCGCATCATCGCGCAATACGTGGTCTGCTTTTCCATCGACTGCAATGACCACGGGTTGTTGAAGACGTACAGGTCATCCGTAAGAATCGCTTTCTTTATCCACTCTCTCGACGTGTGATACCAGTGCGTCAGGCGATCGATAACGACGTCATAGCTGCACGGTTGCATCAGGTCGAATGGCTCGATGTAGACTCGCTCGACCTCGAAACGGTTGGTGTTACCGCCTTCGGTAATCGCCAGATCGAGCTTCTTGATCAGCGCCTCGTAACAGATTGGCCAGCAAATATCCGCGCCAAGTGACAGGCCAATACGACGGGTCTTGTTTGCCACTCTCGTTCCTTTCTATTCGTAGACGATCCACACGGGACCGGGAAACAACCAGGTCAAACCATTGCGCAATCGATCCCGCCAGTTTTCCCAGTTGTGAGCATCTCTCGCTTCTTCGAACAATACATCGATTCCCTGCTGCTGCAGACGCGGAACAAGGGAGCGATTCTCGTAGATCAGCGACTCGTAGATTCCGCAATTCATATATATTTTTCCAGCCGGCTGGCCGGGTTTTTCGCGAAATTCGTTCATGAACCGTACCACGGAATGAAACACGGGACCGCGTTCGTGTTGCCCCAGGTCGCTGAAAGCAAAGGATCCCGACTGCAGCAGCAGACGGTCGAAGACACCCGGATTTCGCCAGGCCGCGTGCAGTGTCGCAACACCGCCGAAGCTGGCGCCCATCAGCCCCCTGGCACGCGGTTCGTCGATGAGCGGATAATTCATGGCCATGAAAGGCAACAGCTCGTTGCCGATGAACTCGGCATGGCGGTCGTCCGCGCCGTATTCCTTGAGCCGGTCGGGCGATTGCGTCATCGCGACGATCATCGGCGGAATCTCCAGGGACTGAATCAGGTTGTCCAGCACGGTCGTCAGGTCTGCGAATCGCGCATAGTCGGCGCCGTCGTGCGCGATCAGCAAGGGATACCGTCGCGTTCGGCGAAAGCGCGCCGGCAAATACACCTTCAACGACCTGTCCTCGCCGAACGCCTTGCTGGCGAGCGGCATTTCCTCGATCGTGCCACGCCGCGCGCCGGGGTCCGGCAAGGTCCAGGCCGGGCGCTCGTAACCCGCGCCCTGGCAAACCGAGTTGGCGCCGAACGGATCGTGTGCAAGCACAGGGTTCAGCGGGTCGACTATAAGACTGCGTCGGCCATTGGCAACGACTTCGAACTTGTACTCTATCCGGGAGCCTGGCGGCAGTTCGATGGTGACCGCCCACAAATCGGTCCCCAGCAGCTGCTGGAATGTCTGCGCAGCGTTGAACCCCGATATCCAGCATCGCAGGTGGACGCTCTCCGCATGGCCTCGATAGACGAAGGTGATGTCGTTGCCGTCGACCAGCGGGAAGTCGGTCTTCGCAACAAAGGCATCGATCTCCTTTTTGCCCGGCGCGCGCTTGCGAAACAGTTTGCGTAGCGATGGGTTCATAAGGTCCGGACTCGCTTGAGCCCGTTGTTCCTCGACAGTCGCCGGACATCGTTTGCCGCGCGTAAATGAGCATCCTCGAACCACAGCATCGAACCGCTGTTGAGCGTCAGGCATTTGACGGGCGCGAATCGGCGGCACAACAAACCTATGCGGGAAGCATCTCCGCTCTTCAGTCGATGCTTTGCATCGGGCAGAAACACGCACCCCGGCACGGTTCCGGTCCCGGCCGACAGGATCTCCGGATCGCGACGAGTCTGTGGCGTATGGTCGTGAAACAGCACGACCTGGTCACCGAGCACCATTGCGCCGGCCGACCAAGCGACAATGTGCCTGGAGGCGATCAGCTCGCCCATGCCGAACAAGCGCATCCTGTTCTGCAGCACGACCACGTTGCCGCCCGTAATCACCAGCGTCTCGCAAGCCGCCAGTTGTTCGACCATTTCGGCTTTGTGCTCGGCAAGCACGGCGGATGTGGTTTCGCTTATGGCATCGGAGTAAGACGCATGTATCGCCTCGACCCTGTGATGGTGATGCCGATCCAGTGCCCGGATCTGGGTGATCGAGTGCCGGATTTCGGGCTCCAGCAAATCGGCATCCGTTTCGCTGCGTTGCAGGTGGCGGGCCGCGATCATGAGTTGTCGCAACCTGGCACGATACAGCCGCTGCAATGCCATCAGTCGCTCCTGGCGCTCGCGATAGGCTGCGTGCAGTTTTACATCGGCCGCGAAAATTTTCTCGGCGCGACCATACAGCATGAGGTTCTGCAACGGACGTCCGACCAGCTCGGCGACATCGTCGGTATACGCCTCGTCTTCCTGCCAGGCCGCCGAGATCACGGCAAAGGGACCTGCCGGCAGATCGGTATTGCCGGCGATTTCGCTCAGATTTTTGACGGGGCGCTGCGGCCCCAGGAGTATTCGATGCAACATCAGCTTCTTTTTTTCAGGACAACTCGACGCGGATAAGCTTTACGATTTCCGTCAATGCGTTTTCCACGACGCCGGTTTCCGGGTGGCGGACGATAATATAGCCGTCGCCCTCGTAGCTGTCGGATGGCGCCTGTCCTTCCTGCGGCAATTTCGCCTCGACGACGAGTGAGCCGAAGCGGCGTTGCGCTTCGCCCAGGCCATGGATTCGACGAATGCGGCCGCGGCCCTGGCCGCGAATGTAGGCCGCCCCTGCTGCATAGCGACGCTGCGGCACATCAAACTCGTCGAATACCATCAGCTTCGGCCAGGCACGGTAGAAGTCCATGTCATGCGCATACGACAGGAGCGACGTGAACTGTGCGCCGGGCGGACGCGCACCGACTTCCGAAATCGCGATGCGGTTGTTCTGCAAACGGAACCATTCCATGTGGCTCAGGCCGGTCTCCAGACCCAGAGCACGAACGCCGCCAAACGCTGCCTTGCGAATCGGATCGAACTCCGGCCCGCCGATATCACGCGGCAACATCACGCACCACTGTATCCAGTCGTTTTTCAATACTTCGAGCGGCGATGGCATGTAGCGGGATATCGAGTGCCACACCGGCTGGCCGGCAATCACGACACTGTCGAAAGAGTATTCGGTGCCGTGAACGAATTCTTCGTAAAGCGCCGGCGCTCGCGGATCGGGAGGAAAGCTGTCCAGGAACTTGTCGAGGTCGTTATTGCTGTCCAGCCGGTAGGTGCCTTTTCCGCCGGCGCCGGCGGGCGGCTTTACGACCAGCGGAAAGCCGACCTGCTTCGCGAAAGACTCCGCCGCGTCGCGTGTACCGACCAGCGCGTGGCGCGCGCATGGCACGCCGGCCTTGCTCAGCACCGTCTTCATCAAGGCCTTGTCGCGAAACTGCCGGGCAGCCGTAACGCCGAGCCCCGTGATTCCAAGGGCTTCGCGCGCCTCGGCCAGCGGTACCTGCAATTGCTCGAGGGTTGCGATGTAGCGCTTGGGCCTGCCGAATCGACCGGCAAGAGCGCGGGCGCCGTCTACCAGCTGTTGCGGGTCGAGCCCGTCGTCGATGCGCCAATGTCCGGCCAGCCTGTGGCGAATCTTCTCGGGGATCTTTTCTTGCGGGTCCTGGCTGACAACCGTCAGGTTGATTCCCGGAAGTTGTGCGGCACCATTGATGAAGGCCAGCGTAGCGTCCATGAAGAAGGGCGCTGCAAAAATGACGTGTTGCTTTGCCTGCACGGGTTCATCTTCCAGGGAAACTGCGTCGAGTGGTGTCGCTACAATATCAGGTTGACGTATTGCCGTCACAGAAACGGGGAAGTTCCAGCATGACGACGGACCTGTCGGGAACCGTCATACGCAGCCTGTCCGTTCGCGACTGGACAGTTGCGTCACTTGAAAAACGAGTCAGCCATTCCGAGCGTTCTCTGTAGTCCGGCAGTGTGAAGGTGCATTCAATGATCGCCGGATTCATGAGTAACGCTGCAATCTGAAGTGTCCCGAATTCATCGGCCCTGGCAAAGCAAACGTACAGGGCCTGAGCTTTATCCCAATCATTCGCCAGCATCACATCGCCGTCGGGCCTGAACCAGGCTACGTCCTGTACATCCTGCCTGTTAAATTTTTGCCCGTGCAGAAAATCCGCTTGGCGGAATTGCGGCATGTCGCGGCGCAGCCGGATCAGCAGGCGCACCGCTTCTGCAAACGCGGGATCGGAGGCCAGACCGGACCAGGCAAGCCAGCCGGTCTCGTTGTCCTGGGCGTAAGCGTTATTGTTGCCGTGCTGTGAATTGCCGAACTCGTCGCCGGCCAGCAGCATCGGAGTTCCCTGCGAGAACAGCAATGTCGCCAAAAGGTTCAGGCGGTGTTTTCGGCGCAACGCGAGAATTGCTGCGTCGGACGTTGGCCCTTCAACGCCGTAGTTGCAACTGAAGTTGTGTCGATGACCATCGGCGTTGTCTTCTCCATTCGCATGGTTGTGACGTTGCTCGTAACTGACAAGGTCATTGAGTGTAAACCCGTCGTGCGCAGTCACCAGGTTAATACTGGTCCAGGGTGATTTACCGCTTTTTTCAAAGACATCTGCAGAACCGAGCATGCGACGCCCCAGTTCCGCCGCTTCGTTCGTATCACCTCGCCAATAGCGTCGCAGCGAGTCACGGTACTTGTCATTCCATTCGGCCCAGGACGCGGGAAAACTCCCCAGCTGGTAACCATCGTGAGCCAGGTCCCAGGGTTCGGCAATGAACTTGCAGGACGAGAGCGATGCATCGCTTTCGATAGCCTTTAATAAGGGATGCTGCGCATCGAAGCCCCGTGCGCCGCGGCCGAGCACCGATGCCAGGTCGAAGCGAAAGCCGTCGACACCCATCTCTGCCGACCAGTACCTGAGGTTGAGCAGAATCAATTCCTGAACGCGCGGATGATCGACGTTGAGCGTATTGCCACAGCCGGTGTCGTTGACGTACTCGCCGGGCCTGTCGGTCTCGGTACGGTAGTAGGACAGGTTGTCTATGCCGCGAAAGCTCAGCGTGGGGCCCGGTTTACCGCCTTCGGCACTGTGGTTGTAGACGACGTCCATGAACACCTCGAGACCCGCATCATGAATCGCGTTGATCATGTTGCAGAACTCGGCACGAGGATCGACTTTCGCGTAACGGCCGGCCGGCACGAAAAAGTTCAGCGTGTTGTAACCCCAGAAGTTCCTGAGGCCGCGCCTGGCCAGGAAGGTCTCGTCGATAAAAGCCTGTACCGGCATGATCTCGACAGCGGTGATGCCGAGTGCCTTGAGATAGGACAGCACTTTGCCGTTGCTCATGCCGGAAAACTTTCCGCGATCCGCTTGCGGCACATCGGGATGCAGCATAGTGAAGCCGCGAACGTTCAGTTCGTAAATGATCGTGTCGGCCCAGGGTATCGCGGGACCTTTCGAAAGCGGCGAAGCCGGCTCGCTTACAACGCAGCGCGGCACCGAACCGGCGCTGTCCTGTTCGTTGATGCGCCAGTCATCGACGTCGCTCACGAAGTCGAACAGCTCCGGTGACCAGCGGAATCGGCCACGGAGCTCCCGCGCGTACGGATCTATCAACAGCTTGTGCGGGTTGCAGCGAAGTCCTTGTTCGACGTCATACTGACCGTGTACCCGATAGCCATAGCGTTGTCCCGGCAAACAACCGGGAACGTAACCGCACCAGGTGCCATCACCACGGTCTTCGAGGAACTGTCCGCGGCGTTCATGATCGTTGGCATCGAACAGACAGAGCTCGACAGCGTTGGCGGCATCCGAGAACAGCGCAAAATTGACGCCGTCTCCGTCAAAGCTCGCGCCCAGCGGTTCGGGTCGGCCGGTCTCGATCATCAGGCTTCGAGATCAATTGGCGTCAGGCGCCAAATATCCCTGTTGTAGTCGAGGATGGTCCGGTCACTCGAGAATCGCCCCGCTGCCGCGGTATTCAGGATGCTCATCTTCGTCCATTGCCCGACATTCCGGTAGGCGGCTTCGGCACGCTGCTGTGCGTCAACGAAACTGCGGAAATCGGCCGCCGTCATCCACGGATCGTGCGGATTCTGTATCGAGTGCAGGATCGCGTCGAGCGCCGCCGTATCGTTGCCCGAGAAATGCTTGTCGCGAAGCAGAGTCATGACCCTGAGGAAGTCTTCGTCCTTGTCGATAAAGGACGACGGTTCGTATATCGGTCGAAGCGTTGCAATCTCTTCCACGGTCAGGCCGAACAGGAAAAAGTTCTCCTCCCCGACAGCCTCCAGTATTTCGACGTTGGCACCGTCGAGCGTGCCAATGGTAACGGCGCCGTTGGTCATGAACTTCATGTTGCCCGTTCCCGAGGCCTCCTTGCCGGCTGTCGAAATCTGCTCGGACAGGTCGGCGGCCGGGCAAATGCACTCCATCGCCGAAACGTTGTAATCAGGGAAAAACACCAGCCTCAGGCGACCTTCCGTCGCCGGGTTCGAGTTGACTACACGGGCGACGTCGCCGATACATTTTATGATGTGCTTCGCCATGACGTAGCCTGGAGCTGCCTTGCCGCCAATGAGCACGACTCTCGGCACCAGGTTTTCACCGTCGCCGCGACAGATGCGGTCGTAAAGGTGAATTACGTGCAAGAGATTCAGCAGCTGCCGCTTGTACTCGTGGATTCGTTTGACCTGAACGTCGAACATCGCGTCGGCACTGATCGCGATGCCGGTCTTTGCCTCAACGAGGCCGGCAAGGCGAAATTTGTTGCCGTGTTTCACGGCGCGCCAACGCTTCTGAAATTCGCTGTCATCGGCGAATGCCGTGAGCTGCTGCAACCGATCCAGGTCGGTGATCCAGTCCTCGCTGATCTTTGAATCGATGGTTGCGGCAAGTCCCGGGTTGCAGGCCGCAAGCCAGCGCCGCTGTGTGACACCGTTCGTCTTGTTGTTGAATTTCTCCGGCCACAGTTCGGCAAAATCGCGGAAAAGCCCTTCGCACAACAGCTTCGAATGCAGTTTGGCAACACCGTTTACCGAAAAGCTGCCGGCGATCGCAAGATGCGCCATGCGCAGCATCGGCGTCGAGTCATTGCTGACCAGCGACATCCTGTTCAGGCGCTGCTGGTCGCCGGGCCAGCGTTCGGCGACTGCAGCGAGAAGCCGCGCGTTGATTTCGTGGATGATGTCCAGCAGGCGCGGCAACAGGCGCGCGAAAGTCTCGGCCGGCCATTGCTCGAGCGCTTCCGGCAGCAGCGTGTGGTTGGTGTACGCCATGGTTCTGTTAGTGATATTCCAGGCCGCCTCCCAGCTGAGTCCGTGCTCGTCCATCAACAAACGCATCAGTTCCGGCACAGCCATGGCCGGGTGTGTGTCGTTCAGCTGGAAGCAATTCAGTTCGGCAAATCGGCTGAGATCGTCGCCGTGGCGCGAGACCCAGCGACGCAAAGTGTCCTGGAGGCTCGCCGAAGACAGGAAATACTGCTGCCGCAATCGCAGCTCCTGGCCGGCTTCGGAGTTCGCGTTCGGGTATAACACCATCGTGATGTTCTCCGCCGCATTTTTGGCAGCCACGGCGTCTGCGTAGCTCCCGGCATTGAATTCGTCGAGATCGAACTCGTCCGTTGCCGCCGCGGACCAGAGGCGCAGGGTGTTGACGTGATCATTGCGAAAGCCCGGGATCAGGATGTCGTATGGAATCGCCAGTACGTCATGCGTGTCAGTCCAGTTGTGACGCAGCTCCCCTTTTTCGTCGGTATAGGCGACGCTGCGTCCACCGAACTTGATGGTTTTCGTCAACTCGATGCGGCGAACTTCCCAGGGAAACCCTTCGCGCAGCCAGTCGTCCGGTTCCTCGAACTGGTAGCCGTCCTGAATACGCTGGCGGAACATGCCGTAGTGATAGCGAATACCGTATCCAAGCACCGGCAGTCGCAGAGTCGCACAACTGTCGAGGAAGCAGGCGGCGAGACGGCCAAGGCCGCCGTTTCCGAGTCCGGCATCGTGCTCACGGTCGTAAATGTCCTCGAGTTCGATCCCAAGATGACCGAGCGCCGCGCCGGTCTCGTTTTCAATGCCGAGGCTTTGCAGCGCGTTGCGAAGCAGTCTACCCATCAGGTATTCGAGCGACAGGTAATAGGTTTGTCGGTGCCCGCTGCGCTGGGCGGCGTTGCGAACGTTGTTGCGGCGCTCCATGAGCCGGTCCCTGGTGGCCAGCACAACGGACTGAAACAGGAAAGGCTGCCGCAAATGAATCGTACGCCGCCCCATGGTGCGCCAGAAGTAGTGCTTGATGTCGTCGTAAATGGCCTGCGCCGTCATCGACAAGGCGCGTGTCTTTGTCATGTTGAAGCTGCCGGTTTCGGCAGCATCGTCATCGGTTGGAGGCACTGGTCTTTTTCCGTCGGAGCGCAGCAATGTGCGTTATGGAGTTTTCTGAAAAGGTTGCTGTTATCGGGTCATGTGCATCTGCTGTCCGAGCATATCAGGCGTAACCAGGGTTAGCCCGCTGTCCGTAACGCGAAAGTTTCGCGCTCGATCATCATCTGCATTCTCGCCAATGACGGTATCGTCTCCGATTACGGCACCTCTATCAATGATCGCCCGATTGATACGGCAGTTCTTGCCGACAATGACATCCGGCAGAAGCAGCGACTGGCTGATCTGGCTGCGAGCGTCGACATGACAGTTTGAAAACAGCAAGGACATTCGGACCTGCGCCCCGGACACTATGCATCCGCCCGAAACCATGGATTGAATCGCCTCGCCGCGCCGACCCGGATCGTCAAATACGAACTTGGCCGGCGGTGCCTGTCGTTGATAGGTGTGAATTGGCCATTGCTCGTCGTACAGGTTCAGCTGTGGCGTAACGCTCACGAGTTCCATGTTGGCTTCCCAGAAAGCGTCAAGCGTACCGACGTCCCGCCAATAGGCCTGTGCGTCGGTTTCGACATCGCGAAATGGAAACGCCTGCACATGGTATTTATTGATGATCGAAGGAATGATGTTCTTGCCGAAGTCGTGTTGTGTTCCGGGTGTATCCGCGTCCTTGATTACCTGCTCGTAAAGAAAGTCGGTGTTCCAGACATAGTTGCCCATTGATGCGAGGCAGACGTCGTCCCGGCCGGGAATTGGCGTGGGTTTTTCCGGCTTCTCGTCGAAAGCGATTACCCGGCCGCTTTCGTCGACGGTCATGACGCCGAGTGCGCCTGCCGCTTCTGCGATTGGTACCTCCAGGCAACAGACGGTCATGTCGGCGTGGCTTTTCGCATGCGCGACGATAAACGGGCCGTAATCCATTTTGTAGACGTGATCGCCGGCGAGTATCAGCACGAATCGGGGTCTGTGCGTGCGTACGATATCGAGATTCTGATAAACCGCATCTGCGGTACCACGATACCATTCGCCGCCGACGCGCTGTGATGCCGGCAATATATCGACGAACTCCCGATGACTGGCCTTGAACCACGACCAGCCGTGTACAAGGTGGCGAATCAGTGAGTGCGCTTTGTACTGTGTCAGTACGCCGATTCGGCGTATGCCGGAGTTGATGCAATTCGAAAGCGGAAAATCGATGATGCGGTACTTGCCGCCGAAATAGAGTGCCGGCTTGGCCCGCCACTCGGTCAGTTCGTACAGCCGGGTTCCCTGTCCGCCCGCCAGAATCAGCGCCATTGTTTCGCGAGTAAACCGGCTTACGAAGCGGGAGTCGGAAATCTCTTTTTTTTCAGCCATCGCGCAACTCTCTTTTTATGTTCGTCGTGGCATGGAAGGCGTGCTTCATTGTGACACGAATGGCGGGCCCATTTTCGCCGCAACTCGGGAATCCCGGTCCGCAAGCCAAATGGCTTTGTGAACATCTGCGAGCAATGCGTCATTTTTTTGCTTCTCCTGGAGTCGCCATCGCCAGTACCTGTCCGTTCTGCCTGGCTTGTTGAGGCGCGCTTCCGACCCCGGACCAAGGTAATCCCGCATCGTTGCAATCGCAAGTCACGCCAGCGACTTGAATGCAGGTTGTATTATGTCGCAATGAATGCTCGTGTCCCTGCCGGCACTACCGGCTGGTGTACCAGGAGACCTACGGCAATGACACGGGAGTATCGGGCGGCTATCGGCAGAATCCGCAGCCGGCTCTGCCGGGCAGTGTGAATCGGGCCAGTGGCCTTTTGAACCGGCCAATGCCGGCCAACGCCGACGAATGGGGGCAGTGGGTGCAGCAGAACTCGATTCTCTCCACCTATCGCGATGCCACCGACATACGCATCACCAAAGCCCGCATGGTCCCGGAACTTACCGGGAAACGCAGGAAACTGTACGCGCCGATGGCCAGGTTCTACGCAAGCTTCGACAGCGGGGATTCATCGATGCGGGCCGATCAACAGGCCTTTTCCATCGAATCGATTTACAGTGCCGGCGGTAGTCGCTGGCAACGGTCGACGCGTTCAATCACTTCTCTTATGTCGGCCAGCTACGATCGTGTATTCAGTAACGGCAAAGGCGACTACGTACTCACCAACGATGTCTCGTTCGATCCGGGCGCGGACTGGTCTTCGATCAGTCGCGCACGATAGACTGGGAAAATGTTTATTCGAAAAAACTTTCGCCTTGCTGCCATCGCCGCGCTGGCACTGGTTGCGTCGTGCACCGGTGTGCCGGAAGGCACCAGTGCCGTTACTGATTTCGATCTCGAACGCTACCTCGGTAGCTGGTATGAAATTGCCCGGCTCGATCATCGCTTCGAACGTGGCCTGACAAACGTAACGGCAAGCTACACGTTGCAGGATGACGGAGGTGTGCGGGTCGTCAACCGGGGGTTCGACCCGGATGCCGGCGAGTGGAACGAGGCGACGGGCAAGGCCTACCTGGTCGATGCGCCGGATGTCGGCCGCCTCAAAGTGTCTTTTTTCGGACCGTTCTACGGCGCCTACAACATCCTGGAACTGGATCACGCAAACTACCAGTATGCGCTGGTTGCCGGTCCGAATCGTTCATACTTATGGATATTGGCGCGATCTCCCGAACTGCCCGAGCCTGTTCTGACGTCATTGGTAGATAAAGCGAAGAGTCTGGATTTTCCTGTGGATGAGCTCATCTACGTAAGCCACGATCTCCATGCCATGAAATAGTGCTGTCAGGGTCGACGCAGTTACAAAATGAAACATCATGTGACAGCCCGGCAATCCTCTTGCCGCCCGACTCTGATTCAATGAATCTATCGCCGGTGACCTGTAGCCACCGGCTCTGACCGGGATGAACGATTATCAAGTCTGTTTTTGCAATGCTCTTGGCGGCGTTACCTTTGACGATCGACGCTATGGAGATCACAGTGCGCGTCAGCGGCGCGCCTGCCGAAGGCGTGCTGGTATTCCAGGTCTACGATTCTCCCGACACCTTCAGCGATCTTCGTGACCCGGCGCAGGAAATCGTCGTGCAGGCACGGGGTGATGGCGACTACCTGCTGCCGGACGTCAACGGCGCGCGTATCGCGCTGTTCGTCTACTTTGACGAAAATGCCAACGGCCTGGTCGACAAGAACTTCATCGGTATACCAAAGGAACGCCTGGCCTTTTCGAACAACTACCGGCCTATAGGGCCGCCGAGCTTCGTCCGGGCAAGCTTCGAATTGCCCTTGCCGGACAACGGTCCGCTCGAGATGGAGATGTACCGGTTACTCGGCAAGCGAGGGCGTCTCGGTGTCGGCGCAGGTGTCGTGGGCCGCAGCAGCCCATACGTAGGATCAACCAAGTCGGTTACGCAGGTGATTCCCGGTATCACCTACGTGGGTGAACGTTTGCAGTGGTTCGGACCGGCATTGCGATACGGTATCGCCGGCAGCGGAAGGTTCAGACTGGCTGCCGTGGCCGAGTACCGAATCGGCAGTTACGAGGAAACCGACAGCCTTGTCCTGTCGGGCCTCGGTGACAGGGACAGCACCCTGATGGCCGGCCTGGGCCTGCAATACGAAATTGCAAATGGATTCGAACTGGACCTCGCTTACCGGCATGACGTCCTCGACAGGATTGGCGGCGGGGAGGCGAACGCCCGCCTGTCGCGCGGAGTGCCCGTCGGGCCGGTCACGTTCGTGCCGCAGCTGTCGATGAACTGGTTGGGCGAAGAGTTGAGCAACTACGATTTCGGCGTTCCGCTTGCCGCAGCCACGGCGGGCCGGCCTGCCTATGCATTGGGCAGTACCACCAGTTACGAGCTGGGCCTTGGCGTTTTCCTGGAGTTGTCCGAGCACTGGCAATTCGTAATGGATCTCGCGATCGAGAGACTGGACGACGAGGTCGTTGCCAGTCCGCTGGTCGAAGAGCGCAACGTCGTCAAGGGTTTTGCTACGATATCCTACGTTTTCTGATTGGGCACGGTTGGAGCATTCTGTTCGATGCGAGTAGCGATCATAGGTGGAACGGGATTTGTCGGTAGCTACCTGACGGATGCGCTGCTGGATGCGGGGCACGCCGTATCCTTGCTTGTTCGACCAGGCGGCGACAACAAACTCAAACGAGCGAAGCATGTGCAAACTGTGCCTGGCGACATTTCCGACGCCGAGTCGATTCGCAGCCTGATCGAGGGCTGCGATGCGCTTATCTACAACGTGGGGATTCTGCGCGAGGTACCGCGAGAGGGGATTACTTTCGAGAAGACGCAATACCAGGGGCTGGTCAGCACGGTCGAGGCTGCGCGTGAGGTCGGCGTAAGGCGATTGCTGTTGATGAGCGCCAATGGCGTAAAGATTCCGGGAACCCGCTACCAGGAGACCAAGCGGCGGGCGGAAGAGTATGCATTCAACAGCGGACTGGACGTCACCGTGTTTCGCCCGTCCGTCATATTCGGCGATCCTCGCGGGACAATGGAATTCGCCACCCAGCTTTTCGATGAGATGGTTCGCCCGCCGATTCCCGCCGTAAACTTTTTCTCGAGCCTGGGCCCGAATAAAGGCGCCGTCGTCATGTCCCCGGTTCATGTTGAAGACGTGGCGTCGGCATTCGTTGCAGCATTGCAAAAGCCCGAGTGCATCGGCAAAACCTACCGGCTCGGCGGGCCGGAGGTCTTGACCTGGAAGGAAATGATATCGCGCATTGCCGCGGCGACACGCCGCAAGAAAACGATTCTGCCCATGCCGATCGGGCTGATGCATATCGGCGCAACACTTTTCGACTGGCTGCCGTTTTTTCCGGTAACGCGTGATCAGCTTGTCATGCTGAAGGAAGGCAATGTCGCAGATCCCGCGGAGCTCGAATCGCTGATCGAAAGGCAGCCGATTTCATTCCGTGCTGCGAACCTCGCCTACCTGGGCAACTAGCCGGTTACAACCGGATACGCTTGCACATACAGTCGGTGACAGCGGTGTGCGCGTTGACAACGCTAACGTCATCAAAACGGACATCGGCGCAAGCAACGGCGTCATCCATGTGATCGACTCCGTGATCCTGCCCAACTGACAGAGACTCTCCCCCTGGCACAAGGACGTGCCCCCTTGTCAATGAACACACTTGATTCTTTTCCATCGCAAGTTCGCGTCGCAATCATTGGCGCGAGCGGCGGTATCGGCAGTGCACTGGTCGAAACCCTTGCCCGGCATCCGCGCGTTGCGTCGGTTCATGCCCTTTCGCGAAGCCCCTGTACTTTCTCCTCACCCAAGGTTGCCTATGGGCAACTCGACCTGGCAGACGAGGATTCCATTCGGCAATGTGCCGGCCTGGCGTCGTCCGAGGGTCCGCTGGACATCGTGATCGTGGCGAGCGGAATGCTTTGGGCCGGCGAGAGCCTTCGGCCGGAGAAGAGCATGAAGGAACTGGACGCCGAGCATCTCGGCCGTGTGTTTGCCGTAAATGCGGCAGGACCTGTGCTGGTCGCAAAACATTTCCTGCCAAGGTTGAGGAAAGATTCGAAAACGGTTTTCGCCGCATTATCCGCACGGGTGGGAAGCATCGGCGACAATAGGCTTGGCGGCTGGTATGCGTACCGCGCGTCCAAGGCCGCGCTCAACATGCTGCTGAAAACACTCTCTATCGAACACGCAAGGCTCTGGCCGCAATCAGTCGTCATTGGTCTGCACCCCGGCACCGTCAAGACCGGTCTTTCCAGTCCGTATACGAAACACACGCCGGGGGAAAAACTTTTCACGCCGCCGATCGCAGCGGGCTACTTGCTGGAGGTCGTTGACAAAGTCCGAAACTCGGACAGCGGAGGCGTTTTCGCCTGGGATGGCCAGCGCATTGAATCCTGAGAAATAGTTCGGGGACAGAGACCCTAAATTAACGTTGAATTAGGGCCACTGTCCCCGAGTTGCGGTGGCGTAGCCAGTGAGCTCGACGTAACCGCGGCCGCCGATAGTCTTGCCATCGCGGTCGCCGCTGAGGTCGACCGCGCCTTCCCAATAACGCACGGTCGTGATCAGTTCCTGGTTGTCCAGGATCGGACGGACATTGAGCGTCAGCGACTTTTTCGGCAGCCGCAATGTCCATGCCGCCGGGTACACGCCACCGGATGGACTCTGCCACTGGTCTGTGACGACAATGTCCAGATCGCCGCTATCGATGTGGCTGGCTTCGCCATTTGCAGCGATCCAGGTGCCGGCGCTGTGTGAATCCCGCCGGCCATCGTTTCGTCGAAGGTTGTAGAACATCAGCTCAGTGCCATCGGACAGCTGCAACGCGAACCAGTCCCAGCCCAGCTGATCCGCAGCCAGCGCGCTGCTGCTCCATTCGCGATCGAGCCATGACAAGCCGGACACACGAAACTGCGCGGATCCGATGCGCAGCAGCCCCTCGGTTTGCCAGCGCGTAATCGAGTAGTAGTAGGATGCGTTGCCCGGCTCGGCGGACTTCTGCGAAAGGCCGTCGATGCCGTTGAAGACCGGTGGTTTGACCGCGGTCAGAAGCAGATCGAGGCCAAACTCCCGCTCGCCGGCCTGAAGTCGCCATACGTTCGAGTTTTCTGCGGACTCGGTCGAAATCTCCCAGTCATCGATCCACACGCGAAACGGTTCCGCCTGCGCCCCCGCGAGCGCGAGTGCCGAACGCGAGTATCGCTGTGCTACATAGAACTTTTCGCCGGCGGCGTCAGTGATCGCCAAGTGTGCAATGTACACTTGGTTGCTGCGCCAGTTCGAGTCGGTTTCCGGCATCGATGGCTCAAGCGCAAAGCGAAAAAACGTGAGCTCGAATCCGAATCGCCGCCCGCCATCGCCGTCGAGATTCCCCGTCAGGTACCACCACTCGTTACGGTATTCGGGATGCGGGCCGTGATCCTGCGGGAACGAAAAGCTTCGCGGTTGCAGCGCCCTGGCGAAGCCGCGATCGTCACCGCTGCCGAGCAATTCGGCCAGTCGCGATCCGTTCGCGGCGTCGTTTTCGCCGATCGCGGTGACGCCTGCTACGCAGATCAGCGATGCGAACAGGGCCATACCAAAAGCTCGCATGCCTATTCCTCCCGCATCGCCAGCGCCGGTTGGCTTTGCGCAGCGCGGTAGGCCGGGTAAAGTCCCGCGAGCACTGCGGCGCCAACGGCAAAAAGTAAGGCAGAAAAAAAGATCCCGCCGGCGAACGTCATGTCGATCTGCCAGCCGAAAGCGCGCCGGTTGATGACCTCGATCAGCACGTAAGCCATGACCACGCCGAGCGGAATGGCTGCGATACCACTGAAAAGACCGATCACAGCCGATTGCAGCGTAATCATTCCGCCGAGCTGCGCCGGCGTCATGCCGAGCGCTCGAAGCACGGCAAACTCGCGTGCGCGTTCCAGCTGCATAGCCAGCATCGCGCCAAGAATCCCGATCAACGCAACGACGATCGCCAGCCAGTACAGAACATCGGTGATGATGAACGTGCGGTCGAAGATCTCGAGTGACAGATCGCGGATCCGTTGATTCGATTCGAAGCGGATTTGCTGACGACCGGCGCTGACGGATTCAATGCGCTGCAGGACTTTTTGCGCATCGACACCATCGGCGAGATACAGGCCGATCGAATCGATGCCGTCGTCGTTCCAGTGCCGGTCGTAGGTGCTGCGGCTGATCAGCAATGCACTCGCATTGATGTCGTAGCTTTGGTAGGTGGCAGCGATGCGGAAGTCGCGTTCTCCTGCGGCTGTGCGCAGCTCGATCGTGTCGCCCAGAGCGACGCCGTTGCGGTAGGCATACGGTTCCGAGACCAGCACGACATCGTCGCTTTCCCATGCTGGCCACACCTCGGCCGGATCGGCATCGAGAATTTCGGTGCCGGCGTAGGAATCGGGCGCCATCTGTATCACGACCAGCTGGGTGCGGCCGTCTTCATCCTCGAGAAAGCTGCGGCGGCTGGTGCTGTAATTTTCGACGCCGGGCAACGCAACAAGATCCGCGAGCACTGCGGGATCCATCGAACCTCTTTCTACGCCTGCATAGATGTCGGCCTGTAAGGTCTGGTCCAGCCACTGCCGGACGGATCCGCGGAAGCTGTCGACCATTACGCTGACGCCAATGGTCGCGGAAACGGCGACGGCCAGTGCGACGATCGCGACACCGGTGCGACTCAAGCTCGCCGCAATGCCCGAAATTGCCATGCTTGCCAGCGTGCCGCCTATCCGTTTCGCTGCCGGTGCGAGTGTGCGGGAGATTACGCGTATGAGCAGCGGGATGCACAAAGCGAACCCGAGGATCAACAGGAACACCGCCGAAAGCCCTGCCACGAGATTGCGTCCTGAAAACATCAGAACGGCCGCAGCGACGACGATTGCGGCACAACCCGCCAGGGCCACTACCGGCAACAGGCGCCGCGTCCTCTGTTCCAGCGTCGAGCGTGTCATGGCAAGCCGCGGATGGTAGGAGCTTGCTTCGATGGCAGGTACGGCGGCGGCCAGCAAAGCGACGCCAACCCCGGCAGCAATGCCTTTTGCGATCGACAGCGGATTTGCAACGACGTCGGTGACGTTGACGCGATAGTAGAAGTCATTGATCGACTGTGACACCAGCATCAGCAACTGTTCGCCAAGCCACAGCCCGGCCAGCACGCCGATACACGCGGCGACGAGGCCGATCAGCGCCGCCTCGCCGAGAATCAGTACGTACAGTTCGCCGCGCGTCACACCCAGCGCGCGCTGAATTCCTATCAGTCCGCGCCGTTGCAGCACCGAAAAACTCACGCTGTTATAGATAAGGAAAAGTCCGACCAGCAATGCAAGCAAGCTCATCGCGGTGAGATTGGTCATGAACGCCGCGCTCAGGTCGGCTGTGGTCCTGGTCCGGCCCGCCGCGGTCAACAGCCGGGTGCCATCCGGCAACACCGATTCGAGCCGCTCGACCATGGCATTGTCACCGTCGTCGACACGCACATCGATGCGTGAGATGAAGCCGAGTTGATCGAGCCAGACTTGCGCCGTCGCAATGTCCGTCGTCAAGAGTCTGTCGAGGCCGGCCGCATCGGCATCGCCGAAGACGCCGAGCAGGACCGCATTATGCAACCGGCCATCTGCAATTACTTCAAAACGATCGCCGACTTCGAGTTCGAGCAATGCGGCGGTACGGCGCGACATCGTGACCGTGCCCGGTTCCGTCAGAAAGCCGCGAATGAGGGCCTCGACATTCGTTCCTCCGGCTGTCGTGCTTTTTGAGGCCTCGGCGGTAAACGAGCGCATTTCCTGTTCGGCGAACAGGTCGACGCCCATGAGTTGCAGTTGTGTGTCTGCAACCGTTACGTATCCTCCGATGACCGGCGCAATACTTCGTATGCCGTGCACGGTACGAAGCTGTACGTAAGTCTCTTCGGGTATCCCGCCGGGTCCGCCGACAACCTGGTGTGTTGCTTCGCCGGTTACCGCGTCCATCGACAACAGAAACGCCTTGCGTGCACTCGCATTGGCGAGGTCGACTGCCACGATGACAGCCACCCCGACGGCGATGCCGAGTAGTGCCAGGGCAAGTTGCCAGGGATGCCGCAGCAGGTAGCCGAAATTGGCGCGCCAGGTGACCGGGATCATGTGTCGCTGCGGCTCATCGTTTCTTCGACCTTGGTTTCCTCGAGCTTGCCGTTGTGCAATTGAAAGGAACGGTCGCATGAGGCGGCAATGCGCGCGCTGTGAGTCGCGATCAACAGGGTGCCGCCGTTTTCACGGACGAGATCGTTTAGCAGGCGTAGCACATCGTCGGCTGTGCGGTCGTCCAGATTGCCGGTGGGTTCATCGGCGATGAGCAGCGATGGGCGATGACTCAATGCTCGCGCAATCGCGACGCGTTGCTGCTCGCCGCCGGAGAGAACATCCGGATAACTGGCAGCACGATCCGCGAGACCCACGGCCGTAAGCAATTCGTCGATGCGTTGCGAGGCCGCACGCGCATCGACCTGGTTTAATTCCAGAACGAAGCGAATATTGTCCGCTACGCTCAGCGTCGGAATCAGGTTGAAAGCCTGGTAGACGAAGCCGACGTGCCGACGCCGGAACAGGGTTCGATCGCGTTCCGAAAGTTTCGTCAGGTTGACACCGGAAACGACGATCTCGCCGCTGTCCGGAACGTCGATGGCACCGATCAGGTTCAGAAGTGTCGACTTGCCCGAGCCGCTGCGGCCGCGGATCGCCACCGATTCCCCACGGACGAACCCGGCATTGATGTCGTCGAGAACGACGTGCTCACGCCGACCCTCCATATAGGTTCGCCTCAGCTTGTGCAGCCCGATTTCAATTTGCGGAGGCGCTGCTGTCACTGGCCCTGCTCCTGCGATGGATCCGTTATTCGACCCCGCCCGTGCCGGGCACGCAAGCACAAGAAAAGGAGCCGGAAGCATTTCGCCGGCGCCGTTTCACCGCTGTCTGGCGGGAAATCTTCAGTTGGCGAGCGCGGTCCTGATGCTGTCGAGCAGCTTGCTGTCGTCGGGCTGCGTTCGCGGGCTGAACTGTGCGATTAACTTTCCGTCCCTGCCGATCAGGTACTTGTGGAAGTTCCAGGTGGGGTAGGTACCGGATTCGGCTGCCAGTTCCTTGTAGAACGGGTGCGCATCGTCGCCCTTCACGACCACTTTCTCGAACATCGGAAACTTGACTTTATAAGTGAGTCGGCAGAAATCCTGGATTTCCTCTTCGGTGCCCGGTTCCTGCCCCATGAAGTCATTGGACGGGAAGCCGAGCACAACGAGGCCGTCATCGCCGTATTGCTGGTAGAGCGCTTCCAGCCCTTCGTACTGGGGTGTGTTGCCGCATTTGGATGCAGTATTCACCACCAGCACGACCTTACCGGAATACGCGGACTCCAGGTTGACGACTTCCTCTCCGGCAAGGCGGCGGAAATCCTGATCGAGAAGATCGGCAGCGTTGGCATTCGTTAGTGAAATACTCATTGCAAGTAGCGTTCCTAAAACAGCGCGCATGAAAAACTCCGGAAGTCTCTGCTTTCTCCAGCCGCTACAATGCCACGCTGCGGTTCCGCAGTCTGTAACATCTCGTATCATGAAGCGGTATTCAAGGACATTGCCGCGAGCGAATCAGGATCACCTTGCCCGCACAAGGCGCGCGCGACCGAATTCGCGCCACTCGCCCCCGTCATTCCTGATCGAGTCAATCGCTTCGAGTGTGCCGTCGGGCAACAGGCGATACTCGGACCGGCCCTGCTTGGAATCTTCGCTTCCCCAGGTGGCGATCAGCGTTTGCTCTTCGAGCGTTGCGAGTATGGGAAGAATGTCGCCCTGGTTGTCGACCCATACGCCGGTCAAGGTTTGCTCGTTCGACGGCTGGTAATAGCCGATACCCTCGAACAGGTATTCCAGGTCGTTTTCACCGCGCATCCGGTTGTGAATCTGCAAGCTGGTATAGCGTCCACCGAGCGCAGGGCCCCAGTTGAATCGAACCGTTGACGCTATTCCTGACGTCGTGCCCGTGCCTTCCCATGTGCCGTGCAGGAATTCGAGCGGATGCGCCGCCAGCGCTTTCGACGCAGAAAAGGCAGAAAAGGTACCGGATACAATTAGCAATAGGAGGGTAATGGTTTTCATGTGCGAGATTTCCTTTCGATGAGACTCAGGAGTTCAGCGGCAAGCTGGCCACTGGCAGGTAGATATCCGTCTGCCACTGCTCCGGCGGTACCGTGCCCGGGTCGATGACGTAGTGATTGTAGGCGCGGCTGTCGCGAAGAACGTAATTCGACGACGCGAGCCACGAACCGTAGAATTCGTCGTACTTGTCTTCGAGTCCATCGTAAGGACCGGTGAGACGGGTCACCGTATAAAGACCGCCGCCCAGCGTTTCTTTCCTGTATTCCTTGTCCGGTACCGCTTTCGGGCCGAAGTCGAAGCAGCAATCGAAGCGGGCCTGTTCTTCGTCCCGCGGGTCGTCGACAGGGATGCCGTAAATGCCGCGATAATCATTGAGCAATCCCGATTTCTCGCCCCACTCGAACAAGGCGCCGAATGCGGCGAACAAGCCTTCGGGCCGTCCGATGTGCCGCGATGCGATAACTTTGAAGGGCTCGACCGACACCAGCCGCACCTCCAGCTCGCTTTGCTTGCGCCGTTTCGGAGCGCCCGACAATTGCTCGATCAGCGCGTCCAGTTTGCTGCGGTCTTTGCGTGCTTCGGTTGCACTGTGTCCGGTCCTCTGGCGAAACGCTTTCGAAAACGCCTGCGAGGTTTCGTAGCCGACGTCGAAAGCAATTTCGGTGATGGTCTTAGTGCTATCCCGTAACATTGCGACTGCACGCGCGATGCGCAGCCGGCGCAAGGTACCGGAGGGCGTCTCGCCGGTTACGGCGCGATAAACGCGGTGAAAATGGTAGGGGGAGATTTCAGCGACGCTGGCGAGATCCCGCAGCGAGTGACTGGACTGAACCTGTTCGTTCAGAAGCCGGACGATGCGATCGATTCGATCCGAATAGCTGGCAACCATTGCGGCACCCCGTTCAAGTGCTTCCTGTTACGGGGCAAGGTAGCAAAGCCGGGATCGCACTGCGTTTCCAAACTTGCTACAAAATGGGGCCGGATACATTTTTCCAGAAAAGGTAT
>Ga0224510_10000182_pt1 | contig 53047 bp, 51 predicted proteins | sample SF_May12_sed_USG_FD_170161 | JGI IMG/M metagenome (GOLD analysis project Ga0224510, IMG submission 170161) | Sediment microbial communities from San Francisco Bay, California, United States - SF_May12_sed_USGS_4_1 | ecosystem: Environmental > Aquatic > Marine > Sediment | place: USA: California... | reverse complement strand
CTTGATGACGCGGCCGGGAAGCGTGTTGAGCGTGAACTCCGCTTCATTGCCCGGCGCGACCTGGTGCAGCTCGTTCTGGTTGTACAGCGCGACCACCGAGCCGGTCGTCTCGACCAGTGTCATCACGGGGTTGAAGGGCAGGCCGGCGACGAAACCGCCCGCCCGCAGCTGCAGGTTGACCACGTAGCAGTCGCAGGGCGAGCGCGTCGTCGTCTGCTCGAGCTCCCATTCGGCGTTCTCGAGCTGCGCGCGAATCTGCGCCACCTGCGCGAACTCGCCGTTCACCTTGGCGCCGAGCTTCTGCTGCACCTGCTCGCGCGAGGCGACCGCCTGGCGCTCGGCGGCGCGCGCCTGCGCTTCGCTGCTGCGCGCCGCGGCCAGCTGCCCGGAGAGCTCGAGCACCGTGGCTTCGGCCTGTTCCAGCTCGAACTTGGTGCCGGCGCCGGTGTTGGCGAGCTCGCGGTGCTGCTCGACGCGCATGCGCGCCAGGTCGAGCCGGGCGGTCACCTCGCCGATGCGCGCGGTCGATTGCGCGATGGCGCTCTTGGCTTCCGCGATCTTGGCCTGGGCGCCCTTCAGCGATTCCTGCAGTTCGCGCTCCTGCGCCCCGGCGTTCTCCAGCTGGGCCTTGAGCGTATTCACCTGCAGCTGGTAGGGCGTCGGGTCGATGCGGAACAGCACGTCGCCCTTCTTCACCGGGACGTTGCCCTCCTCGATCGGCACCTCGACCACGCGGCCGCGCACCTGCGACACGATCGGCACCGTGAAGCGGTACACGCGCACGTCGGCCGAGGAGGGCGCGAAGACGTTGAGCGCGAGGATGAGCGCGGTGAGCGCGACGATCGGGATGATGGCCACCGTGACCTGCGTCGCGGTGTTCCACGGCAGCCACTTGAACTTGATGAAGATCAGCCAGACGAAGAACGAGTAGATGCCGAGGAGCAGGGCCTCCATCTAGCGGGCTCCTTCCCCCGCGGCAGGCGGCCGCGTCTGCTCGTGCAGCGCCTTGAGCTCGCCGAGCAGGTCCCTCAGGCCCGGAGGCAGCGCGCCGCGCGCGTGCATGGCCTCGAGCTCTTCGCGCAGGTGCCGGATCTCCTCGGCCGTCGACGTCCCCGCGCGCGCCTTGGCCGCCGCCTCCTCGAAATAGGACTCGTGCCTCTCGGTGCCGTACGCCATGCGGTACATCACCGGCCGCGTGTAGGCCCACAGCCAGGCGATGGGCCAGAGCATGCCGCCGAAGACGAGCGACAGCAGGCACAGCGTCTTGATCGCCTGCTGCTGCGGATGGTGGCGGTGCTCGGCGATCTTCTCGGGCAGGATGTGCACCAGCCAGAAGACGACGATCGCCACGATCGGCACCAGGACGATGACGATCCAGGCGAGCACGTCGGCCGCGGTGTCGAGCGCCTCGCCGGCGAGGAAGGCGGCGTGCGCCGGGACGCTGGCGCCAAGCAGGGCTGCGAGAAGCGCGGCCCGTTTCGAAATCAAGGGGTGACCTGGCTGCGGGAGGACGTTGCGCGCAATTGTACGCGATCAGGCGGGCGGCCTGGAGGCCTGGCGCGAGGCGAGCTTCGCCACGGTGGCGAGCTCGTAGCTCAGCGCGTCGGTGAACTCCGTCGCGTAGCCCGCGTCGCGCAGCGCCCAGCGCACGCGGTTGGCGAGCCGCGCCATCTTGTAGATGTTCAGCTTGCGCGAGCGCACGAACTGCTCGAGGCGCGCGAAGATGACGTCGTGGGTCTTCCTCAGCCGGTCCGCGGTCTTGCGGGTGTGCGGGCCCGGGGACGGCGGCAGGCGCTTCACCAGGTCGGCGACGATCGCGTCGGCCACCTCGTCCACTTCCTCCGTATTGAACCAGTCTCCGAACATGGCCTGCTCCTCGTCTTAGCGCAGCGCCGAGCGCAGCAGCTTGCCCATCTCCGCCGGATTGCGCGTGACCCGGATGCCGCAGGATTCCATCACGGCGAGCTTCTCCTGCGCCGTGCCCTTGCCGCCGGAAATGATGGCGCCGGCGTGGCCCATCCTCTTGCCCGGCGGCGCGGTGACGCCGGCGATGAAGCCGACCACGGGCTTCGTCATGTGCTGCTTCACCCAGCGCGCGGCGTCCTCCTCGTCGGAGCCGCCGATCTCGCCGATCATGATCACGGCGTCGGTGCCGGGATCGTCGTTGAACAGCTTCAGGACGTCGACGTGCTTCATGCCGTTCACCGGGTCGCCGCCGATGCCCACGGCGGAGGACTGGCCGATGCCGAGCTCGGTCAGCTGGCCGACCGCCTCGTAGGTGAGCGTGCCCGAGCGCGAGACGACGCCGACGCGCCCCGGCTTGTGGATGTGGCCCGGCATGATGCCGATCTTGATCTCGCCCGGCGTGATCACGCCCGGGCAGTTCGGGCCGACGAGCCTGGTGCGCCGGCCCTGCTTGCGCATGCGGTCGCGCACCTCGATCATGTCGCGCACCGGGATGCCCTCGGTGATGCAGATGACGAGGTCGAGATCGGCCTCCACGGCTTCCCAGATCGCGGCGGCGGCGAAGGGCGGCGGCACGTAGATCACCGAGGTGTTGACGCCGGCCTTGTCCCTGGCGTCGCGCACCGTGCCGTAGATCGGGATCCCATCGAAGTTCTCCCCCGCCTTCTTCGGGTTCACGCCGGCGACGTAGCAGGCCTTGCCGTTCGCGTAGGCGCGGCTCGTCTGCGTATGGAACATCCCGGTCTTGCCGGTGATGCCCTGCGTCACCACGCGGGTGTTCCTGTCGATCAGGATGCTCATTTCTTCTTCCCCTTGGCCTTCGCCTTCTTCTTCGCCGCGGGCTTCTTCTTCGGCTTGGCCTTGGGTTTGGATTGAAGTTTGGATTTCGGTTTGGCCGTCGCCTTCTTCTGCGCGAGGCTGGCGACCACCTTCTGCGCCGCGTCGGCCATGTTGTCGGCCGAGATGATGGGCAGGCCCGAGTCCTTCAGGATCTGCTTGCCGAGGTCCTCGTTGGTGCCCTTCATGCGCACCACCAGCGGCACCGCGAGCTTCACTTCGCGCGCCGCGGCGACCACGCCGGTGGCGATGGTGTCGCACTTCATGATGCCGCCGAAGATGTTGACGAGGATCGCCTTCACCTTGGGGTTGGACAGCATGATCTTGAACGCCGCCGTCACCTTCTCCGCGGTGGCGCCGCCGCCCACGTCGAGGAAGTTGGCTGGCGAGCCGCCGAACAGCTTGATCGTGTCCATGGTCGCCATGGCGAGGCCGGCGCCGTTCACCATGCAGCCGATGCGGCCGTCGAGCGAGATGTAGTTGAGGTCGTGTCGGGAGGCCTCGATCTCGAGCGGGTCTTCCTCGTCGAGGTCGCGCAGCGCCACGATGTCCTCGTGCCGGAACAGCGCGTTGTCGTCGAAGTTGATCTTGGCGTCGAGCGCCACCACGCGGCCGTCGCGCGTGACGATGAGCGGGTTCACCTCGACCAGCGACGCGTCGGTCTCCCAGAAGCAGCGGTACAGGCCCTGCAGCAGCCGCGCGGCGTCGCCGAGCGCGCCCTCCGGCACGCCGATCCTGCGCGCCACCTCGCGCGCCTCGCCCTCGGCGAGGCCGGCCTGCGGGTCGACGAACACCTTGTGGATCCTCTCCGGCGTCTTCGCCGCCACCTGCTCAATGTCCATGCCGCCCTCGGAGGAAGCCATCAGCGCGACCTTCTGCGTGCCGCGGTCCACGACCAGGCCCACGTAGAGCTCCTTGGCGATGTTCGCGCCCTCCTCGATCAGCAGGCGCCGCACCTTCTGCCCCTCGGGGCCCGTCTGGTGGGTGACGAGCTGCATGCCGAGGATCTTCTTCGCGTGCGCGCGCACCTCGTCCGGCGACTTCGCCACCTTCACGCCGCCGCCCTTGCCGCGGCCGCCGGCGTGGATCTGCGCCTTCACCACCCAGACCTTGCCGCCGAGCCGTTGCGCCGCCGCCACCGCCTCTTCGACGCTGAAGCAAGGGATGCCGCGCGGCGTCGGCACGCCGTAGCGGCGGAAGATCTCCTTGCCCTGGTACTCGTGGATCTTCATGCCCCCGCCTTCTCCTCTTTCTTCACGTACCACTCCGGGTACCACTGCTTCACCGTCTCGCCGCTGGTGTCCATGGCGAGGCAGTGATCGAGCTGGAACGGCTTGCGGCCGTCCATGCGGTCCTCGCGCATCTCGCCGGCGAACGTCTGGATGGCCGCGGTCGGCAGCGCCGCCAGCATCTCGGTGATGTGCGTGCAGCCCTGTACGCCGCCCAGGCGCGCCTTCAGCCCGTCGCGGAACTTCTTGACCAGGTTCAGGCCGATCAGCTTCTTGTACTCGGGCGCGGCCCGCTCGCAGCCGCCCGGATACGGCACGGCATCGGACACCGCGACGGCGTCGACCACGTTGAGCCTGCGGTCGATGGTGACGCGTACCACCATGTCGTGCACCGGCAGCCCGGCGCGGCGCACCCCGGTCTTCAGCGTGAAATCGTGGTTCTTGACGTCGGTGATGTGCGCCTCGATGTCCCACAGGCCGTCGGCGCGCTTGTAGCCTTCATAGCGCACGCGGCGCGTGTGCACGAGCTCGCGCTCGATCTCGGAAACGGGGAGTGGCATGGCGCGCGCAAGTTTATCATCGCCGCCTTGGTAGAATCGCCGCCGTGCAGCCTGCGCGCGAAGAGCTCCTGGATCGGATCGAGGGCTCCGCGCAACTCGACCTGGTCGTCATCGGCGGCGGCGCCACGGGTCTGGGCGTCGCGCTCGATGCGGCGGCGCGCGGGCTGTCGGTGGCGCTCGTCGAAGCCGAGGACTTCGCCAAGGGCACCTCCTCGCGCGCCACGAAGCTCGTGCACGGCGGCGTGCGCTACCTCGCGCAGGGCGACATCGGGCTGGTGCGCGAGGCGCTGCGCGAGCGCTCGCTCCTCCTGCACAATGCGCCGCACCTCGCGCAGCCGCTGCCGCTGCTGCTGCCGCTGCATGGCGCGCGCGGCCGGTGGCTCGAGGGACCCTTCTACGGCGCGGGGCTGGTGCTCTACGACCTGCTCGCGGGCAACCGCCGCCTGCAGCGCACCGAGTTCCTGGGCGCGGCGCGCGCCGCCGAGGCCGCGCCCGGGCTGCGCGCGCCCGCGCTCGCCGGCGCCATCCGCTACTGGGACGGCCAGTTCGACGACGCGCGGCTCGCGGTGGCGCTTGCGCGCACCGCCATCCAGCGCGGCGCGCTCGTGCTCAACCACTGCCCGGCGGTCGGGCTGCTGCACGACGAGGGCCGCGTGGCGGGCGTGCTCGCCGAGGACCGCGAGACCGGGACGCGCCACGCGCTGCGCGCGCGCTGCGTCATCAACGCCACCGGTGTGTGGGTCGACGGGGTCCGGGGCATGGACCGGCCGGGATGCAGCGCCCTCGTCGCGCCCAGCCAGGGCGTGCACCTCGTGGTCGAGCGCGACTTCTTCCCGGGCGATCACGCGATGCTCGTGCCCAAGACGCGCGACGGGCGCGTGCTGTTCGCCGTGCCCTGGCTCGGCAAGGTGATCCTCGGCACGACCGACACGCCGCGCAGCGATCTGGCCGCGGAGCCCGAGCCCTTCCGCGAGGAGGTCGACTTCATCCTCGGCGAGGCCGGCCGCTACCTCGCGCGCGCGCCTGCGCGCGCCGACATCCGCTCGGTGTGGGTCGGGCTGCGTCCGCTGGTCCGGCCGCCGGACCAGGAGCCCGGGGAGACGAAGACCCTGTCGCGCGAGCACGCCGTGCTGGTCGAGCGCTCCGGGCTGGTGACCGTCACCGGCGGCAAGTGGACCACGTATCGCGCCATGGCCGAAGACGTGCTCGCGCACGCCATGGCCGCCGGCCTGCTGCCGCCTCGCGCGGCGGGCGTGACGCGGGCGCTGCCGCTGGCCGGCGCGCCGACCTCGGGCACGCGGCCGCTCAGCGCGGCGCCCGGTCCGCACCTGTACGGCAGCGAGGCGCCGCTGCTCGCGTCGCTGCCGGGTGCGGACCGCGAGATCGCCCCGGGCGTGTCGGAGGCGATGGTGCGCTTCGCCGCGCGCTACGAGTACGCGCGCACGGTCGAGGACGTGCTGGCGCGACGCGCGCGGCTGCTGTTCCTTGACGCGCGCGCCGCCGCGGCGGCCGCGCCGCGCGTCGCCGGGTTGCTGGCCGAGGAACTGGGTGCGGCCATCGATGCCGAACGCTCGCTGCGCGAGTTCACGGCGCTCGCCGCGCGCTACGCCGCAGTCCCGCAATAGAATGAAGGCATGAAGTACATCCTCGCGCTCGACCAGGGCACGACCAGCTCGCGCGCCATCGTGTTCGACGAGCGCGGCACGCCGGTGGCCTCGGCGCAGCGCGAGTTCCGCCAGGTCTACCCGCAGCCCGGCTGGGTGGAGCACGATCCGCGCGAGATTCTCGCCACGCAGCGCGAGGTGGCGCGCGCCGCGCTCGCGCAGTCGGGCGTGGCGCTCGCCGACCTGCTCGCCATCGGCATCACCAACCAGCGCGAGACCACGCTCGTCTGGGACCGCCAGAGCGGCGAGCCGGTCGCCAACGCCATCGTCTGGCAGGACCGGCGCACCGCGCAGGAGTGCCGCGTGCTGAAGGAAGCGGGCGCGGAAGGCCTGGTGCGCGAGCGCACGGGCCTGGTGATCGACCCGTACTTCAGCGCCACCAAGATCGCCTGGCTGCTCGACCAGGTGCCCGGTGCGCGCGCGCGCGCCGAGCGCGGCGAGCTCGCCTTCGGCACCGTGGACACCTGGCTCGTCTGGCACCTCACCGGCAACCGCACCCACGTCACCGACGTCAGCAACGCGGCGCGCACCATGCTGTACAACGTGCACGCGCACGACTGGGACGAGGAGCTGCTGCGCCTGTTCCGCGTGCCGCGCGCGCTGCTGCCCGACGTGCACCCGTCGGCGCACGCCTTCGGCATGACGCCGAAGTCCCTGTTCGGCGAGCCGCTCATCATCGGCGGCGTGGCCGGCGACCAGCAGGCGGCAATGTTCGGCCAGGCCTGCCACGCGCCCGGCATGGCCAAGAACACCTACGGCACGGGCTGCTTCATGCTGCTGCACACCGGCGGCGACATGGTGCAGTCGGCGCACGGCCTGGTGTCCACGCCCTGCGCGCACCTGCGCGACAAGGAGTTCGCGCTGGAGGGCAGCGTGTTCGTCGGCGGCGCGGTGGTGCAGTGGTTGCGCGACGAGCTGGGCTTCTTCCAGTCCTCCGCCGAGATCGAGGCGCTCGCCAACAGCGTGCTCGATTCCGGCGGCGTATGCATCGTGCCGGCGTTCACCGGCCTGGGCGCGCCGCACTGGGACCCCGAGGCGCGCGGCGCGATCTTCGGCCTGACGCGCGGCACGTCGCGTGCGCATATCGCGCGCGCGGCGCTTGAATCCATCGCCTTCCAGAGCGCCGAGGTGCTCGAGGCCATGCAGAAGGATTCGGGCATGTCGCTGAAGGAGCTGCGCGTGGACGGCGGGGCGACGGCCAACGACCTGCTCATGCAGTTCCAGGCCGACCTGCTCGGCGTGCCGGTGGTGCGGCCGAGGGTGCTGGAGACGACCGCGCTGGGTGCCGCCTACCTCGCGGGCCTGACGGTGGACCTGTGGAAGTCGCGCGACGAGATCGCCGCGCAGTGGCAGGCGGACAAGCGCTTCGAGCCGCGCATGGAGGCAGGCCGGCGCGACGAGATGATGGCGCGCTGGCGCGAGGCGGTGCAGCGCTCGCTCAGGTGGCCTGCGGGGAGCTAGCCGCGCCCCAGACCTTGCGCGCGAACGCCGGATAGTTCTCCGCGATCACCTGCGCGACCGGGCCGCGCAGCAAGCCGATTTCCGCCGCCGACGGCACGGGCGTTGCAGGCACCTGCGCCGGCGCGTCGTACGCGAATCCGGTATTGGCCCGCACGTCCGCGGCGCTCGATCCCGGATGCACGCTCTCCAGCAGAAAGCGCCTCTCCTCCTTCTGCCACCGGAACAGCGCCTTGCTCGTCAGCAGCGCCGCGGGCCCGCCGCGCCGCTGCACCTCGGGCGGGCTCCAGCCCGGCGCCGACACGAACTCCACCTTCTTCACCAGCACGCGCGGCGAATGCTCCTCGCGAAACAGAATCGTCTTGCCCGCGCTGAAGTACATGTAGGCCGAGCCGAACGAGCCCGGGAAGCGCCTGCCCTCGGCTTCGACGAGATTGATGTTCGCTGCGCCGTCGATCTGCGCCCCGCCGAGGAAGAAGACGTCGATGCGCCCCTGCCCCGCGAGGTCGAACAGCTCGCGCGAGCCCTCGGTGAACGGATTGCCGACGCGCCTGGCGAGCAGCGAAATGCGCAGCGCGGGTACCTTGTGCTTGAGCAGGAACGCCCCGGTCGCCGGGATCGGCGAGGCGGCGCCGATCGCCACGTGGCGCGCGTCGCCGATCAGGCGCGCGATGACGCAGGCGAGGAGCTCTTCGGGGTGGTAGCGTTCCACACGAATTCCTGCAGGTATTGCCTGAATCCCGCGTCGCTCTTCGCCATCTGCGCGTAGCGCAGCAGGTGCGCGTCGTCGATGCCGTAGACGAGCGGCACGCCGAGCGGCCAGGCGCCGCGCGGCGCCGGCGCCACCGCGCTCACGTACACCGAAGAGATGCATCCCGGCGCGAGCAGCTCGTCTTCCAGCATGTCGCCCTTGTACAGCTCTTCGTACGTGACGTAGCACGCCTTCGACGCATGCGCGATGGTGGCCAGTTCCTTCCGGCGCCCGACCCAGACGTTGCCCGCCTCGTCCGCCCAGCGCGCGTGAAACAGCGCCACGTCCGGCACGATGGCCTTCGCCAGCAGCAGGGGATCGCCCTCGGCGAACGGATTGTCGATCGTCTTCCAGTCCGGGTGGCGCCCGACGAGGTCCGAGCCGAGCACGCCGCGCATCGGCATGAACGGCACGCCCTTTTCCGTCGCCTGCAATCCCGAATGCACCATCGGGCAGGTGGCGTCGATGATGCGCAGCGACTTCGTCTCGGCGGCTGCCGTGAAGCGCGGCGCGAGCCCTGCCTCGCCCAGCGTGACGGCGCTCGTTTCGATCTCGCGCACGCAACCCGCGCCGATCAGCAGGTCGGCGCACAGCCCGAGCTGCGGCACGCCGATCAGCTTGAGGTCTTTCGCCTTGCGGCGCACGAGCGCGCGCACCACGTCCATCGCCACCAGCGAATAGTCGGGCGGCAGGCCGATCGAGGCGCCGTCGGCGATCTCGCGCGCGAGCGCATCCGCGTCCGCGAGGAAGCGCGTCGTGTTCGAGGCGAGCGCGCTCATCCCGTGCCGCCCACCGTCAGGCCGTCGATCCTCAGCGTCGGCTGCCCGACGCCCACCGGCACGCTCTGCCCTTCCTTGCCGCAGGTGCCCACGCCGCTGTCCATCTTCATGTCGTTGCCGATCATGGTCACGCGCGTCAGCGCATCCGGCCCGTTGCCGATCAGCGTCGCGCCCTTCACCGGGTGCGTGACGCGCCCGTCCTCGATCAGGTAGGACTCGGACGCCGAAAACACGAACTTGCCGCTGGTGATGTCCACCTGGCCGCCGCCGAAATTCACCGCGTACAGGCCCTTCTTCACGCTGCGGATGATTTCCTGCGGATCGTGGTTGCCCGCGAGCATGATCGTGTTGGTCATGCGCGGCAGCGTGAGATGCGCGTAGGACTCGCGCCGGCCGTTGCCGGTGAGCGGCATCTTCATCAGGCGCGCGTTCAGGCTGTCCTGCATCAGGCCGCGCAGCACGCCGTCCTCGATCAGCACCGTGCGCCGCGTCGGGTTGCCTTCGTCGTCCACGGTGAGCGAGCCGCGCCTGCCGGGCAGCGTGCCGTCGTCGATCACCGTCACGCCCGGCGCCGCGACGCGCTCGCCCATGCGCCCGGCGAAGGCGGAAGAGCCCTTCCGGTTGAAGTCGCCCTCCAGCCCGTGGCCAATCGCCTCGTGCAGCAGGATTCCCGGCCAGCCGGATCCGAGCACCACGGTCATGGTGCCCGCGGGCGCCGAACGCGCCTCCAGGTTGACGAGCGCCTGGTCCACCGCCTGGCGCGCGTAGGTCTCCAGCAGCTCGTCCGTGAACATGGCGAAGTCGGTGCGCCCGCCGCCGCCGCTCGAGCCTGACTCGCGGCGGCCGTTGTGCTCTGCAATCACCTGCACCGACAGGCGCACCAGCGGCCGCACGTCCGCGGCGAGCACGCCGTCGGCGCGAGCGACGAGCACCACCTCGTACTCGCCGGCGAGGCTCGCCATCACCTGGATGACGCGCGGGTCGCGTGCGCGGCACAGGCGCTCCACCTTCTCCAGCAGCGCGACCTTCGCTTCGGCGGCGAGCGAGGCGAGTGGGTCGAGCGGCTCGTAGCGCGCCGGCGCCGGCGCGCGCCGGCGGGCGCGCGCCTGCACGCGCCGCGACTGCCCGGCGGCGGCGATGGCGCGCGTCGCGCGCGCAGCGTCCTGCAGCGCATCGAAGCTGATCTCGTCCGAGTAGGCGAAGGCGGTGCGCTCGCCCGAGAGGGCGCGCACGCCGACGCCCTGCTCGATGGCGAAGCTGCCCGACTTGACGATGCCTTCCTCCAGGCTCCATCCCTCGGCGCGCGTGTACTGGAAGTACAGGTCCGCCTGGTCGATCCGCCGGCCGGCGAGCGCGCCGAACACGGCGTCCAGGCGGCGCGGCTCGAGGTCGAAGGGCGCGAGCAGGCAGGCGCCGGCGGTGGCGATCAGGCGGTCGGCATCCATGGGGCTATTCAATCTCCTATGATCGTATTCGGCAATTCCGCGACCGGGGGCCGGACCGGAAGGACCGTCGGGTTGGCCCAGTCGCCGGTGATGTCGTACTGGTAGGCGAACATCTGTCCCAGCGGGTTCCGGAGCAGCTTCTGCGCGATCAGCGCGGCGATGCCGATCGGCGGGCTGATCATCACGCCGGTGACCGTCGAGGCCGTGCCGTCCAGCCCCGGCACCACGCGCACGCGCAGGTTCTGGGTTTCGTGCGCCAGATCCACCGTGCCGTGCATCTGCACCTCTGCCGCACCGCCCAGCATGCGGAAGTCCTTGGTCTCCAGCACACCGCGCGCGATGCTCGCCGTCGCGTCGATGCGGTCCCACTGGAAGCCGTTGTAGAACACGTCGCCGAAGTCGAGCACCATGCGGCGCGGCAGATTCTGCAGGCTCATGAGCGACACGAGCTTGCCGATGCCCGGCTCGATCTGCAGAAACCGCCCCGATTCCGCGTGCAGCGTCACGCTGCCCCCGAAGCTCGCCAGGTCGACGGCCGTCGGCTCGCCGTCCCAGGCCACCTTGGCCGAGGCCTTGGCGCTGCCGCCCTGCACCAGGTTGGCACGGCCCAGTCGCTCCAGGAAGTGCCCGAGGTCGGCGGCCTCGAGCTCGAGCGCGAGCGCGGTGCCGCCGGTCGCGCTGGTGCGCCACTGTCCGCTGCCCGTCACCTTGCCGTCGGGGTTGCTGATCGACAGCCGCTCGATGCGCCAGTCCGGCGCCTCGCGCCGGGCGACGATCTCCACGCGCCCGGGGCGCATGCCGTCGTAGCCGAAGTCCTCCGCTACCAGGTCGAGGTCGGGCAGCTCGCCTGCGGACTCGTGCCGATCGCCGTCCGGCGATCTGGGTGGCACGACGAAACGCGCCATGCGCGCCTGCAGCGCGCGGCGCTTGCCACCGCTGAAGACGACGTCGCCCGCGATGTCCTTGGAGGTCACGTTCGCCGTCCAGCCCCCGCCCTGCACGCGCGCCTTGACTGACACATCCTGCAGGCGTCGGCCGAAGGCGTCGAGCACGCCGAAGCTCATCTCCGCGACGGTCAGCGCTTCTTCGGCGCCGGCGGGCTCGTCGGTGCCGAGCAGCTCGAGCCACTGGTCCAGATCAAGATGCGGCAGGGAGCCGTAGATCAGCGTGCGCACCGGCCGCTGCGGAAGGCGCAGCGCCCTTCCCGGCGGCGGATGGAAGACGATGGCCGCACGCTCGAGCGCCTGCGCCCCCCCTTCGCGCTCCCGCAGGAACTCCGCGCGCATCAGCCGGCCCACCGAGACGCTGATGCGATCGCGCTCGCCGTCCGCGCCCTGCAGCAGCGAAAGGCGCAGCAGTTGCGCTTCGCCGGACGGCTTGGCGAGCGGCGGCGGCAGCGCGCTCGCCACGCCGACCAGGTCCGACTCGACCGTGATCTGCGGCTCGCCGTCGGCCTGGATGCGCACCGACCCGGCGTACGCCGCCCCGCCGCTGAAGCGCCCGCGCCACGCCTCCGGCAGCCAGGGCTCGAGCGCCGCGACCGTGAACTCGCCGCTGGCGCTCAGCACCGCCCCGCCCCCGCGCTGCGACCCCCCGATCACGCGCAGCGGCCCTCCCACGAACCGCGCGCTGGCATTGCGCAGCTGCACCGAGGACTCGGTGAAGGCCAGCGTGCCGCTTGCGCGCTCGATCGGCGGCAACTGCGCCCCGAGGCGCAGCGTATTGCCGAGAAACGAGAACTCCCCCTCCACTTCCGATTTCTCCAGCTGCGCGAGCGGCAGCGCCAGCTTGAGGCGCAGCTCCCCCTCGCCGGCGGCGCTCAGCCCGTCGGCGAGCCCGCCGAGCTTGCGGCGCAGCGGGCTGGCACGCAGGAAGGCGACGAACTCGTCGCTCGGCCCCTGCGCGCGCCCGGCGATCTCCAGTACCGCGCCGGCGCCCAGCCGCAGGCCCGCGCGCGCGTCGCGCACTGTCGCGCCCAGCACGCGCGCGCCGCGCGCGAGCACGCTCATGCGGTCGCGCTCGAAGCGCAGCTCGCCGTCGATGGCCTCGACCGGCGGCCAGTCCTCGGCGTAGGCCAGTACGCCGTCGCGCACCCGCGCGACGACCTCGAACTGCCCCTGCAGCGGATCGCGGAACGGAAACTGCCGCAGGTCGCCGCGCAGCTGCAGGCGGGTGTCGTTGCTGCGCCCCGCGCGGATCGCCGACACCAGCCAACTGCGTGTCTTCTCGCCGATGATGGCCGGCAGCGGCAGGTAGCGATCCAGACTGCGCGCATCGGCGCGCTGCAACTGAGCGGAAAGGTCGATCACGCCGGGCCCGTCGCCCGTGTAGACATAGCTGCCGGACGCGCTGCCCGCAAGGTCCTCGTTCGCGAACTTCAACTGCGACAGGCGCACGTTGACGCGCCCGCCGGCGCCGCGCTCCCAGCCCACTTGTCCGGCGAGCTGCGCGAGGCCGATGCGCGGATCGGGAAACACGCGCGGCAGGTCGATCTCCGCGCCCTGCGCGGCGAGCGACAGCGTGCCGCGCGCTTCCGTACCCTCGATGCGCCCGCTCAGGCGGCGAAAACCCGGAATGGCGCGCCAGGCATTCATGGCGAGGCCCTCGAAGCGCGCCCGTGCCTGGAAGCGCGCCTGGTCGGGCAACGTGCCGGTCCACTCGAAACGCGCGTCGCTCACCAGCCCTTGCGGCGCAAGCTCGGCCAGCAGCGCGCGCAGGTCGGCCGGGAAGGGCAGGTACTCGGCGAGCTGCGCCAGGGGCTCGAGCTCGAGCACGTCGGCGCTCAGCGAGCCGCGTGCCGGCTGCGTGGCCTCCCAGGATGCGCGGAACGTCGTGCCGCGCATCGGCAGTCCTTGCGCCGGGACCAGCTCGAGGCGCCGCGCACCGAACTCGTAGCCGCGTGCCGAGGCCCGGCCCTGCACGCGGCCGGCGACGCTCGCCAGCTCGAGCGGCGGCAGCTCCGCGCCCAGGCGCGCGCTCACGCCGGCAAGCGCCAGGTCGGCCGTCGCATCGACCAGCTCGCCCCGGCCGAAGGTCGCCCACAGGCGCAGCGCCCCCTGCCCGCGCGTGATTTCGAAGGGGTAGTCGATCCATGCACGCCAGCCGGCAAGATCGGTATAGCCGAGCTCGGCGTAGACGCGGCCGTTCCAGCGGGCGAGCTGCTGGAGGCTTCGCCCGCGCAGCGACGCGCGCAGCTCGAGGCCGGCGCCCAGCTCCGGCGGCGGGCGCGCCGACAGGCCGACCTGGTGCAGCTCGCCGCGGTTGCGCAGGCGCAGTTGCAGCCCGCGCAGCGCGAGCGGGGGCGCACCGCGCTGCTCGTCCACCCACTCGATTTCGGCGTCGCGGACGATGATCTCGCGCTGCTCCAGCACCCAGTCGGCCAGGCGGCCGTCGCCGTTCGCAGTCTCGCGCGGCGCACCCAGCGCGATACCGGCGACCGAGAGCGTGCCGTCCGCCGCGCGGCGCACCGTCAGTCGCGGGCCTTCGATGGTCAGCGAATGCAGGCGCAGGTCTCCGGCCAGCAGCGTCGACCAGCCGATCACCGGCTCCACCACGGGCAGCAGCAGCGCGTCGCGTCCGTCGCGGTCGGCGACGCGCAGGTTGGTGACCGTGAGACGCGGATACAGGCCGTCCCACTCGGCGCTCATCGAGCCGATAGTTACCGGCAGGCCGATCGCGCGCTGCAGCGCGTCCACCACGTCCTGCTGATGGCGCTCGATCTGCGGCAACAGCCAGAAGCGCAGGGCGAGGAACGTCGCCGCGAAAGCGAAGAACACGATCCATGCCAGCCATTCGAGCGCGCGCAGCGCGGCGCGAGCGACCGTGTGCCGGTATGAGGATTGCATCGCGCTTCGCCTTGCCCCTATAGTCGCGTCGGGCTCTCTTGCGGTTTGGGCACCGCTCGACGCTCGGGGGCACACCCGCCGGAAGGGTTCTTGCGGTCTGTCTCTTGCACCGGGTATTTTACCCATAAAGGCCTGCGCCAATTAGGAAAATCACCCTCTCGCGCTATGCCGGACAGCTGCTCGCGACGCGCCCCGAGCTCGACGAGGAACTGCGCGCCGCGGCGCCCTTTTCGCGCGAAGAGATGAGCGCAGCGCTGGCGGGCGCCGGCGAGGACGACGAGGCTGCTCTCAAGCGCCGGCTGCGTCGCCTGCGCCAGCGCGTGCTGCTGCGCGTGATGGCGCGCGACCTCGACGGCGGCGCCGCGCTCGCCGAGGTATGCGCCACGATGAGCGAGCTCGCCGAGCAGGAAATCGCGGCGGCGCTCGCTTGGACCGGCGCCCGCGACCTCGTGGTGGTGGCCATGGGCAAGCTCGGCGGCCGCGAGCTGAACGTCTCCTCCGACGTGGACCTGGTCTTCGCATATCCCGACGGCGCCGACGCCGAGACGCACGAGCGCGCCGGCCGCAAGCTGATCCGCCTGCTGTCGGACGTGACCGAGGATGGCTTCGCGTTCCGCGTCGACATGCGCCTGCGGCCCTATGGCGACTCCGGCCCGCTCGCGGTGAGCTTCGCGGCGCTGGAGGCCTACTTTCTCGCGCAGGGGCGCGAATGGGAGCGCTACGCCTGGATCAAGGCGCGGCCGCTCACCGGCGTGGCGCACGCCGAGCTCGACGGCATCGTGCGCCCGTTCGTGTACCGCAAGTACCTGGACTACGCCACGCTGGCCGCCATGCGCCGGCTGCACGCCGAAGTGCGCCGCGACGTCGCGCGGCGAGAGCTCGCCGGGCATGTCAAGCTCGGCCCGGGGGGCATCCGCGAGATCGAGTTCGTCGCGCAGGCGCTGCAGCTGGTGCGCGGCGGCCGCGACCCCGCGCTCGCGGTGCGCCCGACGCTCGAGGCCCTCGTCCGGCTCGCCGAACGCAACCTGCTGCCCGAAGACGCGGCGCGCGAGCTGGCCGCGGCCTACGACTTCCTGCGCAGGACGGAGCATCGCCTGCAGTATGTCGACGACCTGCAGACGCATACGCTGCCGGAAGATCCCGGCGATCGGGAGCGCATCGCACAGATGTCTGACTGCGCGCACTGGGAGGAGTTCTGCGCCCGGCTGCGAACGCACCGCGACGCCGTGCAACGGCATTTCCAGGACGTGTTCGCGGAATCTGCAGCGGTCGATGCGCCCGACCTGTGGCAGGAGGACCGCGGCGCGATGGTGCAGGCGCTCGCCGGCCGCGGCTTCCGCAATCCCGAGATGAGCGCGGAGCGCCTGCTCGCCATGCGCCACAGCCAGCGCTACGCGATGCTTCCGGCCGACTCGCGCCAGCGCGTCGATGCGCTGGTGCCGGGGCTGGCGGCCGCGGCAGCGCGCGCCGCGGACCCGGACGAGACGCTCGCGCGCGGGATCACCCTGATCGAGGCGGTGGCGCGGCGCGCCGCCTACCTGGCGCTGCTCGCCGAGCACCCGGAGGCGCTAGAGCGCGTGACGCGCATCGTCGCCGCCTCGAGCTGGGCGGCGGACTACATCACGCGCCACCCCCTGCTGCTCGACGAGCTGCTCGACGACCGCGTGCTGTACGCGCCGCCGGACTGGGCGGCGTTCGAGGCAACGCTCGCCGAGCAGCTCGCCGCGGTGGTGGGCGACGTCGAGCGGCAGATGAACGTGCTGCGCGAGCAGCACCAAGCGCAGGTGTTCCGCCTGCTGGCGCAGGACCTCGCCGGCCTCCTCACCGTGGAGCACCTCGCCGACCACCTGTCGCGGCTCGCCGACCTCGTGCTGGACGCCGCGCTCACGGTCGTCTGGGCGCAGCTGCCGGGGCGGCACCGCGAGGCGCCGCGCTTCTCGGTCGTGGCGTACGGCAAGCTCGGCGGCAAGGAGCTCGGCTACGCGTCCGACCTCGACCTGATCTTCCTGTACGACGACGCGGACGAGCGCGCGCCCGAGCTGTACGCGCGGCTGGCGCAGCGCCTCAATCACTGGCTCACCACGCGCACGGCGAGCGGCGTGCTGTTCGAGACCGACCTGCGCCTGCGCCCGTCGGGAGAGTCGGGCCTGCTGGTCAGCCCGATCGAGGCCTTCGCCAAGTACCAGCAGGAGTCGGCCTGGGTGTGGGAGCACCAGGCGCTCACGCGCGCGCGCCATTGCGCGGGCGACGCGCAGGTCGGCGCGACGTTCGAAGCGCTGCGCACGCGCATCCTGGTGCGGCCGCGCGACCCGGCGGAGCTCGCGCGCGAGGTGCTGAAGATGCGCGAGCGCATGCATGACGCCCATCCCAACCGCTCGGGCCTGTTCGACGTCAAGCACGACCGCGGCGGCATGATCGACGTGGAGTTCGCGGTGCAATTCCTGGTGCTCGCGCACGCCGCGCGCCATGCCGAGCTGACGGGCAACCTCGGCAACATCGCGCTGCTGAAGATGGCGGCCGGCTTCGGCCTGATTCCCGAGGCGCTGGCCGAACGCTGCCGCGAGGCCTACCGCGAGTTCCGCCGCCTGCAGCACGGCCTGCGGCTGAACGGCGCGCAGTACGCGCGCGTGCCGCACGAGCGCGTCGCGGGGCACGCGCAGGCCGTGCGCGAGCTCTGGGCGCTGCTGTTCGGCTAGGGCGCGCGCAGCGTGATGTCGCCGTAGTAGCTGCGCGCCACCCGCTGCGTGTTGTCGGAATCGGTGAGCACGCCCACGGCGACGATGTCGCCGGGGTCCTCGCCGAAGGCGCGGCGATAGTCCTCCAGCACGTTGCGGCGGTAGGTGCGCCATTGCCCGACATGCGCCGGGCCGCTTTCCACCACCACCATGCGGATGCGGTCGAGCTGCGGGCTGGGCAGCGCGGTCTCCGCCGGGATCTGGTTGGACCAGACGTAGATGAGCATCGCGTAGGGCAAAGGCTCACCGGCGAACGCGTTGGCCAGGCGCAGCTTCGCGCGGTCCTCGAAGTCGAGCTTGCCCGGATCGCCGTGGAAGGACACCACGAGGCGCGCCATGGAATCCTCGCGCGCGCCGACGCGCAGGTCGGCCCCCTCGATCATGCCCTCGATGCGCCAGCTCCATTCCAGCACACCCTGCCGGCGCGGATCCACGCGCACGCGCCGGTAGAATCCGGTGGCTGCCCCGTCGGCGTAGGCCTCGAGCACCGTGGCGCCGCCGTTTTCCACCAGCCGGTACTCGGTCGGCCGCTTGCCCGAGCGCAGTCCCCAGCCCAGCCAATCGGCGGGCAGCGGCGCACCCGGCTCGAGCGAGGAGAAGCGCCCCACCGCCACCAAGTCCCCGGTCTCTCGGTCCAGCGCGCGCACGATCGGCGTCGAGGCGAGCAGGCCGTCGTCCTCGGGCACGGTGGCGCAGCCCGCGAGCGCCAGCGGCAGTACGAGCGCGAGGCGGCGCAGCACTAGATCGCCTCCCGCGGCGCGCGCCGCAGCGGCCCGTCGACCAGCGAGGCGAGCCCGCCGAGCGCGTCGAGTAGCGCCTCCCGCTGCAGCCGATAGAGCACCCGCTGGCCCTGGCGCTCGGCCGACACCAGCCCGGCCTCCTGCAGCACCGACAGATGCCGCGAGACCGCTGGCGCACTCATGCCGAAGCGCAGCGCGAGATCGGAGGTGGACAGCGCCGTCTGCGCGAGAAAGGCGATCGCCTGGCGGCGCGGCGCGGAGGCCAGCGCCGCGAACACCAGATCCTGAGGATTAGCAATCATGTTAATAGTATGGCGTATTGTACGCGCCGGTGCTTACAATGCCGCTTCATTCAAGGGAGACCCCGCTTCATGGCGAAGGCAAAGGCAGCGCTCTCGATGGCCGACCGCGACGGCTGGATCTGGTACGACGGCAAGCTCGTTCCCTGGCGCTCGGCCACCACCCATGTCCTCACGCACTCCCTGCATTATGGACTGGCGGTGTTCGAAGGAGTTCGCGCCTACAAGACCGTGCGTGGCACCGCCATCTACCGGCTGGCCGAGCATACCCAGCGGCTGATCAACTCGGGGCACATCTACCTGATGAAGATCCCGTACACGCGCGAGCAGTTGATGCAGGCGCAGATCGAAGTGGTGCGCGCCAACGGCCACGAAGCGTGCTACATCCGGCCGATCGCCTTCTACGGCTCGGAGAAGATGGGCGTGTCGCCGGTGGGGGCGCGCGTGCACGTGGCGATCGCCGCGTGGCCGTGGGGCGCCTACCTCGGGCCGGAGGCGCTGGAGAAGGGCATCCGCGTCAAGACCTCCTCCTACGCTCGCCACCACATCAACGTCACCATGGCGCGCTCCAAGATGTCGGGTACCTACCCCAACTCGGTGCTGGCGACGCTGGAGGCCACCATGCACGGCTACGACGAGGGCCTGCTGCTCGACGTGGACGGCTTCGTCGCCGAAGGCGCGGGCGAGAACGTCTTCATCGTCAAGGACGGCGTCATCTGCGAGCCCGAGCTCACCTCGGCACTCACCGGCATCACGCGCGCCTCGGTCATCGAGCTGGCCGCGGGCCTGGGCTACAAGGTCGAATCGCGCCGCCTGACGCGCGACGACCTGTACATCGCCGACGAGTGCTTCTTCACCGGCACCGCGGCGGAGGTGACGCCGATCCGCGAGCTCGACGGCCGCGTGATCGGCGCCGGCAAGGCGGGCCCGGTCACCAAGAAGCTGCAGAAGGCGTTCTTCGACGTGGTCACCGGCAAGGACCGCAAGCACGCGCACTGGCTGACCCCGGTGCCGATGAAGAAGGGGCGCTCGTGAGCGCGGACCAGGCGCGCGAAGTCGAGGTCACGCAGCAGGACCTGCCGCTGCACTGCCCGCTGCCGGGCGCGCCGCTCTGGGCGCGCCATCCGCGCGTGTTTCTCGACGTGGCGCAGGAAGGCCACGCGCTCTGCCCGTACTGCGGGACCAGGTACCTCTACAAGGGCGCGCCACCGAAAGGGCATTGAGGCTTGGCCCGCCTTCTCGTCGTCGCGCCCAACTGGATCGGCGACGCGCTGATGGCGCAGCCGCTGCTCGAGCGCCTGCACGAGTCGCGCGCCGGCGCGACCATCGACGTGCTCGCGCCCGCCTGGGTGGCGCCCGTGTTCCGGCGCATGCCGCAAGTCGCCGGCGTCATCGAGACGCCGTTCGCGCACGGCGCGCTCGAGCTGCGCGAGCGCTGGAAGCTCGGGCGCACGCTGGGCGCGCTCGGCTACGACGAGGCGCTCGTGCTGCCCAATTCGCTCAAGTCCGCGCTCGTGCCGTTCTTCGCCGGGATCGCGCGGCGCATCGGCTACGCGGGCGAGGCGCGCTACGGCCTGCTGAACGTCGTGCACCGCCGCCGGCCCGGGCGCGAGCCGATGGCGCTGCATTTCGCGCGCCTCGCCGCGCCGCCGGGCGCCGAGATCCGCGTGCCGCTGCCCGAGCCGCGGATCGCCGTGGACGCCGCGGCGGCGGAAGCCGCGCGCCGCAAGTTCGGGCTGCACGCGCCGTACGCCGCGCTCTGCCCGGGCGCCGAGTACGGGCCCGCAAAGCGCTGGCCCTACTTCGCCGAGCTGTCGCGGCGCCTGCCGCTCGCGGCGATCGCGCTGGGCGGCGCGCGCGATCGCGCGTTCGGCGAAGGCATCCGCGGACGCAACCTGTGCGGCGAGACCACGCTCGACGAGGCGATCGAGCTGCTGGGCGGCGCGGCGCTCGTCGTCAGCAACGACTCGGGGCTGATGCACGTCGCCGCGGCGCTCGGCCGGCCGCAGGTGGCGCTGTTCGGCTCCTCGAGCCCGAAGCACACGCCGCCGCTGTCGGCGAGCTCGCGCGTGCTGTGGCTCGCGCTGGAGTGCAGCCCGTGCTATGCGCGCGAGTGCCCGCTCGGGCACTTCCGCTGCATGCGCGAGCTGAGCGCAGAAAAGGTGCTCGCCATACTGGGGACAGACCCCATTTTCGCGTCGTTGCAATTTGCGAAAGTGGGGTCTGTCCCGACATAGCGCATGCCTGCACGCATCTTCCCCACGCCGCAGGACGCCGAGGCCGCTTTCTACGAGGCGCTGGAGCGCGTCGATCTCGAGCTGATGATGGCCGTGTGGTCGGAGGACGAGGAAATCGTCTGCGTGCACCCGGGCGGCAAGCGCCTGTGCGGCCAGGACCAGGTGCGCGACAGCTGGCGGCAGATCTTCGCCGGCGGGGCGCGCGCGCGCATCCACGTCACGCAGCAGGTGGCGATCAGCGGCTCGATCGTCGCGGTGCACAGCGTGCACGAGAACTTCTACGTGCCGGGCGAGAGAAAGCCCCTGCAGGTGGTGGTCGCGACCAACGTGTACCTGCGCACCGCCGCGGGCTGGCGCATGATCGCGCACCACGGCTCGCCCGCGCCCGGCAGCGCCGAGCCGCCGCCGGAAACGCCGAAGATCCTGCATTGAGCCCCTACCACGCGCCCTGGTGGCTGCCCGGCGGCCACCTGCAGACCATCGTCCCGGTGCTTGCGCCGGCGCCGCGGGTCGCCTGGCGCCGCGAGCGCTGGGAAACGCCGGACGGCGATTTCGTCGACGTGGACCGCGCCGGCGAGGGTGACGGGCCGCTCGTCGCCCTGTTCCACGGACTGGAAGGCAGCTCGTCCAGCCACTACGCGCTGCGCCTCGCTGCGTACGCGCTCGCGCTCGGCTGGCGCATCGCAGTGCTGCACTTCCGCGGGTGCTCGGGCGCGCTCAACCGGCTGCCGCGCGCCTACCATTCCGGAGACAGCGCGGAGATCGACTGGATGCTGCGGCGCCTGCAGCCCACCTACGCGGCCGGCGTGTCGCTGGGCGGCAATGCGCTGCTCAAGTGGCTGGGGGAGCAGGGCGATGCGGCCGCGGGCATCGTGCGGCGCGCGGTCGCGGTGTCGGCGCCGCTGTCGCTCGCCGCGTCGGCGCGCGTGCTCGACCGCGGGCTGAACCGCAGGCTGTACGTGCGCCATTTCCTCGTCACCATGAAAGCCAAGACGCTCGCCAAGGTCGCGCTCGGCCAGCTCGCCCTCGATCAGGTCCGCGTCGCGCGCCTCGGCACGTTCCGCGAGTTCGACGACCTCGTCACCGCGCCGCTGCACGGCTTTCGCGACGCGAACGACTACTGGGCGCGCGCGTCCAGCGCGCCGTGGCTCGCGCGCATCCGCGTGCCGACGCTCATACTCAACGCGCGCAACGATCCGTTCCTGACCGCCACGGATCTTGCCGCCGCGACGCGCGAGGCCGCGCCGGACGTGGTGCTAGAATTTCCCGGGACCGGCGGGCATGCCGGCTTTCCCGGCCGCGGGCAATGGCTCGCGCGCCGCATCCTCGACTTCCTGGACACCGATTGAGCCTCCCCGCCGAAATCTTCCGCGCCTACGACATCCGCGGCATCGCCGGCAAGACGCTTACCCCCGAGGTCGTGCGTGCCATCGGCCGCGCGCTCGGCTCGATGGCGCCCGAGTTCGCCGTGGGCCGCGACGGCCGCGCCTCGGGCCCCGGGCTGGTCGACGCGCTGTGCGACGGCCTGCAGGCCTCCGGCGCCAACGTCGTCGACATCGGCATGGCGCCGACGCCGGTGGTGTACTTCGCCGCGCACCATCTGGGCTGCGGCAGCTGCGTGGCCGTCACCGGCAGCCACAATCCGCCCGAGTACAACGGCCTGAAGATGGTGGTCGAGGGCCATACGCTCTCGGGAGACGAGATCCAGGCGCTGCGCGCACGCATCGAGCGCGCGGAGTTTCGCGCAGGCGCGGGCACGCGCCGCAGCGCGGACGTGCTCGCGGCGTACGTGGAGCGCATCACGGGGGACGTGCGCCTCGCGCGCCGCATGCGCATCGCCATCGATTGCGGCAACGGCGTGGCCGGGCTCGTGGCGCCGCGCCTGTACAAGGCGCTCGGCTGCGAGGTGGAGGAGCTGTACAGCGAAGTCGACCCGACGTTCCCGAACCACCACCCCGATCCGTCGCACGTCGAGAACCTCGCCGACCTGATGGCCGCGCTGCGCAAGGGACGCGCCGAGCTCGGCCTCGCCTTCGACGGCGACGGCGACCGCCTCGGCGTGGTCACCAAGGACGGCGAGGTGATCTACCCCGACCGGCAGCTGATGCTGTTCGCCGCCGACGTGCTCTCGCGCCAGCGCGGCGCGCAGATCATCTACGACGTGAAGTCCACGCGCCTGCTCGCGCCGTGGATCGAGCGCCACGGCGGCAAGCCGCTGCTGTGGAAGACGGGGCACTCGCTCATCAAGGCCAAGCTCGCCGAGACCGGCGCGCCGCTCGCCGGCGAGATGTCCGGGCACACGTTCTTCAAGGAGCGCTGGTACGGTTTCGACGACGCGCTGTATGCCGGCGCGCGGCTGCTCGAGATCCTGTCGCGCTCGGCGGACGCCGGCGGCGTGCTGAAGGGCCTGCCGAGCGCGCCCTCGACGCCCGAGCTGCAATGGAAGCTCGCCGAGGGCGAGCCGCACGCGCTGATCGCGCGCCTGCAGGCGGCCAAGGCCTTTCCGCACGCGGCGCGCACCATCACGCTCGACGGCGTGCGCGCCGAGTACGCCGACGGCTTCGGCCTGGCACGCGCCTCCAACACCACGCCGGTGATCGTGCTGCGCTTCGAAGCCGACACGAAGGCGGCGCTGCTGCGCATCCAGGAGGAGTTCCGCGCCGCGCTGCAGCCCCTGAAACCCGATGCGCCGCTGCCTTTCTAGCTTCCTTCTGCTCACGAGCTTCGCCATGCCGGCCGCCGCCTGCCCCGCCCTGTTCGACCGCACGCTGAACGACATCCGCGACCAGCCGCGCTCGCTGTGCGAGTACGCGGGCAAGGTGGTGCTGGTGGTGAACACCGCCAGCCAGTGCGGCTATACGCCCCAGTACGAGGGCCTCGAGGCCCTGCACCGCAAGTACCGCGACCGCGGCTTCGTCGTGCTCGGCTTCCCGTCCAACGACTTCGGCGGCCAGGAGCCCGGCAGCAACCGGGAGATCGCCGCGTTCTGCGTCAACCAGTACGCGATCGACTTCCCCATGTTCGCCAAGTCGAGCGTGCGCGGCGATGGCGCCAACCCGCTGTTCGCGGACCTGGCGAAAGCCACGGGCAGCGCGCCGCGCTGGAACTTCCACAAGTACCTGGTGGCGCGCGACGGCCGCGAGACGCTCGCGTTCGCGACGAAAGTCGAACCGCAGGACCCGAATCTGGTCGCCGCCATCGAGCGGCTGCTCGCCGCGCGCTAGGCCTCAGGCGGCGGCCTTGAGCCGCCGCCGGTAGCGCGACAGATCCTGCAGCGTGCGGATCGGCGCGTCGAAGAGCTTCGACAGGTTGAGCAGGATCATGTCGCTGACCTTCTTCTCCCACTCGCGGTCGAAACGGATCTGCGCGTCGAGCCAGCGCTCGAGCCACTCGGGATCGGGCAGCCGCGACTGCACGGTGTCGCGCGGGAACAGCGACTGGTTCACGTGCAGGTTGGTGGGGTGCAGCGGCTTGCCGGCGCGCGCCGCTGCGGCCATCAGCATGCCCATCTTGGCGAACGACGCCTTCACCGCCTCGCCGCCGCGCACCAGCGCGCGCTTCATGTACTGCAGGTAGGCGCCGCCGTGGCGCGCCTCGTCGCGCGCGATGAGGTCGTAGATGTGCCTGAGCACGGGCTCGGTGTGCCACTCGGCGGCGCGCCGGTACCAGTGATTGAGCCGGATCTCGCCGCAGAAGTGCAGCATCAGGGTCTGCTCGGGCGGCGCCGGGTCGAAGGGGAAGCGCACCGCCTGCAGCTCGTCCTCGCTCGGCACGAGCTGCGGGCGGAAGCGCCGCAGGTACTCCATCAGCACGAGCGCGTGCTTCTGCTCCTCGTAGAACCACACCGACATGAAGGCGCTGAAGTCGCAGTCGTGGCGGTTGTCGCGCAGGAACATCTCGGTGGCCGGCAGCGCGGCCCATTCGGTGATGGCGTTCATCTTGACCGTGAGCGCCTGCTCGTCGGAGAGGCGCGCGCCATCGAAAGCCTCCCAGGGCACGTCGCGCTCCAGGCTCCAGCGCACGCGTTCCAGCGACTTGAACAGTTCCGGATAGAGCATCGGTTCCATGGTTTTCCTTCTCTCGCCAGGGGCTATGCGGCGGCGCGCCCCTCGCGCCAGGCCGCGAGCGCATCGCGGATGCCCGCCAGGCTGGCGAGCACACGCACGCCCGGCGCCGGCTCGCGCAGGCGTGCCGCGCCGGCGCCGCCGCACCAGAGCTCGACCCCGGCGGGCAGCGCTGCGCGCAATTGCGCGACGCTGTCCTTCAGCAGCCCCGCAGGATAGCTGCCGCTGGTGGAAAGCGCCACGATGTGCGCGCGCTCGGCCCGCACGGCGTCCGCAATCTCGCGCACCGGGGTCTGCGTGCCGAGGGACACGCAGCCCGCCCCTTCCAGCGCGAATACCGCCTGCGCCATGAGCAGCCCCAGCCCGTGCTGCTCGCCCGGCAGCGTGCTGAGCAGCACCCTGGGCACGGCGCCCGCACCGTCGAGGCGGGCGATCGCGCCGCGCAACACCGCCTGCAGCTGCTCGGAAAAGAGGTGCTCCTCGTAGACCTGCAGTTCGCCGCGCGCCCACGCCTCGCCGACTCGGGCGGTGAGCGGCGCCGCGGTGCCAGTGACGAACTCATATAGTCCGCCGCGCAACGCACCCTGCTCGAGAACCGAGCGCAACTCGGCGATGCGGTGCCTGCGCAGCAACTCGATCTCGGCTGGCTGGCCGCCGGGGGCCGGCGCAGGGGCGTCGTCCCGCGCCTTGGCCTCCAGCGCATCTACGCCCAACGCAAAGATGCGACCCGGCCTCGCGCCCTGATCCATCAACCGCTTGACGCGGCGCAACGTATGAACCTGGTCCGAGGAGTAGGCACGCTCTCCATTGGCGTCGCGCAAAGGCTTCGGAAAGCCATACCGGCGTTCCCAGACGCGCAGGGTGTCCTTGGAGAGCCCCGTCTCACGTTCTACGGTTGCAATCCCGATTTTCTCTTCTTGTGTCATGGACAAATATGTTGACATCCAGGAGTAATCGGCGGATTATCCGCTCTGTTCGAGTGTTTGTCTAGGACAAAATAATGTTGGCGTCTACTCGCATCTCACATCGGACCACCCCGGCGCGGGGCAGACTATGAAGATCGCAGTCGTGGGTTCCGGGATCTCGGGCTTGGCTGCCGCCCGCCTTCTGTCGCGCAGGCACGCGACCACCCTGTTCGAGGCAGCGTCGCGCCTGGGCGGGCACGCCAATACGGTGGACGTTACCCTCGGGGGGCTCTCCCACCCGGTGGACACCGGCTTTCTGGTCTATAACCGCGCGACCTACCCCGGCCTGGTGCGCCTTTTCGAGGAGCTCGGCGTTGCCTCGGCGCCGAGCGAAATGAGCTTCAGCGTGTCGCTCCAATCGCCCGCCATCGAATGGGCGGGCACCAGCCTCGACGCCGTGTTCGCGCAGCGCTCGAACCTGCTGCGCCCTGCGTTCCTGCGCATGCTGCGCGACGTGCTGCGCTTCAACCGCGAGGCGCCGGCCACCTCCGGCGCCTCGACCCTGGGCGAGTTTCTCGCGCGCGGCCGATACTCGAGCGAGTTTCGCGACTGGTACCTGCTGCCCATGGCGGCCGCGATCTGGTCCTGCCCGACGCGCGCCATGCTCGACTACCCCTTTGCCTCGTTCGCGAGGTTCTTCCAGAACCACGGCTTGCTGCAGCTCGCCGACCGGCCGCAGTGGTACACGGTGCGCGGCGGCTCGCGCCGCTACGTCGAGGCGATCGCGCGCGGATTGGCCGACGTGCGCCTGTCCACCCCGGTGCGCAGGCTGCGCCGCGAGCGCGCGCAGGCCTGGGTGAACGGCGAGCGCTTCGACGCCGTCGTGCTCGCCTGCCACAGCGACCAGGCGCTCGCGCTGCTTGGCGCGGAGGCGAGCCCCGCCGAGCGCGCCGTGCTCTCGGCGATCCCCTACCAGAAGAACCGCGCGCTGCTGCATACCGACACCAAGCTCCTGCCGAAGAACCCCCGCGTCTGGTCGGCGTGGAACTACGCTGCCGGCGCCGACGCGCCGCAGGGCCGGCCGGTGAGCGTGCACTACCTGATCAACAAGCTGCAGCCGCTGCCCTTTGCGCAGCCGGTCATCGTCTCGCTCAACCCGCATCGCGAGCCGGACGCCTCGCGGGTGATCGGCGAATTCGACTACGATCATCCCGTGTTCGGCGCGGGCGCGGCGGCGGCGCAGGCGCGGCTGCCCGAAATCCAGGGCGCGCGCAGCACCTGGTACTGCGGCGCCTGGACGCGCTACGGCTTCCACGAGGACGGCTTCGGCTCGGCGCTGGAGGTCGCGCGCGCGCTCGACGTGGAACCGCTGCGGCAGGCCGCATGAGCGCCGAGCTGCTCACCGGGCGCGTCATGCACCGGCGGCTGCGGCCGGTGCAGAACCATTTCTCCTACCGCGTGTTCTTCCTGCGCCTGCCGCTCACGCGCCTGGAGCAGGCCGGCATCCCGCTCAATCGCCCGGCGCTCGCGAGCTTTCACTTCCGCGACCACGGCGCGCGCGACGGCACGCACCCGCTCGCGTGGATCCGTGCGCTGCTCGCACGCGAGGGTGTCGAGGCCGACGGCGAGGTCTGGCTGCAGTGCTTCCCGCGCGTGCTCGGCTACGTCTTCAACCCGGTGAGCTTCTGGTTCTGCGAGGACCGCCACGGGCAGCTCAAGGCGGTGCTCGCGGAGGTCAACAACACCTTCGGCGAGCGCCACAGCTACCTGCTGCGCGCCGACCGAGAGCTCGAGGCGCGCAAGCAGTTCCATGTGTCGCCCTTCTTCCCGGTGGCCGGCCGCTACCGCTTCCATTTCGAGGAGCGCGGCGCCCGGCGCATGGCGCGCATCGACTACCTCGACGACCGGGGCCCCTTGCTCTACACCAGCATCTCGGGAACGCCGCGGCCGCTGACGCGCACGCGCCTCACCCTCGCGCTGCTCGCGCACCCCTTCATGACCTTCGCCGTCGTGGCACGCATCCACTGGCAGGCGCTGCGCCTTTGGACAAGGCGCGTACCCTTTTTCGCCAAGCCGCCCGCGCCCGCAGAGGAGCTGTCGCGATGAGCGCCGCGCTCGTCCTGCGCACGCTGCAGCGCCTGGAGAACGGCCGGCTCGAGGTCGCGCTGCCAGGCGGCGAGCGGCGCGACTTCGGCGCAAGCGACGGCGCGCGCGCCGACCTCGAAGTGCGCAGCCGCGCCGCCTTCTCGCGCATCCTGCGCGCGGGCGACATCGGCTTCGCCGAGGGCTATCTGGAAGCCGAGTGGACCACCTCGGACCTGCCGCGTCTGCTGACGCTGCTCGCCGCGAACCGCGAGCCGCTCAAGCGGCCGATCTACGGCGGCTTTCTCGGGCGCCTGGCCAACCGGCTGCTGCATCTGGCGCGCGCCAACACGCGCGCCGGGAGCCGCCGCAACATCGCCGCCCACTACGACCTCGGCAACGACTTCTACGCGCTCTGGCTCGACCCTACGATGACCTACTCGAGCGCACTCTATGCGGGCAACGCTGCACGCACGCTCGAGGAGGCTCAGCGCGCCAAGCTCGCACGCGCGCTCGAGCGCCTGCAGCTCGCGCCCGGCGCGCGGCTGCTCGAGATCGGCTGCGGCTGGGGCTCGTTCGCCGAGCTCGCGGCGGCGAACGGCCATCACGTCACCGGGCTCACGCTCTCGGCCGAGCAGCTCGCCTACGCGCGCAAGCGCCTCGGCGCCGCGGCGGCGATCGAGCTGCGCGATTACCGGGACGAGCGCGGCCGCTACGACGCGGTCGTCTCCGTCGAGATGATCGAGGCGGTGGGCGAGCGCTGGTGGCCGGCGTATTTCGCGAAGATCGCCGAAGCGCTGCCCGCGGGCGGGCGCGCCCTGGTGCAGGCGATCGTCATCCGCGACGAGCTCTTCCCGCGTTACCGCACCGGGACCGATTTCATCCAGAAGTACATTTTCCCCGGCGGCATGCTGCCGTCGCCCGCGCGCTTCGAGCTCGAGGCGGCGGCGGCGGGCCTGCGCGTCGCCGAGGCGCACCGCTTCGGCCCCGATTACGCGCATACGCTCGCCGAGTGGCGCCGGCGCTTCCTCGCGCGCTGGGAAGACGTGCGCGCGCTCGGCTTCGACGAGCGCTTCCGCCGCCTGTGGGAGTTCTACCTCGCCTACTGCGAGGCGGGCTTCGCCACCGGCTCCACCGACGTCGTCCAGTACCTGCTGGTGAAGCGATGAGGCTGCTACTCCTCCTCGCCCTCGCTCTCGGCACCGCACAGGCGGGCGCGATGAACCCCGTCGGCGAAGGCACGATGCGCTGGTTCGGCCTCAAGATCTACGAGGCGCGGCTGTGGACCCCCGGCGGCGCGCCGGACTTCGCGCGGCCGCTGCGCCTGGAGCTGCGCTACGCGCGCGCGCTGCGCGGCGCGGCGATCGCCGAGCGCTCCGACGAGGAGATCGCGCGCCTGGGCTTCGGCACGCCGGCGGAGCGCGCGGCGTGGCTGGCGGCGATGCGGCGCCTGTTTCCCGACGTGGCGTCCGGCGACACGCTCGCAGGCGAGCACGTGCCGGGCTTCGGCGCGCGCTTCCTGCGCAATGGCGCGCCGCTCGGCGAGGTGGCCGACCCCGCTTTCTCGCGCGCCTTCTTCTCCATCTGGCTCGACCCGCGCACCAGCGCGCCCGGGCTGCGCGCCGCGCTGCTGGGCAAGCCGTGACGCTCACCCGGCCGCAGCTGGCCGCCTACGGGGCGCTCGGCCTGCCGCTCGCCGCCGCCGCGCTGCCCGTGTACGTGCACCTGCCCAATCTGTACGGCGGTGTGCTCGGCATGAACCTCGCCCTGCTCGGCGCCGTGCTGCTCGTGGCGCGCCTGGCGGACGCAGTCGTCGACCCGCTGCTCGGCGCGCTCGCCGATCGCCTGCAGCGGCCGCGGCTGCTGATCGCGCTCGGCGTGGCGCTGCTCGTTGCGGGCCTCGCCGCGGTGTTCAATCCGCCCGGCGCATTGTGGTGGTGGCTGGCGGCGGCGCTCGTGCCCCTCTACCTCGGCTTCAGCCTGGCGAGCATCGCCTTCCAGGCCTGGGGCGCCCTGCTCGGCGAGACGCCGCACGAGCGCACGCGCGTCTCCGCCTGGCGCGAAGGCTTCGGCCTCGCCGGCGTGGTGCTCGCCTCGGTCGCGCCGACGCTGCTCGCACCGCGCATGGAGGACGGGCTGTCGCGCTTCACCCTGGTGCTCGCCTCCGTGGCCGCAGTCTGTGCTTCGCTCACGCTGCTGCGCGCGCCCCAGCCGGCGCGCGCGCCCGCGCGCGCGGCGCTCGACCTTGGAGCGCTCGCCGTGCCCTTCGCCAATCCCGCCTTCAAGCCGCTGTTCGCCGCGTTCATCGCCAACGGCATCGCCGCGGCACTGCCGGCGACGCTGGTGCTCTTCTTCGTCAACGACGCGCTCGGCGCACCGCAGCTCGCCGGGGCCTTCCTCGCCGCCTACTTCCTCGCCGGCGCGGCGAGCCTGCCGCTCTGGACGGCGCTCGCGCGCCGCATGGGCAAGAGAAACGCCTGGCTTGCCTCGATGGCGGCGAGCGTGGCGGCCTTTGCCGGCGCGCTCGCCCTCGGCGCCGGCGACGTTGCCGGCTTCGCCGCGGTGTGCCTGCTCTCGGGCCTTGCGCTCGGCGGCGACCTCGCGCTGCCCCCCGCGATGCTCGCCGACGCGATCCGCGCGCGCGGCGACGAGCCGCGCGCCGGCGCCTACTTCGGCCTGTGGAACTTCGCCACCAAGCTCAACCTCGCGCTCGCCGCCGGGCTCGCGCTTCCGCTGCTCGCCGCGGCGGGCTACGTGCCCGGCACGAGCACCGCTCTCGCACCGCTGTATTTCGCCTATTGCCTGGTGCCCTGCGCGCTCAAGCTCGCGGCGGCGGCGGTTCTGTGGAGGACGCACGCATGAAACTCTGGCTGCCCGCCGCGCTCGCCCTGCTGGCGGGCTGCTCGACGCTCGGCCCCGACGCCTATCGCGACCAGCGGCCGAGGTTCGACCTGTTCGAGTACTTCGACGGCACGGTGGACGCCTGGGGCCAGTTCGAGGACCGCTCCGGCAAGGTCGTGAAGCGCTTCGTGGTGCTGATCCGGGGCACGGTGCGCGACGGCCGGCTCACGCTGGAAGAGGACTTCAAGTACTCCGACGGCACCGAGGAGCGCCGCGTCTGGACGATCACGCGCGCGGGCGAAGGGCGCTACCGCGGCACGGCCGCGGACGTGGTCGGCGAGGCCGAGGGGCGCTCGGCCGGCAACGCGCTCAACTGGCGCTACACGCTCGCGCTGGTCGTCGACGGCCGCACCTGGCACGTGAACTTCGACGACTGGATGTTCCTGCACGAAGGCGGAGTGCTGCTCAACCGCGCGCAGATGTCGAAGTTCGGCCTTCGCCTGGGCGAGGTGTTCATCGCCTTCCGCCGCCGCGCCTGATGCCGCTCAATCCGCCGATCGCAAGCTGGCAGGGACGCCGCGTGTGGGTGGTGGGCGCCTCGAGCGGCATCGGCGCCGAGACCGCCGCCCTGCTGCAGGCGCGCGGCGCGCGCGTCGCCGTGTCTGCGCGCTCGGCCGAGACGTTGCGCACGCGCTTCGGGGCGCAAGCAGCCATCGTCCCCGCGGACGTGACCGATGCGGACGGCCTGCGTGCTGCGGCGCGCGAGGTCGCGTCCAACTGGGATGGCATCGACCTGACCCTGAACTTCGCCGGCACCTACCAGGAAATGCGCCCGTGGACCATGAATCTCGGCGCCGTGCGGCACATCGTGGAGTTGAATCTCCTCGGCGCCTTCAACCTGCTCGCCGCATTGCAGCCCTACCTGAAGGAAGGCACGGGGCTCGGTTTCGCAGCCTCGGTCGCCGGCTACGGCGGGCTGCCCAACAGCCTCGCCTACGGCGCCACGAAGGCAGCGCTCATCAACCTCGCGCAGTCGCTGTGGCTCGACTACTGCGCGCGCGGCGTCGCCGTGTACCTGATCAACCCGGGCTTCGTCGCCACGCCGCTCACGGCGAAGAACCGCTTTCCGATGCCGTTCATCATCCCGGCCGCCGAGGCCGCGCGCCGCACGCTGGCGGGGCTGGAGCGCGGCGCGTTCGAGATCCATTATCCGCGGCGCTTCTCGCGCCTGCTGAAGCTGCTCAACCTCCTGCCGCAGGGCCTGTACTTCAGATGCGTGCGCCGCTTCACCGGGATCTGAGCACGCTCGTCGACTGGTACGAGACGCTGACGCCCGAGACGCTCGGGCGCATGGGGGAGTTCTACGCCGCCGACGCCTGGTTCAAGGATCCGTTCAACGAGGTGAGCGGCCTGCAGGCCATCCAGCACGTCTTCGCGCACATGTTCGCAACCCTGCGCGCGCCGCGCTTTCGCATCACCGGCCGGATCGCGGACGAGAGCGGCGCCTTCCTCGCCTGGGAGTTCCGCTTCGGCGCCGGACGGCGCGAGTACGAGGTGCGCGGCGCGACGCACCTGAGGTGGAACGGCCGCGGCAAGATCGTCTATCACCGCGACTACTGGGACACCGCGGAGGAGCTGTACGCGAAGGTCCCGCTGCTCGGCGCCCTGATGCGGCTGCTGCGCCGGCGTCTCGCCGCGCGTTAGGAGAAGTGCGGGCCGATGCGGTCGAGCCGGTCGGTGATCACGCAGTCCACGCCCAGGCCGAGCAGCCGCTTCGCGGGTCGCCGGTCGTTCACCGTCCAGGCCACCACGGCGCAGCCCGCCGCATGCGCCTCGTGCACCACGCGCGCCTTCAGCATCCGGTAGTTGGCGTGCAGCGCGACGCACTCGAGGTCGCGCAGCATCTCGCCCCAGTGCGGCGGCAGGCGCGTGAGCAGCAGCCCGCGCGGCAGCCGCGGCGCCGCCTCGCGCGCGGCGGCGAGCGCCACGGGCGAGAAGGAGGAGAGGACGGGCGGATGCGCCGCGCCGTGCCACAGCTCCGCGGCCATGCGCGCCACCGCCTCGCCGGTGCGCCGCTCGAAGCCGTGCGCCGGCTTGATCTCCACGTTCGCCCACAGGCCGAGCACGTGGCACAGCCGCGCCGCGTCCTCGAAGCGCGGAATGCGCTCGCCGCGCCACCTGGCGCCGTGCCAGGCGCCGGCGTCGAGGTGCGCGAGCCGCGCGTAGGGCGTCGCCGATACCGCGCCGCGCGCCCCCGTGGTGCGCTCCAGCGTACGGTCGTGGATCAGCACCGGCACGCCGTCGCCCGCGAGCATGACGTCGATCTCGATGCCCTTGAATCCCATGCTGGCGCCCAGGCGAATGGCGCCGAGCGTGTTCTCGGGCGCGAGCGTGCCGCCGCCGCGATGCGCGACGATCCTCGGGTAGGGCCAGCGGCTCATGCGGGGTGCGGCGCGTGCCGCGCGCTCAGTCCTCGATGCGCCGGGTGCTCTCCGGGTCGAACAGGTGCACGTGCTCGGCCGAGAAGCGCAGCGGCAGGCGCCCCTCCTTCGCCAGGATCGAGATGTGCAGGCGCGCGGCGACCCGCATGCCCTGCTTGTCGGCGCCCAGGTGCCCGTAGACCAGCGAATCCGAGCCGAGCAGCTCGAGGAAATCGATGTCGGGGCTGAGCAGCGCCTCGCTCTGCGCGCAGGTCTCGAAGTGCTCCGGGCGCACGCCGAGCAGCACGTCGCGGCCCTCGAGCGCAGGCCGCGGCTCGGGCAGGCGCACGCTGATCTCGCCGTCGTGGGCGAGCACCTTGCCGCCCTGCGCGATGCGCCCGGGGATCAGGTTCATGGGCGGCGAGCCGATGAAGGCGGCGACGAAGGTGGTGGCGGGCTTCTGGTACACCTCGAGCGGAGCGCCGATCTGCTCGGCGCGCCCCGCGTTCATCACCATCATGCGGTGCGCGAGCGTCATCGCCTCGACCTGGTCGTGCGTGACGTACAGCGTCGTGGTCTTCAGGCGCTGGTGCAGCGCCTGCAGCTCGCTCCTCATCTGCACGCGCAGCTTGGCGTCGAGGTTGGACAGCGGCTCGTCGAACAGGAACACCTTGGGCTCGCGCACGATGGCGCGCCCCATCGCCACGCGCTGGCGCTGGCCGCCGGAGAGCTCGCGTGGCCGGCGCTTGAGAAGCTTGTCCAGCTCGAGAATCTCGGCCGCGCGCTGCACGCGTTTTTCGATCTCCGCCTTCGGCCGGCCCTGGATCCTCAGCCCGTAGGCCATGTTCTGGTACACGCTCATGTGCGGGTAGAGCGCGTAGTTCTGGAACACCATGGCGATGTCGCGGTCCTTGGGCTCGAGCTCGTTCACCACGCGCTCGCCGATGGCGATCTCGCCCGAGGTGATGGACTCCAGCCCCGCCACCATGCGCAGCAGCGTCGACTTGCCGCAGCCGGACGGCCCGACCATGACGACGAACTCGCCGTCGGCGATGTCCATGGAGATGCCCTGGATCACCTTGACGGGCCCGAAGGACTTGTGGACGTCGCGAATCGCTACGCCGGCCATTATTTCTCGGTCTCCACCAGGCCCTTCACGAACCACTTCTGCATCAGCAGCACCACGACCGCCGGCGGCAGCATGGCGAGGATCGCGGTGGCCATGATCAGCTGCCACTCGTTGGCCGCGTCGCCGCCTACGATCATGCGCTTGATGCCGATCACCACCGTGTACATCTCCTCCTCGCTGGTGATCAGCAGCGGCCACAGGTACTGGTTCCAGCCGTAGATGAACTGGATGACGAACAGCGCCGCCATGGTGGTCTTCGAAAGCGGCAGCACCACGTCCCAGAAGAAGCGCATCGGCCCCGCGCCATCGATGCGCGCGGCCTCCGCCAGCTCATCGGGGATGGTCATGAAGAACTGGCGGAACAGGAACGTCGCGGTGGCCGAGGCGATGAGCGGCAGCGTGAGGCCGGCGTAAGTGTTCAGCAGCCCCAGGTCCGACATCACTTCGTAGGTGGGGATGATGCGCACTTCGACCGGCAGCATCAGGGTGACGAAGATCATCCAGAAGAAGAAATTGCGCAGCGGGAAGCGGAAGTAGACGATGGCGAACGAGGACAGGATCGAGATGGTGATCTTGCCCACCGGGATGACGAGCGCCATGATCATGCTGTTCACCAGCATGTCGGCCACCGCCGCCTTGGAACCCTTGGTCGAGCCGGCGGTCAGCACCTGCGTGTAGTTCTGGACGAGCTGGTCGCCCGGCAGCAGCGACATCGGCATCTGCATGACCTGCTCGAGCGTCTGCGTCGAGGCGATGAAGGCGACGTACAGCGGGAAGGCGATGATGAGCGCGCCGCCGATCAGCACGGCGTGCGAGACGAAGTCGAGGAGCGGCCGGCGCTCGATCATCTAGTAGTGCACCTTGCGCTCGATGTAGCGGAACTGGATCGCCGTGAGGCCGATGACGATGATCATCAGGATCACCGACTGCGCCGAGGAGCCGCCGATGTCGGCCGCCTTCATGCCGTCGTAGTAGACCTTGTAGACGAGGATCTGCGTCGCCTGCGCCGGCCCGCCTTGCGTCGTGGCGTCGATGACGCCGAAGGTCTCGAAGAAGGCGTAGACGATGTCCACCACCAGCAGGAAGAAGGTGACGGGCGAGAGCAGCGGCACGACGATGCTCCAGAAGCGCCGCGCCGGCCCCGCGCCGTCGATGGCCGCCGCCTCGATCAGCGACTTGGGGATGGATTGCAGCCCGGCGAGGAAGAACAGGAAATTGTGCGGGATCTGCTTCCACGCCGAGGCGATCACCACCAGCAGCATGGCCTGGTCGCCCTTCAGGACCCAGTTCCAGTCTACGCCGAGGCCCTTGAGGACGTAGGTGATGATGCCGATCGAGGGCGCGAACATGAACGACCACAGCACGGCGGCGACGGCGGCCGCCACCGCGTAGGGCCAGATGAGGATCGTCTTGTAGACCAGCGCGCCGCGCACCACGCGGTCGGCCATCACGGCGAGCAGCAGCGCGATGGAGATGCTGAGCGCCGCGACCGAGAAGCTGAAGATCGCCGTGGTGCGGAACGAGGCCCAATAGTTCCGCTCGCCGAACAGAGCGATGAAGTTGTCGAACCAGACGAACTGGGTGGACAGCCCGAAGGCGTCCTGCAGCTGGAAGGAGAACCAGACCGCCTGGAAGGCCGGCCAGAAGAAGAAGACGACCGTGATCGCGAGCTGCGGTGCCAGCAGCGCGTACGGCAGCCACGCCGAGCGGAAGGTGACCCGCTTTTCCATTCCGCTCGGTGAGGCCGGTCCTGCTGCGCTGCCTTACTTGTTGGCCGCCTGGAACTTGCGCAGGATCTCGTTGCCGCGCTTCACCGCGTCGTTCATCGCGGTCTTCGCGTCCTTCTTGCCGGCGAACACGGCTTCCATCTCCTCCTCGAACACCTCGCGGCCCTGGACGAAATTGCCGAAGCGCAGGCCCTTGGAGTTCGCCGTAGGCGCCTTGTTGGTGAGCTGCAGCACCGCCATGTCGCGTCCGGGGTTCTGGTCGTAGAAGCCGGACTTCTTCGTGAGCTCGTAGGCCGCCAGCGTGATCGGCACGTATCCGGTCTTGATGTGCCACTCCATCTGGATCTCGGGCTGGGAGAGGAACGTAAAGAACTTCGCCACGCCCTTGTACTCCGCGGCCTTGCGGCCGGACATCACCCAGAGCGACGCCCCGCCGATGATCGAGTTCTGCGGCGCGCCCTTCACGTCGTCGTGATACGGCAGCATGGAAAGCTGCCAGTCGGTCTTGCCCGCCTTGATCGTGCCCGCCAGCGCGCCGGCGCTGATGGTGGCCATCGCGCACTCGCCCGCCTGGAACTTGCCGTCCGCCTGATTGGTGCGCCCGGCGTAGGTGAACAGGCCCTTCTTCGCCATGTCGCCGAGCATGGCGACATGCTTCACGTGAAGCGGCGAATTGATCTGGAACACGGTGTCGAAGCCGGCCATGCCGTTCTGCTTGGTGCCGATCGGCACGTTGTGCCAGGCGCTGAAGTTCTCGATGTGCACCCACGACGGCCAGCCGGTGGTGTAGACGCAGTCCTGGCCGGCGGCCTTCAGCTTCTCGGCCGTCGCGGTCAATTCCTTCCAGGTCTTGGGGGGCACCGGTGGCAGGCCCGCCGCCTTGAACTTGTTGCGGTCGATGTAGAACAGCGCCGTCGAGCTGTTGAACGGCAGCGACAGCATGTTGCCCTTGGTGTCGGAGTAGTACCCGGCCACCGCCGGCAGGTAGGCCTTCGGATCGAATTTCTCGCCCGACTCCTTCATGAGCTGGTACACCGGCTTGACGGCGCCCTTGGCCGCCATCATCGTCGCCGTGCCCACCTCGAACACCTGCACGATGTGCGGCGGGTTCTTGGCGCGGTAGGCCGCGATCGCCGCGGTCATCGACTCGGGGTAGCTCCCCTTGTAGATGGCGTTGACCTTGTACTCCTTTTGGCTCTCGTTGAACTTGTTCGCGAGGCCGTTCAGCGCCTCGCCCAGCGCCCCGCCCATCGAGTGCCACCACTGGATCTCGACCTGCGCCTGGGCCGGAAGGGCGAAGGCGCCCGCGATCACGGCGGCAATCAGCTTGATACGCATGAGTTTCTCCTCTTTGGTATGCAGCCCGCGGCACCCGGCCGCCGGCCTCGTTCGATCTGACTACTGCAGCGGATCCGGGACTTGACCTGGATCAAGCCCTCCCTGTCTGCGTGCGAACGATACCAGAGCCCACATTGCAATACGAGGACAGCGGCGAACCTGTGCCCCGCCCGGCCGGCCGGGGCAATTGCTATAGTTGCCCGACCATGGCCGCCCCGCACGAACTGTCCGCCGCCGAGCTCGCGGCCAGCTACGAGGGCGGAGAGCTCTCGCCGGTCGAGGTGACGCGGGCCCTCCTCGCGCGCGTCGACGCTTGGGAACCGAGGCTGAACGCCATGGCCCAGGTGCACCGCGAGGCGGCCCTGCGGCAGGCCCAGGACGCGGAAAAGCGCTGGCGCGTGCAGGCGCCGCTCTCGCCTCTGGACGGCGTGCCGCTCACCATCAAGGAGAACATCTACACCCGCGGCGACCCCGCGCCGATCGGCACCGCGGCCAACCTGCCCGCGCCGCCACAGCCCGACGACGCGCCCCCGGCGGCGCGCCTGCGCCAGGCCGGGTGCGTCCTGCTCGGCAAGACCACCATGCCCGACTACGGCATGCTCTCCTCCGGCGTTTCCAGCGCGCACGGCGTGACCCGCAACCCCTGGAACACGGGGAAGAACACCTCGGGCTCGAGCTCCGGCGCGGCGGCGGCCGCCGCCGCCCGCTACGCGCCGCTGCACCTGGGCACCGACATCGGCGGCTCGGTGCGCCTGCCGGCGACCCATTGCGGCACCTTCGCGCTCAAGCCCAGCCTCGGACGCATCCCGATCTACCCGCCCTACCTCGGGCGCGTGACCGGTCCGATGACGCGCGACGTGGAGACGGCCGCGGCGATGATGAACTGGCTCACGCTGCCCGACGCGCGCGATTTCATGAGCCTGCCCTACCGGCCGACGGACTACACCGCGGGATTGGACGAGCTCGACGCGAAGAAGCTGAGGATCGGGCTGCTGGCCGACATGCGCGCAGGGCTGCCCGTGCACGCCGAGGTGCGCGCGGCGCTCCAGGCCGCAGCGCGCGCGCTGGCCGGCGCGGGCGCGAGCGTCGAAGAGGTGCCGGGATTCCTCACCCAGGCGATGCTGGACGGCATGTGCCGCTTCTTCGAGGCGCGCTCGCACAACGACTTCGTGCAGTTGCCGCCCGAGCGCCAGAAGAAAGTGCTGCCGTTCATCGCCGAGTGGTGCACGTGGCGCGCCGGGAGCTTCACCGGCCGCGACGTGATGCAGGCCTACGGCCAGGTGATGGCGATGCGCGAGGCCGCGGTCGCGGCGTGCGAGCCCTTTGACTTTGTCCTCTCGCCGACGTCCCCCATCCTGCCGTACGACGCCGAGCTGCCGAGCCCGAACAACGACCCGCGCGACGCCCTGCCGCACATCGCCTTCACCGTGCCCTTCAACATGTCGGAGCAGCCGGCGGCCTCGGTCAACTGGACCTTCAGCGCCGACGGCCTGCCGATCGGCGTGCAGGTCATCGGAAGAAGGTTCGACGACCTGGGGGTGCTGAGGCTGTCGCGCCTGATCGAGAATCTGAGGCCCGAGCAGAAGGCGTGGCCTGAAAAATAGGGACAGTCCCCATTTAACTGTCGCTCCGCTTCGTTAAATGGGGACAGTCCCTATTTTCTATCCTTGATACGCCGGCCCCATCGGCCGCAGCCTCACGCCCTTCCTCAGCTTCGTCCACTTGAACTCCGTGGGGTCGGCGAGCGCCGGGCCCGGCGCCTTCACCACCAGCACCTCCTTCGCGATCGGCTCGAAGTCGGCGCGAAAGTGCACGGAGCTCTTCAAGCCGAGGATACGCTCGCGCACCGGCTCGACGCCCACGTGGCGGAACATCTCCTGGTCCGCCGCCTGCACCTTGCGCGAAGCGATGACGACGCGCACGCCGGGCGCGGCCTTGCTCCGCAGCAGGGCCATGTTGCCGAGCGTCATGCGAAAGCCCTTGAACATCGGCCCGGTGCAGGTGAACTTGCCGTCGCCGAGCTTTTCGACCGTGAACTCGCCTTCGAACGGCGCATCCCCCGGGATGCGCGACTTGCCGCCGAGCGCAAAGCCGAGCGTCGCGCCCTGCCCGGCCTCGTGCGCCTTCGCCGCGGACTCCTTGTCGATGAGCAGGCCGAGCACTGCGCCCTCCGCCCGCTGGCGGACGAGCGCGGCGAGCAGTCCCGTCGTGTCTCCGTTGCCTCCGGCCCCCGGATTGTCCTGGGTGTCGGCCAGGACCACGGGACGGCCCGGCTCGCCGCGTTGCTTGGCGCGCAGGACGGCGTCGTCCGGCAGGTGCAGCTCGAGCTCGAAGTCCTTCTCGGCATCCGCTACGTGGCCGCGCAGCTCGGCGATCGCCTTCTGTACCTTGCTCGCGTCGTCTCCGTAACCGAGCACTGCCATGCCGCATTCCTCGATGTCCGCCATCGGGAAGCCGGGGGTGAAGGAGAGAGTCACCGCGAACTTGCGCTCCAGGGCCTCAAGCTCGGCATAGATGCCCTTGCACGGCTCGATGAACGAGCATTGCGAAGGCAACCCGGTGAGAAAGTCCAGGTCATGCCACGCTCCGGCCAGGCGGTCGCCGCGGCGAAGCATCGCGTCCAGCAGGCGTGCCGCGCGCGCGCCGGTTTCCGCCATGTCGACGTGCGGGTAGGTGCGGTAGGCGACGAAAGCGTCCGCCCCCGCGAACATGGCGCGCGTGTAGTTGCAGTGCAGGTCCAGGCTCGCGGCGACCGGAGTGCGCGACCCCACCACCTCGCGCACCCGCCGCAGCAGCTCGCCCTCACCGTCGTCGAAATGCTCGGCCACCATCGCGCCGTGCAGGTCGAGGTACACCCCGTCCACCGGCAGCGCTTCCTTCAACCGCCTGACCATCTCCCCGGCAATCCGCTCGTAGGCCTCGCGCGTCACCTGCGCCGAAGGGCTCGCGGCCGCCCACGCCGTGCCCACCAGCTGGTGCCCCGCGGCACGCAGGGCGTCGATCGCGCCGGCGGCGGGGATGTTCGCGCCCGCCACTGCACCAAACAGGGGCTCGCCGTACTGCACGCCCGGCCAGCCCCCGCCCGCCTCGAAGGCCGCGTAATCGGCCGGCGAGGGGGCAAACGTGTTGGTCTCGTGCTGAAAGCCGCCGATTGCGATGCGTGCCATGGCCTGCTACCCTTTTTCGCGCCAACCCGAGCGCAAAGGATACCCGTATGAACCGCAAGATCGCCCTTGCTGTTTTGCTCGCTGCCGCGGCGGGCAGCGGCGTCGCGCAGGACAAGGTGCTGCGCGTGGTTCCGCACTCGAATCTCTCGATCCTCGACCCGATCTGGACCACGCAGTACATGGCCCGCAACCACGGGTACATGGTCTACGACACGTTGTTCGGCACCGACGAGAAGAGCCGCGTGCAGCCGCAGATGGTGGACAAGTGGAGCGTGAGCCCGGACCAGCGCCTGTGGACCTTCACGCTGAGGGACGGCCTTGAGTTCCACGACGGCAAACCGGTGACCGGCGAGGACGTGGCCGCCTCGATCGCCCGCTGGGGCAAGCGCGACGCGATGGGGCAGAAGCTGATGAGCTTCGTCGAGCGCATGGACTCACCCGACCCGAAGACGTTCCGCATCTTCCTGCGCGAGGCCTGCGGCTTCGTGCTGGAGGCGCTCGGCAAGCCCTCCTCCAACGTGCCGTTCATCATGCCCAAGCGCGTCGCCGACACCGACGCCTTCAAGCAGATCGAGGAGTACATCGGCTCCGGGCCCTACATCTTCAAGCGCGACGAGTTCAAGCCCGGTGACAAGGCCGTATACGTCAAGAACCCGAAGTACAAGCCGCGCAAGGAGAAGGCTTCGGGCACCGCGGGTGGCAAGCTCGTGTACGTGGACCGCGTGGAGTGGAACCTGGCGCTGCGCGACGCGCAGGCGCAGGTCAACGCGCTCGCCAAGGGCGAGGTGGACGTGCTCGAGCGCCCGGCCTTCGAGAGCTACGAGCAGCTGAAGAAGGCGCCGGGCGTGGTGCTGGTCACCAAGGACCCGCTCGGCTTCCAGTACATGGGGCGCTTCAACCACCTGCATCCCCCGTTCGACAAACCGAAGATCCGTCAGGCGGCGCTGGCCGCGTTCAGCCAGGAGCCGTTCCTGCGCGCGCAGGTGGGCATCAAGGAGTTCTACAAGCCCTGCGCCTCCATGTTCACGTGCGGCACGCCCTACGGCAGCGCCAAGGGCAGCGACGTCCAGTCGAAGTCGAACATGCGCAAGGCCCAGGAGCTGCTCAAGGCCTCCGGCTACGACGGCACGCCGGTGGTGATCCTCAAGCCCACGGACCTCGCCGCGATCCAGAAGCTGCCCGACGTCGGCGCGCAGCTGCTGCGCCAGGCGGGCTTCAAGGTGGACCTGCAGGCGATGGACTGGAACACGGTCGTGTCGCGCCGAGCCAAGAAGGAGCCGCCGAGCGCGGGCGGCTGGAACATGTTCTTCACCGCCTGGGTCGCGCCCGACATCTGGAACCCGCTCACCAACGCGGCCATCGGCTCGGCCGGCGAGAAGTCCTGGTTCGGCTGGCCGAGCGACGCGAAGATCGAGGAGCTGCGCGAGGCCTTCGCGCGCGCCACCGACGATAAGAAGAAGCGCGAGCTCGCCGAAGCGATCCAGGCGCGCGCCTTCGAGATCGGCACGCACGCGCCGCTCGGCGAGTACGTCAACCCGCTCGCCACGCGCAAGAACATTTCCGGCTGGGTGATCGGGCCGGGCGACATCTACTGGAACGTGAAGAAGAACTAGCCTGACGGAGAATTGAACCGGGGCCCCGCAAGGGGCCCTTTTGTTATGTACACCTTCATCGCCCGGCGCCTGCTGTCGACGATCCCCGTGCTGCTGGTCGTGGCGGTGCTCATCTTCCTCATGCTGCGCCTCACCCCGGGAGATCCCGCCGCGATCCTCGCGGGCGACGCGGCGAGCAGCGAGCAGATCGCCGAGATCCGCAAGAGCCTGGGCCTGGACCGCTCGATCCCGGTGCAGTTCGGCATCTGGGCCGGCAACCTGCTGCAGGGGGAGTTCGGCCGCTCCTACTTCTACAAGATGGAGGTCACGCAGCTCATCGCGCAGCGCATCGAGCCGACGCTCGCGCTTGCCACGCTCACCATCCTCATCGCCGTCGTCGTGTCGGTGCCGCTCGGCGTGATCGCCGCCTGGCGCTTCGGCGGCTGGTTCGACCGCGCGCTGATGGGCTTCTCGGTGCTCGGCTTCTCGTTGCCGGTGTTCGTGCTCGCCTACCTGCTCATCTGGCTGGTCTCGCTCAAGCTCGGCTGGTTTCCCGTGCAGGGCTACAAGCGGCTGGCGGAGGGCTTCTGGCCGTTCCTGCACCACCTGGTTCTGCCCGCGATCACGCTTTCGGTGATCTACATCGCGCTGATCGCGCGCGTCACGCGCGCCTCGGTGCTGGAAGCCCTGGGCGAGGACTACATCCGCACCGCGCGCGCCAAGGGCCTGCCCGAGGCGCGCGTGCTGGTGCGCCACGCGCTCGCCAACGCCGCGGTGCCGATCGCGACCGTGATCGGCATCGGCATCGCGCTGCTGATCGGGGGCGTGGTGGTGACCGAGTCCGTGTATGCGATCCCGGGCCTCGGGCGCCTGACCGTGGACGCGGTGCTGGCGCGCGACTTTCCCACCGTGCAGGCGGTGATCCTGCTGTTCTCGTTCGCCTACGTGGTGGTCAACCTGCTGGTCGACCTGTCCTACGTGGTGTTCGACCCGCGCATCCGCTACTAGCCGGCCCATGGACCCGCAGGCGCTCTCCGTAGAATCCGCCAACATCGCGCGCCACGAGAGCGCCTGGCAGCGGCTGCATCGCCACTGGTCGGTGCGCATCGGCGGCGTGGTGCTGGCATTGCTGGTACTCACGGCGCTCGCCGCGCCCTGGCTCGGCACCGTGGACCCGACGCTGTTCGACGCCGCGAGCCGCGACCTGCGCCCTGGGCAGAGCGGCGAGATCACCACGCTCGACGGCGAGATGATCAAGCACCGGTTCCTGATGGGCTCGGACTCCTTCGGGCGCGACATCTACAGCCGCGTGATTTACGGAACGCGCGTGTCGCTGCTGGTCGGCATCGCCACCGCGCTGCTCGCGCTCGCCTTCGGCATCCTGCTCGGGCTTTCGGCGGGCTACCTGCGCTGGCTCGACGGCCCGCTGATGCGCGTGATGGACGGCCTGATGGCCATTCCCGCCATCCTGCTCGCCATCACGCTGGTGGCGATGTGGCGCGCCAGCCTGATCACGGTGGTGGTGGCGATCGCCATTACCGAGGTGCCGCGCGTCACGCGCCTGGTGAGGTCGCTGGTGCTCTCGATCCGCGAGGAGCCTTACGTCGAGGCCGCGGTGTCGCTCGGCACGCCCACGCTGAAGATCATGTTCGGCCACATCCTGCCGAACTGCATCGCCCCGCTCATCGTGCAGGGCACCTACATCTGCGCCTCCGCCATCCTGGTGGAGGCGATCCTGTCGTTCCTCGGCGTGGGCCTGCCGCCCGACATTCCCACCTGGGGCAACATCATGGCGGAGGGTCGCGTGCAGTTCATGGCCTACCCGCACAACCTGTTCTTTCCCGGCGTGTTCCTCGCCCTCACCGTCCTCGCGGTCAACATCCTGGGCGACGGCCTGCGCGACACCCTCGACCCCAGGATGGCCAGAAGGGTATGAGCGTCCTCGAGGTCCGGGACCTGACGATCGCGCTGCCGCGCTACGCCGACCGTGCGCAAGCCGCATCGCGCGTCTCCTTCAGCGTGGCGCGCGGCGAGATCCTGTGCCTGGTGGGCGAGTCCGGCTCCGGGAAGTCAGTGATCGCACAGAGCGTGATGGGGCTCCTGCCCAGGAACCTCCCGGTCACCGGCGGCGCGATCGTCCTGCAAGGCGAGGACATCACGCATGCCTCGCAGCAGCGCTTGCGCGAGCTGCGCGCGACGCGCATGTCGATGGTATTCCAGGAGCCGATGACCGCGCTCAATCCGGTGATGCGCTGCGGCGCGCAGCTCGACGAGGTGCTGCGCGAGCATACGGCGCTCGCCGGCGCCGAGCGCCGCCGCCGCATCCTCGACATCGTGCGCGAGGTGCGGCTGCCCGATCCCGAGCGCATGGTCGAGTCCTACCCGCACCAGCTCTCCGGCGGCCAGCGCCAGCGCATCATGATCGGCATGGCGCTGCTGCTGGAGCCAGCGCTGTTGATCGCCGACGAGCCGACCACCGCGCTCGACGTCACCACGCAGGCTCAAATCCTGCGCCTCATCCAGGACCTGCAGGCACGCCACGGCATGGGGGTGCTGTTCATCACGCATGACTTCGGCGTGGTGGCCGAGATCGCGCACCGCGTCGCCGTGCTGCGGCTCGGCGAGCTGGTCGAGATCGGCGCGCGGGACGAGGTGCTCAAGCGCCCGCGCCACGACTACACGAAGATGCTGATCGGCTCGGTGCCCACGCTCAAGCCGCATGCGCGGCCCGCGGACGGCACGGCCCCCGTGGTGCTCGCCACGCGCGGGCTGTCCAAGACCTATCGCGACCGCAGCTGGCTGTCGCGGCATCGCGACGTGCCCGCCGCACTGGACGTGAACCTGGAGGTGCGCAAGGGGCAGACGCTGGGCATCGTCGGCGAATCCGGCTCCGGCAAGTCCACGGTCGCGCGCTGCATCGTGCGCCTCATCGACCCGAGCAGCGGCGCGGTGGTCATCCATGGCGAGGATATCGCGGCGCTGCCGCACCGCCGGCTGCAGCCGATGCGCCGGCGCGTGCAGATCGTCTTCCAGGACCCCTACCGCTCGCTCAACCCGCGGCGCAAGGTGCTGGACGCGATCATCGAGGGACCGCTCAACTACGGCACGCCGCGCGCGGCTGCCGTGCTGCGCGCACGCAAGCTCATGGAACTGGTACGCATGGATCCGGAGTCGCTCGACCGCTACCCGCACCAGTTCTCCGGCGGCCAGCGCCAGCGCATCTGCATCGCGCGCGCCCTCGCCATGGAGCCGGAGCTGCTGGTGGCCGACGAGGCGGTCTCGGCGCTCGATGTCTCGGTGCAGGCGCAGGTGCTCGAGCTGCTGGAGGAGATTCGCGAACGCCTGCACCTGGCGATGCTGTTCATCACGCACGACCTGCGCGTCGCGGCGCAGGTGTGCGACCACGTGGCGGTGATGTCGCAGGGCCGCGTGGTCGAATACGGCCCCGCCGCGCAGGTGTTCGGCGCACCGCGGCACGATTACACCCGGGCGCTGTTCGAGGCGGCGCCGGGCCGCCATTTCGACTTCGCCCCGGCCTAGGCCGCCGCAGAACGTAAACTAACGGCATGGACCATCTCGATGCGGACGCGATTCGCGTGCCCGGCGCCGGGGTGCAGGTGCTCGGGCGCTGCACTTCGACCAACTCGCTGCTGCTGGAGCGCGCGCCCGGGCATGCGGAGCTGCTCGCCGCGAACGAGCAGAGCGCCGGCCGCGGCCGGCGCGGCCGGCGCTGGCACAGCCCGGCGGGCGCCGGCGTGCTCTTTTCGCTCGCGTTGCCGCTCGGCCGCCCGGTGCGCGAGCTCGCCGGGCTGTCCATCGTCGCCGGCCTCGCCGCGGTGCGCGCGCTGCGCGCGCTCGGCGCCACGCAGGTGGGCTTACGCTGGCCCAACGACCTGGTGGCCGGCGGCGCCAAGCTCGGCGGCATCCTGGTCGAGACGCGCGCGCAAGGCGCGGGGTGCCTGGCCGTGGTGGGCGTCGGCATCAACCACCGCGCGGTGCCGGGACTCGGCGCGCGCCTGTGGCGGCGCGTGGCGGCGCTCGAGCAGCTGCTGCGGCCCCTGCCGGAGCGAAATGCCGTCGTCGCCGCGATCGGTCGGGAGCTGCTCGCAGCGCTGCGCGCCTTCGACGCCACCGGCTTCGAAGCGTTCCGGGCGGACTGGCCCGCGATCGACGCGTATGCCGGGCGGCGCCTGCGCGTGCGCCTGCAGGACGGGCGCACCGTCGCGGGCACCGCGGCCGGCCTCGCGCCCGATGGCGCGCTGCAGCTGAGCACTTCCCGCGGTCTGCGCACGGTACGCAATGGCCGTGTGGTGTCGGCCGCATGATCCTCGCCATCGACGCCGGCAATTCGCGCGTCAAGTGGGGCTGGCACGACGGCCGCGCCTGGTCGAACCTCGCCACCGTTTCGCTCATCGAGTTCGCCGCCGCCAACCACGACATCAACCCGTTCGCCGCCACGCACGAGAATCCGGAGCGCATCGTGATCTCGAACGTCGCCGGCGAAGGCGCGCACCAGCTGCTCGTCAACTGGACGAGCATCTTCGAGGCGGAGCCGGTCTGGCTGACGGGCGAGGCGCAGCGCTGCGGGGTGAAAAGCCGCTACGAGCGCCCGGACCAGCTCGGGTCCGACCGCTGGGCGGCGCTGGTCGCGGCGCGCGCGCTGCATGGCGGTGCCTGCCTGGTGGTGAACGCGGGAACGGCGACCACTGCCGACCTGCTGTCAGCGGACGGGGAATTCCTCGGCGGGCTGATCCTGCCGGGCGTGGACCTGATGAGGTTCGTGCTGCACGAGCACACCGGGCGCCTGCCGCTGCAGGAAGGACGCTTCGTGCCGATGCCGCGCAACACGATCGACGCCATCGAGACGGGTTGCCGCCACGCGCAGGCAGGCGCCGTGGAGCGCATGTACCGGCGCGCAGGCGCGGGTGCGCTTTGCCTCGTGTCGGGCGGCGCCGGGCACGCGCTCATCGAGCAGCTCGACATCCCCTGCCGCTACGTGGAGAACCTGGTGCTGGAAGGACTCGCGCGGATCGCCTGGTCGTGAGGCTCGCGTTCCTCCTGCTGCTTGCCGCCAACATCGGCGTCTTCGCCTGGATGCGCTACCTGTCGCCGGCCGACCCGGGGATCGACGCACGGCCGATGACGCGCCAGATCGAGCCGCAGAAGCTGCGTATCGTCAGCGAGCGCGAGCTCGCCCGCAATCCGGCGCCGCCGGCCAGGCCGAAACCCGCGCCGCAAGCGCAGCGCGCCGCGACCACGGAAGCGCCGCAAGCACCGGCGTCGGTCGCGTGCCTCGAATGGGGCAGCTTCAGCCCGGCGGATGCCTCGCGCGCCGCCAAGGAGCTCGATGCGCTGAACCTCGGCGCGCGCCTGGCCCAGTACCGGGGCGAAGAGACGGCGGGCTGGTGGGTGCACATGCCACCCCAGGGCAGTCGCGCGAACGCGCTGAAGAAGGCCGCGGAACTCAGGAAGCTCGGCGTAAAGGATTTCTTCGTCGTGCAGGAATCCGGGCCCACCCAGTGGGCGCTGTCGCTTGGCGTCTTCACCACGGAAGAGGCCGCGAAGGCGCACCTGGCCGCGCTGAAGGACAGGGGCGTGAAGTCCGCCGTGATTACCCCGCGCGAGACGCGCGTGCCGAAAGTCTGGTTCCAGGTGCGCGACGCCGACGCGGCGCTGCAGGCGCGGCTCGGCGAACTGGCGAAAGAATTCGAGGGCGCGACGCTGCACGACTGCGCCCCGAGAAGCTAGGAACCACGACGCGCTGCGCCGCGGCAGTTCCTGCCGCGCCGCACCGCCCAACTCGCAGAAAAGGCCTAGCCGATCGGGATCGCGCCGCCGGGCACGTGCTGCGCGACCAGCGACAGCAGCCGGTCGGCGCGCACCGGCTTGGTGATGTAGCCGACCGCGCCGAGCTCCTTGCCGCGCGCGTCGCCGTCCTCCACCGACGTCAGGAAGATGACCGGGATGTTGGGCAGGCTGCGATCGGCCTTCAGCGCCGCCACGAACTCGAAGCCGTCCATGTGCGGCATGTTGACGTCGGTGAGGATGAGATCCGGCGGCGACTTGAGGACGATGTAGCCCGCCGCGATGGCATCCGGCGCCACCTGCACCTCGTAGCCGGCGGACGACAGGTGCATGCGCAGCAGTTCACGCAGGCTTTCGTCGTCGTCCACCACCAGGATGCGCGCGGCCATTTGCAAGAATGTGTTTGGTGCTGGTGGCCCGACTCGAACGGGCGACCTACTGATTACGAATCAGTTGCTCTACCAGCTGAGCTACACCAGCATTATCGGGGCAAGCAAGCGTGAATTATATGCCACCCGGCGGCGCGACAGGCGCGGCTTGTGATGCAATTGTCACGGTCGCGCGATGGAACAAACCGCTCGCGCCGCCTTTCCGGCCGTCGGTCGCGCGCTTTTGCCGGGCATGCGGCACCCACCTACGATAACCACGTCGACAGGAGGCAACATGCGTTTTGCACGCGGATTCACGCTGATCGAGCTGCTGATCACGGTCGTCATTCTCGGCATCATCGCCTCGATCGCGCTGCCGTCCTATACCAGCTACCTCACGCGCAGCAAGCTGGTCGAGGCGCACTCGATGCTCGCCGACCTGCGCGTCAAGCAGGAGCAGCGCTTCCAGGACGCGCGCAGCTACAGCGCGGCCCTGTGCGCGCCGACCGGCGCCGCCGCAGCGCAGGTCAAGTACTTCGATTTCGCCTGTCCCGCCGCGCCGAGCGCGACGGCCTTCGAGATCCGCGCGACCGGCAAGGCGGGCACGGACCTCGAGGGCATCATGTTCTCGATCAACGAGAACAACGTGCGCGCCACCGTGGTGACCGGAGGCTCCAAGATGGCCGGCAAGGGCTTTGCGTCCAACGCCACCTGCTGGGTGATGAAGAAGGCCGGCCAGTGCTGAACGCGCGACGCCGCTCGTCGGGCATGTCGCTGATCGAGGTGCTGATCGGCCTCGTGATCATGGCCATCCTGATGGCCATCGGCCTGCCGAACATGGCGATCTGGCTGAACAACTCGCAGATCCGCACCGCAGGCGAGACCATGCTCGCCGGGCTGACGCTGGCGCGCGTCGAGGCCGTGCGGCGCAACCAGATCGTGCGCTTCCAGCTGGTCAGCGACCTCACCGCGGGCTGCGTCATTGCGCAAGCGGGCACCAGCTGGGTGGTGAGCATCGACGATCCGACCGGCGCCTGCGACCAGGCGCCGTCCGACGCCGCCGCGCCGCGCATCATCCAGGCGCGCTCGGGCGCCGAAGGCACGACGCGCGCCGTGGTCGCCGCGGCGACCGCCGGCACGGTGCATTTCAACGGCCTGGGCCGCGTCACCAGCCCCGGCGGCGCGCTCAACATGACGCAGCTCGCCATCAGCAACCCGAAGGGCGGCACCTGCGAGCACGTGGACGGCGGAGACATGCGCTGCCTGCGCATCAACATCGGCATCGGCGGCGAGGCGAGGATGTGCGACCCCGCGGTAGCGGACGCGACCGACCCGAGGAAATGCCCATGAAGAAGAACCAGTCCGGCGTGGCGCTGCTCGAGGCCCTGGTCGGCATCCTGATCTTCTCGATCGGCATCCTGGCGCTCATGGGCCTGCAGGCGCAATCGATCCGCAATACGGTCGAGGCCAAGTACCGCAACGAGGCCGCCTACCTCGCCAACCAGATCATCGGCCAGATGTGGGTGGATCGCGCCAACCTGGCCGATTACGACACTACCGCAGGCGCGAGCCAGCAGATGATCAACTGGCGCGCGCAGGTCGCCGGCGTGCTGCCGAGCGTCGTGCCGGCCGGCGCGAATTCCCCGACTATCGCCGTGGCCGGCAACCAGGTCACGGTGACGATCTTCTGGCAGATGCCCGGCGCCGACAGCCCGCAGCGCCAGTTCTCGGTGGTCGCGCAGATCAACAACTCCTGACCATGACGCACCTGCTCCCCTCCCGGTTCGTCCCGCGCGCGCGCGTCGCGGGCATGTCGCTCATGGAAATCCTGATCGCCATGGCCATCGGGCTGATCGGCATCGTCGTCATCACGCAGACCTACCTGGTGAACGAGAGCTACAAGCGCTCGACCACCAGCGCCGGCGGTGCGCAGACCAACGGCGCGCTGGCGCTGTTCACCATCGAGCGCGACGCGCGCATGGGCGGCTGGGGCTTCGCCTGGTCCTCGGTCCTCGGCTGCGGCGGCCTGCGCTGGCACTACAACGGCGATTACTCCAACCCGCCCGGCGGCGGCCTGCCGCTGCTGCAGCCGGTGCCGGTGGTCATCGCCGACGGCGGCGCCGGTCCGGACACGATCACCGTCATGTACGGCACGGGCACGGAGCGCGTCATTCCCGCGACGCTCAGCAAGACCATGGCGTCGGCAGACGCGGAGCTCGAGGTGGACAACTCGCAGGGGTTCTCCAACAACCCCGGGGACCTGATCCTGGTCGCTCAGGGTGCCACCTGCGCCATGGTGCAGGTCACCGGCGTGACTGGCGGGACGCTGCAGCATGTGGCCGGTGTCAACGCGCCCTACAACCCCGGCGGCGGCAGCGCCTTGCCCGCGTTCGCGGTCAATTCGCTCGTCTTCAACCTCGGGCGACCGGTGGTGAACACCTATTCGATCAACAACAGCGCGCTGCAGGTCGCGAGCCTGTTCACGTCGACGTCCTCAACCGTGGTGCCGAACTACACGCCGGGGGCGAACACGATCGTCGACAACATCGTTGACCTTCAGGCCCAGTACGGAAAGGACAACGGCGTCAACAACGGCACGGTAGCCGGGGCAGTGTTCGTGGCCAATGACGGCATCGTCGACAGCTACGACAACGTCACTCCGGCCAACTCCACGGAGTGGCAACAGGTGCTATCCATCCGCATGGGCGTGCTGGCGCGCAGCGAACACTACGTACGCCCGGACACCGCCGGCGGACCGTGCACCGCCACAACCGCCGCCCCTACCTGGGCGAACGGCCAGGCTTTTCCAGCGCCGGGCGATTTCACCGACCCCGCTAACCAGGCGCGCTGCTACGGCTATCGCGTCTTCGAGACCGTGGTGCCGCTGCGCAACATGATCTGGAGGCAGGGATGATCCGCTCTCCGGCACGTCAGCGAGGCGCTGTGCTGTTCATTGCGCTGATCGTCCTCGTGGCGATGTCGCTCGCCGGCATCGCGCTCATCCGCGGCGTGGACACGGCTAACCTCATTGCCGGCAACCTCGCCTTCAAGCAGAACGCGACGCACGGCGGCGACTGGGCGGTCGAGCATGCGCGCACTTGGCTGCAGGCGCAGTCCGCCGCCGACCTGTACAACAACGCCGGCGGCCGCTACCTCGCCGCGATGCAGTCCGGCGTCGACTTCACCGGCACGGATCCGTCGCGCCCCGACTTCGACTGGAATGCCGACGGCTTCGACCCGGGACCCGACCCCGCTGGCAACCAGGTGCGCTACGTGATCCATCGCATGTGCGACCTCGCGGGCAACCCCGGGTCGGTCAACTGCGTGCGCACCACGACGGGCGGCACCGCCGATTCCACCAAGGGCGGCGCCACCTACGGCGGCGCGGCGCTGCCGAGCACGTCGCAGATCTACTACCGCATTACCGCAAGAGTCACGGGACCGCGCAACACCGTGAGCTATGTGCAGGTGATGGTGAACTGACCGCAGCCTCGAGAGGCACGCCATGAAAGCACGTACCGCCTTCCGTCACAGTCGACTCAGCCTCGTCCTCGCCGGCCTTCTCGGCGCGGCCTGGCCGGCGCTCGCCGCCAACACCGACATCGCCAACGAGCCGCTCACCCAGGCCGCCTCCAACGTGCGTCCCAACATCATGTTCATCCTGGACGACTCGGGCTCCATGGCCTGGGACTACAGCCCCGACTACGTCGATGACGACCAGCCCAGCGGCTCGACGCCGAGCAGGACGGCGTCGTGCTTCGATGCCGGCGACCGGGGCCCTACGAGCGGCGCCGGATCCTCGCAGGACTTCGACACCAGCAACAACTCAATTACCGGTCGGCCGGACAGTTGCATCCCCGGCGACCCGCCGTACATGAGCCCGGACTTCAACAAGCAGTACTACAACCCGGCCATCTACTACCGTCCGGCGATCGACAAGGACGGCAATGAGATGAAGAACATGAGCGCGGCCAACACGAGCAACTGGACCGCCGTGCCCACCGACCCCTTTGGCCAGCAGGAGAGCAACCAGCGCGGCCAATCCAGCATCAGCGAAGACCTGGTATCGGATTACCCGGATCGCGCCTGGTGCAAGAACACCGGCGACTCCGCTTCCAGCACCACCAATTGCCGGGTGAACTCCGCCTATTCCTACCCGAACTGGGAGTTCAGGCACGGCCTCAACGACACGACCACCGGCTACGGCAGCAACTACGGCAACGTCAAGTTCCGCTACGGCAACCCGTACTACTACCGCATGCAGACCGCGCAGTGGTGCTCGACGCCGACGCTCGACGTGAGCACCTGCGTCAGCGGCAGCGCCGTGGACCCGAACGTGCACAAGTACATCGCGCCCGAGTTCTGCACCGACAGCGAGCTCGTGAACTGCGCGGCTGGCGCAGCGCTCACGCCGCAGCACGTGTACTCCGGTCCGCGCTGGTGCTCGGACGCGGGCACGCTGCTTATCTGCCAGCGCAAGAAGGTGGGCGACTTCCGCTGGCCGAAGCACATCGGCGTCACGCAGACCCGGGTGGTGAACATTCCCGCCACCCCTGCGACGGGTACCCTGACCGTCACGCAGGCGATGGCCGGCGAGAGTATTTCCTCGCTCACCGTCGGGAGCACGTCGGTCATCGCTGCCCCGGTCGCCGCAGGCGGCAGCTCGACGAGCGCGATGGCGGTGCAGATCCGCGACGCCATCAATGCGCACGTGTCCACGCCTGATTACACGGCGACCGTCTCCGGCAGCACCGTGACCATCACCTCGGTCGGCGTAGGCATCACCGAGAACGGCAAGACCTTCGGCTACTCGTCCACCGAGACCGGCATCACGGGCGCGGTCGGCGTAATCGACGTCAACAGCAGCGGCAGCAACGCCGCCGTGTACGTGGAAACCATCCAGATTCCGCACCCGACGCTCGGCACCGTCAACATCATGAGCCCGACCTGCTCGTTCTCCGGGACGAACAGCGTCTCCACGGTGGGCGGCGGCCCCTACGGCAACCGGTTGCGCGCGAACACGGGCACGAACTCGGGCAGTGAGCGCGTCAGCATGGCCGAGGGC
>Ga0224510_10000181_pt1 | contig 53068 bp, 48 predicted proteins | sample SF_May12_sed_USG_FD_170161 | JGI IMG/M metagenome (GOLD analysis project Ga0224510, IMG submission 170161) | Sediment microbial communities from San Francisco Bay, California, United States - SF_May12_sed_USGS_4_1 | ecosystem: Environmental > Aquatic > Marine > Sediment | place: USA: California... | reverse complement strand
GGTGGCGGTCTGCGACCCGGACAACAGCGCGGTGCTGGCCGAGATCGAGCGGGCTAATCAGCTTACGGTAAAGCCTTACCTTGCCACCAAGAGCGACATCCGCAAGCTGCTGGCCGAGTTTTATGGCTTTCAGTCGTCCATTACCGCAGCGGAAAGTCATTTGGCCCGGCCTTTGGTGGATTTGGGTAATCTCGAGCAATATGTGCGTATTTCCTCCACCGAGGAAGCGGCCTCCTCGGACCAGCATGTAACCTCGGCGGTGGATCATATGTTCAACTACGCCTTTGAGCAGCGGGCCAGCGATATCCACATTGAGCCCAAGCGGGAGCAGGCGTTGGTCCGGCTGCGCATTGACGGGGTGCTGCACACCATCTACAAGCTGCCCAAGGTGGTCCATGCCGCGGTGATTTCCCGGATCAAATCCCTGGCTCGGATGGATATTGCCGAGAAGCGGCGGCCCCAGGACGGCAGAATCAAGGTGGATCGCTCCGGCCAGGAGGCGGAAATCCGGGTTTCCACCGTGCCGGTGGCCTTTGGCGAAAAGGCGGTGCTGCGAATTCTTGACCCGGATATTCTTTTCCAGGATGTGGAAAATATTGGTTTTTCCCAACGTGATCTACAGGTGTACCAGAATTTTATGACCGCGCCCCATGGGATTTTTCTCGTCACCGGGCCAACGGGAAGCGGCAAATCCACCACTCTCTATTCGACCCTCAAGCAGATTGCCACCCCGGAGAAAAATGTGGTCACCGTGGAAGATCCGGTGGAGATGGTGCATGAGGAGTTCAACCAGATTCCGGTGCAGCCGCTGTTGGATGTGACCTTTTCCACCATCCTGCGTAATATCCTGCGCCAGGATCCGGACATTATCATGATCGGTGAGATCCGCGATCTGGATACGGCGGTGAATGCCATTCAGGCGGCGCTCACCGGGCATCTTGTCTTTTCAACCCTCCATACCAACGATGCCGTTGCTTCCATCAGCCGTTTGCTTGATCTGGGGGTGCAACCATTCATGATCGGTTCTACCCTGTTGGGGGCCATGGCCCAGCGTTTGGTGCGGCGGATTTGCCCTCATTGCAGTGAAACCTACCGCATCTCGGCTGACGAGCTGCGCGGCTTCGGCCTGCCGGTAACCGAGGAGGGAGAGATTGAGCTGCGACGGGGTAAGGGGTGCCAGCAATGCCGGGGAACCGGCTACCTCGGCCGGTGTGGAATTTTCGAGATCTTTGCCATGAGCGATAAGATTCGCAAGCAGATCAGCGCCGGAAACTCTGAAACGGAGATCCGGCAGACCGCGAGGGAGGAAGGCATGACCACGCTCAAGGAGGATGCCTGGTGCAAGGTGAAAAGCGGGATCACCACCCCCGAGGAGGCCTTGCGTGTAACCGGAGGGGATTAGCCGGGCCCCTCGCTTTTTCATCTCGGATGTATTATAGTGTTGGTCTGATCCCTTGTTCCTACGGAGCAGGGGTTTTTTCTTGAAGCTTGGGTAAGGGTCTGCGGGTGAAAATGTGGCTGTGAAGGTTGTCTGCACTAACAAAAAAGCCTATCACGATTATACCATTGAGTCGGAGATCGAGGCAGGCCTTCAGCTATTGGGCTCGGAGGTGAAATCGCTTCGGGCCGGCAAGGCCAACCTGCGTGACGGATTTGCCAAGATTAAAAACAACGAGGTTTTTATCCAGCGGGTGCATATCTCGCCATACAGCCACGCCACCTACGATGCGCCGGACCCTGTGCGGGAGCGCAAGGTGCTGCTCAAGAAGCGCGAGATCCTCAAGCTCGTTGGCAAGATTCAGGAAAAAGGGTATTCTCTGATTCCCCTCAAGATGTATTTCAACGAGCGGGGGAAGGCCAAGGTGGTTCTTGGTCTGGCCAAGGGCAAGAAGCTTTACGACAAGCGCGAAGCGCTGAAGAAGAAAGATACGGACCGTGAGATTGATCGGGCCATGCTAAAATACAAATAGGTTTTCCAGTAGTCGTTATTAACTTTTTATTCAAATATGGGGGCGAAACGGATTCGACGGGGATATGTAAGCTCAGGTTGCATGCCGAGGTTTCTACCAACCTCGTAAAATAGGTAGAGCAAAATATAGTCGCAGACGACTATTCTTACGCTGTAGCAGCTTAAATGCTACCGGTCTTTCGGCCTACTCCTGCGCGGCCGAAAAGAACGTCGACTAGCGGGATAGCCTACGGTGCGCGCCTGCCGCGCCGATGGCGAAATTCAGTAGGATAGTGCCGAAAGCCTCTTGTTCTGGAGGGGCCGAGGCACGATAAGCAGCCAAACAGAACTAAGCATGTAGATATCGGGAGGGGAGTATTTTCGGACGCGGGTTCAACTCCCGCCGCCTCCACCATTTCAGTATCCGGCACCGTCCGGCAAAGTACGGAAAGCCCACATCCCATAAGGTTTGTGGGCTTTTTTGTGTCCGGTGTGGTGCAAAGAAAAACAGTGTGATTCGGACGGCAGAGATGAAAACAATCAGATGCTTGCTTTTTGTTTCTCAGCCGCTTATTTTACTTATCGTGTTAAGCTAAAATAAGAATGGGCGTTATTTTAGGTTTGAGGGCGAGTGCATGAAGCGAACACTGCAAGGACATTACATCACGGTATCGACGGTGGATGAGAAGGCGAAAGCCTTTGTCCCCTCGCCGCTACCGCCTCGTCCGCCCATCGACTGGACCCCGGAGCTGCGCAGCAAATTCGACCAGGCGTGGCTTTCGCTGGGGAGATTGGACAGCGTTTCAACGCTTCTGCCCGACACTTCGCTTTTCCTCTATATGTACATCCGAAAAGAAGCGGTACTCTCCTCCATGATCGAGGGTACGCAGTCGTCGCTTTCGGATCTGCTGCTGTTTGAACTCGATCAGGAACCGGGTGTTCCTCTGGATGATGTGCGGGAGGTCAGCAACTATGTGGCTGCACTGAATCATGGCCTGAGTAGACTGGCAGAGGGTTTCCCCTTGTCTCTACGACTGATCAAAGAGATCCACGGTGTGTTGCTGGCCAAGGGGCGCGGGAGCAATCAGACCCCAGGAGAGTTTCGCCGTAGCCAGAACTGGATCGGCGGCACCCGGCCCGGCAACGCCGCATTTGTTCCCCCTCCGGCCGAACAGGTATTGGAGTGCATGAGCCAGCTTGAATTATTTTTGCACGATCAGCCCCAAGCGACTCCGGTGCTTCTCAAGGCAGCTTTGGCACATGTACAGTTCGAGACGATACATCCGTTCCTTGATGGCAATGGTCGTCTTGGACGTCTTCTGATCACCCTGCTCCTGTGCGAACAAAAGGTGTTGAGCGAGCCGATGCTGTATCTCAGTCTCTATTTCAAGACGCACCGCCGGTATTATTACGAACTGCTCAATAATGTACGGATGACAGGTGATTGGGAAGCCTGGCTCGATTTCTTCGCCGAAGCAGTTATTGTCACCTCTGCCCAAGCGGTTGAAGCAGCCCGCCAGCTTCTCGATATGTCGAACGAGGATCGCTTGAAGATCAGCGGCCTTGGCAGGGCTGCCGCATCCACCCTGCAGGTACATCGGGCGTTGATGGAACATCCCATCGCCACTTCAGGCATGCTGGTTGAAAAAACCGGCATTACCCCAGCCACCGTCAACAAGGCACTCGGTCACCTGGAGCGCCTTGGAATCGTGCGCGAGCTGACAGCTCAGAAGCGGAATCGGTTGTTCAGTTACTCTGGGTATTTGGAAATCCTGAATCGGGGCACGGAGCCACTGTTAGCATAGCTTCTGGGCAGGGAATCTTCTTTGGACAATATCGGACGTTAAAGTATATTACTGCATTTCATTGTCAAAGTTTTTCTGATAACATCTCGGCTGTTGACTCAAGAAAAAGGTGCAGCGAATGATCCCCACTATTTATATCCGACCTCAAGCTGAAGCATGACGAAATCTGAGGCGCAAACCCGCTCCGAGCTGATAGATAAACAGCTGGAAAGGTCTGGCTGGAATGTCAAAGACCCCACGCAAGTGGTGGAGGAGTATGACATCCAGACGGCTCTCCCTTTAGGGGTTGCGGAGCCGCGCACTCCTTATGAAGGCCACCAGTTCAGTGACTACGTTCTGTTGGGAAAAAACGGTAAGCCCCTCGCCGTTGTTGAGGCCAAAAAATCCAGCAAAGACTCTGCCATCGGCCGCGAACAGGCCAAGCAGTACTGTTTTAATATTCAGAAGCAAATAGGTGGTGAGCTCCCATTTTGTTTCTACACCAATGGCCTCGAAACCTACTTTTGGGACCTGGATAACTATCCGCCACGTAAAGTTGTTGGGTTTCCTACTCGTGACGATCTTGAGCGGTTCCAATATATCCGCCGGAACCGTAAGCCTTTAACGCAGGAACTGATCAATACCTCCATCGCGGGCCGCGACTACCAGATTCGCGCCATTCGTGCCGTACTGGAATCAATTGAGCAGCAAAAACGTGATTTTCTGCTAGTAATGGCTACCGGCACCGGGAAAACACGGACCTGCATCGCTATGGTTGACGCCCTCATGAGGGCTGGTCACGCCGAGAAGACGCTCTTTCTGGTGGACCGAATCGCACTTAGGGAACAGGCCCTGGCCGCGTTTAAGGAGCATCTGCCCAACGAGCCCCGCTGGCCAAACGTGGGAGAAAAACTCCTCGCCAAGGATCGCCGCATTTACATATCCACCTATCCCACCATGCTCAACATCATCCGGGACGAATCACAATACCTATCCCCCCACTTCTTCGACTTTATCGTCATTGACGAGAGCCATCGCTCCATCTACAACACCTACGGGGAAATCCTCGACTATTTTAAGGCCATCACCCTGGGTCTCACTGCCACGCCTACCGACATCATCGACCACAACACCTTCAAACTTTTTCACTGCGAGGACGGCCTTCCCACTTTCGCCTATACCTACGAAGAAGCCGTCAACAATGTGCCCCCATTCCTCAGTACTTTTCAGGTAATGAAGATTCAGACAAAGTTCCAGGTGGCGGGCATCAGCAAACGCACCATCTCGCTGGAAGACCAGAAAAAACTGTTGCAGGAAGGCAAGGAAATAGAAGAGATCAATTTCGAAGGGTCACAACTAGAAAAGCAGGTGATTAACAAAGGGACCAACACCCTGATCGTCAGGGAGTACATGGAAGAGTGCATCAAAGACCATAACGGTGTGCTTCCCGGCAAAACCATCTTTTTTTGTTCCACCAAGGCCCATGCCCGGCGTATGGAAGAAATCTTCGACAAGCTCTATCCCCAGTACAAAGGGGAATTGGCCAAGGTGCTTGTATCGGACGATCCACGAGTTTACGGCAAAGGCGGTCTGCTCGACCAGTTCACTAACAGCGACATGCCACGGATTGCCCTCAGTGTGGACATGCTCGACACAGGCATCGATGTGCGCGAGATCGTCAATCTTGTTTTTGCGAAGCCGGTCTACTCCTACACCAAGTTCTGGCAGATGATCGGTCGCGGCACCCGTCTGCTGGAAGCCAACAAGCCAAAGCCCTGGTGCACCGAAAAAGACGTGTTCCTGATTCTGGATTGCTGGGACAATTTCGAATATTTCAAGCTCCAGCCTAAAGGCAAAGAGTTAAAGCCACAGTTGCCTTTACCTGTGAGGCTGGTCGGCCTGCGCCTCGACAAGATTGAAAAAGCGCTGGACAGCGGCCATAATGATATTGCCGAGCGAGAAATTGCCAAACTGCGTAAGCAGATCAGTCAGCTGCCGCAAAGCTCCGTCATCATCAAGGAGGCGGCCGCCGCGCTGGCCCGGATCGACGAAAAAAATTTCTGGATCACCCTGAACCACCAGCGGCTGGAATTTTTGCGCAGCGAGATCAAGCCGCTGTTCCGCACCGTCTCCGAGGCCGACTTCAAGGCCATGCGCTTCGAGCGCGACCTGTTGGAGTACTCACTCGCCCGACTCAGCGAAGAGAAGGAAAAAGCCGAAACCCTCAAGGAAGGCATCGTCGAGCAGATCAGCGAACTGCCGCTGTCGATCAACTTTGTCAAAGCCGAAGAGGCGTTGATCCGCGCCGCCCAGAGCAACCATTATTGGGCCAAAACGGATGCCAGTGAGCTGGAGGACGCCCTCGACGAGCTGACCACCCGCCTCGGCCCGCTGATGAAATTCCGCGAGCTCCAGACCGGTCCTGGCCCGGTGAATCTCGATCTCACCGACGTGCTGCACAACAAGGAATGGGTTGAGTTCGGCCCCCAGCAAGAATCGGTCAGCATCAGCCGTTACCGCGAGATGGTCGAGGCCATGATCGCGGAGCTGACCGCTCACAACCCCATATTGCAGAAGATCAAGAACGGCGAAGAGGTTTCACCGAGCGAGGCCACCGCTCTTGCTGAACTGCTCCATGCCGAACACCCCCACATCACCGAAGACCTGCTGCGTCAGGTCTACAAAAACCGCAAGGCCCGCTTCATTCAGTTCATCCGCCATATTCTCGGCATTGAAATTCTGAAAAGCTTCCCGGAAACCGTGGCCGAAGCCTTCGAGCAGTTTATCCAGCAACACACCAACCTTACCAGTCGGCAGCTAGAGTTTCTAACCCTGTTGAAGAACTTCATTATCGACCGCGAAAAAGTGGAAAAGAAGGATCTGATAAATGCCCCCTTCACAGTGATCCATCCACAAGGGATACGTGGGGTGTTCAGTCCCGCCGAAATTAACGAAATTCTGCTCCTCACGGAGAAACTGGCCGCATAAGCGCCAGACTATTAGCCGTAAAATCCAAGGAATTTAAACCATGCTGCAAAACAACCCCGAACTGAAAAGCAAGATCGACCAGCTCTGGAACAAATTCTGGTCCGGCGGGATCAGTAATCCGCTCACCGCCATCGAACAGATCACCTATCTGCTGTTCATGAAGCGGCTCGACGAGCTGGACCAGAAAAAGCTGGCCGATGCCGATTTTATCGGCGAGCCCTACACCTCCAAATTTGAAGGAAAATGGATACCGCCGGAATACCGCGCCAAGGCCAGGGAAGACGATACCCAGAAAGAGACCGACAAACGCCAGGCCGATGCCAAAATGTACGAAATCGACAAGCGCACCCTGCGCTGGAGCGAGTTTAAGCGCATGTCGGCCGAGGAGATGCTCTATCATGTGCAGAGCAAGGTCTTTCTCTTCCTCAAGGACATGAACGGCACCGCAAGCAACTTCACCCACCACATGCGAAACGCCGTCTTCATCATTCCCAAACCGGCGCTGCTGGTGGAGGCGGTGAAGACCATCGACGAGATCTTCGAGATCATGGAGAAGGACTCGCAGGAGAAGGGCCAAGCCTTTCAGGACATCCAGGGCGATGTCTACGAGATGCTCCTCTCCGAGATCGCCACGGCGGGCAAGAACGGCCAGTTCCGCACCCCGCGCCACATCATCAAGCTGATGGCCGATCTGGTGCGGCCGCAGCTGGGCCACCGCATCGCCGACCCGGCCTGCGGTTCCGGCGGCTTTTTGCTCGGGGCTTACCAGTACATCGTCACCGAGCTGGCGAAAAAGGCCGGAGCAAAGGAGTTGCAGTCCGACGAGGACGGCTTTGTTCGCACCTCGGTGGCCGCCGGTCTCACCGAAAAGGCTCAGGCCATTCTGCAAGCCTCGCTCTTCGGCTACGACATCGACGCCACCATGGTCCGCCTGGGGCTGATGAACCTGATGATGCACGGCATTGATGAGCCGAAGATCGACTACAAGGACACCCTCTCCAAGAGCTACCTGGAAGAGGCCGAATACGACATCGTCATGGCTAACCCGCCCTTTACCGGCAGCATCGACAAGGGCGACATCAAAGAAAACCTGAGCCTCTCCACCACCAAGACCGAGCTGCTCTTTGTCGAGAACATCTACCGCCTGTTGAAAAAGGGCGGCACCGGTTGCGTCATCGTCCCGCAAGGGGTGCTGTTCGGCTCCGGCGGCGCGTTCAAGTCCCTGCGGAAGCTGCTGGTGGAGCGCTGCGACCTCAAGGCGGTCGTCACCATGCCCAGTGGTGTGTTCAAACCGTACGCCGGGGTCAGCACCGCCATCCTGCTTTTCACCAAGGTCTGGGGGCCGAAGGACAAGGTCACCCAACCGGCCACGGAGCACGTCTGGTTTTACGAGATGCAGGCCGATGGCTATTCGCTGGATGACAAGCGCAGCAAGCAGGAGGGGTATGGGGATTTGCAGGATATTGTGGCGCGGTTCCATGCGCGGGATGCGGAGAAGGATGTGGATCGGACCGCGAAATGGTTTTGTGTGTCTCGTGGGGATATTGAGGCGGAGGGGTATGACCTGTCGCTGAGCCGGTACAAGGAGGATGTGTTTGAAGAGGTGTTGTATGAAGCGCCGGGGGTGATACTGGAGCGGTTGCTAAAAGAGGAAGTGGGCGAGGTGGAAGACGCCGACCTTGCCAAGGTTCAGAGCGGGATTGTGCGGGAACTGCTGGAGCTGAGGGGGATGGTTGGATGAAAGTAAACACTCTTGGTGAGATTTGCAGGCCAAAACAATGGAAAAGCCTCGCCGCCAGAGATTTTACCTCTGACGGGTATCCCGTTTACGGCGCAAACGGAATTATCGGAAGCTATAGCAGTTTTAATCATGAATTTCCGACCATAGCGATTGGATGCCGTGGCGCTTGTGGCTTTGTTCACGTCACAAAAGCCAAGTCATATATCACTTCAAACGCAATGGCTCTGGATTCATTGTCAGAGAATGAGTGCGACTTGAATTACTTAGCTGGCTATCTTCGCTCCAGAGGTTTTAGCGACGTAATTACAGGGAGTTCGCAACCACAAATAACAAGAGGCAACCTCGAAAAGATCCAAATCCCCCTCCCGCCGCTTGACGACCAAAAGCGCATTGCCCATCTGCTCGGCAAGGTGGAAGGGCTGATCGCCCGGCGCAAACACCACCTGCATCAACTCGACGACCTGCTCAAAAGCGTCTTTCTGGAGATGTTCGGTGACCCAGTGCGGAATGAGAAGGGGTGGGACAAGCCGGAATTGAGGCATTTTGGCAAGATATCGACGGGAAATACTCCGCCGAGGAAAGACCCCTCCAACTATTCGAGCCGACACATTGAATGGATAAAGACGGACAATATTTCGGCTGACTCTGTTTTTATAAGTCAGGCCGCAGAATATCTTTCAGAAACTGGGGCAACCAAGGCGCGAACAGTAACGAAGGGCGCTCTTATGGTGGCTTGTATAGCTGGAAGTGTTGAGTCCATCGGGCGAGCGGCACTGACAGACAGAACAGTTGCGTTTAACCAGCAAATCAACGCCATTCAGCCGAAGAAGGACGTTAATCCGCTCTTTTTATATGTCTTGTTCAAGATTTCCAAAGCCTACATCCAAAGTCATGCTTCAAAGGGGATGAAGAAAATTTTGACCAAAGGCGACTTCGAAAAGATCACGATGATTAAGCCGCCGGTCGAGCTGCAAAACCAATTCGCCGCCATCATCAAAAAAGTCGACGCCTTCAAATCCCGCTATCAGCAAAGCCTGACCAATTTGGAAAGCCTCTATGGCGCACTGAGCCAGAAGGCGTTCAAGGGCGAGCTGGATCTATCGCGGGTGGTGCTACCAGCGGAAGGGCCTGAGATTGCAGAGGAAGAAAAGACCGACGTAGAGGAAAAACAACCTATGGAGCCATTGTTCGAGTTGTCTGCACCCGAAACGCTTGCCGTATTGCAAACCGCCGAAGGCCGTAAATCCCTGCTGGGTGAATGGCTGAATGCGTGGCTGGAGCAACTGGGCGATGCGCCCTTGTCCGCGCAGAAATTTATGGATGCCGCCCGGCAACAGCTGTGGGAGCTGGCGGAAGACGACACGCCGGACTGGGGCGTGGCGGAATACGACGAACTCAAGGCCTGGGTGTTCGAGGCGCTGGAACAACGCCGCCTGACCCAGGGCTACGACGATGCCAATAACCGCGTGCAGATCACAGCGGTAAAGGGATAACGCCGGATGAAGCTACTGCGCCTCAAAATCACTGACCAGAAGGGCTTTCGCAGCCTGCAAGCGGGTTTTGAGCATTGCTTCCGCAGCGAATGGGACTTGCAGGAGGAGCAGGGCCTTGCGCCCTTCGTCTGTGCCGGACCCAACGGCAGCGGCAAGTCGAACCTGTTGGAGGTGCTGGCGGCGATCTTCTACCATCTGGAGTGCATCTATCTGGAAAACCTGCCGGACAGCTTCCGTTTTGAGGAGGAGACCAATCCCGGCGGCTTCCGCAGTGAAATCGCCACGCCGAACGGCTTCGAGATCGAATACCTGATCCGCCCGCAGGATGCCTTGAAGACCAAAGGCTACGACGGACAAGCCTACGTGCGTATCGCCAAGCAGCCCTCTGAAGCGCCCCGGTGGTTTCTGCTCAACCACGAGGAGCAGGAAGGCGCGGTGGAGCTGACCATCGGCCAGACCCTGGCCCGCCAACTGCTGCCGGATTACATTCTGGGCTACTCCTCCGGCGAGAACGAAATCCTCAGCCTGCCGTTTTTCAAGATGCGCTTTATCCAGTTCGACGAATACGGGCAGGCGCTCAAACAGCAGCTTCCCTATCCCGGTCGCCCGGAATCGCGGCTGGTCTACCTCGACAGCGGCTTCAGCCAGGCGGTTCTGCTCTGCAACCTGCTGTCTCAGGATGCCGATGCGCTCACACCATTCCGCGACGATGTGAAAATCGATGAACTCAGGGAGTTTCGTATCATCATCCGGCGCAGCATCGAGGTGGATGAAAGCCAGATTCCGGCCTTCGGCAGTCGGGATGAGAACAAGCGGGAAACCATTGAGGAGATTGTTAAAAATCACTCGGCCCTGAGCGCTATCGAAGACGAGAGCCAGACCAAGCGGTATCGCCTCAATCTAGTGGGTTTGCTTGACGGCAGCGACACCAGCGACAAAATCATCCCCCGCCTGATGCGCTGCGCCACCTGCTGGTATCTGGACGAGGCCAGCGACACCCTCTATCTCGATTACCGGGTTAACGACGCCACCCGGCAGGCCTTCGGCGAGAACTTCGATTTCGAGGTCAACCGCTCGCCCATCGCCCTGTTCCAGGCCTTTCAGGTACTGCTGACGCTGAACCTCTTTGCCGTTAGCGACTCATTGAAGGCCGATCTGTATCAGTCCGACAGTCACTATGTGAGCGAGACGGTGCCGACCCTGGCCTCGGACGAGCGCATCATGCGCTTCAAATTCGTCAAGTTCCGCAAGACCGACGTGGCCGAGCCGGTGATGCTCAAGAACCTCTCCGATGGAGAACACCAACTGCTGCACAGCCTTGGCCTCTGCCTGCTGTTTAAGAACACCAACAGCTTGTTCCTGCTGGATGAGCCGGAAACCCATTTCAATCCAGACTGGCGGTCGAACTTTGTCACTCGCCTGCACCAATGCTTCCAGGGGGCGGAAGATAGTCACGAAATGCTTGTCACCACCCATACCCCCTTTCTGATCTCCGACAGCAGGCCGGAAAAGGTACTGGTTTTTAAAAAGGACATAGAGACCGGCACGGTCAGTGTCAGCAATCCGGAGTACAACACCCTTGGCGCATCGATCAACAAGATCACCATGGCCACCTTCGGCAAGCGCGAAACCATCGGCGGCTATGCCCAAGCCATGCTGGAGAGCCTGCGGCAGCGTTTTGAACAGGGCGAGGACAAGGAGCAGCTCATCGCTGAAATCAACCGCCAGCTCGGCGACTCGGTGGAAAAGGTCCTGCTCATCAAGACCATTCTCGATAGCATGGAGGGACAGGGCTGATGCTATTCGCCTACACCTATGTCCCCCATGCGATGGATAAGATGCAGGAATTCATCGACTTCATTTTTTATGAGGTGTGGTGTAAAGCGCCTGCGGAGGAATACGGCATACATCTTTTCGAGTCATCTGATCCCCTTCATAAGGTAATAAAGGAACTGAACAGGCGGGATCTTGCCGGTCAATTGAAGAATGGTTCTGGAAAATGGTTTTACGAAGCCGTAAACAATATCTTCAATGAATTCCGAGAATTGAATGTCGAAGAAGTTGAAGAGTATCGTCGGTGTTATCAGGCAAACAACCAGATTGAAGAGCTATGCTCAAATAATCATGGCATGTCCCCGGTAAGATATGCTGATCTGAACACCTCCAAGAACGACCTCAACAGAAAACTAGAGGGCTTTTTCAAAAACCTATACTCATCTGGGTTATTTGGATTGTCTTTTGTAAAGGATGCCTTGGGTTCAGATTTGGGGGCTTATTATGTTGATTTCATAAGATCTAACAACATTGGATGCTGCCCCTTCTGTGGCCTCTTACCTATTGATAATGAATTTGACCCGACTCGCGAGGCTTTTGACCATTTTCTTCCGAAAAGCAAATATCCCTTTAATTCTGTAAATCTGAAAAACCTCGCTCCTTCATGCAACAAGTGCAACTCTGGGAATAAAATAGACAAAGATCCTCTTCGTAGCGTCGATGGTGATCGCCGAAAGGCCTTTTATCCTTTTTCAACAGATGGCTTTGATCCTCATATCACGATTGATGTGCTTTCCGGGGACTGGACAAAGCCAAAACCGGCTGATCTCACAATCACCATATCATCAGGCTCTCATCCCGAAGAGGTGGAAACGTGGAATGACCTTTTCCGGATTAAAGATCGGTACCGTGCAAAATGTTGTGATAACGGCGGTGGATTGTATTGGCGGAAGCGTGTACTCGAAGAATCTGAAAATTATGGTCTTTCGGCTCAGGAAATGTTGGATGCCGAAATCAAAAGTTCAAGAGCTAATCCTTGGGCTGAATCAAACTTCCTGAAATTGGCCTTCCTCGAAGGTTGCCAGCGGGCCGGTCTGTTTGAGGAAGAGGCTTCGGGACGCCCTTAATATTTAAAGGTTTCAAAGTGAATTTTAGTGGATGTATATCAAATGGTTGAAAGTTAAGGGCGTCCCATTGTCCCCGCCTGGAATTAAAGGAAATTGAGAAATGCAAAATCCAATGCGCCAGGAAATTCTTCGCCCGGATCACCTCGGAACAGGTGAGGTATGATGTGGTGGATAGCTACGCGAAGCTGATGGATTTGGTGGGGTAAAGCTGGAGCCCCTTTGGCTGACCTGACCAACAAGGAAGAAAATTACTGTTATTCTAGAGCGGTAGAAAAACGGCTTCACCTACTTGATCTGCTGGATAATGGCAACAGGCTTTGTCTGTATATTTCAAAAAGACATGTGGCTTCATGTATCCAAGATTGCCTTCATACGAGAGGTAAATCTCTGGGATGGCTTTGGTCCATCCGGTAAGCAGATTAGTCGCAAGACCAACCGCCGTTGACGCAACAACTCCATTTGCCCAAACAACCTGCGGGTTGTGGCCTGCGGCGCCGTATTTCTGGGTTTCCTTTTGTAGCTTTTGCTCGGTGATGAAACCAAGGCATTTCATGCAAGGCTCACCTGGTAGCGATGCTATGACCTGTCCGCTAAGGTTTGGTGGTTCACCATCAACGTGATGAACATCAATGCCAATGTCTATGTACGGAATAAGAAACCGTCGCGAGAATGCTTCGAGTTCCATGCGGCCTTTGTACCCATCTACGCAACCGAAAATGATATTGCATGTCTTCAAAAAATTCGGACTTTCTTGCCAGTTTTTTTGGATAGCCTGAATTTTTGCCTCTGGATGTAGCGCCAGTATCAATCTTCTTGCAATATGTATTTTCGGTATTTTCTTCTCTACATCCTTGACGGTTAAGCCGATGAGTCGGTTCAGGTTTGATTCTTCCGGCACATCAGGATCATAGAGAACATACTTTTTGAATCCAATGTGCGCTAGCTGTTGTGCAATATGCGACCCGCCGCCACCGAGACCGATTATACCCACAGTGCATTCTTCAATTTTTTCTTGTGCGTCCGGACCCAAGAAGGATTGACGGTTGTATCTATCGTCACACATAAAAACCAACTCCTGCTTTTTGAATTTCAAGCGGGTACCCAACAATTGACAACTTGTTAACCGGTACGGGTAAATCGGCCTTTGACATCCAGATCAATCCCGCTGCATTGTTAATACTAAATATCATCGCCCCATGGACAGCACTGCCGCCAAGGTTATGAAATGATGGAATCATCTGGTTGTACCCAATGCGGTCAACCTTACTAAAACGAGGTGCCCCGGAATGGTCATGTAAATGAACATGGAGGATACATTCTTTTGTTGAGTATGCTCGCTCCATGACGCTGCGCAGAGCAGCAGAATTGATCCGCGCTCCGACGTCCGGATCATCAATGTACTGTGTGTCGGGGATAGCGTGATAATCTGTTGCAAAAAGGGTAATGGAGTCTTCTGTAGTATCTTTTCGGGCAAATATGAACCCAACTCTCTCATAGGCGAAGGGGTGCGGGCGAATTAAGTCCGCCCGCATTCTGTTATAGGTTGGCTTCGTTATCTTGACGTGAATCATGAAGTGAATCCTCTCAAGTGGGATGCTACCATCTGTGCAAGCCTGCGCTCTAGCGGTTGCAATTGCCATGAGAAAGCATGCCATTGGCGGTCGAAGATAAAGGTGGTGCCATTCCAGTTCAGTTGTTTCTCGCATTGAATTTGGTTGGGGAAATACAGCCGCGAGTTGTAGCCTTCGCGCGCATTCGGACAGAGAAGTACATCTGTAGTTTCCGGGATACATGGTTTCGCGAGAGTAACGTTGCGAATCAAAAAATAGTCATAACCACCATCGGCCGCATAACTGACATCCGAAAATAATCGCTTTAGCTCTTGAACTTGATCTTGTGGGAAATTCATACTAAGTCCCATTACGATGACGCGCCGTCTTTCGGATTGCTTATAAATTTCTCATCACCTTTGATCGTGATCCCGCTGTCATCCGGTAAAAATTCGAACTTGCCACCATTGACGATGTTCAGATCGTAGGCCAGAGGAATTCCGGCCAATGTCTTCAGTTCCGCAACGGTATGGTGGCCGCGATGTACTTCGTACTGAGTGTCGTTGATGATGATTTCTACGTTTTCTTTACCGTGGTCATGCTTGTTGTCGTGATCCATTGACTTGTTCTCCTTCGCCTTGAAATTATTTTTCTTTTTTGACACCCTTGAAAGGAGTTCCATCGGATTTTTGGTCGATAAACCTCCCTGTATCGGTATTCCGTTTGGTCCAATTGTTATTAACTGGATTTTTGACCTGTGACCTTTTTCGAACCGCTCCGTTCCTGTGTCCGTCGCCTGCTGGTGGATTTGTTGCCATCGGTAAGACTCCTTTCTTCTGTTTATTTTTCGGAACGCACATGTTCACAGTTGTGAATATATCCACAAGGGTATCACCCGTCAAGAAAAAAATTCACAGGCGTAAATTACTTTGTTGTCAAGCTGACAATACTGCTGTATGCAATAGGCTATGAGTGACGCATTTGATCTGACAATACTGACTGAGCGAATTCGTAAGAAAATGGAAACGCTGAAGGTGAATCAAGCTCAGCTTGCAAAGCTGGCTGGTATCACACCTGGGGCACTAAGCCAGATACTTGCAAAGGAGCGAACTCCAAGCAGCGGAGTTCTGGTCAAACTGGCAACGGCCCTTAGTGTCTCGGTCGACTATCTGGTGGGTAGATCGGAAGATACAGATTTGAATGATTTGCTGCAGAACGAGGATGCTCAATTACTCTTCCGCGATCTCTCGAATCTTTCTCAATCTGACAAAAACCAGATTCGAGAGATGATGGAATTTTTGAAACAGCGAAACAAATAGGGACACCTCATGGGTACAGAATTTTATGCAACTGACCTAAGAAAAAAAATGGGTTTAGTTACACCTCCATTCTTGCCTCAGACCGCATTCACATCTCTAGGCATCACTTATAAAGAATGTAGCCTTGACGGTTGTCTCGGGATGACATTAAAAGTCTCTGGAAGCATCGGAGTAATGGTGTCAAGCAACATTCCAGAAGAAGGCAGGAAACTCTTTACCGCTGCCCATGAACTCGGACATGTGGTCATTCCTTCCCATGCGAAAACGAATTCTTTCAAGTGCACCAACAACGACTTGTGGGGCAAAAGTAAAAATCCGCAAGAAGTTGAAGCGAATCAATTTGCAGCAGAATGGTTGATGCCTAAAGATATTTTCAAATCACTCGCTCTGCAGATGGAACCAGATTTCGAAAACATTTCACTCCTAGCTTCTGTTTTTTCGGTTAGCTTAACAGCAGCGGCTATGCGATTTGTTGAAATTACCGACCATGAAGTTGTTCTCGTAGTGTCGGAAAAGGGCATAATAAAGTATTTCAGACTGAGTCAAGATTTTCCTTATCGGCTTGCCCCTGGTAGCGTACCGAATACCTATGCACGGAACAATTTGATTGGACAACCTTTCCCTAATGAATTTATGGCGGTGGCCTCGGATGAATGGTTCCAAGGGAAACAACCGGAAAGTGACGAAGTCCTAGAATATTCTATTAAATTAGGCGATTACGATACGGTTCTTACGATGCTATGGGTGGAGTAATAGCAATTACGGTGAGTTTATAATTATCTCAGGACATTCATGACTCGGAGCCTACAGTGTCAGGCTTGCCTTTCTGTTATCTGGAGAGTTCCACCCGTAATACTGAGAGGTATCAAATGCAGTCCGGGGGCAACTCTGGGGGCAACAGCAAGCACATCTAGGATGATAATTCAGTTATTTAGGATAGATAAGTGAACACTTCTAGTGACGCCGCCGTATCCGGCACCGTCCGGTAGCGTGCAGAAAGCCCACACTCCATAAGGTTTGTGGGCTTTTTTGTGTCCGGGGTTGTCTGAAGGAAAACGTTGCAACCCGGGGATAACTGGGGGCAGCTGGCACCATTTTAAATGGTGGTTACCCCCGCCAGGACGGCAAGAATCTTGTGATGTGAGACACGAGACGAGCCCATTGTTCCAGACTCATGGACCAACCCGACACGCTATTTGCCGGTGAGGGCTAGTGTTTTGTGTTTCAAGCAAAAAAAGCTAAAACTTCTCGGTGCTTCCTGCAAAAATGAGGGAGGCAGTATCTGTGAGGCCTCTGGGTTCCGTGAGATATTTCAGCGCGAAACCTTGCTCTCTTTCTGGGACAAAAAGGAAATCAGTTCAGTCCCGTGATCCTCGTAAGCCGTGCGAATGAGTTCCTTGAGGGTGGGTCGAATACTTGCCAGATTGGGCAAAGGGGGGATAACCGGCAGGTAGTGTTCCGGCGGCAGTTGGGGATTTATGCGCATTTTTTTCTCCAGGCTGCCGGCCATTCCAGCTTCCATGCCGCCTTCCATGCTGCCCGACTTGTTGGGATCGCCCAGGGTTTTTAGGAAACCCATAATGGAACCCAGATCGTTCTTCCGGTAGAAGGTTTCGATTTCCTCGTTGATTTCGTCCCGGTGTTTTTTGAGGTCTTCAAATTTCATACGGTATTCGGCAACATGCACTTCAAGGCGTTCATAGCAGTCCAGGACTATATTTTTGAAACGACCGGCACGGGTGAATCCGTGGATGTGCACTCCGGAAAAAACCCTTTGCTGGATGGTCTTGGATTGGGTCAGGTAGGGGTCGTAAAAGAGGTCTTCCGGCAAACCGGTAAGCGTCAGAAACTGTTGGATAAGGTCTTCGTTTTTTAAGGCAATGTAGATGCGGATCAGGTCGAAACTGATTCGTTTTTCCAGAATAAAGGAGTATTGGCGGGTTTTTTCGTCAAAGTCAAGCTTGTCATCCTCGATGAGTTTTCGGAAACCGAAATACCGGTCCGCTATCTCTTTTTTTATTTCATAGGCAAGCACTTCGTGGATATTTGGGCTGTCAGGGCTCATTCAACGCACTCCTGTCTGGATTTTCTCTGTAACGGTGCGGTGTTATTGTTATCCTGCAATTAAATGCAGTACAGAAGATACCGACGGCCAGGCAACAAGTTTTGTCACTATCCAACCAAAGGAAAAAAAACGAGCAGGCCCTCCAAAAGTGTGACGGTACCGCAGTGCCGACAATAAGGCCAGGCTATACGAGCATGCCGCTGACAAAAGCAGAGTATGGTGCTTGCTGAATAAGTACCAATTTTTCAGCCCAGAATCAACCCATGGGCAAAGGAGATCAGGGGGCGCATGATCCTTGGGATGACGCCGGTGTAAAACAGGGCCAGCAGAATGAAAAATCCGAGGGGTTCCAGCTTGCCGTAAATCCTGGCCAGATTGTGGGGGAGAAGGTTGCTGAGCACCTGACTGCCGTCCAGGGGCGGGATGGGAATCAGATTGAAAACGGCAAGCATCACATTGATCCAGACGCTGGCCGCGAGCATCTGGATGAGCGGCAAGAAGAGGGCCGTGGGCAGCAAATGACCGATGGGAAGCAGCAGCCGGGCGGCAAGGCCGCTGGTCACAGCCAGCAGCAGATTGGCGGAAACCCCGGCCAGCGAGACCCAGATCATGCCCTGACGCGGATTTTTAAAATAGCGGGGATCCACCGGCACCGGTTTTGCCCAGCCGATCTTCATGATCAAGAAAGCCAGCACCCCGAGGGGGTCGAGATGTTTCAGCGGATTCAGGCTGAGTCTTCCCAATCGTTGCGCGGTGGGGTCGCCAAGTTTGTAGGCGATGAAACCGTGGGCAAATTCGTGGAGTGTGAGGGCCAGCAAAAACGGGGGGGCCAGGATGGCAATTTCCTGAATGAGTTTATTGATGTCCATGGGCGGCGGTCTGATTTCCTTGATCCGGAAGAGGATAATGGTCTTTGATGAAGGCGGTTTCGGTGGCCCGGTCGAGGACCAGGCCATCCAGCCGTGCGTCAAGCAAGCGGCGGAGGATGGTACCATAGAGCGGGCCCGGTCGGTAGCCCATTTTTTCAAGGTCGTTGCCGTCGGTTTCCGGTTTCAGTTGGCTCCAGTCCGTAACGAAGAGTGAGATGGCTTTTTTGCAGGATTTTTTCTTCATAAGCCCCATGAGATGGAGAAGCCCCTCGGGGGAAAGCTCCTTGAGCAGGTGATACAATGCGCTGGGGCTTTCCGGCATGGCGCGTTTCATGAGTACGGCAATCCGGCTGGTCGCGATTTTTTCCCGGAGAAGGGCTTGTCTGTGGCGTGGCGGCACTTCAAAGCGTTCGCAAAAGGTATCCGCCTCTCGAACGGAAAGACTGGTCATGAGGGCGAGGAGATAGACCAGCCATTGCCGGCATGGTTCGTCAAGGTAAAGGAGCCGCCGCCAGGCCAGGGCCTGCCGGGTTTCCTCCAGAATCAGGCTGAGCTTCGGGTCGATGCGCAGGGTTGGATGGAGAAACTTGAGCAGGCCGAGATCCGCCATGCGACTTAGGGCAGGGAGGGGATTCTCCTCGGAGAGGATGATGGTGAGTTCGTTGAAAAAACGGTGGCCGAAGAAGCGGTCGAAAAGCTCCATTTTCACTGCGTTTTTAATGAGTTTTTCCGTGTGCTTGCCGATCTTGAAGTCCATGCGTTGCTCGAAGCGGATGGCGCGGAAGATTCGGGTGGGGTCTTCGACAAAGCTCAGGTTGTGCAGGATTCTGATCTGCCGGTCTTTCAGGTCGTTCTGGCAGTTGAAAAAATCCACCAGGGTGCCGAAGGTGTCGGGGTTGAGGTGGATGGCCATGGCATTGATCGTGAAATCGCGGCGGTAGAGGTCGAGCTTGATGGAACTCAGCTCCACGGTGGGCATGGCGGCCGGATATTCGTAGTATTCCAGACGGGCGGTGGCAATATCGATTTTGAGGCCGTTGGGCAGTTTTACCACGGCGGTGCCGAATTTTTCATGGGTCCGCACCGTGCCTCCCAGCTTTTTGCCAAGTTTTTTAGCATAGGCCAGGCCATCGCCCTCAATGACCACATCCAGATCCAGGTTTTTGATGTGCAGCAGCAGGTCGCGAACAAATCCGCCCACCGCATAGGCGTGGCAGCCGGTCTCTTGCGCCGCCTCGCCGAGGGTTTGCAGGAGGAGGATGATTTCGCGGTTCAAGACCTCCGCCATCAGGCCGCCCAGGTTGCGGTTGCGGGTAGTGGAGGGTTGATCGGTATCGGCCAGCAGCCGGCGTGGGATGTGGGACGGATCGTTGACCAGCAGGTGGAGGAGATCGGTGCGGGTAATGACCCCCCTGACCACGCCGTTTTCCACCACCGGGATAAAGCGCTGGCGGTGTTCGATGATGAGTTCCTGGATATCGGCCAAGGTGGCTGTGGGGGGCAGGGTGGCGAAATCGGTGGTCATGTAATCGCTCACCGGGGAGTTCCCTAGCCCCAGGTGGATGGATTTACCCACAACCAGACGGGAGATGAGGCCGATTGCTTCGTGCGCTGCATTAACGATCAACAGCACCGTGATGTTATAGCGGTTGAGCAGCTCGTCGGCCCCGTTGATCGTAAGCGTCGGCGGGCCGGAGATCACCGGAGAGGACATGAGCTCACTGGCCAACCGCTGGGGCCGAACATGCTTGTGCAGGAGCTGGATCAGCCTTTCTTCCGCCTCGATCAGGGTGAGATCCTTGATGGTGGCCGAGGCGGCCGAGGCATGGCCGCCGCCCCCGAAATCACGGGCAATGGCGCCGACGTTCACTTCCGGGATGCGGCTGCGGGCGATGAGATGGGTTCGTCCATCCATGTGGGTAAGGGCGAACAGGGTGTCCAGGTTCTCCATTACCATGAAACGCCGGACAATAACTGAAAATTCATCAATATATTCGGGTAGTTCTATCTTGGCCACCACAATGTCAATGCCCCGCATGGTGTAGGTGGTGGCGGATTTGATCAGGGCATGGAGCTGGGTTACTTCCTTGCTGGTGAGTTCCTGGGCGATGAATTGGGAGATGATGTTGAGGTTGGCGCCCTGGGCAAGCAGCCAGGCCGCTGCCTCAAGATCTTCCGGACTGGTGGTGTCAAAGGCGAATGAGCCGGTATCCTCATAGATCGCCATGGCCATGAGCGTGGCCTCTTCCTGGGAGAGCTGCACGCCTTTTTCCCGGAAAAGCCGGACAAAGATGGTGGTGGTGGAGCCCACCTGTCGGACGTGTTCCACCGAACCGTGCAGGTCATCGGGGGCATCGGGATGGTGGTCATACAGGTGGATGTCCAGGTCCGGGTTATTCAGGCATTGGGCAAAGGCGCCGATGCGTGAGGCCTGGCGGGTATCCACCAAGATGAGTCGCTGGATATTTTCCTGCGGGATGTTTTTAAGCCGTTGGAAGGTGTAGTGGTATTGCACCGATTGGGCGAGGAAGTCGCGGAGGTTTTTTTCCTGGGAGCCGGAAAAGGCCAGCACCGCTTCGGGATAAAGCTTGCTTGCGGCGATCATGGAGGCCAGGCCGTCAAAATCGGAGTTGATATGGGTGGTGATAACTTCCATATTTTGTAAGGCCTCTGTTTCTCGGAGGATGTTTTTGTCCGGGAAAATCGGGGAGAATTCCCCGTGAAGAAAACAAAAAAACGCGAAAAGTGATGTCTCTGGGTAAACTTGGCATAAGTTTCGTGGCAAAAAAAGTCGGTGAAGATGCCATGCCGCAAGGACACCCGCTTGGAATGATTATAGACGATCATCCCCAGTGAGCAATGACATTTAGGAATCGATACAAAATCTTGGTTGCCGTGACCATTTCGTTACTGCTTACCATAACGCTATGGCTGGATTCCATGGTGACAGCTTTTGAACGACGGCTCAGCCCCTGGGGTGGAATTTCTGGTGGGCGGTTTTGAGTCGGTTGCTGTCCACATGGGTGTAAATCTGGGTGGTGGCGATGTCGGCATGGCCCAGCATCATCTGCACGGAGCGAAGATCCGCGCCATGTTCCAGCAGGTGGGTGGCAAAGGAGTGGCGGAGCATGTGGGGGCTGATTTTTTTGGTGATTCCGGCCAACCGCGCACTCTGCTGCACGATCTGCCAAAAACGCAACCGGGTCATGCCCTTGCCGTGTCCGGTGACAAAGAGGAGGTCGCTGGTTCTTTTTTTGAGGATTCGAGGGCGGGCATCCCTGGTGTAAAGCTTGAGATATTCGCGGGCCGCCTCGCCAAAGGGGATGAGCCGTTCCTTGGAGCCTTTGCCGAAAACCCGGACATAGCCGCCCATGAGATTGACTCCGGCAAGGGGCAGATTGACCAATTCCGAGACCCGCATGCCGGTGGCGTAAAGCAGGTGCAGCATGGCGTTATTGCGCAAGGCCAGGGAATTGTTGTTGGTCGGGGGGGCAAGAAGCAGGTTCACTTCGGGGATGGTGAGTACCTTGGGAAGCGGGCGACCCGGTTTGGGCAGATCCAGGATGGAGCAGGGATCGGTGTCGATGAGTTTTTCCGCCAGGAGAAACCTGAAAAAAGCGCGTAACGAGGAGATCCGACGGGCATTGCTTCGGTGGGAGATGCCTTGGGCATGGCAATGGGTCAGATAGGCGCGGATATGGCCGGCGTCAATCTCGGCAAGCTGGGTGAGGCGGTGCGGGCGGAGAAAATCAAGGAAGGCGGCAAGGTCAGCCTGGTAGGCCAAGATGGTGTTGGCGGCCAGGCGGCGTTCCAGCGTAAGGTACTGGAGAAACTGATCGAGAAAAGACTCGGAAAAAAAAGACGCTCCGCCGGGTGGAGAGGAAGAATTAGGCGTTTGAGGCCTGACCCGGTCGGAGCGTGGATAATTATCTGCAGGTTTCCCTCGTTTGCTGTTCATCTATCCAATGGAAGTCAACGAACCAACGAGGAAGAACGGCAATTTAATCGCGCTCGGTGCGCATCATGAGCTTGCGGAGTTTCCGTTTGGACTCGGCTTGCTTGCGACGGCGTTTGGCGCTGGGTTTTTCGTAGTACTCGCGGCGTTTGAGTTCTTTTTTCATCCCATCGAGCTGCATCTTTTTCTTGAGCAGTCGGATCGCCTGTTCGATATCCCCTCTTACTTCTATTTCAATCATGATCTCTCCAGTATGCGGGTTGCAACGTACGTTTCAGAATTTTCAGCCAACGCCTGTTTCAGAACGAGTTGAAATGGCGCAGATTTTTAGGAGCCGTTAGGAAATAATCTCTGCCTTGCTGATTATTTCTCTATAGCTCTTTATGCCGTTTTTACCATCCACTGTATCGATATTATCTTAACTTCAACGGCTTAAAGAGAAACCGTTTATATAGCCGATCAGTGCTCTGATTGTCAAATATTTTTTTCCGGCGCACCCTGGGGAGGAAAGATCTTGCCCGGGTTGAGAATGTTGTGCGGGTCAAAAAGGTTTTTGATCTGTTGCATGAGCTCCATGGTCGGCGGGTCAAGTTCCATGTCCAGATAAGGGGCCTTGGTCAGGCCGATGCCGTGTTCGCCGGACAGAGTGCCGCCCAACCGCAGCACCTCCTCAAAAAGAAGCAGCTTGGCGGTATTGGCCTGCTGCACCTCTTGCGGGATATTCCTGTCCAGCATGATATTGACATGGATATTGCCGTCTCCGGCGTGGCCAAAGGTGAAGACGACCACCCCGAGCTCCTGGTTTAATCGTTCCGTGCAGGAGACCAGTTCCGGCAACCTTGTGCGCGGCACCACCACGTCTTCGCTCATCTTGTGGGGCTTGAGGCTGAAGGCCGCAGGCGAGATGGCGCGGCGTGCTGCCCAAAGTTGCTCGGCCTCCGCATGGTTTTCGGCGGTGCGGCTCTGGATGATTCCCGGCTGGGTCTGTAAAAACTCGGTAAGCTGGTGGGTGGCAAGGGGCACGGCATCTTTTTGGCCGTCAAGTTCGATCAGGAGCAGCGCCCCGGCTTCTTCGGGCAAGGGGATGGGCAGCTTGTCCCGGACAATAGAGAGGGCGGTTCGGTCCATGTATTCCAGGGTGCAGGGGGTATGGCGGGCGAGAATCCTTGCCACCAGACTGGTCGCTTCGACCATGGTGTGACAGAGAACCAGCAGGGTGGAGCGGGATTCAGGGGCGGGGAGGAGCTTGACCGTGATCTTGGTGATGATGGCCAGGGTTCCTTCGGAGCCCACCAGCAAACGGGTGAGATCGTAGCCCACCACCCCTTTGGCGGTTCTGACCCCGGTGTGGATGATCCGGCCGTCGGGCAACACCGCTTCCAAGCCCAGGACATAATCGCGGGTGACCCCATACTTCACGGCGCTGGGGCCGCCGGCGCATTCGGCGACATTGCCGCCCATGGTGCAGAATTTCAGACTGGCAGGGTCCGGCGGGTAATAGAGACCGTGTTTGTCCGCCTCTGTGCGCAAATCTCCGGTGATGACCCCTGGTTCAACTATTCCGATCTGATTGTCCCGGTCGATTTCAAGGATCCGGTTCAGCCGGCTCATGACCATGACCAGGCCGCCCGCCACCGGCAAGGACCCGCCGGTCATGCCGGTGCCTGCTCCCCGTGGCACCACGGAAAATGGGGTGGCGGAGGCGAGCGCCATGATGCGGCAAACTTCTTCGGTGGAGCCGGGAAAGGCCACGGCAGCGGGAGGATATTCCTGGCCGGTGGCGTCATAGGAGTAACAGGCCAGCTCTTCCGGCACTGTGGTTACCTGATCCTGACCGACAATCTCCCGCAGTTGCTTGATGGTGTGTTGGTCCATTCCTTGTTTTTTGCCTGGCTGCTCTTTTTCCGTTTGACTGTAGAAATCCCTACAAAATAAAGAGGGAAGTTATTATAAGGATACGTGTTCGGCAACCGTTGTCATTTTTATCCAGCTTCCACTTTGGCAGCATGGTCCTTTACAATTCAGTACGCAACTATTCGGAAAAAAGCTATGGAAAATAAAGCTGAGTTGAGCAGCTTGTCTGCTCAAACGAAACTAATGCCCGGTGGGTGTAAGATCCGTCTTGCCCTTATCGCCGGGGGTAAATCCGGCGAAAGAGAGGTTTCGCTGGCCGGGGCCAAAGGGGTGGAAAAGGCGCTCAGCCCAGAAAAATATGAGGTTCGCCGCTACGATCCGGCTACGGATCTGGCTCAGTTGGCGGCGGATGCCGAAAAGATCGACATGGCCTTTATCCTGCTCCATGGCCCTTTGGGTGAAGACGGCTCCATGCAGGGCTTTCTCGATCTCTTGGGGATTCCCTATCAGGGGGCAGGGGTTTTGGGCTCCGCCCTGGCCATGGACAAGAATCTGGCCAAGATCCTCTACCAGCAGGCCGGGCTCACCGTGGCGCCTTGGGAGATGGCGCAGCCGGCAGATCATGAAAACCCACACCGTTTACTGGAGCGGCTTTCTTTGCCCGTGGTCATCAAGCCCATCCGCCAGGGCTCCAGTCTGGGGATGAGTCTGGCTCGGAGCGAGGAAGAACTGGCCCAGGGGCTGATCAAGGCTTTTACCTATGACAGCGAGGTGATGGTTGAACAGTATGTGCGGGGCCGGGAGATCACCGGCGGGGTGCTTGGCAACAAGGAACTTACCGCCCTGCCCATCGTCGAGATTATCCCAGGCGCGGAGTATGCCTTTTTTGATTATCAGGCCAAATATCAGCCGGGCGCTTCCCGTGAGGTTTGCCCGGCGGAGTTGCCGCCCGAGGTAACAGCCAGGGCTCAGGCGATCGCGCTGGCCGCGCACCGGGCTTTGCAGCTTAAGGGGTACAGCCGGACGGACATGATTATTGCCGCCGATGGCATCTATGTTCTTGAGACCAACACCATTCCGGGGATGACCCCGACCAGTCTGTTGCCTCAGGCGGCCGCAGCTCACGGCTTGCCTTTCCCGGCCCTGCTCGACCGCCTGATCGAATTGGCCTTGGCAGAGAGTTGATTTTGTGTATTTTATAAGACCAACCAGATATTTTTGCTATACTTTATAAAAAAAGAAAGGCTAGGGTCCGGCGGGATACAGCCGGGAAAATCAGCGGAGTAGCCCTCTTGAGAGAGTCTACGCAGGAAAAAACAGGGTTCACCGCCCTGATTGTCGAAGATGACCCGATCGTCTGTGATTTTTTGCAAAAGATCGTGGAAAGCCAGGGGTATACCGCCATTGTCTGCTCCACCGGCGCTTCGGCCGTGGCGGCTTTTGTCGCGGGTTTCCCCCAGCTTATTCTCTTGGACTGGGTGCTGCCGGACATGGACGGACTGGAGCTCTCCAGGATATTTTGCGCCTCGGAACGGGGGAAATATCTCACCATCCTGATGATTTCCGGCAAGGACAGCCCCGAGGATATTGCCACGGCCATTGCCGCCGGGGTCAATTTTTTCATGGCCAAGCCCGTTGAAAAGAAGGTGCTTGATCTTTGGTTGTCAGCTGCTTTCAAGCATGTGCGGGATTGTCTGGCGCGGGAAGAGGCTGATCTGGCCCTGGCCAAAATCCAGGAAGAGCTGGTAGACAACAACCTCCAGTTGGAAGAGGCCTTGAGCCGGGCCAATGCCATGGCCATGGAGGCGGAGCAGGCCTACATCGAGATCAACCAGATATTCAAGACCGTTGCCGGGGGCATTCTCCTGGTGGACAAGCACTTCAATCTTTTGCGCTGCAACGATTCTTTTTTGCGCATGGCCGGAGTGGGCCGGGAGAAGGCGCAGAATCAGAATTGTTATGAGATTTTTCACTCATGCCTGTGCAATACCGACGAATGTCCTTTGCAGCGGATCAGAAAAGGGGAAAAACGCATTGAAAGCGAGATAGAAAGGGAAGGCCCGGATGGGAAGACCTTCTATTACAGTATTATTTCCACTCCTTTCAAGGGGCCGGGCGGGGACCTTCTTGGGATTGTCGAACATATCACCGATGTCACCGAACGGGTCAAGGCAGAAAAGGCCCTGGCTGAAAGTGAGCGCCGTTACAAGGAACTCAGTCTGGTTGATGAGTTGACCAGACTTTTTAATAAGCGGTACTTCAACAGCCACCTGCAGCTCGAGGTGGAGCGGGCCAACCGGCATAATCATCCCCTTTCCCTTCTTCTCCTTGATATCGACAATTTCAAACACCATAACGACACATACGGGCATGCGGATGGCGACCGGGTACTGGCTCGGTTGGGTCGGGTGATCGCTGACTCGCTTCGGGTTAATGATGTTCCCTGCAGATACGGCGGGGAGGAATTCACCATCATCCTGCCGGAGACCAGCGGTGAGGAGGCGACGGTGGTGGCGGAGCGGATCAGGTCTCGTTTTGCCGGGGAGATTTTTCAACCGAACCCTGGGGAAACGGTGCGAAAAACCGTGAGCATCGGCGTAACCCAATACCGCGCGGGCGAAAGCGAGCAGGCCTTGCTGGAGCGTGCCGATCAGAACATGTACGAGGCCAAGCAGGGCGGCAAGAACCGGTATGTCTTGAAGTGAAGGACTGCCCTTTAGAGCCGGAGTCGATTACGTCGCCCTTACTTCTCCATCAAAATCTTTTTTCAAAATAGGGCGCAAGCACCTTGGGGATGGCGATGCTGCCGTCATCATGCTGGTAGTTTTCAAAAATGGCGGCCAAGGTCCGTCCCACGGCTAGGCCGCTGCCGTTTAAGGTATGAACCAGGGCGCTTTTGCTTTGCCCTTTGGGCCGATACCTGATTCCGCCCCGTCGGGCCTGAAACTCCCCGAAATTACTGCATGAGGAGATCTCCCGGTAAGTGTTCTGGGCGGGCATCCACACCTCGATGTCGTAGGTCTTGTTGGCGGAAAAGCCAAGATCGCCACTGCAGAGTTGCACCACCCGGTAGGGCAGCTCAAGGAGCTGCAGCACCTCTTCCGCGTCCGACAGCAGGCTTTCCAGTTCGGCGCTGGAGGTTTCCGGGGTGGTGAACTTTACCAGCTCCACCTTGTCGAACTGGTGCTGGCGGATAAGTCCCCGGGTGTCCCGACCATAGGCGCCTGCCTCGGAACGAAAACAGGGGGTGTAGGCCGTGTACTTGATGGGCAGTTCGTGTTCGGCCAGGGTTTCGTCCCGGTGCAGATTGGTTACCGGCACTTCGGCGGTGGGGATCAGCCACAGATCCCAGTCCTTGATGCGGAAGAGATCCGCCTCGAATTTCGGCAACTGGCCGGTGGCGGTCATGGTCTGGGAGTTGACGAGAAACGGGGGGAGGATCTCGGTGTAGCCGTGTTTCTGAGTGTGGAGATCGAGCATGAAGTTGATCAGGGCCCGCTCCAGGCGGGAGGCAAAACCCTTGAGCACGGCAAAGCGGGCCCCGGAAAGCTTGGCCGCCCGCTCAAAATCGATGACCCCGGCCGCTTCACCCAGTTCATGGTGGGGTTTGGCGGCAAATGCAAATTGCGGCACCGTGCCCCAGCGTTTGATTTCAAGGTTGTCGGCGTCGGTCGTGCCACGGGGCACGGAGTCGTCGCAGAGGTTGGGCAGGGTCAGGACGATGGACTGGAGATCTTCCTCCAGGGTGACAAGAACGTTTTCGATCTCCTTGATCCGGTCTCCCACCTGACGCATTTCGGCCATGGGGCCTTCGGCGTCGACCCCCGCCTTTTTCAGATTGCCGATTTCCTGGGATGCGGTTTTGCGTCTGTTGCGAAGCGATTCCACCTCGGAGAGCAGGGTGCGGCGCTGTAAATCGATTGCGGCAAAATCGTCAATGCGGGAATCGGTGATCCCCCGGAAGGCGAGTTTCTCTTTGACGAGATCCAGATTTTCCCTGATAAAACGCAATTCAAGCATGGATATCCCCTTGATTCTAGTGCATTGTCTCTAAAAGTTCTGTCACAGGGGGTTGTATCATGGAGCAGGGCAGAAATCAAGAGGGTGAGGCGTGTCGGCAAGGTCAGAGCAGGTTCGGGTCGCAGGGTCGGAGTGAAACATTTTCCCCGGCCAGCAGATGCTTCCGGTTCGGGGGGAGATGGATGATGGCGTTGGCCGCCTCGTTTTTGCGGGTGGGTCGGACGGTGAGGCTCTTGCCCTTCGGGCGGAGCACCGCGCCTTTCAGATTGAGCAGTCCTGCTTTTTTTAAAAGGACAGGGGCGGTGAGGGTGGCGCGCAGGAGCGGGAGCAAGGGGCGACGCTGGCCTTGCATCGTGCGCAGGGCCGGCAGGATAAGCTCATGAAACAACAGGAAAACCGCAGGCGGCGGGCCGGGCAGGGCAAAGATCGGTTTGTTGCCGTAGAGGCCGAACATGGTTGACCGGCCAGGCCGGACTGTCAGGGCCGTGTAAAGAGGATCAATGCCGAGTTTGGCAAAGGCCTGGGGCAGGAGATCGTAGTTGCCCGGGCCCATGCCGCCAGTGGTGATCACTCCATGGGACGGGCCGTGCAGGGCTTTTTTCAGGGCGGTGACGATCCTGTCGCAGTCATCCGCCACCAGGCCGAAATCGCGGGAATCCGCTCCGGCGCTTCCGATGAGGGAGGCGAGCAGGAAACGGTTGCCGCCGACGATTTGACCGGCTTCCGGGGTATTCTGGGTATCCAGCAATTCGCTCCCCGTGCAGATGATGGCCAGTTCCGGGCGGGCAATAACGGAAACCTGGGCCAGGCCGCTTTCGGCAAGGAGCGGCAGGTGCTGGGCCTCTATTTTTGTCCCTGCCCGGACAATGGTTTGCCCGACGGCGAGGTCCGTGCCTCGGGCGCGGATGAAGGCCTTCGGATGGGGTGGGGTGTTCACCAGCACCATGCCATCTTTTTTCCGGCAACGTTCGAAGGGCACAATCTGATTCGCTCCGGGTGGCAACGCGCCGCCGGTCATGATCGTTATGGCGCTTTTTCCGGTAAGCCTCGGCAGATCGGTGGTTCCCGCGGCAATCTCCCCGGTTATCAGTAAAGAGACCGGATCTGGACCGCCGGTCAGGTTGCGGCTGTTGACGGCATAGCCGTCCATGGTGGAACGGGCAAAGTCCGGTACTGCCCGTGCCGCCTTGATTGCTTGGGCAGCGACGCGGCCACTGGCCTCCGGCAGGGGAACAGTCTCCGCGGTCAGGGCAGGGCAGTGGTTGACAATCAACCGTTGTGCTTCCGGAAGCGAGAGAATCGGCATGGCTCACCCCCCCGTGGTGGCAAGACGGATAAGGTCATGCTGATGATTGATGTTTTGAAAGGTGGCGAGGTCCGGCAGAATCCGCAGAATCTCTTCGACCGTGACCTTGCGGAGGAGGAGCTTTTCGTACACCAGGCCGATCTTGCACTGTTTTTTTGCGAGATTTTCCTCGATAACCGGCAAAGCCTTTTTGCTGTAGACCGCGTACAGCGGCTCAGGGCCTTCCGGCAGCCAGGGCAGCGCCACCTCATGTTCGCCGGGCAGTTCGCAGAGAAAACGGATCAGATCCCGGTTGACCAGCGGCATGTCGCAACCGCAGACAAAGATGCGGGGTTGGGAGACCGCTCGCAGGGCGGCATGGATTCCGGCCAAGGGGCCGCAATCGGGGTATTGATCGCCGGCCATGGGCCAGCCGAGAAAGGCGTACTCTTCCGGGGTGTTGGTGATGAGCAGGGTTTCCGGGAAAAGTCCGGCAAGCCTGCGGGTGATGGTTTGGATCAGAGCATCGCCCTGGTGGAGGGCCAGGGCCTTGTTGCTCCCGAAGCGTGAGCTTTTGCCGCCCGCCAGTATTACTCCTGCCACCTTTGCAATCATTCCGGCGGAGCCTGGCGGATGGTGATGATAATCTCCTGGGGATCCTGGCATCCTTTGAGCGAACAGGTCATTCCGGTGATGGCCTGGCGGAGAAAGCTCTCCACGAAGGCGTTGAGATAGACCGGTCGGCCGTTCACCAGCAGGCTGGTTTTTTGCCTGGGAAAAGGTTTAATGAACCGTTCCTCCAGAAAATCCGCCAGGCCTATGATATCGTCCAGCCCGAAGCAGGGAAGATCCGTGGCCCCTGCAATGTCGCTGACCATGGCGATCCAGGTGTCATCCCGATCCGGCAAGGGGGCATCATGCAAGGTGCTGCGAAAAATCTCAATCTTGGGCAGAGCCAGCCGTTTGTAGCCTTCGGTGATCACCAGGTCAATATCGCCGTAATAACGGCCCACCAGCTCCTCAATGCTCAGATCCTCGTCCACATCGCGGATAATGCCCAGGCCGGTGGGGGAAGAGAGGGCCACGGTGGAGGCGCCGGCCTGTTTGTGGCGCCAGGTGTCCTTGCCGGGCTTGTCCATTTCAAAGGTGTGAACATGATGCTTGATGGTGCCGATGCGGTAGCCGCGGCGTCGTAATTCCGGGATGAGCTTTTCCAGAAGTGTGGTCTTGCCGGAGTCGGGCTTGCCGATAAAGGCGATAACTGGGGGCATGGTCTGTGATTGAAGTGGTAAAGTGAGAGGTTTTTGCTTCAGCCCGGTGGCCAGGACATGGGCCGACCGCCCAGAACGTGGAGGTGGAGGTGGAAGACGGTCTGGCCTGCCTCGGCACCGTTATTCATGACCAGACGGCATTGTTCCACGCCGTGTTCCCTGGCGAGTTCCGCCCCGATCCGGACGACCTTGCCGATGACTGCCTCGTCCTCGACGGAAACCGCGCCCGGGCCACTGAGATGTTTTTTTGGGATGACCAGAAAGTGCTTGGGCGCTTGAGGGCTTAGGTCCCAGAAGGCGAAGACTTCATCGTCTTCATACAGTTTTTTGGCAGGGATTTCACCGTTGATGATCCTGCAGAAAATACAGGGGTTGCTCATCCGTTCCTCCTTGTTTTTCGTCTCCCTTGAGAGTAATTACCTCTTGCAGGATACTGGCCGGGCCGGGTTCTGTCAAATGTAAAGCAAGGCGGCGGCTGAAAGGAGGGGAGGCCAGTCTCGCTGATGACAGTTTGCTGCTATTCTGGTACGGTAAAGTGTATTGTGTTGTTCGGACAGTTTGCTGAGGAAATCAGGGGAAATAATCACGAATTCACCGGGAAACCGGCAAAGGACTTGCTATGCGCCAGTTTGTTGTCGATGAGTTGAGTAAAGAGGAGCAGGATAATCTTGGGTCGTATCTGAAACGGACCTTGAAGGTCGGCCCCATGGACGGGGTTTTTTGGTTGCCGATTCCCGATGATCTGCTGGCCGAAGCCCAGCAGGGCCACGAGAAATGCGGACCCTTTTTTTTCGGGATCGAGCTTGGCCGGAGCCGGTTGATCGCTGAATTCCTGGTCCGCAGCCAGAGTAATCTGCATTGCTCCTGCATCAGCTATTCCACCCCGGCCCAGCGCCAGTTTCTCCTGGATTTTCTTGACCGGATGCTTGCGGATGAACATATCAAGGCTTAGGGGCTGATCGTGCGGAGAGCCGTTTTTCTCTGGCTGTGCATGGGGCTCTTTTTCGGGCTCCAGGTGGAGTTGTGCCGGGCCGGAGCCGGAGAGGACCTTACGGAAAAACAGTTCGTCTGTCCGTTTCCGGATATGACAACCGATGTTTTGCCCATGACCTACGCCCAGGTCATGGAGGATTCCGTCCCCGTCTATGTTAATCCACAAGATGAAGCAGCCGGGATCTTGCCGGTCCGGTTTACCCGGAAGGGTTTTATTTGGGTCAGTCTCAGTGATCCGCAACCGGTCATGGTGGAGGGGCAAGGCTGGTACAAGATCAATGAAAAAGAATACATGCGGGCAGACAAGCTCCGGTTGGCCAAACCTTCTGGTTTTCAAGGAGTCATGGTTCCGCGGGAGTTCGATAAGAAATTCGCCTGGATGATTTTTCACACCCGTGTTTCCCATGGACCGGGGCTGCCTCCGGTTGAAGAGGAAGATCCGGCCGTGGTGCCGGCGAGATCCCTGGTCATTGTCCATGAGGTCCGGGAAGCCGACCGGCGCAAGTGGTGCAGGATCGGCACAGGCGCTTGGGTTCCTTATCATCGCCTTGCCATGGTGATCAAAAGCAGGCGACCGGAAGGGGTGGGGGAGTCGGAACGCTGGATCGAGGTGAATCTTACCGAGCAGACCTTGTCCGCTTACGAGGGGGACCAGTTGATTTTTGCCACCCTGATCTCTTCGGGGGATGAGCGTTTTCCAACGATCAAGGGGTTGTTCCGGATCTGGGTCAAGGTCAAGATCGGCAAAATGAGCGGCGGAGAAGATGAGTCGGACTACTATCGTGTGGAAGATGTGCCATGGCATATGTATTTTCATAAATCATATGGGTTGCACCCCTCCTACTGGCACGATTTTTTCGGTCTGCCAAACTCCCACGGTTGCGTGAACCTGGCGCCGAAGGATGCTCTATGGCTGTTTGAATGGACCAAGCCGAAAAGCAAAAAGGGGAATTGGCAGGAGGCGACCCAGGCTGATCCGGGAACCTGGGTCTGGGTGCATGAAACTCCGGTGGCAATAGGGGAGTGATCGGGCTACTGCTGGATGACAACCTCGGTGCCAAGGGCGATGACCTTGAATAATTCCTCAATGTCCTTGTTGCACATGGCTACGCAGCCATAGGTCCAGTCCCAGGTTTCGCCCCCGCCATGGATGAAGATCTCGCCGCCCAGGGGGGTGTCCCATGGGGGAATGGATTTTTTTGAGATTCTCTCGATGATCCGGTCGTGGTCGCTCTTTGTGATGAGTTTCTGCTCAAGGCCTCGTTCGGCATCTTCAATGCTTGGATAGCTCAATCCCAGCGACAGGTGGTATTTGCTGCGCGGGTTTTTCATGCAGATATAATAGCTCCCTTCCGGAGTGCGCTTGTCTCCCTTGCGAACCTTGTCGCCAACCGGATTGAAGCCGAGCTTGACCGGATAGGTGCGGAGTAATTTTTCCTCGGAATAGAGGAAAAGTTTTTTCTTGGCTTTTTTGATGACTATTTTTGGGGTCTTGAGGGGCGCGGTGACAGGCAGACCTGGGTCAATATCTTCATCATCCTGGGGTGGACTTGCAGGGGGCTCAGCGGGGGGGAGTTGGGTGGTTTGCGGCGGGGCGGTTTCCGGAGGGGTTTTTGTGGCGCAACCGCTTTGCAGCAAGGTGAAGACAAGGATAATAAAGACAACGAGGAGTGCAGGTGGGTGGGGTGAGCCCATGACAGAGAGTCGCGATTTCAAGATCATAGTGCGAAGTCCATTTTAAGGTTAATTCGCAGGCACGCTCTTGGCCCGTTCCCTTGCCGAAAAATAAGGCAAGGGAAAAGAGGTTGCAGGACTGATTAATGTCAACCTTTATATTTTTACGATATTTACGGTTGAAATGCACAGGAAAACCAGTGATTGGCGTAAAAAAAATCCCCGGCCAAGTTTGGCCGGGGATTTTTTTCAGTCAGCAACGGCTGAAAAAGGTTGCTTACCACCAGCAAATGGTCTGGTCGGCCGCTAAAACTTTATCCACCAATGCGTCGTAGTCCGGGCTCTCAACATTAAGGTTGAAGGCCTCGGCGTCACGCCCTTCGGAAACGATCTCCACCAGCTTCTTGGTGTCGTCATTGGGCTCGGAACGATATACATTCAAGAGTTTCATCGGAACACTCCTTGTGGTTGATTGGGTCAATAATTATCTTAGCTCTTGTCGGAGCGCAGGATGCCGTAAGGGATAACGAAATCAAGGTCGCGCAGTTGCTTGCCGATTTCCTCAAGGGAAATCTTGACCAAGCCGAGATTATCGACGTTGGCGTCCACCGTGCTGTACACCTCGCCTTCCATATCGCGGATCCAGTCGATGTTTTCCTTGTGGTAGTCGCTTACGTCGGTCAATTCGTTGTTCATGACATAGGCGTACGCATACATGTTTTCGACGGCCAAGCCCAGGGCGGAGCGAACGCCGTCCAGGGTGTAATCCTTGTTTACCAGCAGAAAGCCTACTTTCTTGGACATGGTTTTCTCCTTATAAGGTCAGGTAGCATTCGTATTCTTCAATGATCGCGCCGTGCTGGCCCTGGGTGGCCATGTCCTTGGCTTCGAGTCCCTTGGGGATGTCACCGGCTGGATCATAGCCGCACTTCTTGTAGCTGTCCGCGCAGATGGACACTTCGTCCGCCAGTTCGCAAAGATCCGGAAAATCCTTGCACTTGGTCAAGTGAACGCCGTACCAGGTAAAGAATACTTTTACCTTGGAGCCTTTGGCCTTGGCGGCCTTGGTGATTCCCATGACATGGCGCATGTTCTGGGGAGAGGTAACAAAAATACCTAAACTTTTAGCCATTTCCTGTCTCCTGATGCTAAATTAAAGGCGCAGGCGATGCCTGTGTCGTGGCGTATGTTGGGTAAAAGAATCTTAGTTCTTCTGGATGTAGAAGCGGAAGAAACCGGAATCTTCTTTTTCGCCAAGGTAGTTATGGCCGGAACGTGTGCACCAGCCGGGAAGGTCATTGCGGGAGCCGGGATCGGTGCCGAGGATCTCCAGAATCTCGCCGGCGTTGATCTTGTCCATTTCTTTCTTGGTGCGCAGCAGGGGCATGGGGCAGCTCAGGCCTTTTGCGTCCAGGGTGCGGGTTGGGGTGATACCATCCGGGGCTACTGTGACATCGGCGCTCATGGTTTCCTCCTTGAAAGGGGTGTAGGGGTAATTTTTTCAAATTAAAAAATAAGCGGCAGCAGGGTTTGCGCTGCGCTGGAACTCAAATCCCTCCGCGCATCGGGGAGGGTCTTTTACACAAAAAAAGCAACCAGATTTTTTCGTATAATATTGGGTCTCTACCAATATTCATGGGCCATGTCAAGGAAATTTATGAATGGTGGTTCATCAAGATGTTCAGGGTGTTTCGGCATGTTTCAGGTTGACTTTTCATTAAATTAGATGGCACATTGTGGTTCCTGTTTCCGGGATATTTTCACGGCTTGACAAAACCGGGCGGCACCGGGTAAAGGGGACTATTTGCTGCGAATTGTCATAGAATTCGGTGAGCCTGTCTTCCGTGTTCCATTGGGGCAATATCGGGAGAGCGGCTTGTAGTTTTCAGATAAAACGGAAGAGGAGGACGATTATGAGTGGAAGTGATGGGTTTGGAAGCGCAGCCAAGGAACTTTACAAGAAGTTATGCCAGGATGAGTGGAATCCCTATACCTCCGGGACAATCGTTGCCTTCCTGAGTGTCATGATCCTGGCCTGGTACCGGCCATGGGGGGCGACCGGGGCGGTGCGCAACTGGGCGGACTGGATGCTCTACGGGGTCGGGTTGTACAGCGATGCTCCGGCCTCGATTTTCACCCATGCCGGATCCATCATCGGTATCGGATTTGTGGGCGGTGCTTTTCTTTCCGCTTGTTTCGGCAATAACTTTGCCTTCCGGATTCCGCCGGTTCTTGAAATGGTCAAGGCGGTGGTTGCCGGTGTCTTCATGGGGGTAGGAGCGTCCCTTGCCGGCGGTTGCAACGTGGGCGGATTTTACAATGCCATCGGCAACTTGTCCGCCGCAGGGTTTGCCATGATGATCGGTCTCATCGTCGGCGCCATTATCGGCCTTAAGTACATTTACTGGGAGATGGAGAACATCAGCTGGGGTGCGGGTGGCGCCAAGACCATTGAAGTTCCCTTCGGGACTCAGGTGGTCCTCGGTATCGTTGCTTTGTTGATCATGATCTGGGGCGCCTACACCTACACCGCAGATGAGGCTCTCACAAAGATGGGCGGGGTGTTGCTCCTTGCCGCCGGCTTGGGGTATACCATGCAGCGAGGACGTTGGTGCATGATCCAAGGATTTCGTGAGCCGCACATGACAGGTAACGGAACCATGGCCAAGTCGGTTGCGCTGAGCATCGTGCTGCTGACCATCGGCGGAGTGATCGTCAAGGCCGGCGGTATCAACGATGTGGCACATTATGTGCGCGGCACCTTTGGTTGGGGCGGGTTGGTTGGCGGTGTTCTTTTCGGCTTCGGCGCTATTCTGGCCGGCGGTTGCGGTACCGGCACATTGTGGCGGGTCGGAGAGGGCCAGATCAAACTGTGGATCGTGGTTCCTTTTTTCGGAATCACCAACTCCTTGATATCCCAGTGGATGTCCGCCGGCGATGTCGAAGGGCTGGACGCCTTTCAGAATGAAGGGATCACCAATGCCGGCAAGCTCGGCAGTTTTGTCTATATGCCGGATTCCTTTCTCGGTTACGGCGGCACCCTGGCGGTGATTGTGCTGCTCATGGCCCTCTGGTGGCTGGTGGTGCGCTGGAATGAGGACAGCAACAAGCTGGTGGTTGAGATGTAAGCATATATTCCTGCCTCTGGTCGGCATGGATGGTAACAGATCGCATTCCCCGGGTGTTCCGGGGGATGCGATTTTTTTTGTCCCGTATTCCGTGGCCCGGTTAGGGGCAGCGGTTATTTCCCTTGACAGCGCTTTGCCTCTCATCCTAGCATTGTGGTAAGCCTCATGTCGAGGCTCGCCTTTTTTTCATGTCTTCAGGGTGTTTCTATGGTCGAGGCGGTTTACGGGCTGCATCAACATGTCTCCATTTCTTTGGGACAACTGCTGCAAAACGGCGAGATCATCGCCATTGTTGATGATGATGCGGCAATACGCGAACCGCTCCGAATCTATTTTGAAGAGCATGGTCTGCCCGTGGTGGAATGCGCCTCGGCGGAAGACCTTCTTCAGGTGCTTGCCTCCCGTAATGTGGCCCTGGTCCTTCTTGACATCGGCCTTCCGGATATCGATGGCCTTTCTCTTTTGCCCCGGATCGTAGATCAGTACCCGGATACCGCAGTGGTCATGCTCACCGGCGTTGCCGACCTGCGGGTGGTTTTGGACTGCATTCGCAAGGGCGCCGCGGATTACCTGTCCAAACCGGTGCAGTTTGAAGAAATATTTCATGTGGCGCGTAAGGCCCTGGAAAAGCGGCGGCTGGTTTTTGAAAACCGTAAATACCAGGAAGAGCTGGAAGAGGCGCATTTCAGAATCCAGCTTTTGCATCAGCTGTCAATGAAGATGAATACCGTGTATCTGAGCACCGTGGAGCTTGATCAGATCCTGCGGGCCGTTCTGGTGGGAATAACCTCTCGGGAAGGGTTGGGTTTTAATCGGGCCTTTTTGCTCATGTTTGATGATGATGGGAGATTTTTGCGGGGCAGGATGGCCATCGGTCCGAGTTCCCGGGAGGAGGCCGGACGGGTATGGGAGGAGATCGAGGACCGGGAGCTCAATTTTTTACAGATCGTCGATAATCTCAAGGAAACCAGCAAGACCCAGGATGCCGCGGTAAACAACATTGCCAGGGCCTTGGTGATTTCGGCTGGGGAGAGGGAGAATATCCTGATCAGCTCCGTGCTGGACCGGAGGAGCTTCAAGGTTTCGCCGGAAAACGGCTGGGTGCCCGTGCCCCTGGAGCGGCGCAACGGGAATGGCGCCAGGCGGAACAACGGGGCTATGATCTATGAACGGAGGGAAAAGGTGGCGGATGCTCCTTCTATCGGTGTGCCCAGTGATCTCATCAATATCCTTGACGAGGATTCCTTTGTCGTGGTGCCGCTGTACTCGCCGGGGCGCGCTTTTGGGGTAATCATTGCCGACAATTATGTGACCCGGCGTGTTATTCTGGACAGTCACGTCGGCGCTCTGGAGCTTTTTGCCAGCCAAGCCAGTCTCGCCATTGAACAGGGCCATCTGTATCGCGATATGCAGCATAAGGTCGCCGAACTTGAGGCGGTGAACCAGGAGCTTGACCGGAGCAAGGATTTGCTGGTCGAGGCAGAGCGCTATTCCGCCCTGGGTCATATGGCGGCCCAGTTGGTCCACATCATCAGAAACCCGATCACCTCCATCGGCGGGGTCTCCCGCATTTTGAGCAAAAAAAATGTCGATGCCGAGTGGGCAAAATACCTCAATGTCATTATCCATGAAACAGAGCGGGTTGAGTCCACCCTTGAGGACCTTTTTGATTTTGTGGAGCAGGCCGAACTCCACAAAGAGGGACTTTCGATCTGCGTGTTGATCAGGAAAACAGCCCTTCTGCTCCAATCGGGGATGGTGAAACACGGCGTGACCTGGGAACTGGAGTGTCCTGCCCCGGAGCCGATTGTCCAAGGGGATATGCATCAGATCCGCCAGGTGTTTCTCCATCTGATCAAGAACGCGGTGGAGGCCATGCCCGATGGGGGGAAGGTGACCATTGTCGTGGCTGTTGCCGAGGGGCAGGTCAGTGTCTCGATCCTCGACACGGGGCCAGGTATTCCTGAATCCTATCTGGACAAGGCCAAGGATCCGTTTTTTACCACGAAAACATACGGAACCGGCATGGGCCTGACCCTGGTTGACCGGATTGTTTGCGCCCATGGGGGCAGTTTTTCTCTGAAACCCCATCCTGGTGGCGGCCTGGAAGTTCGGGTCGTTCTGCCTCTCTAGTGACTTCCTTGGCTGTTTTGTCGGTATCTTCGGCAGTATTGGGTGGCGGCAATGATGAGTCGCGCCGGAGGTGCGCGGGCAAAAGGGATGGATTCCATTCAGTTAAGGCGGTTAAGGCATGAAAATAGGAGAAGTCCCTTTTCTTTTTAAAGGGATACAGCCGCCGGCGTCGAGCCGCAGTGAAGCCGGAGACAAGCCGTCTGTGTCTGTGCCTGCCTCGTTGTTGTTCGGGCAGGGGCAACTGCTCAGGGGAGAGGTGACCGGCCTTACTCCGGACGGGAAGGTTATTCTTGATATCGGCGGCCAGGCCGTTGAGGCAAGGAGCGAGGTGGCGCTCAAGGTAGGCAGCGCTTTCTGGCTTGAGGTGCGGCAGACGGAACCGCTGATGCTGCGGATGGCCGATAAAAAAGGGGCGGCCCAGGAGTTTCTCCGCCAGTATTGTGCCGATCCCGGGGCCATGGGTAAAGGGTTGCGGGCTTTGTTGGGATTGGCATTTCTTTCGGGTGCGGAAAAGAGCCTGACGGATCAGGCCGGGGTTCTTCAGAATTTTGCCGGTGGTGCGATGGGGCCGGAGGCCGACCCGGATAGGATCATTCGGCTGCTGGCCATGCTGGGTGGCGGGATTGCCGGGGAAAATAACGGCACGGACCAGGCAGGAACGAGGCAGGTAAAACTCCACGAACTGATCGCCCTCCTGGCCCAGGATCGGGGCGGGGTTCTCGGCAAGGCGAACAGCACTGCCCTGCAGAAGCTCGGTCTGCTTCTTGAATTGCAGAGCGAGCTCAATAGCCTGCCCGCCTCGGCTCAGCAGGCGCAGTTTCTTTTGTTTCCCTGTCTTTTTAGCATGGGCGCCGGGGTGGGCCAATGGCTGTTTACCTTGGACCGAGGGGATGAGCAGGCGACATCGGGTGAGGAACGGGGCTATGCGCTTTCTTTTTTCCTGGAGATGAGCCGTTTAGGGGAGCTGCAGATTCAAATTCGGGTCAAGGGGCAGGCCTTGCAAGGGGAGTGCGTCGTGAACGGGGAGGCGGTGCGGGAGCATCTGGCCCCGCAGCTTGCCGAGCTTGAGGAGCTGTTGGGCAAGCTCGGCTACGACCCGGTTCATTTTTCCTGCCGTGTCGCCAAGGTCACCATGCTGGAATCGTTGAAGGCCGGGATTGAGGCTGCGGCGCAATTGGAAAGCGTCAGGATCATTGACCTGAAGGCTTAAGGAGAAGGTTCTATTCTTCCGGGCGGTGGTGCGTTGGTTTGCCCCGAAGCCACGAGGCAGCCGCGCCGAGCAGACCGGTAAGAGCCGCCCCAAGCAAGGCGCCGTGCAAGGCGGTCAGGAAAGAGGCAGTATGCTCCGGCCTGAAATCCCGCAGGTCAAGTCCGTTGGTAACTCCACGAAAAAACATGGAAAAAAGTAGGGCTGCCTGGGCGATGCCCAGGAGCATTCCCAGATTTCTGGCCGTGGCCAGCAGGGCTGCGGCTGCCCCTGCCTTACCGGCTTCCACGTGGCTTAGAACCGAGGCGCTGTTCGGCGAAAGAAACAGGGATTGGCCCAGGCCGAGAAGCATCAACTGTCCGGCAATAACGAACGGCGGGGTTGAGACCTGGATCGTGGAGAGCGAAAAAACTCCCAGGGTGGAGACGCTTAACCCCAAGGTGCTGATGAACCGGGCGCCGACATAATCGGAAAGCCAGCCGGCCAGGGGAGAAACCACCAGAATGGAGGAGGGAATGGCCAGCATGACCAGGCCGATTCTGGAAGGAGACAGGCCGAGAACCCGATCAAGATGAAACGGGGTAAGCAGGATCACGGCAAAGAGGACCATGAAGGAAAGGACGGCGCTGATCATGGCCAGGCTGAAGTGCCGGTTGCGAAAAAGCGACATTGTCAGAAGCGGGTGGGGCAACCGGGCTTCAATGGCGATAAAACAGCACAGGGCTCCCGCTCCGGCAGAGCCGGTGAGGAGCAATCTGGTGGCGGACCAGCTGGCCGACGAGGCGTGGGTCAGGGTCAGGGAAAGCAGGACAAGGGCTGTCGCCCAGGTGAGGCTCCCCAGCCAGTCCAATGGCCCGCTGTAATGCCTGGTCGGTCCGGGTAAGATGCGTCCGGCGAGGAAGGCGAAGATAAGCCCCAGTGGGACAGTGATAAAAAAAAGAAAGCGCCAGGAAGCGAATTCGAGCAGGAACCCCCCCAGGCTCGGGCCGCTCATCAGCCCGAGGGAGACGGCCATGCCGATCAGTCCCAGGCCTCGGCCCAGCTGCTCCTTAGGGAAGGTTTCCTTGATGATCGCGGGGCCGACGGCCATCATCATCGCCGCGCCCAGGGCTTGGCAGAATCTGGCGGCAACGAGGAAGGCCAGGACCGGAGCGTAGGCGCAGGCCAGGGAGCCCAGGCCGAAGATCAACAGGCCCGAGGCGTAGATCTTTCCCCTTCCCAGCCGGTCTGAGAGATGCCCCCAGAAGAGGAGGGTGGCCGTGATGGTGAGCAGGTAGATCATCACCACCCACTGGGTGTCGCCCAGCGAGCTGTGGAAGTCCTTCATGATGAAGGGCAGGGCGATATTCACCATGCTGCTGTCCAGGGTGGACATGAAAACGCCGGTGGCCACGATGAGGAAGGTAGGCCATTTGTTTGCGGGGGAAGACACGGAAGGGATCTGTTGCCTCGGAAAAAAGTGCGGGTTTTTGTGCCGGACGTATTGGTGTGAACAGATTTTTTGTACTGTATCTCAAGTCGGCTGATCCTGCAAAGGGGATTTGCCGGAGGAAATCCCGGCGAAATCGGAAAAACTGTGAAAGGGGCGCCGCGCCGCAAAGAGGGTTGGTTTATAATCGCGTTGTTCGCAGTGAATATTCGGAGTATTGTTTCGTACGTTTATCTGCGGTACAAAGAGTTTTGTCCGACATCAAGAATAGTGACTCCGGTGAAACGTATGGTTTGCGTCCGTCCCAAAGGGGAGGAAGAAAGAATAGCCTTGTGTGTCGCGGGCTGCAAGGATCCCGCCCTGGGAGAGATTTTGGGCAGCGCCGCTCGGGCTGCGTTTGCGGGGGGCAGTGTCTTGCGGGGTTTGTATGACAGGCCCCACCGGATTACCCACAAAGGGGTCATTGATTTGGTGACCGAGGCGGATGTGGCCTCGGAACAGATCGTGCTTGAAATGCTGCGGGAAGCGGGCGCCGATGTCGAGGTGCTGGCGGAAGAATCCCGCTCCTCCTATGAAAACCTTCCTCAAGGCCCGGTTTGGGTCATCGACCCCCTGGACGGCACCACCAATTTTGCCCATGGCTTTCCTTTTTTTGCTGTTTCCATTGCCTATGCGGAGGGTGCGGCCAGCAGAGTCGGCGTGGTGTATGCGCCCATGCAGGATGAGCTTTTCTGTGCCTGCCGGGGGAGTGGGGCTTGGCTCAATGGGCGCCCCATCCATGTTTCCGGGGCCTCTTCCTTGCAGGACTCCCTCCTGGCCACGGGCTTTCCTTATGCCATCGAGCAGGAGGTCGAGGGCGTGATGGCGGCCCTTGCCCGGTTGGTGACGAAATGTCAGGGCGTGCGGCGGGCCGGGGCCGCAGCGCTCGATCTCGCCTATCTTGCCTGCGGCAGGACCGACGGTTTCTGGGAGATCAATCTCAAACCATGGGATACCGCGGCGGGTATGTTGCTGGTGAGCGAGGCCGGGGGCAGGCTGACCACCTACAATGGTAACGGCTATACCCCCTACGTCCCGGAGGTGGTGGCGAGCAATGGGAAAATCCACGGTGAGCTGATCGAGCAGCTCCAGGATTTCTCTCGGCTGGGGAAAGAGTGAGAATGAAAATTGCAGCATGGTGGTGGGCTTTTTTGTACCGATAGCATGTCACAATGTGGTAGTATCCCGGGGGGTTGAGGTCGTAAAAAACCCGCAGACAATTTCTCGTGCCGAATACAAGAGAACCGGAGAAACATTATGGAATCTGAAAAGAAAATGCATTTTCATACCCGGGTAATTCATGCCGCCTTAACCCCGGGAGAATGGCAGGGCGCCACCCTGCCCCCTATCTTTCAGAATGCCGCCCATTGCCACGAGACAGCGGAGAGTCTGAGTGATACCTTTGCGGGGCGTACCACCGACCATATCTATGCGCGGCTCACCAATCCCACCAACCGGGTGTTGGAGCAGAAGCTTGCCGCCCTGGAAGGCGGCCGCGGCGCCGTGTTCATGTCTTCGGGCATGGCGGCGATCACCAACGGTTGTCTGGCTCTGTTGCGGGCCGGGGATGAGTTTGTCTGCGGTAATTCGCTCTTCATGTCCACCTATGTTCTTTTTGCCAATGTTTTTAAGAAGTACGGGATCACGGCCCGCTTTGTCGAGTCCACCGATCTGGCTGCCATGGAGGCGGCGATCAACGAAAAAACCCGGTTCCTCTATCTTGAAACCATCGGCAACCCGAAGATGGATGTGCCGGACCTGACCAGGGCCGCGCAGCTTGCCCATAGCTATGGCCTGCCCCTGGTGGTTGACAATACCCTGGCTACCCCGTATCTGTGTCGGCCCCTGGAGCTGGGCGCGGATATCGTCATTCATTCCACCACCAAATATCTCAGCGGCCATGGCGACGCAGCAGGCGGGGTGGTGATCGACGGAGCGAGTTTCGACTGGAGCAGCGAGCGTTTTGCCGATTTTGCGCTTTTTGTCGAGCGCAAGGGCGAACTCGCTTATCTTGATCGGGTTTGGCGGGAGCTGCACATTAATTTCGGCACCACGGCGGCGCCGCTCCATGCCTATTTGACCATGCTGGGGTTAGATACCCTGGCCCTGCGGATGGAGCGTCATCTGGCCAATGCCGGCAAGGTTGCCGAATTTCTCGCCTCGCGTCCCGAGGTGCAGTGGGTACGTTACCCCGGCTTTACCGATCATCCCCAGCATGATGTGGCGCAAAAACAATTCGGCGGCTTGGGCTTTGGCGGCATGTTGACCTTCGGCCTGGCGGATCAGGCTGCCTGTTTTCGTTTCATCAACAGCCTGAAGCTGGTCTATCATCTGGCCAACATCGGCGACTGCAAGAGCCTGGTGATTCATCCCTATTCCAGTCAGTACCTCTCCTTTGCCGGGGAGACGAAGCAAAGTCTGGCCATTACCCCGGATCTGGTAAGGCTCTCCGTGGGGATTGAGGCGGTGGAGGACATCATCGACGATCTTGCCCAGGCCCTGGAGAAGATTTAGTCCATGAGCGCCGCCTGTCTCGGTTTGGTCCGGAAACAGTTTTTCACCTTTGGAGAGCCGCCCCACGAGCTTGTTCTCGAAAGCGGCGAACGTTTGGGCCCGGTGACCATCGCCTACGAAACCCTCGGCATCCTGGCGCCGGATAAGGACAACGCCATTCTCGTGGTCCATGCCCTCACCGGGGATTCCCATGTGGCAGGATGTTACACGGAAGATGACGTCAAGCCCGGCTGGTGGGATATCATGGTCGGACCGGGCAAGGCCATCGACACGGAGCGCTATTTTGTTATCTGCGCCAACGTACTGGGCGGCTGCATGGGCTCCACCGGCCCTTCCTCGATCAACCCGGCCACCGACCGGCCCTATGGCGTTTCATTTCCCCTGGTCACCATCGGCGATATGGTGACGGCGCAAAAGGCGCTTGTCGATCATCTCGGAATTTCCCGATTGCTCGCGGTGGTGGGCGGTTCGGTGGGCGGCATGCAGGTTCTGGCCTGGTGCGCCCGCTATCCGGAGATGGTGCGGGGTGCGATTCCCCTGGCTACCACGCCTCGGCATTCGGCCCAGGCCATCGCCTTCAACGAGGTGGCGCGGCAGGCGATCATGGCCGATCCCCATTGGCGCGGCGGCGATTATTACGGAGGCGCCAAGCCCGATCTCGGCTTGGCCGTGGCCCGGATGATCGGACATATCACCTATCTTTCCAACGAGTCCATGCGCCAGAAATTCGGCAGGCAGTTGCGGAGCAGGGATGCCCTTTCCTTTCATTTTGATGCGGGCTTCGAGGTGGAGAGCTATCTGCGCTACCAGGGCAACAAATTTGTCGAGCGCTTTGACGCCAATTCGTTCCTCTACCTGACCAAGGCCGCGGATTATTTCGATCTTGACGATTACGCGGCAGGTGGTCTGGACGGGGCGTTCAATGGTTCACGCACCAGTTTCCTGGTGGTGGCCTTCACCTCGGACTGGCTTTATCCCACCGAGCAGTCTCGCGCCCTGGTGCAGGCCCTCAAAAGAAGCGGGCTGGATGTGAGTTTTTGCGAGATTCAATCGGACTGGGGGCATGACGCTTTTCTTCTGCCCAATGAAAGGCTGCATACCTTGGTGGCCGCGTTTCTTTCCCGGATTTCCCGGGAGGGTCTTGCCGGAGAGTGAGGGGGAGCCATGTCAAAGCAAGTGCGGGCGTGTGCTGTAAATTGCGCTTCAATAATGAGAGACGGCAATGCGTTTTGATCTGAGAATAATCGCTTCCTGGATCGAGCCGGGCTCGCGGGTGCTTGATCTCGGCTGCGGGGAAGGGGAACTGCTCCAGTATCTCAAGGAGCAAAAAAAGGTAAAGGCCACCGGCATTGAAAAGCATGAGGCCGAGGTGGCCGTCTGCATCGCCAAGGGGCTTTCCGTGCTTCAGGGGGATTTTAATCTTGAGGTCGCGGATTATCCGCCGGACAGCTTTGATTACATCGTCATCAGCCAGACCCTGCAACAGATCTACGAACCGGTCGCCCTCATCCATACCCTTCTCACCATCGGGAAAAAGGTCATTGTCAGCTTCCCCAATTTCAGCTACTGGCGGATCCGCCTGCAGCTTCTGTTTGCCGGCTATGCGCCGAAAAGCAAGGAGCTGCCCTACGAATGGTACGATACCCCGAATATCCGGGTGATCACCCTCCGGGATTTTCGCAATTTTGCCCGGGATAAGGATATCGTCATTCTCAACGAGGTGGCGATCAACACCCACCGGCAACAGGAAACGGGTAATATCGTCCGTTACCTCCCCAACCTGCGGGCCACCTACGGCATCTTTCTTATCGGGCGTGCCGATTCCCATGATGCGGGCTGATCGTTAGCCCAAACCCCTTGTCCTCCACCTGCGGCATGTTTCTCGTTGCGATCGATGATTTTTTCTTGAACCGCACCTCTTGCTCATGAAAAAAAAACAGGCGCGGGAGATTACTCCCGCGCCTGTTTGGATTGCCGTGGTTTGCTTGTGGATTACAGCAGATCGGTTTTCTTGAGGACAACGATGGCGCCCTGGTACGAGACAACCAGCACCATCAGCCAGCCGATAAGTAGAATTGCATTCATGGTCTTACTCCTTTCGGTTCCGGTTAATACATTTCCTTGGCATCTTCGCCGTTCAGCTCGGCCAGGGTCAGCTTTTTCGCATCCATCAACTTCCAGACATAGGCGACATAGGCAAGAACAAAGGGCACGGCCAAGGCCACATAGCTCATGGCGGTGAGGGTGTACTTGCTGCTTGAGGCGTTGTGGATGGTGAGGCTCGATTGCAGGTCGGTCAAGGACGGGTAAAAGGCGGTGTTATGGTAGCCGGCCAGGGAAAAGATGGCCAAACCCACCAGCACGGTGCCGATGCCGCCAAACCAGATGCCGTTGTCCTTGTCGAGAAATCCGGTCGCCGCGACGCCATAGATCACCGAGCCCAAGCCTCCAAGAAGGAGGATCAGCACCGCGGGCATACCCAGCAGATTGTGGAGATATTTACCCTTTTCCATGAAAACCTTGCCCGTGGCCGGATCAACGGCAAAGCCGTCCATGGTCACAAGACCGATCAGGATGGTGAGCAGAAAGGGGAGAGCCCAGAGCAGGTTGATCCAAGTGGCCTTGCGAGCCCGTTTGACCAGATTCTCATGGTCAACGTGGTTGACGATATACATGGCTCCTAGGATTCTGGCCAGGAAGACCAGGAACAGGCCGAAGGCCAGATTGAACGGGTTGAGCGCCGCTTCCAGTCCGTGGTACGGGGTATGCCAGGTCACGGAGTTGTAGAGGTTCAGGCTGAAACGGGAGCCGGTGAAAAAGGTGCCCACCGCCGCGCCGATCAAGAGGATCCCGACGCTGCCGTTGATGCACATAAAGATTTCATAGGTCCGCGCACCGAAAACATTGTCGGGTTTCTTGCGGTATTCGTAGCTCACCGCCTGGATGATAAAGGTGAAAAGGATGAGCATCCACACCCAGTAAGCCCCGCCGAAGCTGGTGGCGTAAAAGAGCGGGAAGGCGGCGAACAGGGCGCCGCCGAAGAGAACCAGGGTGGTGAAGGTCAGTTCCCACTTGCGGCCCATGGCGTTGATGATCAGGGATTTTTCCTCTTCGCTGCCGGCCAGGGTAAAGATCAGGGTCTGGCCGCCCTGGACAAAGGTCAGGAAGAGAAAGAGCGACCCGACAACGGAGGCGATCAGCCACCAGAGTTGCTGTAGGGTTGAGTGATCAAGGTTTCCTATCATTGTCTTATTCCTCCGGTCCGATCTTGATTTGCTTTACCATAATCCGAATCTCCGCGAGCAACAGTGCGGTAAACAGGGTCAGGAACATGAAAAAGGTGGTCTGGACATTGCCGGCGGCAATGTTGGTGCTGGCTACGCCCACCGGAAGCAGGCCCTGGATGGCCCATGGCTGGCGGCCCACCTCTGCCACCACCCAGCCGGCCTCTTGCGCAACATAGCCGAGAAAGATGGAAAAAAAGCAGAGCAGATTCAGCCAGCGCTGGTACTCAAGGGTACCCTTGAAGGCGAAATAGAGGACCAAGAGGAAGATCATCGGGAACATGGTGCCCAGGGCCACCATGATATGAAAACTGTAGAAGGTGGTGGCCACCGGCGGCGCGGCTTCGGCCGGGTTGTTCAGGTAGCCGTAGCCGAGGTCTTCCTTGTGCTGGTTGAAGATGGACAGGGCGGCAGCAGCTTCCTCCTCATCCCCTTTTGCTTTGGCATCCTTGTAGTGGGCCAGTTCGGCCAGGGCGACCCTGCCCGTGATCATGCGTTGTTCGGCGCCGATGATATTGCGCTCGGCATTGCCGAAGACCAGATCGTTGATCCCGGGAACAAAGCTGTTGGGGTCGCGGTTGGCCAGGAGCGAAAGCAGGCCGGGGACTTTGATTTCCTGATAGAAGGCGGGCTGGTCATCGCCGGGTTTCTTGCCGGCGTTGATGACGCCCATGGCAACGACGGGAGCCTTTTCCTGGCCCACGTATAACCCTTCCATGGCCGCCAGTTTCATGGGCTGTCTCTGGGCCACGTTGTACGCGGCCTCATCTCCGGTAAAACCGACAAAGACGGAGGCGAGGAAGCCGAAGACCGCGGCGACAATCATGCTGCGCTTGGCCATTTTCTGGTGCCGCTCCTGCAGGAGAAAAAGAGCGGAGATACCTACGACAAAGAGCGAGGCGAGCAGAAATGCGGAGCTGGTGGTGTGGGTGAACTTGTGCACCGCCACCGGGGAAAGGGCTACCTCCCAAAAATTATGCATTTCAAAACGGGCCGTGTCGGGATTGAACTCCATGCCGGTGGGAAACTGCATCCAGCCATTGGCCACGAGAATCCAGACCGCCGAGAGGTTGGAGCCCACGGCCACCATCCAGGTGGAAAAAAGGTGGAAGCCTTTGGACACCCGGTGCCAGCCGAAGAACATCACGGCAAAGAAGGTGGCCTCGAGAAAGAAGGCAAAGATGCCCTCGATCGCCAGGGGGGCGCCGAAGATGTCCCCCACCATCCAAGAATAATTGGACCAGTTGGTGCCGAATTGAAACTCAAGAATGATGCCGGTGGCCACCCCGATGGCAAAATTGATGCCAAAAAGAGTCATCCAGAATTTGGTCAGTTTTTTCCATTCCTCGTTGCCGGTTTTGACGTAGATGGATTCAAAAAAGGCGATGAGAAAGGACAGCCCCAGGGTCAGCGGTACAAAAATCCAGTGATACATGGCGGTCAGGGCGAATTGCGCCCGGGCCCAGTCCACCGTGGTCAGAATCGGATCTCCCACAATATCCTCCTTGTGTGTGCCGGCGGCAAGATTAAGCTGCCGCCATGATTAAAAAAAACAGTGATAAACGATTACGGTCCTGCATCCATCAACGGGCTGACGGCGGTCTGGTAAGGTTATCCAGAACATGCTCGGCCCGGTCGTGTTCGGTGTTGAAATTGGTTGTTAGATAATTGGGAAAGAAAAAAAGTTTGAGAACGGCAAACATGATGAACAGTTTGATGGCGATGATCTTCCACAGGGAACGGCCAATCACCATGGATCGGAAACCGTCTCGATAAAAAAGATACATTTTTTTCGGCAGTGCGGTCATGCGCGTCTTACCCCCATCGGACCAGAACGATCCCGTTACTCTGTTGTATATGGAGAACATTTGCCCGGTCAAATTATTTCTTTCCCATGCTCGGGTCATGATCGCCGGCCAGGGGAAAGGGTGTCAGGCAGCAGGCATCTTCCGATGCCAGGGTGGCAAAGTTCGTCTCTTCCAGGGTTGCCCGGAGCTGCTGGTTTGCTTTGTTCCAGACCCGATGCACGGTGCAGCGCGCGCTGATCCGGCAGGATTCGGGCCGACTCACGCAATCGTTGAGAGATATTTCGCCGATGATCGCCTCGATGACCTCCAGCATGGTTATCCTTTCCGGGTCGGTCAGCAGGCGGTAGCCGCCGTTGGCTCCCTGCAAAATTTCAATGATTCCGGCCCGGGCCAGTTGCTGGGCGATCTTGGCGAGAAAGTGCGGCGGCACATCGGTGCGCACGGCAATCTCTTTTCTGCTGACCAGGGTTCCTTTGCCATGTCTGGCAAGGTACAGGACGCAGCGTATTCCATATTCTCCGGCGCGGGTAAGTCGCATCGCATCACCAATAAAGACATATAAGATGTTTTTAGTCTTGTATCGAAAATACGAACTGGTGTCAAGAAGAAAATGATGCCGGTGTGTCCCTGGCTGGAGGCCGTTCCGGATACAGCCTGTCAGTCGGCCAGCTCCATGATCTTCAGGTGGCGCAGTTCGGCCAGACTGAAGACCGGGCCGTCCACGCAGGCCAGTTTGCCGTCCATGTGGCAGTGGCGGCAGACGCCCACCCCGCACTTCATGTGGCGCTCCATGGTGGTCAGCACCTGCTCGTCGCTAAAGCCCATGGCCGACAGACGGTTGAGCACCGCCCGGAACATCAGGGGCGGGCCGCAGATCAGGGCGATACTGCGGTTCAATTCCGGGGTCAAACCGTCCAGCAGGCCGGTGACCAGGCCCACCGGTCCATCCCAGCCTGCTTCGGCCGCATCCACGGTGAGGCGGCAGGTCACTCCCTGTTGTCGCCACTGGGCATGGTCGGCCTGAAAAGCGATGTCCGATGGGGTGCGGCTGCCGTAGAGCACGGTAAGCGAGCCGAATCGCTCCCGCTGGTCCAGGCAGGCATTGATCACCGCGCGCAGCGGCGCCAGGCCGATGCCGCCGGCCACGAACAACAGATCCTGGTTCCGCAGTTGCTCCATGGGAAAAGGCCGACCAAACGGGCCGCGCAGGCCGATGGTGTCGCCTGGTTTCAGTTCGTGCATGGCAGCGGTGAGGTGACCTGCCCGGCGGACGCTGAGGTGAATGGTCCCGGGCCGGGTGGGGGTGGAGGAAATGGAGATGGGCGCTTCGCCGCAGTGGGGCATGGAGACCATCATGAACTGCCCCGGTTGGTAGCGGAAGGCCTCATTGAATTGCTGGTCGCTGAAGGCGAGGACAAAGGTGCTGATCTGGGAGTTTTCGACAACGATCTGCTCCACCTTGGCCTGTCTGGGCAGATAGATATCGGTGATGGTCTGAATCATGATTTTTTTTCCGGTTGGGTTGATTTTTCCCGTTAGAGGATTCCCTGGCAGGCGCGGTCCACGAAGCGGACGATGTCGGTGCCGCCGAAACAGGCGCCCACGCAACGACCGCAGCCCACACAGCTCGGACGGCCGTTAAGGCGCACGTCGTCGCGGAGCTTGTGCTGGAAGCGTTGGCGAATGGCGCCGGTTTTGGGCTGTACCGGGTTATGGCCGCCGGCCATGGCGGTGAAGCCTCTGAAGGTGCAGGCGTCCCAGCTTCGCAGCCGCAGGCCGCTTGTCGCATCGAGTTGCTGGTCGTTGATGGTGAAGCAGGTGCAGGTGGGGCAGAGATAGGCGCAGCCGCCGCAGTCCTGGCAGCGCAGCGACAGCTCTTCCCAGACCTCTTCCGGCACCGTGTCCGTCGTCAGCCGCCGGATGGCTTGCTCGACATGCACCTGGCGGGTGAAACGGCCGCGTGCTTCCAAAAAGGCTTGGTAGCGGGCTTCGCGGTCTTTGTCGGTGGGGGAGGAGAAAAAGCGTTGCCAGCGCTGGACCAGGGCCTGGCCCGGCGCCCGGCCTGTCTCCACCAGGAAGCGGTCGCCCAGATCGGTAAGCTGCAGGTCGCTGCCCATTTCGACAAAGGGGCCGGAACCGGTGGCGTTGCAAAAGCAGTTTGGGCTCGGGGTGTTGCAGTTGATCCCGATCAGCACCGAGCCATGGCGCCGCCGCAGGTAGAAGGGGTCGCGCTGCCTGCGGGAGAAGACCACGTCCATGTAAAGCACGGCGGAAAGGTCGCAGGAATGCACTCCGAAGTAGACGGTGGGCGGGATGGTTGTCCGGGTCGGGCTGAAGTCATACCCCTCCGGCGTGACCATATAGGTGTAAAGCTGTTCCTGCTGGGGCAGGAGGAACTGCTTGAGCGAGTTCTGCGGCGGTTCGCCCAGCTCGATCTTTGCGGTATCCAGGTCGTTGATTTCGCTGAAGAGCACATCGCCGTGGCGGTTTCGCACCGGCGCCACCAAGCGGTACTCCTTGGCGAGCTTGCGCAGAAACCCCTTCAGATGGTCTTTTTTGAGAAGATGGCTGTCGGCCATGGCGGATGCGTGGGGCATGGGTATTTCCTTTTCTGGCGCCACCGGTCAGGGGCTGATTATTTGTCGGCATCAGAAAAAATACGATGCGACGGTTGCCGCTGTTAACCATTTGCATTATCGCTGCGGGCCTGCGCGGAGGGGAAACTCCATCCGCCGGCTTTTTTCGCTTTCTACGGGCCTGTCAGTTTTTCCACCCTTACCGCGCAGACCTTGTACTCGGGGCAGCGCGAGCCGGTATCAAAAGCATCGTTGGTGAGCAGGTTGACCGGGGTCTCGTGGAAATGGAAGGTGGTGTAAACCATACCCGGCGCCACCTGATCGCTGATGGAGGCGGCCAGGGTAATTTCTCCCCGCCGGGAGACCAGTCGCAGCATTTCTCCCTGACGGAGGGCGAGGGATGTGGCGTCCACCGGGTTGATCTGGAGCACGGCATGGTCGCATTCCCTGGTCAAACGTGCGCTTCTGCGGGTCATGGTGCCGGTATGGTAGTGGTGGTAGATTCGGCCCGTCATCAGCAGTAAGGGGTAGTTCAAGTCGGGCAGCTCGCCGGGACCGGTGTGGCCCGCAGGGACAAAATGGCCTCTCCCCCGGGTGAAATAGTATTTGTGCAGGAAGGGGGTGCCCGGGTGATCCCGGTCCCAGCAGGGCCATTGCAACCCCCAGCCTTGCTCCAGGCGATCGTGGTACATGCCGCCGTAGATGGGAGAGAGCAGGGCGATCTCCTCCATCACCTCGGCGCTGGAGTCGTAGTTCATGGCATGGCCAAGGCGGCCGGACAGTTCCATGATGATCTCGCTGTCGGCGCGGCACTCCCCCGGTGGGGCGACGGCCTGGCGCACCATCTGCACCCGACGTTCCGAGTTGGTGAAGGTGCCGCTCTTCTCGGCAAAGCAGGCGGCCGGAAAGACAACATGGGCAAGGCGCGCCGTCTCGCTGAGGAAAATGTCGCTCACCGCCAGAAAATCCAATCCCCGCAGGGTTTCCTCCACCTTGCTCAGGGTGGGGTCGCTGAGCATGGGATTCTCCCCCATTATATACATGGCCCTGATCGGTCCGGCCACGCCGGCGTGGGTCATGTCCACCAGGGTCATGCCGGGGGCTTCCGGCAGGGGCGCACCCCAGGCCCGCTCGAACTTCTCCCGGTAATCCTGGTTGTTCACCGTCTGGTAGCTGGGCAGCATATTGGGCAGCGCCCCCATGTCGCAGGCGCCCTGAACATTGTTCTGACCCCGCAGCGG
>Ga0224510_10000179_pt1 | contig 53141 bp, 44 predicted proteins | sample SF_May12_sed_USG_FD_170161 | JGI IMG/M metagenome (GOLD analysis project Ga0224510, IMG submission 170161) | Sediment microbial communities from San Francisco Bay, California, United States - SF_May12_sed_USGS_4_1 | ecosystem: Environmental > Aquatic > Marine > Sediment | place: USA: California... | reverse complement strand
TGGAAACCGGGAAAAAATCTCTACGGAATATGCAACGAAGAAAAAAATTATCCGAATCGTACTGGCGGCAGGCCACTCTTTTTTAGTCTATGTTATATACGAGAGTTAATAAATAAACAGAAGACCGCTTTTTTCATACATGACCCCATTAATTCTAAAAAATAAAGAGAGACCATAATTCAAATCATTCCATTTTGTCAAATAGTATTCAGGATGCGCCACAAGCTTTTCGATTAAAGCATTGAACTTTGGAGATGACTTTGTTATCGCAATATAGCTCATGCCTAAGCTCCGTACAGGCTCGTTTTCGCGGCCCCTGGTCGCGTAAATACTTTACGCATGGTCGCGTTTCTGTAGTGGTATCACATGAATACACCCGAAGGCCGCTGGCTCGATACCCTGGAGAAAAAAATCGGATGGTTTGCCCTGCCGGGGCTGGCGTTGTTTCTGGCCGGGGTGCAGGCGTTCGGGTATTTTGCCTGGATGATTAACCCGGCGATACTGGGGCGAATTTCTCTGGACCCCGCTGCGGTGATGTCGGGCGAGGTCTGGCGGTTGATCACGTTCCTGGCGATTCCCCTGGATCGCAGCCCGTTGTTTATGTTGATCGCCGTCTGGTTTTTGTACTTTTCGGTCAACATGCTGGAGACCCAGTGGGGCGAGTTTAAAACGACATTTTATGTATTTATTTCGGTGGCGATCACCGGGGCCTATTCGCTGGTCACCGGCGTCGAGATTGCCAATTTCAGGTACATCGAACTGAGCATTATTTTTGCCCTGGCGACGCTGTTTCCAAATCTCGAAATGCTGGTCCTGGTGTTTCCGGTGAAATTAAAGTTTATCGGGTTTTTATCCCTGGCGCTGGTGGTATTTGAATTTTTCAACACGCATACGATTTACCGCTATTACATTTTAGTGGTCTATACAAACTACTTTGTTTTTTTTGGCGGCTACGCCATGAACGCGGTTTACCAGGCCTGGCGCCGCTGGAATTTCAAACGAAATTCCCGTAATTGATTTTACGAATAATTTGTAGTGGCCGGACATGTGCGGCCACTACAAATTACCGAATATTTTACCATAAATTTCATTGATTTTTTTCATATCATCATCGCCGATTCTTATGCCCGCGCCGTGGGCGATCGCAGTGGCCTGGCTTTCGTTTCTGACGCCGACGATGGCCGAGGTTACTTCTTCGTGGGCAAGTACCCAGGCGACGGCAAAAGCCGCCAGGTCAATTTTATACCCGGCGCCGATGTTGCGGATCTCGTCGACAAAGGCCAGGGCCTTTGACAAAAAGGGATCCTGGAACATCGGGTTTCGTTTTCGCCAGTCGCCATCGGCAAGCCCGGCGACATATTCCTTGTTGAACTTTCCTGTCAGCAGACCGGCCTGCATGGGGCTGTAGGCGAGTATACCGACCCCGTTTGTTTTGCACCAGGGCATGATCTCTTTTTCGATCTCCCTCTTGAGCATGCTGTACGGCGGTTGAAGGGTAGAAATTTCACCGAGCTTTTGGCACTTTTTGAGAAGGTTCATGTCAAAGTTGCATACCCCGATGTTTTTCACCTTCCCTTCTTTTTTCAGTTTCATCATTTCTGCCCAGCTTTCGACGATGGGGGTTTTGGAGTCGGGCCAGTGAATCTGGTAGAGGTCTATGCAATCGATTTTCAGGCGGCGCAGGCTGTCTTCGCATTCCCGGCGAATGTCGGCGGGGGCGATGCTGAAAGAGACATTTTTCTGGCTGTCCCAGACGATGCCGCATTTGGTGGCGATGATGATGTCGTTACGACGCCCGGGGGATTCGGCCAGAACCGCTCCGACGAGCTCTTCGGCATGACCGAGGCCATAGGCCGGGGCGGTGTCGATCCAGTTTACGCCTTCGTCGAGGGCCCGCAAGATGCTTCTTCGCGACTGGTCGTCATCCTGGGCGCCCCAGCCGTACTTCCAGGGGCCCCCGATGGCCCAGGTGCCGAGGCCGACCTCGGTGAGTTCCAGGCCGTCCCGAATTTTTCTTTTTGGTATTTTGGCGTATCTTTTGTCGCTTGTCATGACTTTTCTCCATAGGTAAAATTAAATGACCGACGAATGGGGGTAAAACCGGCCTGTTCGATAAATTCAACGCATTCGGCTTCGCTTGCCAGGCCGTACGAACGCAGAACGTTTTCTTCGTAGACCGGCGAGTTGATGTCGTCGGCCCCGCAGTAAAGGGCCAGCTCGCCGACCTGCCTGCCCTTGACCAGCAGCGAAACCTCGATGTGGTCGATGTTGTCGAGGTAGAGCCTGGCCAGGGAGACCATCTTGAGATATTCGTGGGAGGGAACATGTCGGGTTTGAAAATTTTTCGTTTGCTGTTGAAAGGTCCAGGGAACAAACGAAAGAACATTGCCCGTTTCATCCTGGAGCCTTCGGATCATCGCCAGGTGGGCAATGATCTCCTCATCGGTTTCTACCGAACCCCAGACGATGTTCGTTGAGGCCTTCAAGCCGCACTTCAGCGCGGCGGTCATGATCTCATACCACTGGTCGGGGGAGGTTTTGTTGGCGCTTAAAATCGACCGCATTCTTGCCGTGAGGATCTCGGCCCCGGCTCCCGGAAAACTGTCAAGCCCGGCGTCGATGAGATCTTTTAAAACCGCCTCGACGGGTCTGCCGGTCATCCGTGAAAATTCCCGGATCTCGACCGGCGAGAAGGCCCGGATATGAATGCCCGGAAACCGGGCCTTCATGGAGCTTAAGGCTTTGGTGTAGTAATCGAAGGGGATTTCGGGGTTTACCCCGCCCTGGAAAAATACCTGCCGGTAGTCTTTTTCCCAGGCCTGGCGGGTTTTTTCGAGAACCTGGTCGATGGTCAAGGTGTAGCCGCCGCCCGATTGCGGGGTCTTCATGAACGAACAAAAGTTGCACTCTACCTGGCAGATGTCGGTATAATTGATGATGCGAAACATGGTGTACGAAACCTTCCCGGGGGCCAGTTTACGGTTTCTTTCCCGGTCGGCAGAAGCGGCCAGGTCATAAAAGGGAGTTTTTCGCCAGTGAAACAAGGCCTCTTCGTCACTCATGCGACCATGTCTCTGGTTGCCTGTATTGTGACTTGTCCCTTCGCTTATCTCTTCACTCTTTTTGTCTCCGGGCCGATGATTCATGTTTTTTACACTTTACAAGTCGCGGTGTCCTGTAAAATAGAAAAATACACTCTACAGGGGTACTGGTAAAAACCTTCTATGCTTTTACAGAGAAATGCCGACAATATAATAACGAAAATGCCAAATTTATATAGTGTTGTGTTTTTCTGCATTGCCGTTTTTCTGGCAATCGATCCCCTGGCCCCATTGCGCGCCGAAACGCTTCGTATTGACGAGGCAGCCACCGTCATGCCCGTCTCGCTGGATGTTCCGAAAAACTGGGTGAAAAATCAACTGGTAAAAGAAAACGGGGTCATTTACACCCTGAGATCCGAAAACGCCGAGATCGAAATCCGCAGCTTTGTTTTTAACGATGTCGACATGGATTACATCATTCATGCCAAAGCCTCCCGGATGTATTCGAAATATTCCTACATCAACATATTGCTTGAAAAAGAAGAGACCATAGACGAGATTCGGAAAAAAACCATTTTCTGGAAACTCCGCTACCAGAATAAAACCTACTTTGAGAAAACCGTGATTTTACAGTATCTTAACAACATCGTCATATTATCCTGTGTCGCCCCCGAAGACGAATACCCACATCACCGGGTCATTTTTGAAAACGCGGTTCTCTCGCTGAAGTATGAAAAAGACCAATGGGAGCCTGTAGAACCGCCCGTAGAGCCGGTCAAAGACGATATTAAAAAAGATGAGACTAAACAAGATGATGCCGATAAAAAGGAAATCTCAAAAGAAATGCTGGAAAATTTACAGAAAAAAGACCAGGATGAAAATACGATCTCCAAAGACGATAAGCTGAAAAAAAAGGAAGAAACAAAATGAGGATGTTTCGTCTTGCCGCGGGAATTTTTTTCACAGTGTGTATGCTCGCCGGGTTTGCCGTAACCACGGGCGCCCAGGAGGAAAAAGGAAGCAGGGATTCCTCCGGAACGACCATTGCCGGCGTCCTTGCCGACGTAAAGTCGATCTGGCCCTTTGGCAAGTGCGCCGAAAATATTGTCGGCGATAAAAAATTTGTACTATTTTCGTTTGCCTGCAAGGATAATTTCACCGCCTTTGACCGGCGGACCTTTCTCAACAAGATGACGGACCGGGGCTGGCAATTGAGAAGGGAAGACTACCATATTGATAAAAACAACGCCGCCTATTTTTACAAGTTTCAGGTCGACCTCGATCATGACGTCTATATCAAGCTATTCTTCAGGGATCCCTTGATCGTCTGGCCGTTGCATGAAAACGTACGCCCCAAAATCATTGTTTTTTTAAACGACGTCCGGGAACCGGACGAAATTCAGAAATGGACCGAATTAAAGCTTCCGCTTACGGTTTCGGTTTCCCTGTCGTCGCAGAAGCGCGATACGATTCTTGAAACCTCCCGGAAGATGAATTTTGATACGTGGCTGTTTTTACCCGATTCGCTTGCCCTCGACACTGCGGCTGTCACAGAACCGGGGGAGTCCGGTAATACGGCCGGGCAGGTACAGGATTCAACGAAGGTCGGCGACGCGCAAAATGAGGTTTCAAAAGATTCCGCCGTCTCTTTGCCGGTATTAAATCTTCATTCGCTTGTCGAGGTATTGCACGGATACCCCGATCAGCAGTTTCCTTTTTCCGGGTTGAGCCTGTCGGGAACAAATCCGAATGTGAAACATATCGAACGCCTGCGAAGCCTGTTCAAGCTGATGAAAAAAGAAGGGCTGAAGAGATTTGTGGCTCCCGTTACGCCCGAAATTACCGACACGGCGAAGATTCTCGACCTGGTTTCGGCGGGGCATACCTATTACCTGGGGCAACAGGGAGCCATCAACGAAGCGGCGTGGCATAACGCCTATGAGAATTCAAAGTCCAACGGCTACTCGGTAATTATTCTCGATGCCCGCAACATTGAGGCGCGAAATTTTCTGTTGAAAATGATTCAAGAGACCATCAGCTTTGTTGATTACACCACCCTGGAACACGTGTATTAAATCGCATTACAGGTTATTCACCGGCAGTAGCAGGATTACGAGATTCTTGTGACTCTTCTCGTCATTGCCGAAGTAGTTTTGAGATTCGATCCGTAATTTCCAGTACAGGTTGATATCAAGCGATACGGTGTCCTTGTCGGGGTAGGTAAATTTTTTCCCAGCAATTTTAACATGAATATTGGAATTTTTATAAGAGATTTGAACCTTTTTTTTCAATCCCCCCAGTCGGCACCCAAAAGGATTTTTTGTCTCTCCAATTTGAATTGTCTGGTTGTCTTCGATCAGGGTTGAAAAGCGGGCCCGGGTGGAACAAAGAGGTATTTTTTTTCTTCGTTTGCGAATTACAAAAACGTCAAGCAGGAACCAGAGAAGAACGAGCCCGATGATACCGGCGGCGATCTTTTCCCTGGCGGAGCGGTTGACCAGGGCGACGGCCTTGTCGACGTAGTACTCCAGTTGAAAAGGCGTAATAAAATCAATGGGGATGGTTTTTAAAACAATGTCGCCCGATACGATGTCGAGCTGTGCCCTGGTGTGTTTACCCGGTTTAAACCGGTAACCGATGTCGAGTTTGAAGAAGGACTCGACAATGGGTATTTCGGCGGGCTTGCCATAAATGCTGGTCAGGTAATAGTAGTCGCCGATTTTTTTCCATTGAATGTTGTTGGTAAAAAATTCGACATCCCCTCCGGGATTGTCGAGAAAGGAAATCCGGATAAGGGCCGGATCAATCGGCACCGTATTTCGTATCAGCGCCGAGAAGTGTTCGATATCTTTATTGAAAAACGGGTACAGCAATATTCTTGGCGGAATTACCGTCATCTCGCCGGGGTCGGTCGCCGGTTCGGGCGTCTGTGTTTGCGCCTCTTTGTTCTTATCTATAATATTCTTTGGAGTTTTGTCGACGGCCGCGCCGACCGGAAAAAGGTTCGAGGTTAAAAGCCATGCCAACAGGGCGACGGCCAGAATTTTCCCGAAGTGGCGATGCATGATGCTTAATGAGGATTTTTAACAAGCCGTCAAATCAATTAACCTGATGGTCCGATGAATGTTCGGCCAATATGCCGGTTTACAGGCGACAGAACTACGGGCAGGCTGCCGTACAGGCGCCTACAAGGGAGAGGTCGGCGCTGTTTGTCGTACTCCCGGCTGTAACCACTTTGGTATCGCATTTTACCACGGTTTCCGGGTAACCGTCTTTGCCGTCGACGGCAACAAACCCGCCGCTTTGCCATTGTTTTTTATCGCAGGTTCTGTAGATGTCATAGGAACCTGGAGGCAGGTTGGTTATGGTTCCGCCTCCGGCCCCAACGCTTGTGGCGGCATAAGGCAGGGTGTTTGTGTTGTAGATTGTACCGGTCGGTAGAACGGCATAATAAGCGCCGCTACTGTATGCGGCCGTATTCCAATTGTCCACGATTTTCAGGTTTCCAACATTGGCCGGGTCATAGATCCTTGCGGTAAAGGCGATGTTTCCGCCCATCTGGTAGGCGCCGGTTAAATCGGTACTGGCATGATTTAGTTTCCAGTCTGAAGGCCCTACGAAGGTTAATGGCCCTGCCGTCGATACCCCGCCGTTATGTTGTATCACATGTTTCATGAGAAGGTTTTTTAAAAAAATACGAACTTCCATGACATAAGGATCCCTGCCCGGCGGAATCTCAAGCAGTAAATCGGTTCGTTGCAACGGGAATAACAGGGGGGTTGCCTTGGTTGTGTCCGAAAGGTCATATTGAACAATGCTGTCCATCAGGTTGATTCCGTCGAGAAAACGGTTGTCAAATGTCGTTGTTTGGGTCGTTGGGCCGTTGCTGGCAGCGTCGCTATAGGCAATCGCCGGGCCGGCGATGACCTTTCGAAAGAAGATCGCCATATGCTTGTAGGTGGTCTGGGGCACATCGACTGCCGGGAAGGTAAAACCCGACGAGAACAGGTCGAGGTAGTTTTGATCGCCGTTGTCGTTATAGCAGGATAAAATTTTATAGCTGAGATTTCCGTTTGCATAGTTGTTGCTGCAAAAGACCTCTCTCTTGGGGGTGAAGTAGGTCCAGTAATCCTGGGGGGCGACATTGGCGGGTTTACCGGTTCCGGTGCTCAGCCTGATATCGGCAATATCCAGGTAAAGAGAGACGTTACTTTGCAGGGGAGTTGAGGTCGCGATGGCGCCGGTGTAAGAGGCCAGGCTGTCGTCGGTGTATACGCTTGTGTTCCAGCCATAGGGCGTATTGCTTTCATAGGTTCCTTTCAGTACAAGCGTTATACGATTGTTGTATAGATCTGAAAGCAAAGGCACCTGGGAGCAGGTTAATGTGACGGCAAAAACAGCCCCCGCAAGGGGCAGGTAAAGAAAAGTTTTTTTCATATTTCTCATAATGTCTCTTTTACGTAAATCTATGTAAATCGCTCATAACATGCCTTTATCAGGGATTCATGTTGAAATTGGCCATGATGCCAATGCTGATAAAGTGCCCGTCGATCATTTTATAGTTAGCCTGTGGCTTCATCCAGGTCTCGTAGGCAAAATAGTAGTCGAAGCGAACGCCAATATTGACGACCTTTCCGGCAGGAAAGGAAGTTTCAAAACCGCCGTAGAAAACGGGCAGGTAGCCATTATTTCCCTCGGGTTTGTTGGCAAAATAACCCATGCCTCCGCCCGCCTTAAAGTAAAAGGAAAGGGCAAAGTCGACGGGGAGTTTATAAACGCCGGCCAGGTATATGGGTATTACCGTCAGCCTTTCGGTTAACAACGAGGTCAGGGTAAAAAACGATACCCCGGTTTCCAGTTGAAATGTATTTGAAGGAATATTGATTCGAAAAAACCCGCCCCCGCCCAGGGCCGCATTCAAAACTTTGGATAATTCGGTTCCGGGAAATGGCGTCATGGGACCGAACCAAACGCCCATTACCGGTTGCAGGTGGAAGTCTTCCTCCTCATATTGGGCAAGCAGCGGCGAGGTTAACGACACAACCAGCATCGCTATTATTGAAATTCGTTTCATGAGTTTTTAACCAATCGTTGTATTGTTTTCCCATCGTCAAACGAAATAACTCAGGCCTTTTCATTGCCCCCGATAAATGACTAAAACACAGGCTCTTACCATATATCGATGACCTCTTTGAAATGGGAAACGGGGGATACCATGTTATTTTCAACCAGGTCTTCGTAGCTGAAGATCTGGTTTCTTCCGTGGTCTTTGGCATAGTAAAGCGCGCAGTCGGCTTTTTTCAGGGCAAAGTAGGTGTCCAGGGGGTATTCCAGCCGGGTGTAGCCCCCGCTTACGGTAAGTTTGTTTATTTGCGGGAAGATCGTTTTTTCGATTTTCGATCGAAGCCGTTCGTTTGCCGCCCGTATGTCTTCGGCGGTGAGATCGCAGGTGACGATGACAAATTCCTCGCCGCCGGTTCTGAAGGCGACGTCGATGGCGCGAATGTTCTCGCGTAGAATTCTACTGAACAGGATCAAGACCTCGTCGCCGATCATATGACCAAAGTTATCGTTTATCGATTTGAAAAAGTCTATGTCAAGGATTGTCAAAAAATCAAACTTTCCCGCATGCCTGGCGCCGGGGTGAATTTCCATTTTGCTCATGACCCTGTTGAAAGCCCGGCGATTGTACATACCCGTGAGAAAGTCCCTTTCGTTGGAGCGAATCACCGCATAGTAGTTTATAAGGATGTTAAAAAAATGCAGCAGGGAAGGGCAATGTTCTTCGACATAACCGGGAATGGTGACCTTGAGCAGGTATTGAATACTATTCCCATGGCCAAGCGGGAACACATAGACGATGCGCCCGTTTACCGAATTGTACTTTACGGTCGTATTCTCTTCATAGCAGGATTTTAAGTGAGGGTCGCGCAGGGGTGTTGTTTCAAGGCTGTTGTCAAAATAGTCGCTGATTAAAACGATCGTTGACGGTTTCGAGTCGCCGTCTGCGGGTTTTTTCTGCCCGTTCCTTCTCAGGTGAATTTTATAAAAAACAAGTTCTGTACCGGGATATATCCGGGAAAGTTCCGTCTGGGATTCATGGAAAAGCCCTTCTTCATTGTCAATCCCGGATAGTTTCTCCAGGGCCAGCCATAACTCTAATTCGTTCGTATTTTTCATTTCTATCAGTTGCGGAGGTTAATTCAAAGGTTGCATAATTTTTCTTTACCGTTTGATCAATCTATAATTATCAGGGGCCTGTACGAAAATCGAAATTCTAGAGTCTGTGCGCACAAGCTCTAGAACATGCCATTATGAGTAATGATAAATTGCAGGCAGGTTATGAGTTTACCTACTCCCGGTTGATCACCAGGGAAGATATTTTGCGTTTTGCCGACATAAGCCATGACAGGGGGCGCCATCATGTCGATGCCGGATCAAGGTTGATGGCCCATGGCCTGCTGATTGCGAGTCTACCGACGAAAATGGGCGGCGATATAAATTTCATTTCGCGGGACATGGAGTTTCGTTTTCCCCGGGCGGTTTATGAAAACGAGTTGATCACGTGCACGGTCAGGGTAGACAAGTGGGTTGAGCAGGCCAAACGATTCAAGGCTGAAATTTCGTTTTGTTGTACCAACGAAACGGGCGAAATTGTCATGGAAGGCGCCACGAAAGGAATGATCTGGAAATGATTATTCGATATGCGAGGCTTTTGGTCTTCTCATGACTTTTTAGATAGCCCCGCATATCGATGTATCTAGATGTATCGATATATTGCTTGACGATTCTGGTGACGTATTCAGTAAAGTATAAACACAGTAGAAAAGGTGAAACATGAAAACAAAAACAAAAAGCAATCATAAATTTATCCAGGTTCTTCAAAATCGAACTATTGTCTTTGACGGGGCCATGGGTACGATGATCCAGAAGTGTAACCTGCACGCTCATGACTTTGGCGGCGAAGCTCTCGAAGGGGCAAACGACCACCTGGTCCTTACCCGCCCCGACGTCATCGAGGGGATTTACAAGGAATATCTTGAAGCCGGCGCCGACGTGATCGAGACCAACAGCTTTGGCTCAAACCGGCTGAAGCTTGAAGAGTATAACCTGACCAACGTTCGCGAGCATAACGTGGCTGCCGCCAAAACTGCCCGTAAAATGGCCGACCTGTATTCGACCCCCGAGAGCCCACGGTTTGTTTTTGGTTCCATGGGCCCGACCGGTATGTTGCCTTCGTCGACCGACGAGGCCCTTTCGGCGATCACCTTTGACCAGCTTTACGAGATGTTCGTCGAACAGGCCCTTCATTTGATCGAAGGCGGCGTACACGGCCTGTTGATTGAAACCTCCCAGGACATACTGGAGGTCAAGGCTGCGGTGGCGGCCTGCCACGATGCCTGCCTCAAGGCCGTTGAAGCAGGTTTCATTGCCTCTGTCGATGAGATCATCATTCAGGCCCAGGTGACCCTCGATACGACCGGCCGAATGCTGCTGGGCACCGACATCAAGGCCGCCCTGGCCATTCTTGAGCCGTTGCCGGTTGACGTGATAGGTTTAAACTGTTCCACCGGCCCTGACGAGATGCGCGAGTCGGTGCGCTACCTGCTGGAGAATTCTTCAAAGTACATTTCGGCGATTCCGAATGCCGGTATGCCGGTCAACGAACACGGCCATGCGGTATATAAAATGGACCCGGATTTTTTTGCCAAAGAAGTCTTTTCTTTTATCAGCGAATTTGGCCTGCACGTAACGGGCGGTTGTTGCGGAACAACCCCGGCCCATATCAAGGCCCTGAAAGATATTATCCTGGCCCACCCCGAGGTCAAGCCCCGGGCGGTTGCCGCAAAGAGATTGCCGATGGTGGCCTCGGCCATGACAGCCGCTTCGCTGGTGCAGATACCGGCCCCGACGTTGATTGGCGAACGATTGAACTCCCAGGGTTCGCGCAAAATGAAAGAATTGTTAAATGCCGGCGATCTTAACGCGATGCTCGGCATCGCCCGCACCCAGGAAGAAGGCGGCGCCCATGTACTCGATATCTGCCTGGCGTCTAACGAGGCAACCGACGAAGCCGGGACCATGACAAAACTGGTCAAGCTGCTGAGCAATTCGGTGGCAAGCCCCCTGATGATCGATTCTACCGAGGCAAATGTCATCGAGGCGGCGCTGAAGGCCTTACCCGGTCGGCCGATCGTCAACTCGGTAAACCTCGAGGGCGACGGCAAGACCCGCATTCACACGATTATGCCGCTGGTGAAAAAATTCGGCACGGCGGTTGTCGCCCTTACGATCGACGAAAAGGGCATGGCCGACACCGTCGAATGGAAGCTTGAGGTTGCCAAAAGAATATATGAAATTATTGTAAACGAATACGGCCTTTTGCCCGAAGACATTTTGTTTGACTGTCTTACGTTTACGCTGGCGACAGGCGAGGAGAAATACAACAAGTCGGCCGTCGAGACTCTTAATGCGATAAAAAAATTAAAAGAAGAACTGCCGGGCGTTTTGACCACCCTGGGCCTCTCGAACGTCTCTTTCGGGTTTTCTCCGCATGCCCGGAAGATTTTAAACTCCGTATTTTTATACCATGCGGTCAGTTACGGTCTCGATACGGCGATTTTAAACCCCAACGAGATTGTCCCTTTTTCGCAGTTGACCAAAGAAGATATCAAGATCTGCGAGGACCTGTTGTTTTACAAGCACCCGGCGGCGCTGGCCGATTTTATCGGTTATTTTGAAAACAAAAAACCGGTCAAGGGCGCCGACAAGGAAGACACCAAATCGCAACTTAAGAAAATGGAGCCCGAGCCGAGGGTTCACTTTCAAATTGTCAACCGCATTGGCGACAACATCGAAGAAAGTCTTGCCGAAATTTTAAAAACCCGCAACGCGGTAGATACGATCAATAACATTCTTCTGCCGGCCATGAAAGACGTCGGCGAGAAGTTTGGCGCCGGCGAGTTGATTTTGCCTTTCGTGTTGCAGTCTGCCGAGGTGATGAAAAAGGCCGTGGCCTATGTCGAGCAGTTTCTCGACAAGGCCGATTCGACGAGTAAGGGCGTGGTGGTTCTGGCGACCGTTTACGGCGACGTACACGACATCGGTAAAAACCTCGTCAAGACGATACTGTCGAACAACGGCTATACGGTGATCGATCTTGGCAAGCAGGTGCCGGTGGCCAAAATCATCGAGGCGGCTGTAGAAAACAAGGCGATGGCCGTGGGTCTTTCGGCCCTTCTGGTGTCGACCTCAAAGCAGATGGGCATTTGCGTCGAAGAAATGGCCAGGGCCGGTCACAGGTTCCCGGTTATTGTCGGCGGGGCGGCGATTAACCGCAAGTATTCGTACCAGATATCGTATTCGCATGACGCCTATTATGAGCCCGGGGTGTTTTACGCCAAAGACGCCTTCGAAGGCTTGACCATCTTGAATACGTTAATTTCGGAAAAGAAAAATGAATTTACCGCCTCGGTAAAAGACGAGGCGATGAAACACCATGGGGCGGCGGCAAAACCCCGGGCCGCTATTTCTACATCTGGAAACAAAACCCCGAAGATTCAACTTGCCGAGGCAAAAATTCCCGTTGCTCCTTTTTACGGCAGAAAGATTATGGAGGGTATTTCCTTTCGGGAGGTTTTTGACCTGATTGACCAGCAATACCTGTTCCGGTTTAAATGGGGAATTCGATCGAAGGGCGACGAATTTACCAGCCAGGTGGAAAACATTTACAGGCCAAAACTTTATGAACTTGCCGAAGAAGCCGAAAAAAACAACTGGGTCGATTTAAAACTCGTTTACGGTTATTTCAAGGCAAAATCAGCGGGCAATCAAATCCAGGTGCTTGGCGACGGCGACAAGGTCCTGGAGATTTTTGAGTTCCCCCGGCAGGTTGACGAAGAAGGGCTCTGCCTGAGCGATTACGTGTCGAGCAGCGCGGTGGACAATTTCGCGATGACGGCGGTGACCTCGGGGCATGTCGCCTCAAAGATCATCAACGAGCTCCAGGAAAAAGGCGAGCTTGAAAAATCCTACCTGTTTGCGGGGCTTTCGACCCAGATGGCCGAGGGCCTTGCCGATTTTATTCACAAACGGATTCGAACCGAATGGGGTATCGACGAAAAACAGGGCCTGCGCTATTCGTTTGGTTACCCTGCCTGCCCCGAGCTGCAGGACCAGGAAAAACTCTACCGGCTGCTGAAACCCGAAGACATTGGCCTGGGTCTTACCGACGCCTGGCAGATGGACCCGGAGCAAAGCACCAGCGCCCTGGTTTTTCACCACCCTGCATGCACCTACTTTAAGATTTAAATCTTAAAATACTATTGCCGTGCCTTCGGCACGACAATAGTATTTGCCTGAATGGCCGGGTTTGGCCAAAATAAAATACTTAAAGTTATTTCAGAAACGCCGAAATTGAGAATATGAACCGTATTATCAAAATTATTTTTATTTTAGATCTGTTGATCGTATATTCCTGCGGCAGTTTTCAGGCTAAAGGAAAAGACCCCCTTTCGAAAAAAACCGAGGCGGCGAAAACCACAAACGCCGACGATGAATTTTTTGCCGACGACAAGGATGCCTCGTTTGGCCCGGAAAACGGCGAAAAGTCCGCCAAGGTTCAGGCGCCGGATAAAAATTCTCTCGCCGCAAAACCAGAGGGTGACTTTAAAGAAACCGATATCATTACCGACGTCTCCCGGGGGTATGCCTCGTGGTATGGCAAGGAACTCCAGGACAAACCAACCGCCAGCGGCGATTTATTTGACATGAATAAATTTACGGCGGCCCACCGAACCTTCCCCATGGGGTCGCTCGTTCTCGTGCGCAATCTTGAAAACGGCAAGAAAAAACTCGTACGTATAAACGATCGCGGACCCTACGTAGACGGACGGGTCATTGACGTGAGTTTTGCCGTGGCCCGGGATCTTGGCTTTGCCGAAAAGGGCGTGGCCCGGGTTGAAATTGAACTTATCGAAAAAAGCGAAGATGATTTTCTGGCCAAATCACAGGCGACCGCCGTTGAAGAAAAAGACGCCACTTTAAGAGATAGCGGCGAAGATCTGACCGACGATATCGAGAAGGTCTCCGAAAAAGACGGTTATGTGTTTCGCGACGGCATTCGCCCGCAAAACTACACCGTACGCACCGGGGCGTTTAAGATCCCTCACAACGCCGAAAAGTACAAAGAAGAACTTGAAGACAAATATAACGTTAATGCGTTTCTTGGCCAGAAGGGCAAGTGGAACTTTGTATGGCTGGGCGACTTCGAAAGCAAAGACAAGGCCCGGAAATTCTACCAGAAACTAAAAACTGATGGTCTGGATGTTTTAAATCCCGGGAAAGTCCCCTAGACGGTTTTTTTCAAGAAAGAATAACCTCAAGGAACACCGGCAGGCAAGAGTTTTGATTCCTGTCTGCCGGTGATCAGTTTGCGGTTTTACATTCTTTTTTTAGACGTCGAAAGGGGATTGTGTGGACTATAAAAAAGCGGGCGTTGATACGGTTAAGGCGCAAAGTTATATTAAAACCTTAAAAGACAGCATTGTCGCGACTCACAAGAAATCGGCCTATGGGTCGGTGATGGACAACTTCGGCGGTTTTGCCGGTATCTTCAATACCTCCCCGGATTTAAAGGGCGCCCACCTGGTCGCCTCGACCGACGGCGTCGGCACCAAGGTCGAGCTGGCCCGACGTTTTCAATACTTTGACGGCCTCGGTATTGACCTCCTGGCGATGTGCATTAACGACCTGTACTGCGTCGGCGCCACCCCGCTTTTTTTTCTCGACTACATCGCCTGCGGCAAGCTTGACGAGAGCTGGTATTTTCCCGTGATGAAAAGCATCGCCTCGGCCTGCGAAAAGGTCTCGATTGCCCTTCTGGGGGGCGAGACCGCCGAACACCCCGGCGTTATGGAAGACGATCATTTTGACCTGGCCGGCTTTATTGTCGGCGCCGTGGCGCCCGACCGGGTGCTCCCCGCGCAGGGTACGATGGGCCCCGGCGACATTCTCTATGGCTTTGCCTCGTCGGGTCCGCACAGCAACGGTTTTTCGCTCGTGCGAAAGGTGCTCGAACAAATTCAAAACGAAAACCCGTCTTTATACGAAAAACTGGTCAATGACCGAAACTGGGTCGAAAAGAAACTTCTGGCGCCGACCCGTATCTATGACTTTATGCCGCAGTTGCAAAAAGAAGCCCCGGTGAAGGCCCTGGCCCATATCACCGGCGGCGGAATTTACGAAAACCTCCCGAGGGTCTTGCCGGATAACGTTACGGCCCTTGTCGAAAGCCCGGGTATTTTTACCCATGAAATTTTTGAACTCATCGGCAACTATGTAAAACCCGCCGACATGTACCATGCCTTTAACATGGGTATCGGCATGATCGCCGTAGCCGGCGAGGCGCAAAAACCGACGATGGAAAAATACGGGGCGAAGGTTATTGGTCGGCTGGTTGAGGCAGATTCACAGAAGAAAATTATTCTGGCTGGAATTGATACATAGAACCTTTTAAATTGTAGATCTTAACCTGGAACTGCACCGGGGTGTCGCCCTGGTGGTGGGACATGCTCCAGTTGTCGTCGGCCCTCTCAATCGATTGCAGGATGATGCCGTCGGCCCCGTACTCGGCGGCCTTTTCTTTCATTAATTTCAAAGCCAGTTCCCGTCTGTACTCGGAATTGTACCGGACCACGAGTTCCCCAATGATGAGATGTTTTTTTTCGGGCCGCTCATAGGAGATCGCGATATTTTCGGGCCTCGTTTTTTTTTCGATACGCGGCACGTTGTACATCCGTTGGCCGACACTAAGACAGGATGGGGCGGCAAAAATCGACAGCCACAGCAGCAATACCGGCAGGATTGTTTTTCCAGGAAGGGTCATCTCAGTCCCCTGTTTGGAAATACCTTTTGGCATGAACATCTTTTTTAGAAAATTCTCTGTAAATTCGTATATTGATACCAGGGAAAGGTATTTTATATTCTTGAGCGGGTTCGTATAAAAAATATCGTGCCCGTTTCGGGGTTTCTGATTTTACCCGCAATTGGCAGATAGTTAATCATAATTCGAAGAGAGGATTCAATGAATAAAGTAAAACCGGTTTTTGCGGCGTTATCTGGCGCATTCGCTGGATTGTTTCTGGTTGTTTCTTTGTATGCCCAATCGGCAAATGAAATCATTCGCAAGGTTGACGCCAACCAGAATTTTGTCACCGAAAAGTTTGCGATGAAAATGACCATAGAGAAGGGCTCGCAAAAGCTCGTCAAAACCCTGGTCGGTTATGGCAAGAATCGCGGCGACCAGTCGTTTATGGAATTTACCAACCCGGAGGACCGGGGCGTGAAGTACCTGAAAATCAACGACGAACTGTGGATATACTTTCCCGACGCCGACGACATCATGAAGATTTCAGGCCATATGTTGCGCCAGGGCATGATGGGCAGCGATATCTCGTACGAAGACATGATGCGCCGGGAAGAGCTCGACAAGACCTATGACGTAAAACTGACCGGTTCTGAAAAAATACGCGGGTCGGATTGTTTTATCATAGAGATGATCGCCAAAACCAAAGACGCCCTGTATGCCCGCCAGGTCTTGTATATTGACAAGGTTACCTACATACCTTTAAAAATGGAATTGTATGCCAAGGGGGGGCGGTTGTTGAAAACGATGGAAGAATACGACATCGTTAAACACGGCGATCGTTACCTTGCCCGGAAGATCGTCATAAAAGACCTGCGGCGAAAAGATTCCGCCACCACGGTTGAAATTCAGGAATTGCAGTTTAACATCACAGTGCCCGATGGCGTTTTCAGCCGGCGAAACCTGAGGAGATGAGAAGATGCCCCGTTGCTATGGGAGAATTTTATTGGAGAGGTTTGTTTTACCAATAAAACTCCTGGTATTGCCTGCGGTGTTTTTCACATTGTCGTATGCCCAGGGTGTTCAAAATCCGGATTCGGGTAACCTGGCAGGCGCAGAGGTCATTGAAGAGGCCGCTGAGTTGCCTGTTGAAGTTTCAAAAAAAAAGCCCGCCGAGGTAAAAATTTCAGGGCTGCTTCGAGAAGACGCCTATTACATTCGCATGCCCGATCACCCTGTCCGGGCCGACCTCTTTGCCAATGTCCTGGAGACCCGGCTGGTCCTTGACCGCGTCCGCGACGACTGGAGTTTTTACGCCGACGGCAGGCTTTATATGTATGCCGGCGAATTTCAGGCTGCCTATGGTTTAAGTCGCGTGAGCCTCATGCGGGCCTATGTTCGGGACTTTTCGCCCATCGGCGACTTTACCGTCGGCAAGACCTATATAAATTTTGGAAATTCAGGGCTGTTCAACCCGTTTGAGATCGACAAGAAAATTCAACTGACCGATTTGCAGTACGCCCGCGAGGGTCTTTATGCCGTCGAGTACTACCTTCCCTGGCAGGACCTCAGCGGCCTGAAGGTGTATTCCGGTTTTAACGACGCTTTCAAGTACAACCCCATGTGGGGCATTTCGCCGGGGTACCATCTCGGGAAATACGATCTCGGGGTCGTGTATAACCATGCCAACAAGGATAAAAATGTCGCCGGTGTGTATTTCAAGGGAGACGCTTTCGTCGGAATTCAGGGTTCCTGGGGCGCCCACCTGGACGACCAGTGGAAACTTTCGTATAACGAAGCCTCGGCCGGCATTGACTATAGTTTTTTCGAAGGAAAAGTCGTCGCCACGGTTTTGTTTTACTACAATGAAAACGGGGCGGGGGCATACAAGGATTACAAACCATCTGCCGAATCTTTTTTATTGGCAAAATTCTACAGTTTTGTATCTCTGGCCTGGCTCGTTGACGAGTTCTGGAATATACAGGCCATGGCCTTTGTTAACCTGGTCGACAACAGCGCCGTAATTTTGCCGGTCGTCAGTGTTTCGATTGCCAACGGTTTAAACCTGACCCTGCAGATGAATTTTGTCACCGCAAAAAAAGACGCCGAGTTCTCCCGGGACAAGTCGGGCGACGCAGGCGCGCTTGTACGGCTTGAGGGTAAATTTTAAAAGACAGGAGAATGCAATGTTACTGGAAGTGAAGAATTTAAACAAGACATATCATACGGGGCAGGTTGAATTCAAGGCGCTGAGAGACGTCAGCCTTTCTGTCCAGAAAGGGGAGTTCACGGCATTTGCCGGGCCGTCGGGGTCGGGCAAGACAACTCTACTTAACTGTATCGGTTGCCTTGATCGCGGCGAGTCGGGCAGTATCCTTCTTGACGGCGTCGACCTGATGGCCAAAAAACCCGTCGAACTGGCTCATTTTCGAAAGGAAAATTACGGCTTTATTTTTCAAACCTACAATTTGTTCCCGGTTTTAACCGTTGCCGAAAATATTGAGATGCCCCTGAAGCTTCTTCAAAAAGAAACCCCGGAGCAAATTCACGAGAAGGTGATGGAGATGCTTGCCAAGGTCGGTTTGAGCGGGTATGAAAACCGCCGACCGCTGGAGCTATCTGGCGGGCAACAGCAAAGGGTCGCCGTGGCCAGGGCCCTGATAAAAAAACCCAAGCTGGTTCTTGCCGACGAACCTACCGCCAACCTTGACTCGAAGACGGGCGAGGCCGTGGTAGAACTCATGAAGGAACTTAACGTAAACGAGGGAGTGACATTTCTTTTTTCAACCCATGATGCGATGGTCATGAAACGCGCCTCGAAGCTTTATGAAATTCACGACGGTCAAATCAAGCCCGGTCGTAAAAAAGTGTAAAAATAAGGGGGTTTTATGAAATACATTCTGCAACTTGCCCTGAAAAATATTCTGCGGTCCAAACGAAGAACCGTGTTGACCTTCATGATGTTGACATTCGGGGTGACGGTTTACATGATCATGTCGAGTCTCTACGCGGGCCTGGACGAGGTATCGTTTGACAACCTGGTGCAGTTTGAAACCGGGCATGTAAAAATGCGTCATGTGAATTTTGACGAGGACCGGCCCTTTAGCACGGATAACCTGATGACCCAGAAGCGGGAAATCTATGAAAAGATCAAGGCGCATCCTTTTGTAAGGGGCGTTACGGGCCGCATCAACCTGCTTGCCGAAATGGATAATGGTATCGATTCGATGCCGGTCGTCATTGTAGGTTATAACCGCCAAACCGATAAAGAGGTTTTTGAACTGGCGAAGTTTATCAGCAAAGGGCAGATGGAAAAGGACGGGGCCGTTATCGGCGTCGACCTTGCCAAAGATATGGGCCTTGAGATTGGCGACGTCGCCAACCTGACCTTTCGCGACATCAACGGCATGTATACCGCCCTCGACATACCCATTACGGGGCTTTTGTATTCGGGCGACCCGATGGCTAACAAAATGAAGGTGTTTATGGATATCGACATCATTCAAAAAAGCATGGATACCGGCGCGATTTCGGAAATTGCCGTCAAAACCGACAACATGTATAAGGCAAATAAATATGCCGAAATTTTACAAAAGGAAATTCCCGATGCCGAAGTTAACAGTTGGAAAACCCTTTCTTATGAGTTTGCCAATGTCGTGAGCACCAAAAAAAAAGCGGGAAATTTTATCTTGCTCGTGATACTCATTATCGCGATGGTCGGCATTGTCAATACGATCCTGATTTCCATATATGAAAAACGCCGCGAAATCGGCACACTCAAGGCCATGGGCATGCTCGACAAGGAAGTTCGAAACCTGTTTATTGCCGAGGGATTCATTATCGGCTTTACGGGAAGTCTCTTTGGCCTTTTGTTTGGGACAATTGCGAACCTGTATTTTATTTACCACGGGCTGGATTTTACGGCCATGATGGACCAGATGGGGAATATGGGCGCCTCCATGGTGGGCGTTATGAAGTCGGTCTGGGTAATTAAAGATTATTTCGTGGTAACGTTCCTGGCAACCGCAGCCAGTATTTTCGCCAGCTACTACCCTGCCAAAAAGGTCATGGACATGCAGCCGGTTGACTGCCTGAGAACGGTTCAATAATACAGGAGTTTTTATGTTTTTAAAATTTGCATTTCGAAACCTGCTTAGAAACAAGAAGCGAACGTTTACCAGCGCCTTGTCGGTCTTTACGGCGGCGATGCTCGTTGGCGTCGGCTATGGCTGGATCAACGGAGTAATGGATCTGTACTCGGAGGGTTTCATCAAATACCAGACCGGCAATGTCCGTGTCGTAACAGAAGGGTATGAGAGCCGGGAAAAATTTATGCCGCTGGACGAGGTTATTGTCAACGCCGATGAAATTGTCTCAAATATTCGAAAAATCGAAGGCGTGACTTCGGTGGAAGAACGCGTCCGGTTTGGAATCTTGATGGGTAAAGATGACAATACCGTAACGGCCGTCGGCATGGGGCTTGACGTAAAAAATAATTCGTTCGGGTTTGCCGATAAAATGATCGAAGGCGGTATTGCCGATCATGGAATTTACCTCGGGGTGAGACTTGCCGAAAGCCTTCGTTTGAAAGTCGGCGAGGAAATTCTCATTGCCTCAAAAACCTCCGAGGGGGGGTTAAACGGCATCAAGGTAAAGGTGGCCGGAATTTTTAAAATGAAGATGGCCGCCTTTGACAAACACTATTTTTTTCTAAACCTGGCTGACGCCAAAAAACTATTAAAAATTCACAAGGGCGCAACCGAGATTTATGCCTTTACGGGTCGAGCGGAAGACTCGGCAAAATTGCGCGACCAGATCAAACCGCTTGCCGGCGAGGGGTTGTCGGTAAAAACCTACAGCGAACAGATGGGCGGCCTGGATGAACTTTTAAAAATGATGAAGTCGATATTCTTTTTTATCGAGATCGCCATTCTGGCCCTGGCGTGTTTTGTGATCATTAATACGATGGTCATGGCGATTTTTGAGCGCATGCGCGAAATCGGCACCCTCAAGGCGCTCGGTTTTACCGAGGCGGACCTGTTCGTCATTTTTACCGGCGAAGGGGCGATGATCGGTATTCTGGGCGGTATTCCCGGGGCCTTGCTGGGCTTTCTTGGAATCTACATGTGGAGCAAGACGGGGATCAACCTTGAGGGGATGCTGAAAAATGTCGAGATGCCGATTGAATATGTCATTCACCCGATGCTGTCGCTTACCGACATCTTTGGCGTCCTTGCCATGGCAACGATCGTTCCGATTGTCTCGTCGATGATACCGGCCAGGTATATCAGGCGTTACCTGCCGTCGGATGCGCTTCGAATGTAGCCATGTAGTAACGTCGCAACGCTCTTTTTTAGAAATCGGCCGGGAATTGGTTTTCAGCGCCGATTTTTTTGAGAAAAGTGTCTTACTTGCGGGTTGATTTTGTTTTCAGAAAACAGTTGCCGACGCGTCTTGAGCACAGGCATGAACTATATTGTGATAACAAAGTCATCTCCAAAGTTCAATGCTTTACTCGAAAAACTCCTTGAATGGCTAAAAGGGTCACCGTCAGTGACCCTTTTAGCCACTTTTAGATCGCATTGAACTTTTTCCTCTGCCAACGAAGGGAGTTCCGGCCTAAGCTCTCTTCACCCAAAGGTTTTGCCTGTGTTTAATAAAAAGGGATTGACCGCAGGGTAAAATAAAAATTTTATTGAAAGAAACCAGTGCCGTATGTGTTACGGAAATGGGAAACAGACGTTGCCACGGAACGTGTAAAGCCTGGATGGAAACTGGCCTTATTTATTCTTATGATTGAATTGGTAAAACTGACGTGAAATACAGGGTAGATAATGTTCCGCTTGTGATTCGGCCCTTTTGGCTGCTATATTCCTGGTCGACCGGTACGCTGGTCTGGCTTATGGTGGTCATTCTGCGCCTTACCTGCAGGATAAAAATTGAGTCGGAGGTGGATATTAAAATCAACCAGACGTCCATTTTTTGTCTCTGGCATAAGTACTGGTTTCTCTGGATAATCCCCTTTGCCTTTTCCCATAGGCGTCATATATGGATGCAACACCCTGCGGCGTATATGAAGCCGGTTCATGTCGGTCTCCGGATCATGGGGGTGCGGACCCTTCTGGGGTCCGGCGGCGACGAGGGGCGAAGAATTGCCCGGAAGTTGTCGAGCCTGCTTCGCAAGGGATGGGCCACGGTCATCTCGCCCGACGGGCCGCATGGACCCGCGAAAAAATTAAAGAAGGGCGTGCTTGTCATTGCCTGCAACAGCGGCGCCCCTATATACCCGGTTCGGTTTGTCGCCTCCCGAACCCTGGAGCTGCCCTATTGGGACAGGAAACTTCTACCTTTGCCGTTTTCGGAAATCAGGGTAATCATTGGAAAACCTCTTCAGGTTACGAAAACCAATATGAAAAAAGCCGCCCATCTTCTGGTCGAAAGAATGTCGAGTCCGGAACCGGAGCTCCTGGCGGGGCAACGGGGACACAAAAGTTCTCTGCGTATTCCTACGGTTTATCTTTGAACATGGCCTCGCCCTTGATCAACCACGAAATTCCGAAGGCCGTCAGACCGACGGTTTCAAAGATCAGTATCAGTTTGTATTTCTGGGCGACCGGGCCGTCGTTGAAGATGAATGCCAGGATCAGGCAGACCAGGATGATGGCGCCGGACGTTCGGTAAATTACGTTGCGTTTTATTTTTCGGCCGGTCATACTTCCCGTTGCGCCGGTGCCCGTAAAAAGAAACAGCAGGTTAAATGCCAGTAAAAAGAAAAAAATGGCCGACAATACGATGTGTATCGCGTTGGAGACGTCCGAGTTGATGAGGAATACTCCAGTTGGTACGACCAGATCCGGGTTGTCTGCACAGGGGAAGATCGCTATACCTATGGCGCATAACCCGCTTGCTATCGAAACGGTCATGTCGGTTCTGTTATAACCCCGGTAGGTAATTAAAAACAGGGAAACGCAAAACAAGGCGCCCACCAGGAAGTCGCGCATATTGGTGTAGTAGTAATTGCTGATCGTATTTTGAATCGGGTTACCGCCGACAAGTCCCCCCGTTACGCATATCAGGGGCAGCAGGATTCCAAATATTCCGATTAATTTCCGATAGGTTTTATACGAGACAATTATCCCGTTTTTTCTGCTGTCTGCTTTCATGCCACTGGTATGTCCTTATTTGCCACCTTGTCAAGCCCAAGATTCCCTGGCGCCTTTTCATTGTCGCGGGTTTTTTTATGACATATAAAGGGGGTAGCGGAAAACCGGACGGGGCTTTGCCCGTCAGGTTTGCAGCGAGGGGGGAAACGATGGCTCCATATTATGAGCCTGTGCGACTACTATTGCTCAGAAAACAGGTTGGCGCACAGGCTCTTGTGTATTTTCCCCTTCCCCCCTTTTTATTGTCTTTAAGTCTTGACGACGTGTATCCGCGATTGTCCGTGAAATTCCTGAGGGTAAACCATGTCTATACTACAAATTCTGATTCTTGCTTTTATCCAGGGGGCGGCGGAGCTCTTGCCGGTTTCCAGTTCGGCCCATGTCATCGTCGCCTCAAAACTCATGGGGCTTGACCCGACCAGCCCGCAGATGACCCTGTTGCTGGTCATGCTTCATACCGGAACCATGTTTGCCGTGATTCTCTTTTTCTGGAAATCCTGGATGGAGAGTTTTTTCAGTTCCTGGAAAACCTTCTGGAATGCCGTCAAGATGGTTGTCATCGCGACCTTTTTTACGGGCGTTGTCGGACTTTCTTTAAAGTACTTTATCGAAAAGGTCATTATGGGGCATGCCCATGCCGAGATCGAACATCTGTTTGGTAACCTCTTTTTAATATCCCTTGCTCTCGGGGCTGTCGGTATTTTTATCATCTCTGCTCATTTTATTTCCCAGCGGGCAATTTCTGCCGGTAAGCCTGTCGGCGAGATTGGCCTGAAAGAGTCTGCCTGGATCGGGATTGTTCAGGGGATCTGCCTGCCGTTTCGGGGGTTTTCCCGTTCGGGGGCCACAATCTCTACCGGGCTTATTTTGGGTGTTGTCAAGGCCAGGGCCGAGGAGTTCAGTTTTGCCCTGGCGGTTGTCCTCACTCCCGCCGTTATCGGGCGCGAAGTTCTCCGGTTGCTCAAGGCCGAGAAGGCAAGCCTGGTGGATGTCTCGGGTCTTGCCGCGCTTTTTACGCCCGGTTTGATCGGCATGGGCCTGAGTTTTATTTCGGGATGGCTCGCCCTGCGCTGGGTTTCCAACTGGCTCGAACACGGCCGCTGGCACTTTTTCGGGATCTACTGTCTCTTTGCCTCTGCCGTTGTCTTCCTGTTGCACCGGGCTGGCTATTGATACGGCGGCCGGTTTGGGGTTGGAGCTTAGGCATCAACTACTTTGCGCCAATAAAATTAACCACAAAGTTCAATGCTTTACTCGAAAAGCTGCGTTTTTCTTCTGCCAACGAGGCGAGTTCCGGCCTAAGCTCGTTGGCGGTTGGGCGATAAAGGTTAAGAACTCCCTGCCAACGCCTTTTTTTGTATAGCCGCGATACGCGATTTATCCATCTCTTGTTTTGCCGCGAAAATTATTCTCGTCTAAATTGTAGTACAGCGGTAAGTTGTCCGAAAATATAGGTGTAGTGGTGAGGTTTTAAATGAAAAATATATTTTTAGCGTTGGTTTTTTTACTCTCTGGCGTCGCGTATGCCGGAACGATCAAGGACAGGTTCCTGGAAACAAATGAAAAGATTGACAAGTTAAAACTCAGCGATGAGGAAAAACAAAAGACCCTGGAAGAAAATGTCAACCGGGCTTTGAAGATGACCCTTCTTCAGCAGTACAACCTGTGCGGCTACGAAAAAGCCCAGATTGTTAAGGACGGTTACGAGGTATCCGAGCTTAACCCGAACCTGGTTTATGTCCAGTTTCAGAGCTTTGTCGGTTACTATCTTTTTGCCAGTAACCCGACCTTCTACCTTCAGTACCCTGCCGACTCCAGGATTCTCCTGGAACCGGGCGCGAAGATAGTCCGCGCCTACCAGAAAGAATGCGATGGAAATATCGGCATTACAAAATCCGAACCGGCGGGACAAAAGGACATAAAAAAATAATACGACAAAAACCGTATGCGGCCGGTTCTGATTACCACAACCACGAGTTCGAAAGAAGAGGCTGAAAAACTGGCCGCCATGTTGATAGATCAAAAGCTGGCGGCTTGCGTGAACATTATCGGCCCGGTCCAATCGCTCTACACCTGGCAGGGCAAGGTTGTAAACGACCAGGAATACAAGCTGTTTATTAAATCCCTCGATGAAAAGTGGGAACCCCTGAAAAAGGCCCTGAAAGAAAACCATTCCTACCAGGTTCCCGAAATTTCTTTGATCAACATCAGCGACATGCAGGAAGATTATTTTGCCTGGCTTAAAGATTCCGTTGGCTAACCGGGGCTTGCGGTCAAATTATGCTCCTTTAGCCTGTATCTTGCCCGGCCCGCCATACCCATAATTCCCGCGCCAGATCTGCCTTACGCGCCGAAGGGCCACGATGGCCAGAGGTCGGCTTTCACACGTTTGCCTTTCGTACATCCTTGTACTCGGCAAACTTCATGCATCCTGCATTTTAGATGTGCATAAATGGCGGCGGCGCTTGGCAGACTGGCGCTATTTTTTCTTAAACAAAAAACAGTCATTTGTTCGAGTCACAACAAACCGCGCCGCAAGTCATTTACATATCCAAAACAATACCAGGATGTAAACCGGATGTTCGAATTTTAGTTGAACATCAGAAATAAATGGTTGATCTTCTAAGTCGATTTGGCGTCATCAGGTCTATGAAACGGAAAACACGTTATTATATTTTACCGTGGCTATACGCGCTACTGTCGGTTGTTTTGCCGGTTTTACAATGCCAGTCGAGCCAGGAATTTCTGAAACGGCAACCCCCCGATGCCAACTTTGCGACAGTCCATGCCGGGGAGGCGGTATACAGTACAACCGATTTCAAGTTTGAGAACGATCGCCAGAGACTGGTTTATAAATACTGGAAATTTGAAAAGTCAGACGGCAAATCCGTTTCGCTTTTATACGAAGAGCATTTTGACTATTTAAAATTGAAACCGGATTTCAGCGAAGCAAAGTCATACGAGGTCGATAAAAATTTTATGATAAAAATTCAGGGCATGGGTTTGGAGATATTTGCGCTCCGTAAAGACTCCATGGTTTATTATATGAAATCGGGAGTCGAATGACCTTCCTTCGCATTTTTAAACCAACCATCCTGACCCGTCATCTGATAAAGTCCTTTCTTGGGCCTTTTATAATCGGGGAGTTGTTTTTTTCTTTTGTAATCCTTTTGTTTAGCATGCGCCAGGCCATCCAGGCTGTGCTTGAGAACAACATCGAGATTATTTTTTTATTAAAACTCTCGTTGTTCTCAATGGGGTGGACGCTCGGGATGACGGTGCCGATGTCGGCCCTCCTGGCGATCATCATGACGATCGGCTCATTAAACGCCGACCAGGAGATCATCGTCATGCGCGCGTCGGGGATTCATTACTTTCGTATTTTCCGGCCCTACCTGTTTTTCGGGGTTTCCATTGCGGCGGCGATGTTCTGGTACCAGATGAATGCCGTACCCTACTGTATGAAGATGGTCAGCGTCGTCATCAACAGGATTGCCAATTATAACCCGACCGCCCTCCTTGAACCCGGCCAGTTTACGCTTCTTGACCAGAAGGCAAACATGAGTCGGCATATCTATGTGGAATCGATTTCCATTGACGAAAAAAACCAGAAAACGACCTTGAAGGGAATCCAGATTCGAAAGGTTGAAACCGTAAACGGCCGCAACCTTTTGACGGAGCTTGTTTATGCCAGGGAGGGGGAAAAGGTCGTCAAGGTTTTGTCGAACAACGAGGAAGTAAAGGCCCTGAGGCTGCATGACGGCTTTGTCTATATCGACGAAGATAACAAGGGCGGGTTTGAAAAGTTAAACTTCAAGGGCGATGGTTTTATGGATATCAACATGCGCGACAACTTCACCCATATGGAGTCCAGAGCCACCCAGTCGATCATAGAATTGGGGGCAGGCGATTTGCTCAAGCGCATAAAAGACGCCGAGAAGGCGGCCCCGGGGGGTGTTTCCTTGAAAAAGCTCAAGGTGGAATTATACAAGAGAACGTCCCTGCCGTTTGCCACCGTTGTGTTTATCCTGTCCGGGTTTCCCCTGGGCATCGTCAACCGGCGCAGCGGCAGGGGGGTGGGCTTTGGCCAGGCGATTTTGATTATCTTTGTGTACTTTTCCTTTTTTTTGTCTTCCGATGCCCTGGCTACAAACTCGTCGTTTTTAACCCCGATGATGGCGGCCTGGCTGGGGAATTTTCTGTTGTTCCTGTTTGGAATGACCTTGTACGCGTTAAAGACCACCGACCTGATGTGGAAAGTGAAGGCCAGGGAATCAACGGCGGTACAGGGGTAAGGTTTGGGGGAGGCTCGTTAGAAGCCCCCCTTAAGAAAAATTGCGTCTTTGGGCAGGTCTTTATTGACCCACAATGGTTCGGATTGCCGAAATGAGACGTTCGGGTTTAAAGGGCTTTGTGATAAAGTCTTTTGCCCCTATGGTGATCGCTTTTTTGATAAACTTTTCTTCGCCAAGAGAGCTGAGCATGATGATCTTGGCGTCGGGGTTTGTTTTCAGGATCTCTTCAAGAGCTGTCAAACCGTCCATACCCCGCATGGTGATGTCCATGGTGATGATGTCGGGCTTTAATTCATTGTACAGTTTTATGGCCTCAAGACCATTGGCAGCCTCGCCAACGACCTTGAAATCGGGCGGCAGTAATGATTTTTTAACCATGTTCCTGATAAAGGTTGCGTCGTCTACTATGAGAATGGAAGTTATTGCCATGTTTTGTTCCTGTAATTAACCCTTTAATACGGCGTTGGTTATCGACGAAACGAGTCTTTCTTCGGCAAACGGTTTTATAATAAAATCATTTGCCCCTGCTTTTATCGCTTCTTTAATAAACCGGGCTTCGCCGAGGGCCGAGACCATGATAATTTTTACTCTTGGTTCAATTGCCTTGATTTTTTTAGTCGCTTCTATTCCGCCGAGTTTCTTCATGGAAATATCCATGGTTACCACGTCAGGGCGTAATTTATCATACAATTGAATGGCTTCCCATCCGTCTTGCGCTTCGCCGATGATTACAAAACCCTTCGGCTCCAGGTATTTACGTATCACTTGACGCATATAGCCAGAATCGTCAACAATTAAAACTTTTGTTCCTTGAACCATATCGTCTGACATAATTAGGCTAGTCTAATATATTAAGATGTTTTGTAAAATAATTATTAGATTATTTTCGGTATCATCATGACCAGCTCTGCCAGAACCTCCTTATCTCCCCACAGGAATTCATTTTCTATATATAGGATGCTTTTCTCTTCAGATTTTTTAAGGTGTTCGTTCATGGACTCGATCAACAGCTCGTTATTTTCCAGAATTTCCGGCAGTCCGGGTTCAATCGGGATGTCGGTGATCTGGGTCAGGGTGTTCGTGAAGGCGCTGCCGAGAATGTTGGTCACTTCCATCAGGGGCTCAAAGTCGATCACCTCAGGCGGGGTCATCTGGGCCGTCTGGTAGAGCATCGCGGCCATATTTTGCGCGGAGTTGTGGGTTAGAATAAAGTAGAGCATACCCTGGATGGGCAGAATCGGCAGGGCAAGACCCACAACGGGCAGGTCGTCGCCCCGGTATCGTTCGATAAATACGTTGAGCTTGTCTCTTGTGTACTTTTTGGCCCTGGTTTGACCCGGGGTAATGTTGGTGCGCCCGGTCAGGCTCTTGATGCCCTCGATGGCTCTTTCGTTGCCGTTTTTCAGCCAGAGTCTTACCATTTCCGGGTTCTTGCCGTCCAGGAAATCATGGAGTTTCTCCATCTGGTAATCGTCTTTATTGAAATGGCTCAGGGCGATGCTTTGGTACATGGTGCTGTTTTCGTCGACTGCGCCGGTCTCAATCATCATTTTCATGCGTTCAAATTCCGACATTTCGGGTAGCGGCTCCTGGGTGGTCTCTTCGCCGCCTTCCTGACCCTTTTCTTCTACCGGCTTTTCTTCGAGGGCCGGCTCGGGAGTTGCCTCTTCAACCGGCGGTTCCACGGGTGGGGTTACCGGGGTTTCTGCCGGGGCAGGCTCAGGGGCATCGTCTGTTTTATAATTTTCCATTTCGGTCATTTCCTCTTCGATCTCTTCTATGGTAACTTCGAGGTTGGGGGCAGTGGAAAGCCGGTGGGGCGATTCGTCATAAATTGCCTGTTCTTCGGAAATTCCCTCCTGCAACCGCTGTTCGGTGCTGCCGTCGATGGTTTTTTCCCCGGTATGGAGGGTTACCGTGTCGTCGGGGGATACGGAGAACTCAAAGGTATCTTCGCCCAGGTCGCCGGGGTACGCGGGTTCGGTGTCGGGGAATTCCGTTATGCCGTCGTCTTCCTCCAGGGCTATCGTACCGGGTTCCGGTGTCAGCATGGCATTTTGTGGTTCTTCGGCGGCTTTTTTGGCTTCGGTGGATTCTGTGGCAAACCCGGCGTCGCCCTTGAGTATGCGCTCGCTCAACCCGGCATCGGTCTCGGGTTCGTCAAAGATTTCAACGTCCCCGGTTTCTTTTTGTTCCTGGGTTTCTTCGGCGGCCTCTTCTTCGGCGACGCCCTGAAGCGGTTCCATTTCCAGAGGTTCTGCCTCCGGGGCTGTTTCCGGCTGCGCCGTTTCTATTTCAGACCCTTCGTCCAGGGCGGCAGGCTCTTCTACGGAACCGTCAAAAATGTCAATATCGTCGGGCGAAAATGTGTCTTCTTCGGCTTCGATACTTTTTTTTGCGGGAGTACCTGGTAAAGCTTCCGGGGTGGCATCCGGGATCTTTTTTGTTTCCCAGGGAGGGGTAGCCTTACCGGCGATCTCTTTTAAATCGGGGGACTCTTCTTCATCATCCCCAAAAATTTCAATGTCTTCGTACGACAGAATGTCTTCTTCGATCATTTCCTCGTCTTCGATGGTTTCGGCGTGGGGCGCCACGGGGGCGGTATCTTTCGATTTGGGGTAAATGATGATGTCATGCCCGGCATATTCGTCTTCGCCGGCTTCGGATTGTTTTTTCTGCCCCTCGCCGGTTTCGCCGGTGGCCTGCGGCGTCTCAAAGTCGACGTCTTCGAGCATCTCAAATTCTTCCGGGCTCATCGACGAGAGATTTGTGAGGCTGATATCTTTTTTTTCTTTTGCCGGCGGCACGATTTTAGGTATGATCTTGGGCGCCATCCTGGCCAGGGGGGTCTTTACCGTATCGGGTTGGGTTTTGCCCATCCTGGCTATGGGCGAGATGGTGGTGATGTCGCCAAAGGTCTTTGAGCGCTGCGCGCGGAACAACTGGATGACGCCGTGAACGTCGATGATCAGGATGATGCTGCCGTCGCCGAGAATCGAGGCGCCGGAGATTCCCTCTATGGTTCGGTAGTGTTCCGAGAGGGACTTGATTACAACCTCCTGTCTTGAAAGAAACTGGTCAACCAGGATGGCAACCGGGGTACCGTGATAGTCGACCACAATGACAGGGTGCTCTTCGCTCATTTTTCTTTTTGAGCGTTTCAATTCGTGCATTTGCAGTTGCTTTTCCGGTTCTTTGTCGGCGCCTTCAGCCGATGCCGGGAAAATTTTCTCCAGCCGGATGGTCGGGATCAACTTGTCCCGGAGTTTAACCATCTCGTTGTTATCGACCGTAAGAAAGTTTTTCGCGTCGACCTTCTGGGTTTCGATAATGGACGACATGGGGATGCAATACTTTTCGCTGCCGACCTTCACGATCAGGGCGTTCAAGATCGCCAGGGTCAGGGGAAGTTTGATGGTTAAGATGGTACCTTCGTTGGGTTCGCTGTCGATGATGATGCTGCCGTTTAATTCCTCGACGGAGCTTTTTACCACGTCCATACCGACACCGCGGCCCGACATCTCGTCGATGGCGTCTTTTGTGGAAAAGCCCGAGTGAAAGATTAAATTTTTAACATTTTCGTCGCTGATGGTCAGGGCCTCTTCCGGGGTGATGATGAGCTTTTCAATTGCCTTTTGAATGATCTTGTCGTAATTGAGGCCGCGCCCGTCGTCTTTGATGATGATGTTGATGTAGTTGCCCTCCTGGTAGGATTCCAGGTGAAGGGTTCCGGTTTCGGATTTGCCGTTAGCCAGACGCTCTTCGGGCAGTTCCAGGCCATGGTCGAGCGAGTTTCGAACGATATGGGTGAGCGGTTTGATGATTTCGTCGGTAATCTTTTTATCAAGTTCGGTGGATTCCCCGCTCATCGTGAAGTTAATTTTTTTGCCGCTTTTTGAGGAATAGTCCCTGATAAAGCGCCGAAAGCGGTTGAATACCTGGCTGATCGGTACCAGGCGCGATTCCATCACCAGGGTCTGGATTTCGGCCGAGATTCGCGTGAGGTCTTTGGCGCGGTCCCGGACGTCCTTGAAAAGATTTTGCAGTTCGGGGAGGTTGCGCAGGGTTTCCTGGATTTGGTTGAAACCGCTATTGGCAATGACAAGTTCCCCGACGAGGTTTAACATGATGTCGAGGGTTTGAACCGGAATCCTGACCGAGTCGGAGGTTTCTATGTCGGCCTTCTGGGTCTTGACTTCGTTTTCTTCGCTTTGCTCGCTGGAGAAGCTGATCATGGCCTTGAGAATTTCTTCGGGCAATACGCTGACCTTGTCGATGAGATCTGCCTTGGCGGCGCTTTCGATCTCCTCAAGCGGGCTTTCGCTTTTGATCCAGTAGCGAATTTCCCGGTCTGCCGGCAGTTCAAAATCTTCCGCGTCCATCTCCTCTTCGGAGGGTTTCTGTTGAATGATCTCGCCGCGCTCGGCCAGGCGTTTGCTGACGAGAAAGGCCCTGATCGAAGGGGCAAGCTCCGAGGCCGAGATCCACACCCGGACGAGCTGGGCGCCGGGAATAAAGTCCTGGGGCGAAAACTCGCCGTCGGCGGGTTTCAGGGATTGATCGACCGGGGTCGCCTTTGCAGGAGCGCCGCCGGTTTTCTTGTCTTTTACGAATTGGTTGACCCTGGCAATGAGGGCGTCGGTTTTTATGCGGGTCGTGTCTTCGCCCTTGCCGAGAAGCTGGCCGATATTGTAAATGGCGTCTTTACATTCCAGGAGGGTGTCGATGACCGCTTTCCCGACGGCAACGCCCCCCGATTTGAACTCCTGGAAGACGTTTTCCATGGCATGACCAAGGGCGACGAGGTTCTGGAGATCCAAAAATCCCGCGCTGCCCTTGATGGTATGGGCGACCCGGAAGATATCTTCGAGGGTTTCCTGGTTACCCGGGTTTTTTTCCAGCGATATGATGGAGTCGTCAAGGTAGTTGAGATTTTCGTCGAGTTCGTCTAAAAAAATTTTTATTTCTTCTTTATCGTGCACAGAAACCATACAAAATTATCGGAACGAGAGGCCAACTTGTCAAGTTATAATATTGATAAAAAAGGCGATTAAAGGTTATTTAAAGGGCTCAAACTCAAGGCATTTATAGAAAATCACCGGGGGTTTTTCGTTTACGGCTGGTCGATCAAAGGGTATTTCGAAAATCATGGCGTATGTTCTACAGGGTCGGTGGGGGTTAAATCGAGAGGGAGCGTTTCAAGACGATCCGTGGTTCCTCGCCGAAAAGGCAGGGGTTGTTGAGTCGGGCTTTGGAAGACCTCCCCAGGGCCACAGGATTCGAAAACTTCCCGACGGGGTGGTTCTGCCGGGGCTGGTCAATTCGCATACCCACACCGAATTGTCGTACCTGAAAGACAAGGGCGCCGGGCAAAACGGGGTTCATGGGTTTGCCCTGGGTATGATGAAAGAGCCCCAGCCCGAAATGCCCCGGGTACTTGAGGCGGCCCGGGCCGAGGTCGAAAAGGCCCGCCAGAGGGGGACCTTCTTTTTTGCCGACATCTCGAACAATCCGGATTATATGTTGTCTTTTCAAGAAGGTTTGCAGGAGCCAGGTTTTCAATTTCACGGTGTGCGGTTTCTCGAACTCCTGGGGTTTCGACACCCCAACGACCAGAGGCGGCTGGTGATGGCCCAGGATTTTTTAAAAGGTTTTTTAAAAAATGAAGGCAAGAATGAAGGCACAAACAAAGATAAAAACGAAGGCGGGGCTTTAGAGGGCATCTACATTACCCCCCATTCGATCTACGGGAGTTCGCCTGACATTCTCAGGTTTGTTCAGGGGGCCAATCATAAGATCGCCAGCCTTCACGTACTGGAAGATTCCGGCGAGATCGATGTGTTTTCGGGTACCGGCCCGACGGCGGAATTTCTACGGACGATCGGTCAGTATGCCGATCACCCGGAATTTGCCGGCCAGAATATTATCTCGTACCTTTCACAGTATTGCCAGGGGTTCGAAAAACTTCTGCTGGTTCACCTTTGTTTTGCCGACCAGACGACGCTGGGCCAAATCGGGTCGAGCCTGCCGCAGTCGGCCATGGTGCTGTGCCACCGCTCGAACATCTTTCTGGGCTACCGGCGAAGCAACTGGGGGGCCCTGGCAAAATCCCCCCTGCCGCTTCTTCTGGGCACCGACTCTGCGGCCACCTGCCCCGACCTGTCGATACTCGACGAAGTCCTGGCCCTGCTGGCCGAAGGTGTTTTGCCCGCCCCCCTCTTGCTAAAAGCCGCCACCTGGACCGCCTATGACTACTTCGGTATTTTGCCGCAAGACGTGCCCTGGTTTGTCTACCCCGGCTCAACGCCCGATGTCGCCTCACTTGCGGGCGTCGGGGCGGTGAATGTGGTTGATGCGGTGGGGGGGTAGCCTCAGCAAGTGTCCTTTCATGTCGAACCTGCGGTTATACGAAACATGCAATACAATACGCTAAAGTATTCAAGTTCGACCATCTGTGCGCTTGAAGTAAATTTAAAATCAATTGACATAATGAAATGAAACTATGAATTTTCATTTATAATGGTGTTTTTTGCTAATGTGTGGAAAAAACCATGTATGAATATTTCAGGGTTTGTAAGCAGAGGTGCATTTTGAGTAACACGATTCACTGTAATTCCATTGAAGAAGTCCGTTTACACATTGACCGCATTGACCGTCAGATCGTCACCCTTCTGGCTGAACGTGGGAACTATGTGAAGCAAGCGGCTCGGTTCAAGAATACCACGGCCGACGTAAGGGCTGCTCAGCGTGTCGAGCAGGTTATTGCAAAAGTCAGGGCATTGTCACAGGAACTGGGGGCTAATTCATCAGTTACCGAGAATGTATATCGTGTTATGATTTCGGGTTTTATTAATGAAGAACTGACGGAACATGAAGCGCTCAATAGTTCCAAATCCTGATATGATGTTCGCGCCATGTCAAAAAAGATCTGCGACTTGCGATTATAAACTATTTCCATTCCGTCGCATTCGCGTTTTTAAGCTTAGCCAACGGCCTTATCTGTTTTGCCAGGCTTGCGGCCACCATCGGTAACGTACGAAAATCGAGGTTTTTTGTGCCCGCAAAGGTTTTTAAAAATAACCGGATAAAACGTTGCCGTTAAATATCGATTATTTTGTGATTTGAAAAACACTTCGAAATTCCGATGATCCGTATTTGGAGTTGATGATCACTTTCATTCCGTCTTTTATAATGGCAACGCTTCTGTTTGTACCCGGGAAGATAATGAAAACTTCGGCATCGCCCTGGGTCAAGGTGGCCAGTACCTTTTTATTGTTTTTGGAATCTGTAGAAACAATTTCTATCAAGTTGCCTTTTTTTATAATTTCCCGGGTGTAGATGTAATTCATACTCGTTGCATTTTCATCTTTCATTTGCAAAGCAATAGAACTGTATTCTTTATTAAAATTAACCTGGTATTCCCCGCTTTCTTTCGTTGGATACGGAAATGACATCTTTACCATCGCGCCGGATTCATTAAGAGTAATCATATCAGATAACGTACCCGCACGAAAAACGTTTGGCACCTCGCCATAGGTTGTTTCCGATAAAATGCTGTTTTTACCCGCGGTAACTTCTGTTTTTTCGTTTATCTTTGTGAGAGTCATTTGCGGCAAAAGCCCCTCTTCATCGAGTAACTCCCACTCCATGTCTTTTTGAATCAGCGCCCCCGCGGCCGTAAGCTGAATGTTGTAGCCAAGCGAGCCAATGCCGGTGCCGGGGAAGGTCGCTTTAAATGTATGAACTTTTCCCTGTCGTGAGTAATCGACAGAACCTCGCATGTTGTCGGGCTTCGACATCACCGCAGGCACAAGAGGCAGAAAATGAACCAAAGGCGTTCCGCTGCGAGTATAAGACAGAGCATAGGGAAGAATCCCCTCGGTTTTTTCTGCACGAACGACAAGTTTTTCATCATTTTTAAGCCCCAGCCATGCCAAAAAATTAAAGCTTATGTTTAAATGGTTATCTATAAAAATGCCGTTTCCACAATCAATCCCGATAAACCCCGGCATCGTCGGAAAAATACTGAGTCCTCCTCTTGAGGGCGCGTTTACTTTATAAATTATATCTTTGTTTTGCACCAGGTCAATTCTCTGCAAAAATGAATTGATCGTCAGTTTTTTCTGAAATGCCTTAAAATCTTTTGGTTTCGATACTGCGCTCCCCTGCACAGGCGGTTCTGCTCGTAAAAAAGCGATGTTAAAGACATAAACCGGGCAAAGTAATAAAAGAACCGTTACAGAGAGCCGCTTGAATTTGTTCATAATTATCCAGGTGGTTATTTTCAACCACCTCTTCAAGCTTTTTTTATGATGAATAACGTCACAGAATCTTCAAGCTACTGAGAGACACCAACGCAAGTAAAACGCCGATGATCCAGAAGCGGACGACGACTTTGTTTTCGTGCCAGCCAAGCATTTCGAAGTGGTGGTGTACGGGTGCCATTTTGAAGATTCTTTTTTTGCGAAGTTTGTACGAGCCAACTTGAAGAATTACACTGGCGGCTTCGGCGACAAAAATTCCTCCCAGAATGAACAGGAGAATTTCGCGTTTGATGAGAATGGCCGACATGGCGATGCCGCCGCCGAGGGCAAGGGAACCGGTGTCGCCCATGAAGACCTGGGCGGGGTGACTGTTGTACCACAAGAAACCCACGCCGGCGCCAATCAGGCTGCCGATAAAGATCGTCAGCTCGTTTGACTCGGGAATAAACGGTATCAAAAGGTAGTGGGCGATTTCCTGGACCCCTGTCAGGTAACTGATGATGCCAAGGGCGGTTAATGTGATCAGCGACATTCCCACGGCAAGGCCGTCAAGACCGTCGGTAAGGTTTACCGCGTTGCTGAAGCCGTTGATGAAAACCACCCAGAACAATACCGCCAGAATTCCCATGTCGAACAGGGGGTCTTTTAAAAAGGGAAAATACAGGTTGCTGTTCTGGGTCTGCGAAAGCGGGTAGACGTAGATAAAGATCGAAAATACCGCCGAGATGACGACCTGCCAGAAAAATTTTGTCCTGGCCCTCATGCCCCCGTTGATTTTTTTTACGGTCTTGCGGTAGTCGTCGAGAAAACCCAGAAGGGAGAAGGCCAGCGTCGCCAGCCAGATAACCCAGACATGTTTGTTGTAGAGGTTGCCCCACAGCAGTATCGAAAAGCTCATCGAAGATACCAGCAGTAAACCGCCCATCGTCGGGGTTCCCGCCTTCGTAAAGTGGGTTTTTGGCCCGTCTTCGCGAATTTCTTCGCCGTATTTCAGTTTTTTGAGAAAGCGGATAAACCTCGGCCCGACGAGAAAGGTGATCAGCATGGCGGTCAACGTCGCCATCACCGCCCGAAACGTCACATAACCAAAGATGCGAAAAGCCGGAATGTCTGTCTTGAGGGGGTATAGAAGCCAGTACAACATACGTTTACCAAACCTGTGATTTCCCAGGGCAAATCATTTCTTGCTTTCCTGGGGGTATTTTTTTTTCATAAACCATCGAATGAAGATCATTTCCAGGTAGCCGTAGAGTAAAACAAACAGCCGGTGCCATCGCCAGGGGCGGTTGATGCATTCCCAGAACCAGGTCATGTAGGCTTCTTCGACGAAGTCCGGGGCGCGTTTTTTACGCCCGGTCATGATGTCGAGGGTTCCGTTTAAGTTGATCAGCACGCAATTTTTCAGGCTGTCGCGGTTGGCATGAATCCATTTCATTTCTTTTTTAAAGCCCATGCTGACGAGAATGATGTGCGGGTTGGTTTTGCGAAGGGCCTCGATGACCTTGTCGTTGGCCGTGCTGTCCATGTAGGCGGGATGTTTTCCAGTGATTCGCAACCGGGGAAACGACCGCATCAGGTTGCCCGACAGCTTATCTAAAACCGCGTTGCTGGAACCGATGATGAAGATCGTAAATTCCTTGGCCTGGGCAAACCGAATCAGGTTCATGACAAATTGCGGGGCCGGTATGGTATAGGATATCGGGTTTCGGGAAATCTCGGAAATTCCGATCATGCCCTTGGCGGCGGGCAGGTTGATAAAAGACTTATTTGAAATTTCACGAAATAATTTGGAGTGCCGAATCAGTTGAAAGATATACGGGTCAATCGGTTGAATGTGCAACGGTCCTGTTTTGGTGGTTTTGTCGTAGACCTCGACGAGTTTTTTCCCGGTGTAGGCGATGAGCTCGTTCTGGGCGGCATTTAAAAAAGGAATGCCGTAGACCATCTTGACCTTGTTGGCGAGATTTTCTGTGGAGATATTTTGAAAGTCAAGTATAGGGTCGTCGTCATGCTTGGCCGTCTGTCGCTCGAAAATATTGTCCATTTTACCTAACCTTGTTTGTAATATCCTTGTCTGTGATTTCAATAGATTTAATGATGTTGCCGATAATGCCGGCTTCGACCTTGTCGGGTTGGGTTGCCGAGTTGTAGATTGCCAGTAAAACGACGTTACCCTTTCCCATCATGACCGACATGTAGAACCGGCCCTGAACGGAGTACTCAAAGGGAATAAAATCCACCCCGCGGTCGGAGTATACCCCCAGGTTCTTTACGTCGGTTTTGACCCCCTGTATATGCAAAAAGATCAACATCTTGTCGCTTAGTTTTTCGCCCGAAAGCCAGGGGTGGGCCGCAAGCAGGGTTTCCCGGTGTTCGTCGTTTTTTTGCAGGGTGTCCGTGTCGACGGCAAAGACCTGCAGGGCGCCGCTTCCGCTCATGGGGTCAAAAAAGGCGGGAACGCCTTCGTAGATTTCCATATCCCATACCCTGGGGTAGCTTAAACTAAACAGGCGATCTTGCGAAAGATACTTCTGGGTAAGCATAGTTTTATGGTTTCGTGATCGGGTAAGCTCCCTTACCGGTCAAACCAAAAATTTTAATGAATCCTTCGGCGTCAAACTGGTTGTAGTTTTGATTGCCCTCAAACGAGGCCATGCGGGGGTTATAGAGGCTGTTTGCCGACGAGCGGCCAACGACGCGGGCATTGCCTTTGTAGAGCTTCAGCCGAACCTTCCCGTTTACGTTTTCCTGGGTATGGTCGATCAGCTTTTGCAACGCGACTCGCTCGGGGTGAAACCACTGGCCGTTGTAGATCAAGGTGGCGTAGTGCATGCTGAGGCTGTCTTTTAAATGTTGCAGGTTTTTCTCCAGGGTGATCGATTCCAGGTCCCTGTGGGCGATGTGCAGTATGGTACCGCCCGGGGTTTCGTAGACGCCCCGTGACTTGATACCGACCAGGCGATTTTCAACGATGTCGACCCGGCCAATGCCGTGGCGGGAGCCGATCTTGTTGAGTTTTTTTAGAACGCCGGCAGGGCTCAGGGTCTCGCCGTTTACGCGAATGGCGTTGCCATGTTCGAACTCTACCTCGATATATTCCGCTGTGTTCTCGGCCTTCTCGAGGGACTTTGTCCAGAGGAACATGTCTTCGTGGGGTTCAAAGTAGGGGTCCTCCAGCACGCCGCCTTCGTAGGAGATGTGCAGAAGGTTACGGTCCATCGAATAGGGTTTTTCGGCGCTTGCCGTTACCGGTATCTGGTTGTCTTTGGCGTATTTTATGAGGTCGTTTCGCCCGGTATAGCTCCAGGTCCTCCAGGGGGCGATAATTTTCAGGTGGGGGGCAAGAGCCATGAAGGTCAGTTCAAAGCGAACCTGGTCGTTACCCTTACCGGTTGCCCCGTGAGATACCGCGTCGGCGCCTTCTTCAATGGCGATCTCGGCTTGTTTCTTGGCGATCAGGGGTCTGGCAATGGAGGTACCCAGAAGGTAGCGCATTTCATAAACGGCGCTGCCGCGAATGGCGGGGTAAATATAACTTTCGGCGAATTCTTCGACGAGGTCGACGATGTAGACCTTCGAGGCGCCACTGTTTTTGGCCTTTTGGTCGAGGCCGTCGAGTTCTTCTTCCTGGCCGATGTCGGCGCAATAGGCAATGATTTCGGCTTTGTAGGTGGCTTTCAGCCAGTGTAAAATTACCGAGGTATCCAGGCCCCCCGAATAGGCCAGCACGATTTTGTTGATTTGATCTTTCACGCGCTTATTCCTTAAAATTGAGACCTCCTGTCAAACCATCTTGATGATGTCGGCAAACATCTTTTGCGAGGCGCCGGTATTGTGGGTAACAAAGTCAAGGCAGTCCCGGCCTTTTTTCAGACGTAATTTTTTGTCCGCTAAAAGTTCGTTAAAGGCCTTTTCAAATTCGGTTGTATTTTGAATGCTTTGGGCGCAATTTTTTAAGAGAAGGTTTTGTGCTTCGGGGAATTTCTGGTGACGCGGGCCGAAGATAACCGTGTTTTTCCAGGAGCAGGGCTCGAGAATATTGTGGATCCCCGTCGAGAAGCCGCCGCCCACGTAGGATACGGAAGAATTTTCATATAAATAAAACAGGTCCCCGATGGTATCGACGATCATAACCCGAAATGGGGTTTTGTACCCGCCTTTGGTCTTGCCGAGGCTGCTGAAAAGTACCGGTTCGTATACCTTGAAAAGCTCCAGCAACTCGAGGACTTTTTTATCGTGATTTTCATGCGGAGCCACGATGATCTTTAGTTTGGGGAAATTCTCTAGGGCATTTAAAACCGGCCTTGCGATCACCTTGAGGTCTTCGGGCCAGACGCTCCCGAAGAGTGCGCAGGTGTCGGCGCTTTTTATCGAGGGCAGCCGCAGCGATCGTTCTTTTTTTCGCTCCATAACGATGTCGTACTTGCTGTCCCCGACGGTTTTTATGAAAGTTTCTTCCTTTAAAAGCGTGCGAAAAAATTTCTCGCCCTCGCCGTTGACGGTGAAGATGGCCGAAAAACCTCCGTAGAGGAATTTATAAAAAGATCGTTTCAGCCCCGAACCGGCGTTTCGTTTTCCCGCGCAGACCAGTATGCGGGGGATGTCTCGTTTTTGCGCCAGGCCCAGGAGGTTGGGCCAGATGTCGGTTTTAACAAAAATCAACGCCGCGGGGTTAACCAGGTCCAGCATCTTGCGGGCATTGTGAGAAAAATCCAGGGGAAGAAAATCAAAGATCAAATTGCTTTCTTTATTTTTATCTTTGCTATCTTTGTTGTTTTTTTTGTTATTGCCTTTGTGGTTTTTTGAGGGGTTTGCCTGTTGACGCTGGAGCCACCGGTACCCCGAAATACTGGTGACCGTGAGAAATACCCGGTATTTTTTTTTCAACAGCATCTGCACCAGCGGTTTTGCCTGAAGATATTCCCCGGCGCTGGCCACATGAACCCAGAAGGTCGGTCTGTCGCTTGAGTTTTGTTCGAGATTTTGCTTTACCCGGCGAAACAAACCGACATGGGCCAGAAGACTTTCCCTGGCCTTCCTTGAGCAAAGAACGAAGGGCGCCAGCAGGCCTGTCGAGAGCGGGTTAAAGATGATTTTGTAAAGGGTTATCCAGGTTAGTTTCATTTGTTGTTGGTGTTGTTGGTATCGTTTGCGTGGTTTGGTCGTTTTGCCCGGAGATTTTTTGCCGGTAAAAACCCCTGTCGACTATAATTGCCCGGGGCATCTGACGCCGGTCGATGTGCAACAACAGGATATAAGTACCAGTGAAAAAAGACGGCAATACGAAATTTTGCAGAGAGGTTTAGCGCCTGTGCGACAACTGGTTTTAAAAAACAAAGACAACCCCAAAGTTCAATGCTTTACTCGAAAAGCTTCGTTTTTCTTCGAAAAACTCTGTGAATGGCTAAAAGGGTCACCGTCAGTGACCCTTTTAGCCACTTTTCGATCGCATTGAACTTTCTCATCTTACTTCAAAAAGCAGGTTGGCGCACAGGCTCTTGAGTTTGTTTCCTATTTATTTGTAAAATGAATTCCGGGGGTTTATGTTTTTTTTAAGTAAAATGTAGAGTTTTTATAATTATTTTATTAATATTAGACGCAATATAAATAAATGGTTATACTAAATAAAAAGGCGCCATTTGTCATTCGATTCGATCATGTCTCTGGATAATGATTTCGCCATCTTTCTGTATGACAAACCCAAACTCAGAGACAGTTAGTTAGCGCTTTCATTTGCCATACTACTGAATTGCGTAACTAATCAAAAGACACGGGGTCGACCCGGAAAATTCGAAAGAATGCGTTGCTTTGCCAGAATAACGATCATGAAAATTTTTTTAAAATGAACAAGAAAATTTAACAAGGAAATTTTTAAGCCCGCAAAAAATATACATGGGCTTAAAACGAAGGGGACAGGATGAACAAACGAGTACTGATGGTCGCATGGGAATATCCCCCCAGAATCACCGGAGGATTAGGGGTTGCTTCAAAGGGTCTGGCGACGGCTCTTACCGCACTGGGCAATACGGTCGACATGGTGTTGCCAAGATTGACCGGGGATGAAGAGGAAACGCCCGGCATTAACCTCATTGATTTCAAGAAATATAAAAACCTTCTTTCGCCCGAAGAAATGATGCGCCTTGCCAGAAAGGCGATGTACTTTTACAAGATTTCAAAAGGTGTTTCGGCCTATGGCCAATACGGCGAGGCGCCGGAAGTTTCCGGGGCATGGTCGGGGTTATCCGAGTCGGAATTGTTGAAACGGGTGAACCTTGATTTTCTGAAAAACGAGGGTCTTTTTACCGGAAATTATTCCAACAAAATATACCATGAGATCAGCGTGTATGCCGACTGGGTAGAGCTTCTGGCCTCCAGGCTGGATTTTGACATCATTCATGCCCACGACTGGATGACCTACCGCGCCGCACTTGCCGCCGGCAGGGTATCGGGCAAACCCGTAGTTTGCCACGTGCATTCCACCGAATTTGACCGAAGCGGCCAGAGGGTAAATCAGTTCATATACGACCTGGAACGGGAGGCCTTTCACAATTCGGCGATGAACATCACCGTTAGCGATTATACCCGCAATATCTTGCTCGATCGATACGCCGTGCCTTTTGAAAAAATACGAACCGTTCACAACGGGGTAGACAACAAGACCCTGAAGATGTACACCGAAGATATTTTAAGCGGCGCCGAAAACGACCAGGATTCGGATAGTTCGCTGGAAACCTCAAAACCAGGAAAAGTCTCTAAAAGAACTCCGGCGCGACCAAAGAGAAAAATCGCGCCAAACGAAAAGGTCGTTTCTTTTGTAGGGCGCATAACGTTTCAAAAGGGCCCGGATTATTTTGTGCGCGCGGCAAAACGCGTGATAGAGACGATGGGCAATGTTCGGTTTGTCATGGCGGGTACGGGCGACATGTACTACCGGATGATCGACATGGCCGCCAATATGGGCATTGGCTCGTACTTTCATTACACGGGATTCCTGGACAATGCCGGGGTTTCAAAGCTGTACTCTACCAGCGATCTCTACATCATGCCGTCGGTCTCGGAACCCTTCGGTATTACGCCGCTTGAGGCGATGCTGCACAAGGTCCCGGTGATTATCTCGAAACAATCCGGCGTAAGCGAGGTTGTCGAAAACGCCGTGAAGATCGACTTCTGGGATATCAACCAGATTGCCGACGGAATTGTCAACATACTGAGTGACCCAAAACTTTACAAGAAATTAAGAGAGGGCGGTTATGAAGAAGCCCGCAGGCTCAACTGGATGCGACCGGCCGAAAAAGTAAATATGATATATGACGAGGTGCTGCAAAGAGCCTGGGCCTGTAATTCATACAACTAAGGAGGATTTCCATGACATCGATTTGTTTTTATTTCCAGGTTCACCAGCCCTACCGTATCAAGCCCTGGCATCTTTTTGATATCGGGCAGGGGCGTCCATACTGGGACGACGATAAGAATCGTCAAATCATGATCAAGGTGGCCGAGAAATGCTACATGCCTACGACAAACATTCTTTTGGAATTAATTAAAAAATACCCGGGTAAGTTTAAGGTTACCTTTTCTTTAAGCGGGGTATTTGTCGAACAGGCAAAAAGCTGGGCCCCGCAGGTGATTGAAAATTTCAAGAAACTTGCCGATACCGGGCAGGTTGAGTTCCTGGCCGAGACCTATTACCATTCGCTGTCAAGCCTGATTTCAGAGGTTGAATTTAAAGAACAGGTGAAGAAACATACGGCTTTGATTAAAAAGGAGTTCGGCCATACCCCGACGGTCTTTCGAAATACCGAGTTGATTTTTTCAAATCACATCGCCTGGCTTGCCGGCGAGATGGGTTTTAAAGGTATGCTGCTTGAGGGGGCCGAACGAATTCTCGATTGGCGAAACCCCAATTTTGTGTACCGGGCAAAGTACTACGAAAACCTGAAATTGCTGTTAAAAAATTACAAGTTAAGCGACGATATCGCCTTTCGTTTTTCAGAACGCGGCTGGCAGGAATTTCCCTTGACCACCGAGAAGTTTTCTTCCTGGGTTCACGCGACGGCGGGGCTTGGCGAGGTGGTGAATTTGTTCATGGATTTTGAAACCTTCGGGGAACACCAGTGGGAAGACAGCGGTATCTTCGAGTTTCTTCGTCATCTTCCGGGGGAGATTTACAAACACCCCGATTTTGAGTTCAGCACGGTTACCGAGGCGATTGAAAAATACCCGGCCGTCGGCGATATCGACACGGTCGAACCTGTTTCCTGGGCCGACATCGAACGGGATCTTTCGGCCTGGCTTGGCAACGGCATTCAAAACGAGGCCTTTCACTCTTTGTATAAACTGCAGGAGCGGGTGTACGGTACAAAGGACGCGGGCCTTCTCGACGAATTTCGCCGCCTGCAGACTTCGGATCATTTTTATTATATGTGTACAAAATATTTTAATGACGGCGATGTGCATAAGTACTTTAACCCCTTTGATTCGCCCTATGACGCGTATATTTATTTCATGAATATCCTCCAGGATTTCAGGCAAAGGCTTGATGAAAGAGAGAGGCTTTTGAAGGAAAAACCGGCAAGAAAGAAAAAGTCTGCCACAGTGGCGAAAATAAAACCGGGTATGAGCGAAGTGGCCACAGTTGTCCAGGTAGCCAAAACAAAAAAGGCGAGGACTCCCGGAATTCCCGTGGTGAAAAAAAACCGGCAGGTTTCTACTGCGGCAAAGTAATGCCGAACTTACGCCGGCGTTTTTTAAAACAAAGGCTGGTTTCGGGCAGGACGTTTGACGACAGACCTCCCGGGGGAAATGGCGCCGATCACGGCTTGTTAAAAATTTGCCATGGAAATGCTTTCATAGTTTTACCGGTTGACAAAGTATATACCGTCGGGGCGTTTGAACGATATAAAATATTCGCCCGGCGTGAATTTTTCAGACCTGGCGCGGAGAAAATGAATGGATCCCAAAAAACACCAGAACGAAAATGCCGTTGTAATTCCCGAATATATTCGGAATAAAAAATTTAAAGACTGGATCAACTACCTTAATGCCCTGTGCAAGCCCGATCGAATTTACTTTTGCGATGGAACCGAAGAAGAATACACCCGTCTATGCGAAGAGATGGTAGAAGCCGGCACGTTTATCAAATTAAATCCCGAGAAACGCCCCAACAGTTACTACGCGCGCTCCGACGTAAGCGACGTGGCGCGTATCGAGGACCGCACGTTTATTTGTTCCATTCGCCGCGAAGACGCGGGGTCGACGAACAACTGGATGCATCCCCGGGAGATGAAGACCAAATTGACGGCGCTTTTTGACGGCGCCATGCGCGGCCGAACCATGTACGTGGTGCCCTTCAGTATGGGGCCCCTGGGATCAAATATCGCCCAGATTGGCGTCGAGGTGACAGATTCACCTTATGTGGCCGTAAACATGAAAATCATGACACGCATGGGCCGCAAGGTCTGGGAGGTTCTGGGTAACAAGGAATTTGTTCCCTGCCTGCACTCGGTCGGCCAACCCCTGGAGCCCGGCGAAAAGGACGTCCCCTGGCCCTGTAACAAGACGGAGAAATATATAGTACATTTTCCCGAGCAGCGCCAGATCTGGTCCTACGGATCCGGTTACGGCGGTAACGCGCTACTGGGGAAGAAATGCTTTGCCCTGAGAATCGCCTCGGTGATGGGCCGCGACGAGGGCTGGCTGGCCGAGCATATGTTGATTCTTGGGATGGAAAACCCGGAAGGCAAAAAGTCCTACGTTGCCGCCGCATTTCCGTCGGCCTGCGGCAAGACCAACTTTGCCATGATGATTCCTCCCAAAGGTTTTGAGGGGTACAAGATTACAACGGTGGGCGACGATATCGCCTGGATCAAACCCAACGACGACGGCAATCTTTACGCGATTAACCCCGAGGCGGGTTTTTTCGGCGTCGCCCCCGGAACGTCGAACAAGACCAATCCCAACGCCATTGAAACCCTGAAGGCCAATGCGATTTTTACCAACGTCGGGCTCACCCTCGACGGCGATGTCTGGTGGGAGGGCCTGACCGAAACTCCCCCGGCGGAGCTCATCGACTGGCAGGGCCAGCGTTGGACGCCGGAGATAGGCAAAGAAACCGGCCGTAAGGCGGCGCACCCGAACGCGCGGTTTACGGCCCCGGCCTCGCAGTGCCCGGTAATCGATAAAGAATGGGAAAACCCCCGCGGTGTTCCCATTTCGGCCTTTATTTTTGGCGGGCGCCGGGCAAGCAACGTACCGCTGGTCTACCAGTCGATAAGCTGGAGTTTCGGGGTATATTCTGCGGCCACGGTCGGTTCCGAAATGACGGCGGCGGCAGGCGGCAAGGTGGGCGAGATTCGCCGCGACCCCTTTGCCATGCTCCCGTTTTGCGGCTACCACATGGGCGATTATTTTAACCACTGGCTCCAGGTTGGGCGAAACCTCCCCAGCCCGCCGCGCATTTTTCTCGTGAACTGGTTTCGAAAAGACAAGGACGACAAATTTCTCTGGCCAGGTTACGGCGAGAATATTCGCGTGCTCGACTGGATCCTGAACCGGGTTCACGGCAAGACCTCGGCCATCGAGTCGCCGCTGGGCTGGATGCCCCGCCACGAGGACATCAACTGGGAAGGCCTGGACTTCAGCGAGGAGACCTTTAACGAGCTGATGACGGTCGACCGGGAAGCCTGGAAGGGCGAGATATTTTCCCACGAGGAAATGTTCGAGCGGTTGTACGACAGGCTGCCCAAAGAGTTCATCATGATGCGGGAACTCATCTTGTCGAGCCTGTGGCGTTCGCCGGTGAAATGGGAACTCATGCCGGAACGATATGTCGACCCGACCAGTAAATACTGATACCGCGTCTTTTGATTTGCCCCGCTTTCATGCGGCAAATTCCAGCGCAAACGCCTAGAACAATAACGCGCAATTTATAGGCAAATATATTATTTAAAATAGTAACAGGAAAACCACATGGGAATGGAAAGAGAAGATATACGAATTCGAATTGCGGGTATTTATATCGAGAATGGAAAGATCTTGCTGGTAAAGCATCGAAAGAACAATCGGGAATACTACTTACTGCCGGGGGGTGGGCAACATACCGGCGAGAAAGCTCCTCAGACCCTGGTTCGGGAATGGAAAGAAGAGCTGGGCCTGGATATTGTTCCCGGCGAGTTTTTATTCCTGGGCGAGTCGATTCCCCCGGATATCGAATCGCGAAAGCATGTCTACCAGATGGTGTTTTCGGTAACATCGATTTCCGGCGAGATTGTGCTTCATGGCGACGAAATCCTTGTGGCCCATGCCTGGGTCGATATCAACCTCCTGCCAAACCTTGTATTGTATCCCCTTTGCATGAACCAGCTTCTGGCCTGCATTCACGGCGAAAACCGGTCGTCGTACGAGACCTATACCTGGGGTTGACGTTGTTTTCAGAATACAGTTGTCGCACAGGCTCTTGGTTTGCCGCACCCCGGAATTTATTGCTCGACTTTCTACCTCTATGTGACCGATACTATAGATGGTCTCATGAGAATATTTCAAAAACGCTTCTTTAAAGGCTTCTTAAAATGCTTTTTTAAACGCTTCCTTAAACGTGTCTTTGCGCTTGCAGCGTCCGTGTTTTTTGCGTTTTTTACGCAAGCGACGTATGCCGACGACATGCTTGCGTACTGGGACATCGCCCTGCCGACCCGGTTTATCAAGGAAATCCAGGAGAGTAAAAATTATATCTGGATCGGAACGGCCAAGGGTCTGGTTCGATACGACAAAAGGTCAAAAAACCTTCAAACCTATAATGCCGCAAACGGTTTACCCGATGACTTTGTGGCCGGTCTATCTGTCGATGCCGGCGAAGACAATGTCTGGATCGCCACCCTCGGCGGGTTGGCCCAGCTCGATATAAACAAAGGAAAGATCAACTCTTTCACGAAGAAAAACAGCAAGCTTTCGGATAACCGGGTCAATACCGTGTACCTTTTCAAGAATTATCTTTTTATCGGGACAACCTTCGGGGTAGACATCTTTAATATCGCGACAAACCAATGGAAGGCCTATACCTCCATCGAAGGGCTCGCCGGCGCCAATGTTCAGCACATTACTTCGGATGGTACCAACGTCTGGGCGGGGGGAGCCGACGGCATCAGCTATTACGATCAAAACGAAGACGTGTGGTACAGCTACGGCGTCGACAACGGTTTAAATTCCCCCCTGGTCACCAGCCTGGTCGTCAACAGCGACGTCGTCTGGGTGGGCACCATGGGCGGGGGTATTTCCCGGTTTGACCGCGGCGCCCTGCGGTTTGACCCGTACACCGCCGAAGAAGGTCTTATCGACGATAACGTCCAGGAACTTGTCGACGACGGTAAATATCTCTGGGTGGGCACCTTCGGCGGTTTGAGTCGAATGGACAAATCCAGTCTGATTTTTACAAACTACGATTCGAGAAAGGGTCTGACCGAGGCCTCGGTTACCGCCGGGCGGGTACAGGGCGATACCCTGTACTGTGGTACAGACGGCGGCGGGCTGTTTACACTCGAGAAATCAATTCCTGAAATCGAAATTCTGGCAAATAAAACGGGTTATGTAAACAAGGGCGAGATCGACGTCTATGCCTCGATCATGAGCAAGGAGTCGATAAAGAGGGTCGACGCCTGGTACAAGTTGATCGCGACCGCCGACGAATTTGACTATGTCAATGTGACCACTCCCGCCAAGTGGGTCGAAATAAAGGGGGTCTCCAATGCCAAATCCGAGAGCAGCCGCCTGGTCACCCTGAAGACAAAAGACTGGGCCGACGGCAAGTACCTGATCAGGGCTGAAATCGAAGACGGCAAGGGCAACACCAACGAGGCAACCCGGGTCGTCATCGTGGATAACAAACCGCCGGCCCTGGACATTCTGTTTCGGCCCCCCGGCGACGGCGAAAAGTTTGCCGTCGTGTCGGGAAGTTATAAAGAGCTCAACCTGGCGCGCCTTGAGGTGAAAATCGGGAACAAGACCGTCGCCCCCGAGATCAACCGCCAAACCCGGCGTTTTCATTTTAACTACCCCCTGGATTCACCCGATAAAATCAACATCGTAGCCGAAGATATCGGCAAGAACATATTCTCGATGGTTCGCGAATTTATCAACGATCGCGACCCGCCTGTGATCGAACTCGACGAGGTCGACATCGGCAAGATAAAATCAAACATAGTGGAAATAACCGGAACCGTAAAAGAAGCCAACATCGACAAGGTCGTCATTTTGCCGGATAACGTCGAAGCCCTGCTGAGCCCCGGCGGCGCCGACAGGTATGTCTTCAAGGCAAAGGCCCAGGTCAAGAAAGAAGGCAAGTATGTCTACCAGGTAACGGCAAATGACAAGATGGGCAACTCGACGGTAAAAACCCTCGAGATAGATTTCGTATCCAAAATCAGCATCGTGGATATTCACAAGGACCAGGTTCCGGATTTTACCTTAAAAGACAATTTTGAACTTTCGGGAAATATCCTGGGGCCATTACTGAAAGAATTTTACCTCTATGATAAATTGCGCGACCGGCGTTATGACGTTGCCGTTAAAAAAGACAAAAGTTTCAGTGCGACGATTCCCCTGAAGGAGGGCGAAAACGAATTCGTGCTGACCAAGATATACGGCGACGATCGAAAAGAAGAAGACGCCCTGAAGATTACGTCGTCGGCGGGCAGGGTCAAGGCCGTCTTCGATATGACGACCAACAGCTTTAAAGAAAAACTTGTGAACCTTCGGGGGCATTACGACCGGGGGGTAAAAAAAGTTCTCGTCGATAACAAACCGGTAAAGTTAAACGAAACCGACTCGACGTTTTCGCAAGAGGCGATTTTAAAAGACGGGAAAAATACTTTTGTCCTTTCCTGGCTTGACGAGTTAAACCGGCTGGATAAAAAAGAGTATTCGTTTTTTCTCGACAGCAAGGCGCCAAACCTGTACGTTCGTTCGTTGCCCGATCAGACCAGCCTGGAGACCATCCGGGTGAAGGGAACCGTTTCAGATAACGTCGCGTCTTCGATCAGCGGTTATCCCGGCGTCGAGATCCAGAAGATGGACCCGCAAACCGGGGAGTTTGAGGCCATCGTGAAACTGGAAAAGGGCGTAAACAACATTCACTTCGCGGCGATCGACCCGGCGGGGAACAAAAAAGAAACCATATTTCACGTCGACGTTGATAAAAAATATCCCGAAAAGGAAGTCAAAGACGACGCCCTTGGCCAGGAGGTCGAATACCTTCGCGAGCAACTGGAAAGATTAAAGAGGGAGTTGAAGGATCGGCCAACGGTGGGAGCACCGGTGCAGGGAGACATTTCTCTTCTGCGGGTGAACCTTCCGGCGACGGCCGGTTTGTTCCTGGTGCCGATGGCGGGTAAAATCAAGAGCTTTGCCCTGACCGCCAGGGTTTACCTCGGTAACGAATCGCTCGGGGACCTTCTTGCCCAGTACAACAACCGCGACCCCCGGGAGTTGTCCCGCGTCCTTGTGCCAAGCCCCCAGTTGTTTTCGTTGATCTCGCAAAGCAGGTTTCGCCCCGAGACCGAAAACATCGTGCGATCCATTGCCGCGGCCTGGCATGCGGGCGCGGGCGAAAGCCACATACGCCAGGCCCTGTTGACCTACCTGATCAGGACGCGGGTTTTTAAGGAAACCATCGAGGTCGAGGGGAACACCATATTTCTGACAAACTTTGGTTCGGGAATTGTCATTTTAAGAAACGCGCGGTTTAACGGCGACAGGATAAAACGCAACGCGGGGATACACGAGTTGCTGGTCGGCGAAGTTGGCGGCGGCGGCATTCGTTTTCAGAGGTTTTAATGAACAGGAAGATTCGCTACATCATTGCCGCCTGGGTTGTCGTATGCCTGGCCATCCTCATCGAGCATTTTTATGTATACAATCATACGACCCTGAAGAACGTCCGGGAATACGCCCGCAACGCGGGGAACATTTTTGACGAGGTTGATCAAAAGGTCGACGATCTTACGGGCAGCGGGCAGATGAATTACCTGCTGTGGTCCCAGGGGCGTATCGCCGACGAACTCAAGCTTGTAAAGGCCATGCACCCGTCCATCCAGGACGTTTTAATTTTCAACGAGGAATTTCACCTGCTGGGCGCCACCAGCGACAAATTTTCTCCCGGAGAAATTGTACCGTTGCTTGAAAAAACCCGCCATGCCCGGATTCGAACCTCGGCGGTCACCAGCGACGGCTACCTGCACGTATACCCTGCCGTGGCCGACGATAAGGCCATCGACGGGTACGTCGCCCTGGTCCTGAACCCGCCGCCGTTAATCAACCAGGCCAGGGGAAAGGGAACGGGTTTTGTCATGAACGTGACCCGGGGGAATTTGCATTTTAACAATCCCGGGTTTGTCAACAACGACGAGGCCCTGGGTATAAAAGAAAAACTACGGGCGATAGAAATGGACGAGTCGGGTTGCCTAAACGAAGCCGGGGCAGCATTTGAGATCTTCTGGAGCTATTACCCGCCCCGAAACGTTTATTTTGGTTATGTACGGCAGGCCAGACCATTTTACGGGTATGTTTCGTTCTATGCCGGGTTCATGTGCCTGCTGGTCAGTCTTGCCGCGATTGCTTCGATTTTTTCCGGAAGATCCCGGAAGTACGAAGTTTATGAAAAAATCATTGAGAACAATATGCGGACCCTGGCCGAGATGAAAAAGGGGATCGACCTGTTTATCTCCGATGCCGGCGGGGGAAAAATTCTCGAGATGGAGAAAACCGTAATCGATGTTCCCCTTTACGAACCCGGTCTTTCTTCACGCGAAGCGGTACCTGCGTATTACCATAAGCCGGAAAAAACCGGCGACGAGGTATTGATCTCCGATTTTATTCTGTTGGACCCGTTGAACATAAAATGGTATAAACCGTTAAAAAGAAAATCCCCGGAAACGAATATCGAGAAGGCAAGCCGGTTGAGCCGGGAGGCCTTTACCCCCGAGTTGATGAACCTGATGGACCAGGTCAGCAAGAAAACCCCGGCCCAGGTGTCTTCAACCGAAGGGCCTTTTGTCGAAGAGGCGGCGCCCCCGCAAAGGGATCGTACGGTTGCCCCCTGGCGAAGCGTCGAAAAAGACGCCTTTGCCGGGGCCCTGGAGATGCTGTATGCCGACGACGAACCCGGCGAGGCGCTTGACATCGTCCTGGAGAACATCCGGGTGGCGGGTAAGGCCGACGCCCTGGCCGTTCTTTTTTTCGACCGCAACATCGGGTGTTTCACGATCGAAACCTCGGCCGGTCTTGACGTTTCCTGGTCGCGGCATTTTTACCTGTTGTCGACAGACTCCGTGTTGAGCTGCCCGGTCGATCGAACGAACAATATCCCGGTTTCGGAAGAACTGATGAAGAATTCTTTTTTTAAAAAGAGGATTCCCCCTCAACACCTTACGCGGTTGGGCGCCATCAAGCTGATGACGATTCAACATAACGACATTCCCCTGAGGGTCGCCCTGTTTTACTGGAAAGACGGCTCATTTTATGCGGGGAATAAAGACTCCCTCGGGACCTCGCTGGAACGTATCGATACCCCGGCCTATGCCCGCATGTTTACCGAAATCCTGCCGGTACTCAATCGGATTTACCTGGAGCGGGAGAGGGCCAATATTCGTCCCGAAGAGTCGTATCGCGACATCTATAATATTTTAAAAAGTTTTACGGCGCTTTCCGACAGAAGGGTCCACATCGTTCACGTTCAGTTGTCGGTAAATTTTGAAGAAAACTTCAGGATACTTCTTCGGGAGAAATGCCGCGACGGTTTTAAAAACTATGAGAGGTACATCGTCAACAATCCCCGGCACCTGATATTTTTACTGAACGTCACCAGCCCGGAATTTGTCGAAAAAATTATCGGCGAGGTCGACCCAGCCGCCCAGGTCAAGGTTATGCAGTACCCTGATCTTGGTAAAAACCTGTTTGCGTATTTATAGTCGATAATTATTGACAAGGTAAAAAAACGTATTATACTTTGTATTACATGACAACCGTCCGTTTGAATAAAGAACTTGAAGCAAAGATCGACAGCATGGCGCTTGCCGAACACATTTCCAAGTCCGAGGTGATCAAACTGGCTTTGGAGAGTTTCCTGTCGCAATACTATTCTGAAAAAACACCCTATGAGCCTGGCCAACATTTGTTTGGAAAACACGGCAGCGGCCGAAAAAACGGCTCGGTCAAGTATAAGGAAATAATTAAAAGGAAAATCGGTGAAAAACGTCATCGTTGATACGGGGCCAATTGTGGCCTTGTTTGACCGCGATGATAATTATCATACGAATATCCTGGAGTATTTTAAAACATTTCGGGATCGATTGATAACGACCTGGCCCGTTATTACCGAAGAGCTTAGGCAGGAACTCGCCTCGTTGGCAGAGGAAAAAAGTTCAATGCGATCGAAAAGTGGCCGACGTACGCCAATAGGTACGCTGAAAGCGGGCCGAAGGCGGGCCAAAGGCCATTTTTGCCGCTGGCCGGCGCCATCGTGG
>Ga0224510_10000178_pt1 | contig 53707 bp, 49 predicted proteins | sample SF_May12_sed_USG_FD_170161 | JGI IMG/M metagenome (GOLD analysis project Ga0224510, IMG submission 170161) | Sediment microbial communities from San Francisco Bay, California, United States - SF_May12_sed_USGS_4_1 | ecosystem: Environmental > Aquatic > Marine > Sediment | place: USA: California... | reverse complement strand
AACTGCCAATCAAGAACTGGCACTCGCAGCCTAATTTAGGCTGAGACGTCGTTCCATCTGAGGCCCGCGGGGGTGGAATGGCGTGATGCAGCGGGCTGGTCCAAGGTCGGTGCTCAGCGGCCGAGGATGAGAAAATTCTGGGCTAGTGGCCGTTCTAAGCCTGCCGACGGGCGTGGATGGCTGCGAAACGTAAATTGTCGGCTACACATGTAGACACAGTGCACTGACGATCTTCGGACAGGGGTTCAACTCCCCTCGCCTCCACCAAACCTCGCTTGCGCGTACCGCCCGCTCTTTATCGCTTTATCGTGATAGAGGCGGGCGGATAAACACCTCCAGTAAGTCCACCTTCTCGTGCTCAACCCAGCATGTCCATGCTCGCTCATGGCAGGCCATCAAAGAATCCAGGGAAACCTACTCGTTCGAGTCGAATGGTGCCCCGAGCACGTCCAACGAGTCGAGGGGCGGTATGTACTACGTGTACATCCTTCGCTGTTCTGACGATTTCTTCTATGTGGGCTCTACCAAGAACGTGGAAGCTCGCATTCATGCACACAATAGTGGTCGAGGGGCTACCTATACATTTAAACGTCGGCCTGTCCGGCTCATGTATGCGGAAGCTTTTGAGACGGAGGTGCTCGCGATAAAACGGGAGTGCCAGCTAAAACGATGGAGTGCTGTGAAAAAACAAAGCCTGATTGATGGCAATATCGAATGGCTTAGACGCTTGAGCAAACGACGAACGTAGTTGCCTAATCGCCCAAGCTGATTCCCTGGAAGGAGCCGTTAATCTACCAGTGGTATTTCCTTCGGTTGACCCGGCGCCTATTTATCGTTTTATCGAAATTAACGGCGCCGGAAAGAGTCCTCAACCCACAGGTGTTCCCACTCGCTCGACCCGGAGCCCTTACGATAGCTCCGGGCGACCAGATAAGACACCTCCAGCGCATTTCGGTTTAATCTCGAACTTCGTGCATATCTCCCATCTCGATGGTTCCGGCTTCTGTAACAGTCCCTCGACGCTCACTTAATTTTCGCCGTGATGGCTTTGCTGCCGCTATCGTCGCCGATGGTGACACTTACGGTGACCGGATTCTTTGTGCCGGTCAGATCGGCGCCATGGCCCTCCACTTTCAACTCGTAGTCATTCCCGAGAATCAACGACCGCAGCACTGCCTCAAGATGCACGCCGTTGATTGTTCCCTCGAAGACGTACCGCCCTTTGTGCTGTTTGAAAGAGTCCGGCGGGATCGCCGTCGAGAAGGTCCCAACCTGAATCATCACGGCTTCCTTGAGAGGTTCGATCCCGTTACTGCCGCCACCGAGGGTGAACGTGGCGTCCAGCTTGAACTCGTCGTTATCCTGACGCTGATAATCTCGTCCTTCAGCGTCTTCGTGGTGCGGACGATGGTAAGTTCTACCGCCACGGTGCCGATCATGGATGTCGATCTTGGCTCTCGCGTCGAATGCGGCAAACGGGATACTACTGCTGATCTTTACCACAAAGGCGTCACCGCTGCCGCTGTTAGTGCTCTGGATTGGACTACCCGCCGTGCCGGGGAAGCCGGATCCCGGCGTGTTGGTGGAGCCGCTCACGTAGACTTGGCCTGCCTGATCCACGGCGATCGCGGCGCCGCCCTCATTGCCACTGCCGCCCAAATAGGTGGAGTAGACGAGGGCCGTACCGGTTGCGTTGAGTTTGGTGACAAAGACGTCCTGACCACCGCCATTCGTGCTCTGGATGAGACTGCCCGCGGTACCGGGGAAGCCGGATCCCGGCGTGTTGGTGGAGCCGGTCACGTAGGCCTGGCCCGCATGGTCTACGGCGATCGCGGTGCCGAATTCACCATCACTGCCGCCCAAATAGGTGGAATAGACAATCGCCGTACCTGTGGCATTGAGTTTGATGACAAAGGCGTCCTCGCCACCACCGTGGGTACTTTGGATGGGACTGCCCGCGGTGCCAGGAAAGCTGGATCCTGGCATCTTGTCGGTGGTTCCTATTACATAGGCCTGGCCTTCCTGGTCCACAGCGATCCCATTACCGAATTCAAATCCTCCACTGCTGCCCAAATAGGTGGAATAGATGAGGGAGGTACCGGCTGCATTGAGCTTGGTGACGAAGGCGTCGCCGTTGCCACCATAGGTGCTCTGAATGAGACTGTTCGCCGTGCCGGGAAAGCCTGAGCCCGGCAAGTTCGTGGACCCAGTCACATAGGCCTGGCCAGCCAGATCCACGGCGATCGCGGCCCCGATGTCACCTCCACTGTCGCCTAGATAGGTAGAATAGACAATCGCCGTACCTGTGGTATTAAGCTTGGTGACAAAGGCGTCCTCCATACCACCAAACGTGCTTTGGATGAGACTGCTCGCGGTACCGGGAAAGCCGGAGCCAGGCGTGTCGGTGCGACCAGTCACGTAGGCATTACCGGCCGCATCCACGGCGATTCCGATGCCGGTCTCAATGCTACTACCGCCCAAATAGGTCGAATAGATAAGTGCATTGCCGGCCGCATTAAGCTTAATGACAAAGGCGTCGTTCTCGCCGCCACCAAAGGTGCTCTGGATGAGACTGCTCGCCGTGCCGGGAAAGCCGGACGACCCGGCTTCTCCCGTCACATAGGCGTTACCGGCTGAGTCCAGGGCGATCCCGAGACCGAGGTCATTGCCATTGCTGCCCAAATAGGTGGAATAGACGAGGGCCGTACCGGTTGCGTTGAGCTTGGTGACAATGGCGTCTCTGTAGCCGCCAAATGTGCTCTGGATTGGGCTGTTAGCAGTGCCGGGGAAGTTGGACGATTCGGTGGTTCCTATCATGTAAGCATTTCCCGCCTGGTCCAAGGCAATACCGCGGCCTGAATCTTGGCCGCCCCCGCCAAGATAAGTCGCCCAGGACAGGACCGGGTCGATGATGAGCGGTTTGCTCGTGTCATATGACGCGATCTGAAAGGCAACGTGCTGGGTCTCGCTCGGATACAGAGCAACTGACGCAGTATGATCTGAAGTCTGCTTAGACGATTGGACCGCATAAGTCCCGGACAACAGATGCTTCTCACCCTGCTCATCCCTCTGATAGGCCAACGGCTTGTGCATGCGGAGGGTTGCCGCTCCTGCTGCTGGCTCCATCGATGACCGCGCTACGGTCAGAACAAGATCTCCCTGCTCATCCACCACGATCTGCTCCGCCCCGTTGAACACCAGCATGATTTGTGTGGGATCGGCGCCGGGAGCTACGATGAGGTCATATTCGAGTTGGCCTTGATTGCCGTAATAAACAAGATCAATCCCTGCATAGAGATTCTTGTACTCGACCTTCTGGTAGGTGGGGATGTTCGTCCGCCACTTCGAGGGATCGTCTCCGATGAAGTAGTTGACAATGCCCGGCAGTGGCTCGAGTCCCACCATCTCGGCCTGTGAGTCGGCACCTTCAAATCTCATCCGGACGGCCGAATAGGAACTTGGAGAGGTGCTGCTCAACGTCTTGTGCGGTTTTGCGTCGATCCCACGTTCCTGATTCTTGGTTCCCCCTGTTCTCAAACTCAGCACCGCTTCGCTTGGCGTCAGGAAGAGAGTGTGCCCACCCCCGCGTGTCACAAACTGCACGGCAGGATCCCACTGACCCTGGTTGGCTTCAAAGCTGAGCGGTAGCTTTCCATAGTTCGACTGCAGGGTTGGGATCGCAGGTGCTGGTGGCTGGGTCCCACTCTCTGCTGCGTTCGCCCACGGTGTGGCTGCCGGTTCGAGCGCTAGGACAATGAGGAAGACCATGCTACTGAGGTGCCGGAACGGTTCGTTGTTGGATTCCATGATGACTCTCTCCTTAGTTCAATGGAGTCGAGTGAACAGTGGTTCTTACTCTTGACGGCGTTCTAAGAAAGAATGTGACTGAGGAAGGGCAAGCGGTGTGCCGAGGCAGGTAGACACTGAAATGTGTGGGATTCTGCGCGCTTCAGTAGATTGGTTGAAGAAATAGGGGCTTCGTCCTGGGGGAATCTGCCCCGATGTGATCAGTCAAGTGTTGCGTTTGTCAGCAACTCTCGCGAGAGCAATCGCTCAATGGCTTGCGAGGGTAAATCCTTTTCTTGCTAGGTGAGGCCGAGAGAGAGGTTCGTTGTCCGCTGTGTCGCTACAGCACATCGCTCCAGGGAGGACTGACGGCAAAGGCGGCATTGATCAAGCCGACGTGGGAATAGGCCTGGGGAAAGTTCCCGAGCTGGAACCGCGTCTCCGGCACAAAGTGCTCCGCAATGAGGCCGACGCTGTTGGCGCCGGTGAGGCATTGATTCATGATCTGCCTGGCTTCCGGTAGGCGACCCAGTTTCGCTAATGCCTGAACCACCCAGAATGAGCAAATCACAAAGCTCGACTGGGGCTTGCCGAAGTCATCTTGCCGCAGGTACCGGTAGAAAAACCCGGTTTCTTTTCCGTCTTGCCGGAGGACGAGGGTGTGCTTGATCTGAGAGACCGTTGTGTCGCAGACCTCTCGATCCGGAAATCCGACAATGGCCAGTTGCGCTAGGGAGGCATCGTAACTGTCATCTTTAGGGCCGTTCCGTAACGCCTTGTCCTTCATCGCTCGAAGCAGCGCGTTGGCTGCTCTGGCCCGTGCTGCGTCGAGATCAATCGTTAAATCACGGAGAAATCCGGCCCGCTGGATGCGGTAGGCCCGATCGAGGCCGGCCCAGCACATGAGATTTGTGAAGGAATGTTCCTGCCAGCCGTTCCGAATTTCCCAGAGTCCGGCATCCGGTTGGGAGATGCTTCGTTCGCACAGTCGGATCAAGTTCGAAACCAGCGCTTCATGATCCCTTGTTCGAAGATCATAAAAGCGCTTGTCGAAAAAGATCGGCGCGAGAGTCAGCAGCATCTCCCCGTAGACATCATTTTGCACATGCTCAGCCGCCTGATTGTGGCTGCGTACCGGTCCGCTTCCCAGAAAGCCTCGCCAGTTGGCATGTTCGGTTTCCGGGAGCGGGAGGTCTTGGCTGAGCGTGTAAACCGGCGCAAGCCGATCATGTGTTTGCTCACGGGCATAACAGACGTTCAGCAAAAACTTCAGGAACCCTTCCATTTCCTCAAAATGCCCCAGGTTGTAGAAGGCGGAGAGCGAAAAATGCGCGTCGCGCAGCCAGCAGTAGCGATAGTCCCAGTTCCGAGGGCCGCCGGGCTCTTCCGGGAGACTGGTGGTCAACGCCGCAAGGATCGCTCCCGTGTCTTCGTAGCAGTGGAGTTTGAGGGCGAGGGCGGAGCGAATGACTTCCTCCTGATAGAGCACCGGGATCGAGCAATGTTTCACCCAGATCCGCCAATATTGCGTGGTCTGGTCCAGAAATTCGTGGCTGACTCGAACGAGGTCGTCTTCAATTCCGATTCCCCACGTCAACGCAAAGTACATTTTCGAGGTCAGCGCAACCGGTGTTTCCTCACACAGGTAGGTGAGGGGCATATCCGTCAGGAGCCGCAAGTACTCACCACGCATTTCGTACCGGAGGTGGCTATTGCCGCGAACGAATCGCACCGGCGTCTTGTCCCAGCCCGAAATCGGCTTGCAACAGACGCGAATCGAAGGGGTGCCGCTGAGCGGTTCTACGATCCGGAAGAGGGCGGTCGGTCGATAGACGCGACCATACTGCAGAAACCGTGGGCAAAAGTCGGTGATTTGGTACGCATCCCCGTTCGGAAGGGAGACGGTCGTGACCAAGATATTGGTATTCGGGAGATAGTGTTGCTTAGAGGTTGTTTTCGATAGAGGAACGGACGGGTCGATCGAAAAATGCCCTCCTTCCTGATCCAGGATCCTCCCAAAGACCGGGGGACTATCCGGTCTGGGTAGGCAGAGCCAGTCGATTGATCCATGGGCACTGATCAGCGCGGAAATCTGGCAATTTCCGATGAGTCCGAACTGGTACACAGTCCGACCATATTTGATTTCCGGGGGAAAGTAAACTACCTTGTTTCCATGAGGCTCTTCGCGCTTTCGTTGCGGTTCGTCCTCCCCTTGGTGATCGTGTTAGCCGTGATCGCCTATGGGGTTATTCCTCTGGTCGATTCATTCCAATTAAAATGGTTTGTCCGTGATCTCGACATGCGGTCCAAGCTCATGGTCAGCACGATGGAAGGGCCGCTGGCGGATTTGCTGGTGTCCAACTCGAAAAGAAAAATCTCCTTATATTTTACCAGCATCATTCAGGATGAGCGGCTCTATGCCTTGGGATTTTGCGATCCTGACAATCACCTCCTCTATGAGACGCAGGCATTTCCACAGGATGTCACCTGTCAAGAAACGTTGAGTCTCGCACCAAACTATTCCACCGTGCGCTCGTTCGGTAGCGGGCCGATGCATATTACCTCGGCTTCCATCGAATCCAGCGGGCGCCGGCTCGGACGGCTCCTGCTGCTCCACGACATGCGATTTATTCAACAGCGGAGCAGCGATACGAAACTCTATGTCTTCTATCTCTTTGCGGCGTTGACGGCGATCATCTCGCTCGTCACCTTGCTCATCGCCCATTTTAGTTGGAAAGAATGGGTGGCCGGAGTTCGAGCGATGGTCAAGGGCGAGCGACTCTTGACTCCACTGACGCAGGAGCAACATGCCCCGGAACTTCAGCCGTTGGCGAAGGACTTGCGCTCGCTGGTGGAAGCGCTCGAGTCCGATCGTCGCATGCGGGATGAGAGCCAGATTTCATGGACGCCGGCCAGCCTCAAGTCGATTCTTCATGAGCAATTTTCCGGCGACCAGGTCTTGATCGTCTCCAATCGGCAGCCCTATGCTCATTTCTGGCAGGGGCAAAGCGTCGCGGTGCGGGTGCCCGCGAGTGGGCTTGTGTCGGCGCTCGAGCCGGTGATGCGTGCCTGCTCCGGAATCTGGGTCGCGCATGGGAACGGGTCCGCGGACCGAGATGTGGTGGATGAGCGGCACCATGTCAGTGTCCCGCCCTCGAATCCCTCGTATCAGATTCGTCGGGTGTGGCTCACGCCGGAGGAAGAGGCGGGCTATTATTATGGGTTTTCCAATGAGGGCTTGTGGCCGCTCTGCCACATCGCTCATGTCCGACCGACCTTCCGGTCATCAGATTGGAAGCATTATGTGGCCGTCAATGAACGGTTTGCCCAGGCGGTGTACGAGGAAGCGACGACCGATAATCCGGTCGTGCTCGTACAGGACTACCATTTTGCCCTCCTTCCGAAGCTCATCCGAGACCGTTTGCCGACTGCCACGATCATCATGTTTTGGCACATCCCTTGGCCGAACGCGGAAAGCTTCGGCATTTGTCCTTGGCGCGAGGAAATTCTGGAAGGACTGCTGGGAAGCAGCATTCTCGGGTTCCACACCAGGGTGCATTGCAATAATTTCATCGACAGTGTCGATCGTATCCTCGAAGCACGAATCGATCGGAACAGCTCCACGGTGTCCTACGGGGGAAAACTGACGGCGGTGAACCCCTATCCGATCTCTATTGAGTGGCCGTTACAATGGCTCCGTAGCCAACAGCCGATCCAAGAATGCCGGACCAAGCTGCGGGAAGAATATGGGATGCCGGAGGATCGCCTCATCGGTCTGGGAGTCGAGCGGTTGGATTATACGAAGGGGATCCTTGAGCGGTTCATGGCGGTGGAACGTCTCTTGGAACTCCAGCCGGAATGGATCGGGAAGTTTACCTTCATCCAGATCGCCGCTCCGAGCCGCTCCGTCATCGAACAGTACCACCACTTTACCAGTCAGGTCTCTGCGCTGGCCGAGCAGATTAATAAACGCTTTGGGCATAATGGCTATGAGCCGATCATCCTCCGCATTCAACACCATGAGCCGGCGGAGGTCTGTGAGTGCTACCGCGGAGCGGATCTGTGTGTGGTGAGCAGTCTCCATGACGGCATGAATCTCGTTGCCAAAGAGTTTGTCGGGGCACGGGACGATGAGCAGGGGGTGTTGATTCTCAGTCAATTTACGGGGGCCGCGCGAGAACTGACGGAAGCGTTGGTGATCAATCCCTACGATATCGATCAGTTTGCTGCTGCGCTCCATCTTGGTCTGACGATGCCGAAGGTTGAGCAACGGGCCAGGATGCAGAGCATGCGTGGGCTGATCCAAGAGTTCAATGTGTATCGGTGGGCGGGCCGGATGCTCATCGATGCCGCTCGCATGCGACAAAAGGAACGAGTCATGAAGCAGGCACGCCGGCCGAGTCTGCTGAGCTGATGGAAAGGTATCACAGGCATCATGGAGTATCTGTTGACGGACAAGGGGAAGCTGGAGTTGGAGCAGCTTATAAAGGGGAGGTCGCTCTACGCGTTTGATTTCGATGGCACGTTGGCGAAGATTGTTCGAGAGCATCACGCGGCGAAGCTCTCCCGCCCTATCCGCTTCTGGCTTGAGAAACTTGCAGGGGGAGCTCCCACCGCGATTATCTCGGGGCGCTCGGTCGAAGATCTACAATCGCGGGTTGGGACAATCGTTCCTCACTTGATCGGCAACCATGGCTCAGAAGGCCCTCATACGAGCCAAGAAGATCGGCAGCTGGTCCGAGAGACCTGTCAGGCGTGGTTGCAGTCCATCACTGAGCGATTTCATGATGAACTGGCACAATGTGGGGTGTCCATCGAGCACAAGTCCTATTCGCTCTCTTTTCATTATCGAACCGTCGATCGGCGAGATGCGGCACGATTGCTCATCTCTCGCGTGATCGGTGAGTTATCTCCTCCTCCGCGCATTGTGTTGGGGAAATCGGTCGTCAATGTGATGCCGCCGACGGCTTCACACAAAGGGACGGCGCTGTTGGAGTATATGCGTCGGCTTGACTGTCCTATGGCGCTGTATGTGGGAGATGACGAAACCGACGAAGATGTGTTTGCCCTGCGGGACCATCGCATCCTGACCGTGAGGATCGGCAAGAAGAACGGGTCCTCCGCCCGCTATTTTTTGAAACGGCAGGTGGAAATTACCGCGGTATTACGGTTCTTGGTTGAGGGGGGTGACCAGGGTCTCCACACTTGGAGTGAGTGCCATGAACAGGGATCTTCCAGGCCTGCTCCCCGTCCCAACGAATAGGGATGTTGAACAAGTCCTTCGGCTTCGTTCTCGCATCCTTTCCAAGCTGGTGAAGGGTATCTCGTGAAACGTCGTTCGCGTGCGAGAGACAGGATGTGAATAACACGGTCAGAGGTTTAGCGTTACTCCGCCAATTGTGATCGCTCTCGTCCAAGGAGCAGATCATACGGAGCAAAGTCGTCGCTTAATACCACACCCTCAGGCCAGCGGTCGGTTCGTCGCGTGCTCAGTAACGCGATCGTCTCCATCGGCAATCGCTGATTCATCGCTGCCTCGGTGATCCTTGAAAGGGTTTGGTCTGCAGAGGCTTGTTCGATGAGGCGGCCCCCCAAAAACACCAAGTTTTTCGCCGGGGACATGCCTGTCTTCCAAGGCCCTTCCACGGCAAAACTTTCCAGCGTTGGGAAGGCCTGTTTCATCGTCTGCACGACCGCCGACGCGCGAGCGAGATCACCTTCTTTCCCGGACGAGGCCAGGTTGACCGCCACAATGCCGTCTGGATTCAGGTGCGCCCGGACCAGCGCGTAAAACTCCGCAGTGGTCAGATGAAAGGGGATCATGTCGCGGGCGAATGCGTCGATCCACATGAGATCGTACGTCTGATCCGTCGCGTTGAGAAAGGCTCGACCGTCCTTCACGAAGACGTGGTGATTAGCCGGGGCGTGATAGGCAAAATACTCTTCCGCCATGCGGACCACTACCGGATCGAACTCCACGATATCCAACTCCAAGGCAGGCCAGTGTCGTGCCAACCATTTCGCTAGTGACCCGCCGCCATGACCGATGATGAGGCCACGCTTTGGTTCGGACACCAATGCGAGCGACGAGACCATCATTTGGCTGTACGGGAGAAAGAGCGCCACCGGGTCGACTTTCCACATGGTGGCGTGGAATGTCCGGTCCAAGATGAGATAACGGAACAGATCATCTTCACGAATGCGGACTTGCTGGTACGGACTTTCCTCTTGATGGATTGGAGCTTTCAGCCGTTGGAGAGGATGAAGCGCCAGCATGCCCAGCGTTACAATGCATCCAACCGCAATCAGCGTCATGAGAGGGCGAGCGGGAGTTCCCTTCCTCAGCCACAGCATCCCAAGTCCCACCTGGATGCCGCCTAGCCAGGCCAGGAGCGATTGGCTCCCAATCCAAGACAAGAGGAAGAAGGCGGTTCCCCAGGTGCCGGCCAGACTCCCCACGGTCGAGAGGGCGATCATGCGGCCGGTCTGTCGACCAACGTGATCCATGTCGGCCACGGCCAACCGCAACATGGCCGGCAAGACCCCGCTGAGGCCGAATGCGGGGGGCGCAAGCAGGACGGTTGCGGCGAGACAGGGGCCCCAACGGGGGTCCTGCACCAGCTTCTCGATCTCAAACAGAATGGGCTGGTTTGTCCATGCAACGAGAAATGTCCATCCACCGGAAAACAGCAACAAGGCCGCGAGGACCCGTCCACTGGTATATCGATCGGAGATCCATCCGCCGAACGCATATCCACTGCTCATCGCGGCGAGAATTACGCCGATCAATGCCCCCCACACGAACAATGAACTGCCGAATACAGGAGCCAAGAGTCGGCTGCCCAAAATTTCCAAGGCCATGACGACCGCCCCGGTGATCAGAGCAGTGCCGAGCAAAAACCAGCGTGGAATGTGGGGTGGATGGAGCGTCATCGAGTGGACGGGAGTTTCAGACCCCTTTTTCTGAGTTGAGTGGAAAACGGCGTCGGATTGTACTCACCGTGTTTTGTGAGAGTCAACGAAGAGGGGTCGGCATTCCATTGTAGGCCGATCGTGGAATTCATTGCCCGAGGCAGTTCAGGTTGTTATACTTTTGAACAGTTTCCCTAAGGCGAAGGAGGATCAGGCATGCATATCAGTGTAATCGGAACCGGCTACGTTGGACTGGTGACAGGCGCCTGTTTTGCCGAGTTCGGCGTGAGTGTCACCTGTATGGACAACGACAGCCGGAGAATTGAGAAGCTCAATAAGGGAGAAATCCCATTTTTTGAGCCAGGGGTGGCGGAGCTTGTTGCGAAGGGGAGCAAGGAAGGGCGGTTAAGTTTCACGACGGATATTGCTCAGGCTGTGGACAAGGCGCTGGTGATTTTCATTGCTGTGGGCACTCCACCAAGCCCGGATGGCAGCGCCGACTTGTCCTTTGTCAAGGAAGTGGGGAGGGGCATCGCGCTCCACATGAACAGCTATAAGGTCATTGTCACCAAGTCGACCGTGCCGGTCGGGACCGGCGAAGCGATTCGTGAAGTCGTCAAAAAAACGCAGAAGGCGCCGATCCGCTTCGACATGGTCTCAAATCCGGAGTTTCTTCGAGAGGGATCGGCCATTGAGGACTTTATGCGTCCGAATCGGGTGGTCATCGGTGCCGACAGTGATCAAGCGGTCGCCATTATGAAGGATCTCTATCGCCCGCTCTATCTGATTGAAACCCCGATCGTTGTGACCGATGTGCCGACGGCCGAACTGATCAAGTATGCGTCTAATGCGTTCCTGGCAACGAAAATTTCGTTTATCAACGAGATCGCCAATTTGTGCGAGCGGGTTGGAGCCAACGTTCAACTGGTGGCAAAAGGAATGGGGTTGGATCACCGAATCGGGTCCAAGTTCCTTCATGCGGGCCCTGGCTTTGGAGGGTCGTGTTTCCCCAAAGATCTGGCGGCGCTCATTCAAACCGGCGAACGCAATGGCTATCCCATGCAGATTGCCTCCGCAGCATCACATGTCAACGATGTTCAACGGGCGAGGATGGTCGAGAAGATTCGGGATGCCGTCGGCGGATTAAAAGGAAAAACATTGGCGTTCCTCGGCCTATCGTTTAAACCCAACACGAATGATCTCAGGGAAGCCCCGGCGTTGACGATCGGCCGGGAACTTGTGGCGGAAGGCGCGACCATTCGTGCCTATGACCCAGAAGCGCTGGCGGAGGCTTGTCAGATGATGCCGGAACTGAAGTCCTGCCACGATGCGTACCATGCGGCGGAAGGGGCAGATGCGTTGGTGATCATGACCGAATGGAACGTCTTTAGAAATCTGGACTTTGAGAAGTTGAAGTCCGTCATGCGTGCGCCTCTCTTGATCGACCTCAGGAATGTCTATGATCCTGAACGGGTCACGTCAGCTGGATTTAAGCATGTCTCTGTGGGGCGCGCGGCTTACAGTCCCAAGAAGGGGTAGGGAGCTGAACGGATACGAGTGGTCCCCCCTTTGATCAGCTCAGGGCAGGCCCTTCGACTGGCCTGCTCTGAGTTTGTCGAAGAGCTCAGAGGGAGTAAACTTTGGAGGAACTGCTGAGATCCCGTGCCCGCAAGTGGTGAATAGCGGTTCCAGTATCACTCTAACTGGGGCTTCAGGATGTCGCTGAGAGGCTGACTACGTCAGCCGCGGGAGCTCCGCTTTTGGAGCTGCCTCCTTCGTCTTCGGTTTATAGCCCATTCGGTCCAGCACTTTCATAATCCTCGTCTTCAGCCGATCATCGGCATCGCCTAACGCAGTGGCCAGCGGTTCGACGGCAGGTTTGCCGATCTTTCGGAGAATTTCGGTCGCCGATTGGCGAATTTCGTCTTCCTCGGATACGAGCAGGGGAATCAGCGAGGGGACAGAAGGGCCGCCGAGTTTGATGAGCGAATCATAGGCTCGCTGGCGGACATCACCCACTTCATCGGTCAATGCGGCGACGAGTGGCTCCACAGCGCGAGGATCTTTCAGCTCACCCAACACCTCTGCGGCGTACTTCCGGTTCAGCCAATGCGAATCTTTCAGATCGAGCAGCATGGCATCGGCTCTGGCGGTATTCGGATCTTTCGGGCGAATCCTGAAGCTCTTTGCGACCCGCTTGCCGCCCTCCTCCACGACACGGATGGTGGCGCCGTCACCGGCCTTGATTTTCTTGAGGTCCTCCAGCGCTTCTTCCGCCACATCCAACAGGACCGTCTTGCCGTCGTAGGCCAGGAGCTCGACCTCGAGCTGTCGGCTTTCCGGATTGACCGCGACAACCCGTTCTGTGACGAGGTTAAACCCGTCTTTTTTCTCTCCGCCCTTCGGAGCAATTTGAATCAACTTTGGTGCGTCATCTGCCATGGGAATTGATCCTCTATAGTATGGAATAAAATGGTTTACTGTTCTGACTTCCACCCGAGACTGGACAAGACCGCCTCGACGGTTTCTTGAACCATGGTATTTTCGTCTTCACGTAACGGCAATAAAGGCTGAATAGCTTCTGTGGCGCCGAGCCGAGCCAACGACTCGGCGGCATTGCGCCGGACGAGCCAATCTTCGTCGCGTAGCGATTCAATCAAGGGCCCGATGCCCCGGCGATCGCCGATCTTGCCCAGCGCTTCCGCTGCGTGGCGGCGTACCATCCAATTGGATCCGAGTAGTCCGTCGATTAGGGCTTCGACTGCCCGCACGTCGCCGACTTTCTTCAGGACTCGAGCCGCGTCCTCGCGAAGGGTACTGTCCATGAGGGCATCAATCAATCCTGGCACTGCCCCTGAATCGCCGATCCGCTCGAGCGCCCAGACTGCCGCCGTCCGTACCGCCCCGTCACGGTCCTTGATCGCCTTGACCAAGGGTTCCACCGCACGCCGGTCTCGTAACTTTCCGAGTGCCGATGCCGCCTGTTCCCGGATCGCCCAGGAGTCATCCTGAAGGGCTTCGATCATTGGATCAACGACCGATGGACCCATTCGCACGACGGCACTGGTCGCGGCCTCCCGAATGACCACATCCTCATCAGCCATCAATTCGATCAACCGTGGCAGGGCGTCCTGCCCGGTTTGCCCGAGGCTCGCAATTGCGTGATCGCGTAAGGCTTCGTTCTCGTCGTAGAGCGCGTGAATCAGTTGTTCGATGCGATCAGATGCAGGTGGCTCAGTCATGCTCGCTATCCTCTTCTCGAGTCTGTTGTTCCATGGCCATAATGGCCTCAAGTTTATCGGCGATCAGGCCGGCATTATACGCTACCAGGCCATCACGATCCGTCCGGAGCTGGTCAAAGGTCCCTTTATAGGGACGTAAGACTCCCACGTCTTTGATCTTGGCCAAGGCTTCCATCGCATAGACCCGAAGCGGTCGGATGGGGATGGCGTCGAGATAGAGCTGGGTCGGGCGGGAGTCCCCAATCAACCCCAGGGCTTTGATCGCCAGCTCCTTCACTCCGGTATCTTTGTCCTGTTCGAGTCGCTTCATTAGCGGGATGACGGCCCGCACATCGCCAATTTTCCCAAGAAGGTCGGCCGCCGCTTCGCGCACGAGCCAATCATCGTCTTCCAGATATTCGAGAAGAAGCTCCACGCTCGGTCGTCCGATCCCCAGGAGGTCGATGACGGTTGCCATTCGGGCCTCTTCCCGTTCACTGGCTCCTTCGACCTCGCGCAGCGCATTGAAGGTCGCATCGATACGTTCTCGGATGGCACTCAGTTTTTTCAATGTGCCGACGGCGATGTCTTGAACGGCCGGTTGTCCCATTGCATCGATGAAGGCGTCAAGGGAGCGAGGATCGAGCAATTGATCGAGCATCAATGCCGCTGCAATTTGTGCGTCAGCATTGGGGTGCTTGAGCAGGTCGCACAAGGGCAGCACGGCAGTCGGAATTGCGCCGATGAGGTGCGTTAAGACCTGCCTGGTCGGACCTTCCGCGGTGTGGGGTAACAAGGCTACCAATGCGCGTGCGGTGTCCACGTCGAGCACGCCTGCCATCTGCTCAAGAGCCGCCGCTGCAGCGTTGCGGACACTGTCCTCGTCGAGTTCGAGCAATTCGACAAGGGCGACTCCGGCCCGTGGATCCTTGATACGTGCCAACATCGCCGCCGCTTCCTTCTTCAGCTCCGTCGGACCATTTCGCAGGGCGTCCATCAGCGCCTGGACCGATCGTGGCCCACCGGCCACGCAGGCTGCCGTCGCCCGCATGCGACGCCAATCTTCTTCGTGGGTGAGTTCGGAGACGAGTGTCTCGATGGTTTCTTTCGACATAGTGTTCAGAGGCGGCTGACGGAGATCTGTCGTGGTCTCCATCCCACGAGTGTCAAGGTTTCACGGACATGGAACCGGAGGTTTTCGTCCGGTGAATCATTCAACAGCGGAATGAGAACGGGAACGACCTTCGATCCGAATTTGGCCAATGAGGCAGCCGCTTCTGCTCGGGTATGGGTCGGGTTCAGGGCCGCGACGAGCGTAGGAATTGCTCTGTCGTCACCGATCTGTCCCAATGCTCGTACGGCAGCGCCTTGCGTGATGAGCTCCTCATTCCACTGCTCTCCACAGCCGACCGCTGCTCTGGTCGATTCCGGAGGGATAGCACCGGTGACGACATCGATCAGGACGGGTACGGCGTATGGGTTGCCGATACGCCCGAGCGCCTCGACCGCCACGGTCCGTAACCCCGGTTCACGCATGGCCACGTACAAATGGTCGATGGCTTTGGCATCACCGATTTCGCCCAAGGCCCGCACGGCATCTTCGCGAACGGCTGAATCGCGATCGTTGAACAGGACCGAGAGCAGCGGGTCAACCGCACGAGGGGAACGAGCTTTTCCGAGGGATTCCACCGCATGGAGTCGAACCAGCCAGTCGTCGTGTTTCAACGCCTGCACGAGAAATGGAATGGCTGCGTCACCGACGGCCGCCAGGGCTGTAGCGGCTTCCTCACGAACCGCCTTGACCTTATCCTGCAACAGCGGGATCAGTGCGTCGACGGTATCCGCGCTCTTCACTCGGCCCAAAGCCTGCGCGGCGTGCATCCGGACGATCCAGTCGTTGCTCCTCAGTGCAGACAAGAGGGGCGTGACCACTCGCTCATCGGCAATGGTCGCCAGGATCGCCGAGGCTGCCTCCTGAACGGCCAACTGGCTTTCCGTCAGGCAGGCACCGAGCGCCTCAACAGCCGGTTCTCCGATTGCGCGCAACGCGTCCACTGCCGCCTCTCGCACGGATCGGTCCTCATCTCGAAGAAGAGACACCAGGGGAGTGACCGCGCGCGGATCTTTGAGCTGACCAAGCAGACGTGCCGCGTCTTCACGGATCGCCCAATCCTCATCCTTGAGCGCTACGATCTGTTCTGCAACCCTGTCGACCATACTGCTCTGTATCTGGATGATGACAAAAGTCCCCCAGCTTCTTTCTCGCGCTGCTTAGAGGCCCAACATACGGCCCAAGGTCTGCATTGCCCCTTCACTCGCTGCGGTCTCACAGGACTGTCCTTTTCAATATCCTGGGGGAGATTGACGTGCCATGTGCGATCGGGAACAGTCTGCTCGGTGACTTTGTATGAACGGCTTACGGTATCCGACGGATAGAATCAGACGGTGTCACCGGATGGTCCAAACCGTCCGGTCTGTCCCAATGGCCGATCAATGCGCTGGTTGTCGGCTTGGCTGGAACTGATTTCTACCTGCTCATCGGAGGGGGTCCATCCAAGCGTTTCCAAGGTTTCGAGCGCAATCTGTTTGAGGGCGTCTTTGGCCGTCAGGCGAACGGAGGCATATGAAAGTACACGCTCCTTTTCCGCCTCAACTTCAGACGCCTTGGGGTCGTAGAGAAACGCAATGAGGGGTTCAATCGCGGCATCCCCGATGACGGTCAGGGCGGCTGCGGCCTTTTCACGCAAGACCCCGTCTTTCAACAACATGATCAGATCAGGAATCACGCGTGGATTACGAAACTGCCCAAGGGCGGTCGCCGCCGCCTCTTTGATAAACGCATCCTCACTGACGATACATCCGGGTGTCGGCGAGCCTTCCTGCTTGATCCCCTTGCCTTTTAGGGCATCCAGCACAGCTGGGAGCGCGCGAGGGTCGCCGATCATACCGAGTGATGCGATGGCATGGCGCTTCACGGCGCCATCTTTCATGGCCTCCATCAGCGCATCGATGGCTCGTGGGTCGCCGATCATGCCGAGCGCGATCGTAGCATCTTCACGAACGGCTCGATCCGAGTCTTTCAATGCTGTAATAAGGGCCTCGACCACTTTGGCGTCACGGACCCAAGTCCGCCCGATTTGATAGTCCGTCGTCATTCCACCCAAGGCCCGGGCTGCGTGACAGCGGACCACGAAGTCCTTGTCGCTCAGACTCTCAATCAGTGGGTCAACTGATGGATGGCCGATGTAGATCAGCGCAGTTCCGGCGGTTTCCCGCACGATTTTCGACGAGTCTCTGAATAACTTGATCAATGATGGAACGGCTTTCGGATCTGCGATTCGGCCAAGGGCCTCCGCTACGGCGCTCTTCACGGCTCCGTCCCGGTCCCGACAGGCGACGATCAGTGCATCGACGGCTCGAGAGTCCTTCATTTTTCCGGCGGCTTTGGCGGCGTGTTCTCGAACGCGCCAGCGCTCGTCCTTCAAGGCCGTCACGACACGATCGATGGCAGGCGATCCTATCTTGGCCATGGCCTCGACTGCCTGGCCTCGAACTTCCATGATTGGGTCATTGAACAGGCCGATCAGGGCCTCCATCGCCTTGGGGCCACCGACCTTTGCAATGCCACAGGCGGCAAAGGTCCGAACAGACCAGTAATCATCGCTGCAGGCGACGAGTAGCGCTTCGAGGGTTGATGGATCACCCAGGTCGGCAAGTGCCTTCGCGGCCTCCTCGCGGGTGGCGTCGTCCACATCCTCAAGTGCTTCCAGTAGGTCGTCGAGCACGTTAGCCATTGTTTGGTTTCTGGTCGTAATAGGGGTCAGGTTGCCCACCGTGGGGGTAGGTGCGTTTGCACAACACAACCAAGGTCTGGGTTCCACGGCCTTGCACACACTGGTCGAGGGCGTGTGAGTAATCGATGGTGCCGTTCAGGCCGACGGCAAAGGGGAAATCGAAGGTAAAACTGATGAATTTGTATTTGCCGGGTCGGAGTGACAGGTCGCGACGCTCAGAGGTCTTCGGGGCATCGAGCGACTCCGGATCGGAATTCCAAATCGAGGGTGTCACGCCAGGTATCTGCCACCATGACATAGGGACTAACTTGGTCGCGTCAATGGTGATCTGGTATTCCTGGAGATGGGCGGCCGGCCGATCTCCGGCGAGGCTTCCTTGAGCCGAAATGATCGTCAGCAGGCCAGTGACGGCGACGCAGAGGAGGGAGAAGAACCGATGTTTCATGGCGGCGTTGAAACTCATAGAGGGTTAGCGCTTCTTGGCGCGAGGCACAGGATGGGAGGCTGTATCGGTTTGAAATATTTCCTCGATCACTTTGCTGTCCCATTCTGTGTGGGTTTCGAGCTGGAGCATTCGCATCACGGTCGCGCCGGTATCGATGATGGACACCGGCTGACGGATGACTTGGCCACGCGCGATGCCCGCGCCAGAGACGATCCAAGGAATAGCCGGAGCCTCAGCCTGTGCAAGGTCGCCGCCGGGGTCATTCCCCTTGATGCTCAGGGTGGTCACAAGAACAGCCGTTCGGTCTAAAAGATTGTAGTGCTTGAAGAGGTCCAGCACGGATTTCATCGCGGTATCGACCGTTTTGAGGGCCTGCTGATACTCCTTCGAATTCCACCCTTGGGTCACACCGGCTCGCCCTGCCTCTGGAAGATGTACCACCAACAGATGCGGGAGGGCATGGACGGCATGGCCGTACCCATGGCCGCTCGCGGCTTTTTGGAAATACTGCTGAATGTAGGCGACGAGTTTCTGCGCGCCGCACTCAGGCCGCAGGGCACCACAGAGTTGATAGTCGGTGTAGGGAGCCGGTTTCGCGAGCTGATAGAGCGACTCATCCATGAAAAAGACGGCGCTGTCTCGCCCTCCGCTGACATCCAGGTAGTCAAAAAGGCTCGGTGCGCGTGGATAGCCTCGGCTGAATTCAAACGAATTCCAGGTGATCCCATGTTTCTCGACTGGGAGGCCGGTAACGAGCGAAGCCATCGTGGGAAGTCGCAAGGCCGGCTGAACCGCGTTGGCCGACCATGTCACAGATCCGTCCTTGATGAGCTTGCTGAGGACCGGCATGGCGCCGCTCTTGAGCGAATCCTGGCTAAACCCTTCGAGGACGAACAGGATGACATGCTCTGTTGTGGAGGTGAGCGGAGCGGCAGATTCGCCAGCGGGAAACGTCGCATAAACGGGGGCGTATGCTCCGCCTGCCAGCCACCAGACTAGAATCCCTGCCAGAGTTACGCATATGCGAGAAACGTGGCCCATCATAATCTGACGATGATCCTCTTATTTCATAGATGAACGAGGTACCCTAACATGCAAATTTTCCGGAAGGCAAGGTGGGGTGACCACATCAGGCGAATGCTGGCGGAACTGTCGCTCCGGTGTTAAGCTGACTCCCACAGATCATTTCAGTTGCTTGTACAGCCCAGAAGGGTGGACGATGTCCGGTCGATCCCATCAACCGTCGTTACCCCTCAATGCGGTATCTTGCAAATCTCGTCTTCTCATTTCGCTCTGGCTGGTCATCGCCGCCGGCTTCTGCGTCCTATCCACCTCCTCCGCATTTGCAGAAATTCGAGTCGTCAATGCCCAAGGAGAACATCGCCTGGGTGACCGCGACACTCGCGAAGATGCGATCCGTCTCGCGACGGAGGCAGCCAAACGGAACGCGCTTGAACAGGTTGCCACGTACCTGGAGAGCGTGACGATTGTCGACGGCATGGACGTGACCAAAGACGAAATTCGAACCTATACGGCCGGCCTGGTGCTGGTGCTCAATCAACGGATCACCACCAGTCTCGACGGCGATGTCGTAATCATCAACGCAGATCTTTTGGCGCAAATGGATACCGAGGAGGTTGCGCGTGCGATTACGGCGCTCCGGGAAAATGAAGATGCGCGTGTGCAGTTGGCTGAGTTGAAGCAAGAAAATGAACAGCTGCAAGAGGAGCTCAAGTCGGTCAATCAGACGTTGGGAAGTGCATCCACGACGGACCAGATCTACCAGGCCTCGCAGAAGCGGAAGGAGATTCTCAATCGTGTGCAGTCGAATGCGATGGTGTCGCAAGCTTGGACCAATTGGGTATTGGTCTCGCCGATGGGGATCCCGCAAGGGCTCTTGAACAGTGCGAGTGGTCTCTTCCCAGCTAATCCACACATCGCCATTGCCCAGCAAATCATTGCCTATCGCCAACCGTTGGCTGCGCCTCACCCGCCAAGATCTGGGAGCACCCCTGGTCGGATGCCAAGCCATGAGCTGGTGCCCCCTCCTGGTGGATCCGCAGGGTCTCGAACGTTTAATGAGACCATTTATCGGTCACCTTCCAGGTTGCCTCAAGGGGATCGTCAGCCGATGGGTCAACAGGGCCAATGGGGTAGCGGAGCAAGGCGCTTGCCTCAGCCTGCACCATCAGGTGGCCCACCGGGGGGGGCGCAGCCAGGTCCGCCGCATCGGAGCGCTCCGCCCTTTGGGGCACCGGGTGGAACTCGCTAATATGGCAGCGTTGAAGACGAAGTTGGGAATCGTTGTCGTGGGAGTAAGCCTCTGGCTCGGTTGGGGACTTGTGTTGATTACGGCCTCGGCTGCTGAAGTTGGCTACCCTTCAGACCAATACTGGATCGGCAGGGGCCAGGGAGATCTCGCCAAAGGGAGAGCGATCTGTCAGCGTGTGTCGGAGCTGTCGGCTCGGGCTGATTTGGCCAAGCAGATACGGGTGCTGGTTAAAGAGCACCTGATCGACCGCGTCCGCGAACGGTCTGGGCGCGAGACCGAACAGGACATCGAGCTGACTCGCGAGGAGCTCGTTCAGGAATATCTGCAAGATGTGAAGATCGTCGATCGCCGGATCGATGAAGAGAGTAAAATCTGTACTGCAACCGCCGTCATGCTGAAACGGCCAATGCTGCCAAAGTCTCCGGAATAAGCTCCAAACCCATTCTGATAGCTATCAGTCACGTATCACTATCCGTACAGGTTGGGTTGCAGTCCTGAATCTAGATCGGCTATGTAATCCGTCATGCCGATCGAAAACAATTTCCAACACGATGATCTGTCTCGCAAGAATCCCGTCGAGCGCTTGCGTAGCGTCGATCTGACGGACGTTGTTCCTCCGGATTCGCCGGAGTGGGGCGAGGCGATGGCGCAGTATGGGACGAGCCTGTCTCAAGCCGGAGTCGCCAGCGTCGTCTTTCTCCATGGTGCGCTCCACGGGACCGATCTATTCGGCATGCAGCGGTTGGACGAGGCCGGTGGGCTGAAGCGGGGCTATTCGCGTGGCGTGTCGGGGGTCGATGCCTTGCTTGCAGCGATGCGCGAGGAAAGCAACGGTATTCCGATGCTGCCTGGTGGACTCAAGCCGCCGTTCGCGAACGATCAGGCAACGAAGCACCTCTTGGATGAACAGATCGGGGACGGAGGCAATTTCACCGAGGCCTACGTGCACTCGTTTAAGAACGCCATCAACAAGAATCTGTCTCAGCCCATCGCTTGCCACAGACTGCTCTGGTCATCCGAACACCACCATCTGGGGCGGGCACTTGCCGCCGTTCGGGTCCTTGATGAACTGCATCGGCTCTGCAAACAGCAGAATTTTGAAAAGGGCCACCGAATTCTCATCCAGGCGCATGGGCAGGCTGGTCTAGTCCTGGCCCTGGCCTCCAATATGCTCTGCCCGAGTCCGATTACTGGGCGGCCCAAGTTGTTCAGTATTCTGACCGCCTATGCAGAGCAGACCAACCAGCCGGCGCTTGGCCAAACGGTGAGACGCATCGAAGCTCTGCTTACCACGGTGTCGCCTCTTAACGGCGTCGCGCTCGACATGGTGACCTTCGGCACGCCGGTTCGTTATGGGTGGGATCCTAGCGGCATCGGGAAATTGCTGCACGTCACCAATCACCGGAACTTGCGGACGGATGGGAAGAGTTGGCTGGCGAAAATGGAGCTGCCGCAGATTACCATGGAGATGCCCATTGCCTGGGGTGGGGATTATGTTCAAGAACTGGCAGTGGCTGGCAGCGATGCTGTCCCTTCAACGGAATCGGCCAAGGCAGCGAATAAGGCGATCTGGGAGCTGGTCGAGCCGTACGATGGATTTGAACGCTGGCTGGAATGTGTCAGACGCGCGGTGCGTTTCCCTAGTGAAGGGCGCTGTCTTTTGGTCGATTACAAGGACAGTACCGGCTCAACAAATCCGAGGGACCATTATTATGGTCATGCAGTCTACACGCGTCGGCACGCGCTGCTCTTCAATACGGCACAGATTGATCGTACCTTCTACAAACCTTAACGATCTTCCGTGCTGGTGGCAGCTCCCACAGGTTCGCTGCCAGAAGACGCCTCGTGGGAATCGTGGTTGAAGGCTGCTGGTAGTACCTCTTCAATCCGTTCGGCGAGGATGAACGTCAGCTCATCACGCACTTCTTGTGGAACGTCCTTGAGGTCCTTCTCATTCGCTTTTGGCAGCACGATCCGCTTGATGCCGGCGCGATGGGCCGCCAGCACTTTTTCCTTGATGCCGCCCACGGGTAAGACGAGTCCACTGAGACTAATTTCTCCCGTCATCGCCGTGTCGCTTCGCACGGCTCGGTTCTCGTAAGCGGAAGCCAGCGCGGTGGCCATGGTGATACCAGCCGATGGACCATCTTTGGGAATGGCTCCAGACGGGACATGGATGTGGACTCCATTCCGCTTAAAGCGCGAGATGTCCAGTCCCATACTCTCGGCATGTGACCAGAGGTAACTTCTCGCTGCACGAGCGGATTCTTGCATGACGTCACCCAATTGCCCCGTGAGGGTCAGATCGTGGCCGCCGGGCAAGAGGGTGGTTTCGATGTAGAGCACATCACCGCCCGTCGGCGTCCAGGCGAGGCCTGTTGCGACGCCGGGTGGCAAATGTTTCCTCGCTTCTTCCGGCATAAACCGTTCGGAGCCCAGCCACTCGTCAAGCATGTTGGTCTGTATGGCGACGGGCTGGCGTTCCTGATCGTCCGGGAGATCGGCGAACGTTAAGGCGACTTTTCTGGTTAACCGTCCCAGCATCTGCTCAAGTTGGCGCACCCCGGCTTCCCGTGTATAGCGCGAGATCACAAGATTCAGTACGTCATCCGTGAGCACTGCCTGGCTTTCCTGGATGCCTGCTTCCTTCAGTCGCCTGGGCCAGAGATAGCGGCGAGCAATTTCGGCTTTCTCGCGTTCGCTATATCCTTGAAGGCGAATCACTTCCATCCGATCCAGCAGGGGTTGGCTGATGGTATCGAGTGTGTTGGCCGTGGTGATGAAAAACACCTTCGACAGATCGAAGGGAAGATCCAAATAATGATCACGGAACGTATGATTCTGTGCCGGGTCCAGAACCTCGAGCAGAGCCGCCGCAGGGTCACCTCGGAAATCGCGTCCCATCTTGTCGACCTCATCGAGCATCAAGACAGGATTGTTGACCCCTGCCCGACGGATCGCCTGAATAATGCGGCCAGGCAGCGAGCCGACGTAGGTCCGGCGGTGGCCTCGTAGTTCAGCCTCGTCATGGACGCCGCCCAGACTGAATCGTTCGAAGGTTCGGCTCATGGCCCTTGCAATCGATTGACCCAGACTGGTCTTGCCGACACCAGGAGGTCCAACCAGACAGAGGATCGGAGCCTTGGCCTTAGGGTTGAGCTTTAAGACCGCCAAATGTTCGACGATCCGTTCCTTGACCTCCTTGATGCCATAGTGATCTTCCTCCAGCACCTTACGGACGGTGGAGAGATCAAGGTGCTCTTGGGACGATTTCCTCCAGGGAAGCTCAAGGACCAGCTCTAGGTAGGTTCGGAGGACCTGATGATCCGGTGAGGTCGGCGGGACTTTACCTAACCGGGTAACTTCTCGCTCGACTTCTTTTCGGATATGATCGGGAAGGTCTGCCTCAGTGATTTGTCGCTTGAGGCGAGCCACTTCGTTCTCATCATTTTCCCCTTCGCCGAGTTCTTCCTGGATGGCCTTCAATTGTTCGCGCAAGATGTACTCACGCTGACTTTTCCCGATTTTCGTCTGTGCGTCTCGGGTGATCTTTTCGCGAAGTTGCAAGATTTGGATTTCTTTCGACAGGGCGGCGTACAGGCTGCGCAGTAGATCGAGGGTCGACGCACACTCGAGCAACCGTTGTTCTTCCACCACATTGAGATTCACCAGCGAGGCGATACGATAGGCCAGCGCCACTGAATCATCTTCGTTACTTAACACCGCACCGACTTCTTGAATGGCAGGGGCTTGGATCAGTCTGGGCAACTCGGACACCAGCTCTTGAATGGCTCGGTGAAGCGCTTGCACTTCAGCGCCATCGTCCGAAGGGCGACCGAGAGTCCGAACGCGTACGGTGGAGTACGGAGCCGACTGTTCTTCTTTCAAAAGGACGACGCGATCCAGGCCCTGAACGAGAGCGTGGATCGCCCCCTCTGACGCTTGACCGATTTGCTTGATGGTGGCTTTGGTCCCGATGGAGTACAGGTCTGCCATGCCAGGCTCCTCGGTCTGGGGATCTCGTTGAGCCACCACGACGATCGTCTTTTCTTCCGTCTTCATCGCGGCATTCACGGCGGCCACGGATCGTTCGCGCCCAATCGTCAGGGGCATCATGACTCCTGGAAACAGAACCGTGCGCTTGACGGGGAGTATCGGCAGTATCGACAGGACATTCTCTTCCATGGATAACCATCCTTGCTGAACGTTCATGGCATTATAACAACCTAATAGGTTGCTCTGTATAGAAGTCAAGAGGATGGAAAGACTGGAAGCGAGTAACTCGTGGAAATATAAGCTCTTGCAGTACCGCTTGAGCAGTATCCTGGAAATTCGTCGGTGCAGACCTATGCGGGCCTGGACGTTTTTCTTCTGCGGCATGGGTAGTTGCCGCTGAGATTGAGTTGCAGTCCCGACGTGCAAAGCGTGGGCGATTGTGCTATCCATGCCTATCAGTGCAGTTGTGTTGCTGAGGCTTCGTCCTTGCAGATGCTGTTCGGGAGTCCATCGATTATGAACTATTGCAGTCACTGTGGTGCGACCGTGACACACAAGGTTCCGGTGGGTGACAATCTTCCGAGGCATGTCTGTGACCAGTGCGAGTGTATTCATTATCACAATCCTAAGATTGTCGCGGGCTGTATTCCGGAATGGGAGGACCAAGTTCTCCTCTGTCGTCGTGCGATCGAGCCACGACTTGGTCTCTGGACGTTCCCTGCGGGATTTATGGAGTTGGGCGAAAGCACTGAGCAGGCAGCGGTCCGTGAGACGATGGAAGAGGCGCAGGCTGATGTCACGATCACCGGACTCTATGCGGTGCTCAGCCTGCCTCATATCGGACAGGTCTACCTCGTGTTTCGTGGACGGATGAAGGAGCCGACTTTCATGGCCGGACCGGAAAGTTTGGACGTCAGGCTGTTTCCCCTGTCCGCCATCCCCTGGGAGACGATGGCATTTCCGGTGGTCAGGGAAGCCCTACGGCGCTACGTCGCCGATGCGAAGAACGGAGAGTTCCCAGTCCACCTTGCCAGCCTGCCGGATCAGCCTATATCTGAAGGCTGCTGAAAGTCTGTTAGATTTCTGTTCCCTGCGTCACAGGGTTCTCCTAGCCTGAAATGCAGTACGGGCTAGGCAAGCTGATGACTCAACTTGATGGTAGTGAGGTTGGGCTGACTCACACGTTTGCTTCAGGAGAGGGATACGCAGCCAGGTGGCACACTCCATCATGTCCAGGGCCTAAACCAATCTTCAAAACGGTGGGACTTGGCTGGCAAAAATTCCGGTAGAGCATCAGTGTGGAGAGGGCGCCTACGAGGAGTGTGCCAGAGAAAAACATTCACTTCCTTGGCAGTTCGCCTTTTGGCACAATCAAGGCCTGTCCTGCTGTGATGGAGAGCTGCGCAACAGTTTGTTTGAGGCGTTCTTGTTCAGGGGCTTCTATTGTTAGAAATTCGACTCCAATCCCTCGTGCTCCAGACCATCGCACAGTGGCCTTGCTGATATGAATTGGGGTGGCGTCCGCTTCAACTTGGAGGAACACCTCCACCTGCATGCCGGTGAAAGGGCGAAGCGTGCTTTCCAACCGACAGCCCTTGAGCGAAAGGTCTTTGACCAAAGCGTTGTATCGCAACTTATCCCGTTGTACCAGGGTGCTGGGAGCTGAAACCGGGAATCGCGGAAACTTGCGAACAACCATCTCGTATTCCTTTGATAGGTCCCGTCGTCTGGTAATGAGCGGACTTTAGGAGTATGCGGGGCCCATCTATTTGGGCGGATAGAAATCAGATTCGATCATGCTTTACTGAGCAGGCTATGTGGTGAAGGCGATCTTGTCAATCAAAAGCCAGATCCAGACAGGAGCGAAACAAGCGGAACCTACGGAGTTTGTTCCGGTGCTGTCGTCCCCTGGTATCACCAGCCGTAGGCCCAATAGCCGGAATGCCGGTGCCCCCAATAAGGGCGATAGTACGGCGAGGCATAGAGCGCAGCGTTTCCAAAATGGAGGCCCAACCCGAGTCCAAGGCCAAGAGCCGGCGGCAAGACGTAGCTATAGGGGTAACCGTACGAGAATGGGACAATACTGGTCGTGGGGCGCTCGGCAAGTTGTCGTTGCAACGTGGTTGTCGTAGCGGATTGCCGGTCGAGCTGTTCCTTGAGTTGGCCGACAGTGGTTTGCTGTGCCTGGAGTTTTCCTTCTAGCTCGGCAATTTTCTTTTGCTGTGCTTCTATAAACGCATTCACACAACGGGTCTGTGCATCTCCCGTATAGTTTGAACACTCCCATGGTATTTGCAAAGAGTCTGCTTCGGATAGACATGGGGTGAGGAGACAAACCAAACCTCCCACGAAGACTGAAGCGTGCAACCATCGATCTCGGACGGTTTTCAGGTTCATGGTCTCCCTCCTGGACAGGTGTGTACAGATTACCATGCGAATTTTGCCTTGAACAGAAGGTCTCTGTTGCTGATGGGCGCCGATCTGCATGGCAGTGATGGAATGGCCTTGTTTGATTTTTGTAGAAAGGGACTTCTACAATGACCATCGGTCATGCGGGTGCGAGCATAGGTTCGGCATATGCCAGGTCGACGCCCTTCGAATAAGAAAAAACCTCGCAAGGCGACGCTCCCCGATCTTTCTGCTAAGCGTCGGTTTCAGCTGCGACTGTTGAAATGGTATGGGGAACATGGTCGTGATTTGCCTTGGCGGAAAACATCGGATCCCTATCATATTCTAGTATCCGAGGTGATGTTGCAACAGACCCAAGTTGATCGGGTCATACCGAAGTACCACGAGTTTTTGGAGCGCTATCCGAGCTTCGAGGATTTGGCGGAGGCGCCGGTGGCTGATGTGAAGAAGACATGGTATCCGCTGGGATACAACATTCGCCCGGAGCGGTTGCACGGGATTGCCTGCGAGACGGTGGCGCGGTATGGGGGGGAGTTACCCAAAGACGCAGCGGAGCTGCTCTCGTTCAAAGGAATCGGCCGGTATACTGCCGGAGCCATTCGCTCCTTTGCATTTAATGAAGACGCCCCGATCTTGGATACGAACGTGATCAGGGTTCTACACAGAGTATTTGTTGCCGAAGGGGAAACAAAATCACAGAAGGCGATGCTCTGGGAACTATCGGAAGCCTTGATTCCTCCGAAGAAAGGGTACGACTTCAACCAGGCGATCATGGATTTTGGCGCGATGGTCTGCACGGCGCGCGATCCCTATTGTCTCCTCTGTCCAATGAAGTCGTTCTGCAAGACCTATCCATTCAGTCCGATGGAACGGAGGCGGTAGCAGGGTGTCCATGCAAGTCATTGAGGTGGCAGCTGGCCTGATCAAGCGGAATGACCGCTACTTGATCGCACGTCGGAAGGCTGGGGTTCACCTTGCCGGATTTTGGGAGTTTCCGGGCGGTAAGCGGGAAGCCGGTGAATCACTTGTGGACTGTTTACAGCGAGAGTTATTGGAGGAGCTCAGCATCCAGGTCTCGCTCCCCATTCCCTATCAAGTCGTTCGTCATGAGTATCAAGACAAGATGGTGGAGCTTCATTTCTTTCACTGCGTGATCGATCAGGGAGAGCCGATACCTCTGGAATGTGAGGAAATTCGCTGGGTGTTTGCGGAGGAGCTGACGCAGTTTGTATTTCCGCTGGCTGACTCCGCCGTGATTCAATCTCTGCAGCGTGAAGCGTCGGGAGTATCGCGATGAAGGTGGTGCTCGATATCGAAACGGTTCAGGCGCCTCGTGAGGAGTGGGCTCGTCTTGTGGGGAAGCCCGTGGAAGGTTCCGGTCTTGCTTCTGGGGAAGTGGGCTATGACCTCTTTACGGCGGGTGCGGAGGAGGAAGCGCGGCGTGTGGATGACGAATCTTACGCGAAATCAGCGTTCGACGGGACGTTCAGTCGCATTGTCTGTATCGGCCTGCTGGAATTTTCCGATCAGATGGAAGCGCGTAGCGCCATTGCCTGGTATGGGGCGAATGAACGCGAGTTGCTGCGACAGTTTTGGGCCAGGTTGGCTCAGGACCGGCCGACTTTATACATCACGCACAATGGACTCGGTTTTGATCTTCCCTTCATTAAGAAGCGATCGATCATCAATCAGGTCAAACCCAGCGTCGACATCAATCTGGCAAAATTCCGGACCGAGCCGGTCTATGACACGATGGCCATTTGGAGCAATTGGGATACGAGAGGCTGGGTCAAGCTCGATGTGTTGGCCCGCGCATTACAAGTCGACACGAAGTCAGGTAGTGGGGAACAGGTCGCCGAAATGTGGGAAAAGCGGCAGGGGCGTGAGCTGGCACAGTACTGTCTGCAAGATACCTATGTGACCTATGCCTGTTACTCCCGCATGAATTTTCGCCAGCCGCTCTCCAGAGAAGTCGTTCTGCTGCAACCGGAGTTGTACGACGTCGGTTGAGTCGACTGATGTTCAGCGCGTACGGTGCGCTTCCGCTGTTTTCTTCTTCGGAGCCGACGGGGCTGATGCTTTGCTGGCCTTCAAGGCTTTTATTTCGTCCGTCCGCTGCCGGAGTTCTTTCTTTACCAACGAGGCTTCCTTCTTGAGGGTCGCGATCTCGGAATCCTTCTTCCTGTTCGCCTCTCGCGCTGCCTGAAGCTCGTCCAGTTTTCTGCTGAGCAGTTCATCGGTGCTCAATTGGGGCACTTCTGATTCAGTCTCGGCCGGGACTGAGGCAAGCTGAGAATCAAGAAGGGCTTCATCTCCTTGTGACGCGGTGGCTTCCCTGCTTTGGGCATTTGGTGCCGACGAAGCAGAGTCTTTTGGCGCGTCGGCTACGACACCCGATCCCGGAGTCGCAGCCTTAGCAACAGCCTGGTAATCGATCACCATGGTCATGGCTCCCTTTCCCATGGCCACAAAGGTAGGAGACTTTTCGATACGAGCGGCAGACGTAAGCGCAAATCTCAGCCCCTTGTTCGCTTGAGCTTGAGAAGGAGCGATGGTCAGATAGAGAGAGCCCTTGTGCACATAGAGGGTGCCCGCTGTGGGTTCAGCGCCTGACCCTGCCGATGAAAACACCTTGAAACCGACAATCTGCTCCGGTTTCGCTTCTGATAGACCTCGGGCTAGCAGGGGAGCAAGAAACTCGGCGTCTTCATCGCTGAATACTCTCATCGGCTTGCTGCCACTGGCGGGCATGTTGGGTGACGATTTTGTGGCCTCCTCGGTCACGATGGCCGTGATGACCTTGCGGATGGTCATCTGGTCTATCGCCGCAGGATGGTTTGCTTCAAACGACCAATCGGCGATTTCTTTGAGATAGACGGACCCCTTCGCAGTTTTCAAAATTTTTGATTCTCCGGAGAGCGTGGAGCATCCGGTCATGATCAGGTTGAGGGCCAAAAAGGCGCCGGCATATTGGGCACTGCGGACGTTCAGCCATGCATACATAAGGGGTCTCCTTCTGCTTATACTGTTCGCAAGAAGTATCATGACTCTGGGATGACACCCAGGAGTTTTCGTCTTTCTGAATGCCGTGCTACCAAATGCCGAGACCCATGAGCACCATACCTATAGCCAACCAACCGACTACACCGACAGAAATGATTGCCTCGAGCGAGATGCGGGAATCGGACTGGTTGGGACTTGGCTTTGAATCAGAATCTCCGGGTTTCATGACGACCGATAACCCTCTCCGGTGAATAAGAGGATGGACGTCGAGAGTGCAGCAAGGTCCATGCCTTTTTGGCTCTTGCGTGGACAGCGAGGGGTGGTTTGCAATCAGCTAGGATTTGCGGCGATGTGCAGGTGCATCCAAGCAGTGAGAGCTTGAAGATGCTTTCTGAAGGATCGTCCGGAGTCCGTAAGGAAAGTCAAGTGGTTAGCACGGGATGACTAATCACGTTGGAAGAGATGAAGAGGGAAGGACACTGAGTGAGGAAACGGTTCCGAGAATGGAGGATGCAAGAAGAGACAGAGAAGAGGAGGAATAACTTGTCAGAAAGTCGTCGAGAGCGCTGTCAGAAAATGTTCATCGTGATCGGTCGGTGTACATAATTGGACGTGTGGGTGAACGAGCAATTTTGTCGTCACCGGCCCTGCATGTTCCTGGTTGTCATGCTCCGTACAGCGTTGCGGCTGAGGCGTCAACGATGTGTTTGGTCACAAGTGTGCCTGGCTCAGCGTGGCCGGTAATCTTGTCCCAAACAACCGTGATGTTCCCGTCGGTTTTCCCCATGCCCTGTGTTGAGGAACGGGTTGCGTCGCCCTCGACCAAAATCTCTACATCCTTGCCGATATAACGGCGGTTGCGATCAGCCGTGATCGCCCGTTGGATTTCGACCAGCCTTGACACCCGCAGGCCTTTGACCTGGTCCGGCACATCGTCGACGTACTTTCGTGCTGCGATCGTATTCTTCCGTTCCGAGTACTTGAAGATATAGGCCGAATCGAGTTGGGCCTGCTCCACCAGGCGCACGGTGGCCTGGAAGTCCTCATCGGACTCGGAACAGAATCCACAGATAATATCGGTGGTCAGGACAATACCAGGGATCGTGAGTCGGATACGTTCAACCAATGCCAAATAGTCGGCTGCTGTATAGGTCCGCGCCATCAGTTCGAGGATCCGATCGCTTCCCGCCTGAAGCGGGAGATGAATGTGTTTGCAGATCTTTGGATGGCTGGCGATGGCCTCGATCAGCGACGGGGGAAAGTCTTTGGGGTGCGGAGACGTAAACCGGACCCGTTCGATGCCTGGCTGGTCTGCGACGGCGCTGATGAGCTTGGCAAAATCCCATTCTTCATGGCGGTAGGAATTCACATTTTGGCCGAGCAGGGTGATCTGTTTGAACCCGCGGGCTGCGGCATCGCGCGCTTCGAGCAGAATTGCTTCTGGATCGCGCGACCGTTCACGCCCTCTGGTATAGGGGACGACACAGAAGGAACAAAAATTGTCGCAGCCCCGCATGACAGTGATCCAGGCATTGACCCCGTCGTTGCGATCCGGGAGGATTCCCTCATAGGTCTCATACTCGGAAAGATCGAGCGCAAACCCCTTCTGAGCAAGTCCCTGTTCTTGGGCGTTCAGTGCCGTCGTCAACAACGAGGGGAGTTGTCGGTACGAGTCCGGTCCGGCTAAGACGTCAATGAGCGGTTCCTTTTGTGCGAGCTCGCTTTTCAGATTCTGAGCCATGCATCCAAGCACGCCGACAACCAACGGGCGCTGTTTTTTTACTGCCCGAAGCTCGGAGAGATGGACATAGATCTTCTTGTGAGCATTCTCCCTGATCGCGCAGGTGTTGACTAAAACCACATCCGCTCGCTCACGGTCCTCGGTGAACACGAATCCTTCCTGCTTCAGCATCGCACGGACGAGTTCGCTGTCAGATTCGTTCATCTGGCAGCCGAAGGTTTCGATATGAATCTGAGGTGGTGTTTTGAGCATCATAGGAGTGCCAGCGCTGTTCCCATTGTCGGGGGAGGTATGAGATCACCGTATACACAACGGTCGGTTGCGGCAGTAATTGTGACCGGCTTGATCTGGTTTTCGAGGGCCTCCGAATCTGTGACCGCAACTTTTGTGAAGTTCGGTGTCATGCCAAATCGATAGGTCCCTCGTGTGCCGGATTCAAACAAAACCGAGACTGTCCGCCCGATGTACTTGTTGTGAAACGTCAGCCGTTTCGCACGATCGAGATCCAGCAGAAGATCGATGCGCTTCTTTACCGATGCGGACGACACCAGGTGTTTTAAGCGCAGCGCAGCGGTCCCCGGTCGAGGGGAGTAGGGAAAGACGTGCAGATAGGAGAAGGGGAGATCTGACGCGACGGCGAGAGTATTCCGAAACGCCGCATCCGTTTCTCCAGGGAACCCCACCATCAGATCCGTTCCAAGGCCGAGGTCGGGGATCTTGGCGAGCGCCCTGTCAACCAGTGTGCGGTACTCCTTGACGGTATGGCGTCGGTGCATGGCCTGTAAGATCTGGTCGTCCCCGCTTTGCAGAGGAATATGTAGATAGGGGCAGAATTTCTTGGACGAGGCGAGGAGGTCCAGTAATTCGTCGGTGACGGTGGTGGGTTCGATCGACGAAATGCGAATTCGGTTGAGATCCGAGATCTCGTCGAGGCGGCGAAGCAATGCGCAAAAGTCCAGGCCTTGTTGCACGTATTGGCCGATGTTCACCCCCGTCAGCACAATCTCTTTATAACCTCCGGTGGTCAGGCTCCAGGCCTCGCTCAGAATATCGTCAAGCGTCCTGCTGCGCTCATGTCCCCGGGAGAATGGAATAATGCAGAAGCTACACATGGCGCTGCAGCCGTCCTGGATCTTGAGCAAGGCCCGTGTCGAGTCGGGCTCGGCGAAGTAGGGCAAATTGAAGTCGCCACGCGAGATCGTCTTCGTATGGTGAACCTCCGCTGTCGGCCGCTTTCGAAGCTCATGGGGGGGAGGAAGGTAGGTCGGCAGGTCCAGTTTGAACTGTTGCCCGACGATGAGATCGACCCCGGCTTGTTGCCTGAGCGTTTCCATACCCGTTTGGGCGTAACAACCGGTCACAGCAATGAAGGCATGGGGGGAATGTTTGAGTGTTTTGCGAATCAGGTAGCGCGAGGTGCGTTCCGCATCTTCCGTCACCGAACAGGTATTGAGGATCAGTACATCAGTCGGTTGGCCGAACTCGACGAGTTCAAACCCCTTCCGCCTGAGCCCTTCCCCAAGGATCGAGGTTTCGGCTTGATTCAGACGGCAGCCCAGCGTATGTAGAGAAGCACGGGGTGTTGCCATAAGAGTGGCATTATAGGGTGGCCATGCGTAATCCGGCAAGGTAGCGGGATTGCTCCCACCACTGCCCTCCGTGGGAGAACAGGAACGTCCAGCCTGGGTGTGATGGATGGTGCGGTTGCTTACCATTCTGTCGGTGTCTCTTTGGCTTGTCGCGGGTTCTCCCGCGACAGGGTGGGGGAAAGATGCCCTCCCGGCTGAGCCGGATCTCAGCTCTCGCGTCGACGAGCTCTACGATCACGAAGCCCGTCTGTTTATTCTTCTCTATTCCTTAAGAGGCAACGGTCAGATCGATTACGTGACAGGCCGACTGGTGCAGGAGTATTCGCGCAGTAGCTACGGGAATCCCGTGTACCAGACAGAAGTCCAGCCTTTGTTCTATTGGTGGAACCATACGATGTGGAGCGATCCTGAGGAGGATGGAGTCAACGGCAATGAACGGATCTACCAAGAGAACACTGAGTTCGATCTCTCACGATATAAACCTTGTCTGTTCAATGGACAGCCCTGTTAACAGGCCGTTGAAAAAGCCCGCCAGCGGTGTTCTCGCGTCGCTCAAGGGCTCAACGTACGGAGGGTGAAGGCAAGGTACTTATCCGCTCGCATGTGATCGAAGCGAGCGGTTCAAGCGAAGCTTGGTATGTACCTCCTCGACCGTTCGCTTGCTGCGGCCTTGCTGGACGGACTTTTTGAACGGCCTGAGGGGCTCTTAAAAGATGTCTGGAACCTTCTAATATCCCAGTTTCACTACACGGAGAAAATTAGTTTCAACATCCCGTCAGTTTCTAGGTTAGTCGGTCCACCATTTCCGCGTGTTTTGTGATTCTGCTGAGTCACAGCGCGGGGCGATGGTATTCTGCGTTCCACCGAGGAATTGTTTGCTACACCGAGTCCAGTCCGATTCAAACTCGTCTCATATGGGTACGTTCCTGTGACACAAGGCTCGTCCAATTTCGCTGCATTGTTGAATCGGCGCCTCCTGGTGATGTTGCCTTTGGGGTTTCTATCAGGTCTTCCGCTCGCGCTCACGTCTGGGACATTACAAGCCTGGCTGACGGTCGAAGGAGTTGATCTCAAGACCATCGGCATTTTTACCCTGGTCGGCCTTCCCTATACGCTGAAGTTCCTCTGGGCTCCGGTGATGGATCGCGTGGTGCCACCTTGGTTGGGACGGCGTCGCGGCTGGATGGTCCTGACGCAGCTCTGTGTGGCGGTTGCTCTTGGGCTCATGGCCATGACCAATCCAAAGCTTCACCCGGGGTGGCTCGCGGCCTATGCCGTTCTGGTTGCCTTTCTTGCGGCGTCGTTGGATATCGTCTTTGATGCCTATCGCACAGACACCCTCCAGCCTCACGAGCGGGGATTGGGTGCAGCCGTCTGGGTCAATGGCTATCGAATCGCTCTCTTGGCCTCCGGGGCCGGTGCATTGGCACTGGCGGACTATATTGGCTGGCAGATGACGTATCTGGCAATGGCTGCCATCATGGTCGTCGGGGTGGGTATTGTTTTGCTCAGCCCTGATCCGACCCTGGTGGCCGCTGCTCCCAAGAGTCTGAAGGAGGCTGTCGGTGCCCCGCTGGCGGAGTTTTTTTCCAGACCCACGGCCTGGGGATTCTTGGCCGTGATCATTCTCTACAAGCTTGGAGATGCCTTTGCCTCCGCACTGCAGACGGCCTTTCTGATTGGAGGTTTGGGGTTTTCTTCGACCGAGGTCGGCGCAGCCAAGGGGATTGGGATTTTTGCTACGTTGCTAGGGGCCTTTATCGGCGGACTTTTGATGACAAGGTCTGGACTCGTCCGATCGTTGCTGATCTTCGGCGTTTTGCAAGCTGTGTCGAATCTGGGCTTTGTTGTATTGGCCTTGATGGGGAAGCATGCCGGTGCGCTGACGGCGGCGGTTGTGATTGAGAATGTGACGGGCGGGATGGGCACGGCAGCATTTGTGGCGTTGGTCATGTCACTCTGCGATGCCCGATACACGGCAACACAGTTTGCGCTCCTGTCCTCCCTCGAGGCGTTGGGCCGTGTGTTTGTCGGTCGTCCCTCCGCAGATCTCGTCGAAGTGGTGGGATGGACACAATTCTATGTCTTAACAGCGGTGGCGGCCCTACCGGGTCTCTGGGCTGTGTGGCGAATCCGTCGTTCCATCGAGCCGGAGCAGAAGGTCGTTGGACGGACTTCAGTAGGGGAACCAGCTGCCTCGCCAATTGCTGACTGACTACGACAACCGTCGTTGGAGGAAGAGAACGAAAATCATGAGGGTGGGAAGGGGAGCGATGATGAACGGTACGAGCCAGAGCCAGACGTTTTTGCCGCGGACGCGCGCCTGGTCAAACATCCACACAAAGAGCCAGACGAGCAGGCAGGCATAGTTCAAGATAATCCATTGGGTCGTGTGTGATTTGAGGACACTCGTGCTCTCCGACGGACCTTGGAGAAGGAAAACTCCCAACAGCAGCACAAATGTCCCTAACAGGCCCCTGACAAGTTTTTTGCTCCAGACGAACATGGCTCCTCCAGACTCGATAAGACTGTTAGACTGAATCTAAGCTAATTGGCCAGGCAATTGTTTGTCAAACGATGCTGGTTCCTTAGAACGTCATGAGTCTCTTTCGCTTGAGCGGGATCGTTCTTGCCCTGTTGATCTTGGTCGGTCTGGCCTGGTCGAATCCGACGACGGACGATTATTTACGGTTCGTTGAACAGGAGTTGGGGAAGGCGATAGACCGAATGGACCAGGGCACATCGACTCGAGAGCAGCAATTTGTTCGGCAAGTGTTTCGGTCCCAAAGCAGGAAGCTTCTAGAGTCATTCGTTCGTCCGAATACGGTGAGACGCAATTGGGGCCTTGTTAGTCACTATGAAACACACGTCGCCGATACGAAGGTCGTGGTGCTTGGTCTTGCTGGTCACTTCGTCCCCCTGCATGGTGTCGAGGAAGCCACTTTAAAAATTGGCCGAATGGCCTTCTAGTAAAAAAAATGGCAAGGGTCATCTGCTGGGGGAGCTACTTTGTTGAAATTTTCTGTGGATAACCCCGTTTCGATATCACTGAAATAGGCACTACCGTTCACATCTCGACTATTCACAGCCTGTCCCCTCATTTATCAATAATCCACAATACTTGGTGTTGACAAAAAAACATGCTAGCTATATGTAGGTGTCGCGAACAATGAGCGAGCGTCATCATACCGGTATGAAGGCTCCTAAATCAGTACATGGATCCTAATCCTTATCCCCATGGAGGACTACTGTGAGAATTGATCGGAAATTTACCCGCCGTGGAGCGAGTCCATATGAGGGATTGGCGTTCGTCAAACGGTCGTCCGAGATTCGGAACCCCGACGGATCGACCGTCTTCAAACTTGAGAACATCGATGTTCCCGAGCCCTGGTCTCAGCTGGCGGTCGATATCTTGGCGCAAAAGTACTTCCGGAAGGCCGGAGTTCCGCAGTGCGATCAGAACGGCCAGCCGCTGGTCGATGCCGACGACAAGCCGGTGCTCGGTGGTGAGCGGGATGCCCGACAGGTTTTTGAGCGCATGGCCGGGTGCTGGACCCATTGGGGCAGAGCTTATGGGTATTTCAAAACACCGGAAGAGGCTGAGTCCTTTCATGATGAGATGTGCTACATGCTGGCGCACCAAATGGCTGCGCCCAATTCCCCCCAGTGGTTCAACACCGGTCTTCATTATGCCTATGGATTATCAGGACCGGCGCAGGGGCACTATTACGTCGACCCGAAAACGCAGGAGGTGGTGAAGGCGACGAATGCGTTCGAACATCCGCAGCCCCATGCCTGTTTCATTCAATCGATCGAAGATGATCTTGTGAATGAAAACGGTATCATGGACCTGTGGGTGCGAGAGGCGCGATTGTTCAAGTATGGTTCCGGAACCGGGACGAACTTCTCGAAACTGCGGGGGGACGGCGAAGGACTGTCCGGCGGGGGGCGGTCGTCCGGGCTCATGTCCTTCCTGAAGATCGGGGATCGAGCGGCCGGAGCGATCAAGTCCGGAGGAACAACGCGTCGCGCCGCCAAAATGGTCTGTTTGGATTTGGACCATCCGGATATCGAAGAATTCATCGATTGGAAAGTCATCGAGGAACAAAAAGTGGCGGCGATGGTGACGGGGTCGAAGATCTGCGCGCAGCGCCTCAATGCCGTCTTGAAGGCCTGTCATACCGTCGATGGCAACGGTGCGCTCCGGCTGGACCTCGATCGGAAGACGAATTCGGTCCTGCGCGAGGCGCTGGCGTCAGCCCGACGCGAGATGGTGCCGGAGGCTTATATCCAACGGATGTTTTCCTACGCGCAGCAGGGGTTTACGCATTTTGTCTTTCACGAATACGATACCAATTGGGACGGGAAGGCCTATCAGACGGTCTCCGGTCAGAATTCGAACAATAGTGTCAGAATTCCCAACGAGTTTTTTGCCGCGCTCGAAGCCGATGGCGACTGGCAACTGAAACGACGCACCAACGGCAAAGTCTGCAAGACGATCAAGGCCAGAGAGTTGTGGGACCGGATTGCATGGGCGGCCTGGACCTGTGCCGATCCAGGGACGCAGTACGATACCACCATCAATGAATGGCACACGTGTCCGGAGGATGGGCGGATCAATGCCTCAAATCCCTGTTCGGAATATATGTTCCTGGATGACACGGCCTGCAATCTTGCGTCTCTCAATCTGACGAAGTTTTACAGCGCTGATGGACAGTTCGAACTTGAGGAGTTTCGCCATGCCGTTCGACTGTGGACGATCGCGTTGGAGATCAGTGTCTTGATGGCGTCCTTCCCGAGCCAATCGATCGCCGAGAAAAGCTATCAGTTCCGGACGCTTGGGTTGGGGTATGCGAATCTGGGGACGGTGCTCATGCGTCAAGGCATTCCCTACGACTCGCCCAAGGCTCTCGCGATCTGCGGCGCCATCACGTCGATCATGACGGGGGAGTCGTATAGCGCATCGGCGGAAATGGCGGCTGAACTGTCGGCGTTCTCCGGCTACGCAAAGAATCGGGAGCACATGTTGCGCGTCATTCGTAACCATCGACGGGCGGCTTATCAGGCCCTTCCCGACGAATATGAACGGCTGACCATTGCTCCTGCCGGAATCCGTCCAGAGCATTGTCCCCCAGAATTGCTCCTTGCCGCCAGGAGAGCCTGGGACCATGCGCTTGAACTCGGGACTGCGTACGGGTATCGCAATGCGCAAGTGACGGTCATCGCTCCGACCGGGACCATCGGGTTGGTCATGGATTGCGATACCACCGGGATTGAGCCGGATTTCGCGCTGGTGAAATTCAAGAAGTTGGCCGGCGGGGGGTATTTCAAGATCATCAATCAAAGCATTCCACTTGCCTTGGCCAATCTTGGATATACGGATCAACAGGTGCGGGACATCATTCATTACTGTGTCGGAGCCCAGACCCTCAAAGGCGCTCCGTTCATCAACCACGACACGCTTCGGCTGAAAGGCTTCGATGACGTGGCGCTCGATCGTGTGGAACGCAGCTTGTCGCAAGCATTCGAGATTCAATTCGTGTTCAATAAGTATACGCTTGGCGAGACCTTCTGCATCGAGCAACTTGGTCTGACCGAGGTGCAGCTGAACGAGAAGAACTTCAACATGTTGAAGGCGCTCGGTTTTACGCAGGAAGAAGTCGCTGCCGCGAATGATTTCTGTTGCGGGACCATGACCATCGAGGGCGCGCCGCATGTGAAAGCCGAGCATTTGGCGGTCTTCGACTGTGCGAATCGATGTGGTCGCATCGGACAACGCTCCATCGCCGTCGACGCCCACATTCGTATGATGGCTGCGGCGCAACCCTTCATCAGCGGGGCGATCAGTAAGACCATCAATATGCCGTCGGAAGCTTCGATCGAAGACGTCAAGGCATCGTATTTCCTTGCCTGGAAGAGCATGGTGAAGGCAGTGGCGCTCTATCGAGACGGGTCCAAGCTTAGTCAGCCGTTGAGCGCCTCGTCCGATAGCGGAAAGGATTTGGAGGCTGTGCCTGGCGTCTTAGAAATGGCTGAAAAAGTGACCGAGCGCGTGCTCGTTCGGTATCTCGCCAAGCGGCGTCCGCTCCCCAGTCGGCGTAATGGGTACACGCAAAAAGCCATTGTCGGGGGGCACAAGCTCTATCTCCGGACCGGCGAATACGAGGATGGGACGGTCGGAGAAATATTTTTGGACATGCATAAGGAGGGAGCGGCGTTTAGGAGCCTGATGAATTGTTTTGCCATCGCCATCTCTCTTGGGCTTCAGCATGGTGTGCCGCTTGAAGAATTCGTGGAGGCCTTCGTCTTCACCAGGTTTGAGCCGAACGGCCCGGTGAAACTCAATGATCGAATCAAGATGTCGACGTCGATTATCGATTACATCTTTCGTGAGTTGGCCGTCACGTATCTCGACCGATATGACCTGGCCCAGGTCAAAGAAGAAGATCTGCGCATGGATTCGATGAAAAAAGACGACATGGATCCTGAATGCTTCGAAGAGGAAGCGGATCTTGCGACCTTGGCCAAGTCTTCCGTCGTGACAGAACATCTTCCGATCCGCCGAAACGGTGGAAAAGGAAATGGCCATGGCCATGGGAACGGACATAGCGTGGCCCGGCAAGTGGAAATCATGCGGGAGACGCTGACGTTGACCGCAGTCCAAAACGCCAAGGATGCCAAGGTGAAGGGCTATGAGGGGGATCCTTGTCCTGGGTGCAAACAGTTCACCATGGTTCGGAACGGCACGTGCCTCAAATGTGTGAGTTGCGGCGAGACGAGCGGATGTTCGTAGGGGATGTGCCACGATGCAAAGTAAGCGGCCTTCATCCTGTGTTGGGCATCGGAAACGACGTGTTCCGCGCACGTGTGCCGGGAGCAAAAGACGCTCCATCAGGCGAACCAGGGTTGGAAAGTCTTGTTGCTCACGGTCACCATGGCGAATTCAGGTCAATCACCAGAGGGCCTGGACGCCATTATGGGCGGCTCGTTCGATAAGGCGAAGAAGGTTGTAACCTCAGCCAGTTACGGGGAGTAACGATATGCCGACTACAACGCAGCTCGTCATCAGCGGACAGAGTAAACCGGGCGCACTGGCCGGAGTGACGGCAGTGCTGGGGGCAGCCGGAGTCAATATCAAGGCATTTTCAGTCCCAGAGGTTATAGGGACAGGCAAGTTGAGGTTGCTCGTGGCTGATCTTGATGGGGCTCGTGCCGCCTTGCGGGCGGCAAAGATAAAATTTCGGGAAGAGACGGCCCTCGTTTTGAGCCTTGAAAACAAGCCTGGCGCCTTGAGGAAGGTGGCCGATACGCTGATGAGGAGCCGAATCAATATTAAGTGCGGTTACTGCACGCCTTCGAGGGAGGGGAAGCGGGCCATCGTGGTCCTGACCGTTTCCAAAACGGAAAAAGCCCTCACGATTCTGCGCAACCAATCGCTCGATGAGTTCTAGCCCATGCGGCTGAGGCCGCTCACGGACTCTGCGCCAGTTCTCCTCATGGCCGTTGGTCTGGTTGCAGCCCTGTATCAAGGTTGCGCCGGACCTCTTCGTGATGTCGATCGCTTTCACAATTATCCTGTGGGATTTGTTGAACGAGGGATGGCCTCGTGGTATGGCCCAGGTTTTCATGGGAAGAAGACCGCCAATGGGGAGCAGTACGACATGTATGCATTGACGGCTGCACATCGAACATTGCCCCTGGGATCCGTCGCCGTTGTTCATTCATTGACGTCCGGGCGCCATGTGAGAGTCAGAATCAATGATCGAGGGCCCTTTGCCAAGGGAAGGATCCTGGACCTTTCATTGGCCGGTGCTCACGCGCTTGGAATGACCGGTAACGGAACCGATCGGGTGGAGCTTCGTGTCGTTGGCTATGACCCGCGACCCGAAGGGATGGGAGTCCTCAGGGTGCAAGTCGGTTCCTTCGCGGACATTCACAATGCGCGGGCTCTGGCTGCGCGGCTCCAGCACGATTTTACCGATGGGCGTATTGTCCAAACAGATCTCCCAGAAGGGCGTCGATATCGAGTCCAGATCGGCCGGTTCTTAGTTGAGCCGGAAGCCCAGAAGGCTTCAACGAGTCTTGATCGAATGTTTCATCTCCAGTCCTTCGTCGTGCGGGATGATGGGTAGATGGTGAATAGCGACAGTAGACGATGGTGGGGGCGGACCAGATGAATCCGATGGTTAATTTGGAACCAATTGATTTTCCAGCATGAATTTTTGAATTGCTTGCCTGCTTGTGGTCCCTGTGATAGATGTATCGGCTGTGAACCCTATTCTAAGCGGTCCGATTATCCTAATCGTACGATCCTCTGAAGGGTGGGCCAAGAGGTATCCTCTGGAAGACACCCGGCTTCTCATCAGGCCAGCTGAACTGGTCCAACGTCCTTAATATAGATGATTGCATGGACATCCTCATCCTTTTAGGGTTGATAGGGTTATCCGCCATTATTTCCACTGCCGAGATCGGTTTTTTCTCGGTCAACGAAACTAGGCTGAGAGCCTTGGCTCAGACAGGCAGCAAGCGAGCGGAAAAAGCCCTTCAGCTCAGAAGCGACCCTCAGCGGCTCTTTTCGACCATTCTTGTGGGAGATCGTCTGGTCAGTACGGCCATTCCGATGTTTGCCACTTTTATCACGCTCAGCGCGTATGGGGAGAAGACCATTTTGGAAGAGGCCATCGCCGTTATGGTCGGAATCTTGACCTTCGTGTTGTTGGTCTGCGTGGACGTGGTGCCGAAGACCTTGGCGGCGAAGTTCTCTGTGCCGGTGACGCTGAATCTGGCCTACCCGATCTATGGGGTTCAGGTGATGCTGCGGCCGCTCCTGTTCCTGATGGTCCCGTTGATCTATAGTTTGACCGGTGGAAAGGGACTCACGCATCCCCTGGTTACGGAGGAGGAGCTGAAGATCATGCTCGACCAGGGTGGAAAAGCGGGCGAGATCGAATCTGAAGAAGTGAAGATGATCAAGAACGTGTTCCAGCTGAAGGATATTACAGCCGAAGATGCGATGACCCCACGCATCTATGTGTTCTCCTTGGACGGCAATCTCCGTCTCAAGGAAGCACAGGAACAGCTTTATAATTCGAAATATTCTCGTATCCCCCTCTATGACGGCACGCTCGATAACATCACCGGCATTCTCTACAAGACCAAGGCGCTGACGGAGCTGGCAAAAGGGCGGACTGATTTACGGTTGCGGGATATTGCCCATCCCCCACTCTTTGTTCCAGCCGGTAAGACGGCGGATGATTTGATGAAGCAATTTCAGCAGGAAAAGCGGCATATGGGAGTGGTCGTGAATGAATTCGGCGGGGTCATGGGGCTCGTGACCCTTGAGGATCTCCTCGAAGAAGTTGTCGGTGAGATTGTCGACGAAACGGACATCACGGAAGAACTCATTAAACGTATCGGCAAGAGCCAGATCTTGGTCCATGGGCGGACGGAGGTGCGGAAGGTGAACGATTTCCTCAAGGTCGAACTCGGTGGAGATGAAGCCTTGACGATCGGGGGATTGATTCAAGAAAATCTCGGTCGAATCCCTAAGGCGGGCGAAGAAATTCGCATCGAGAATTGCCGTTTGGTCGTCCACGAGGCTGATCCTCGCTCGATTCGGAGCGTCACGATATTCAAGGATGAGAAGGTCGCGGTGCCGGTCGAAGCCTCTGTGTGAGCCTACAGTGGTCCGGACGCATTGAGTAAATTCTTAAATCCCTCTTCGTCCAGGATCTGCACTCCTAATTTGCGAGCCTGGTCAAGTTTGGAGCCCGCTTCGGAGCCTGCCACCACATAGGTCGTTTTCTTGCCGACGCTGGATGAGACGGTCGCACCCAGTCGTTCAACCAGCGCCGTGGCTTCATCTCTCGACAAGCTCACCAATCCTCCGGTGAAGACGAAGCTCTTTCCTGAGAAGGGGAGTGGTGTCTGGCCCTGTGAAGAGCGTGATGCCATGATTGAGACGCCCAGCTGTTGGAGTTGGTCGATGACTCGACGGTTGGACTGTTCCTGAAAGTAGGACACCAGGCTGTCGGAAATTTCAGGCCCAATCTCTCGGATGGCCTGAAACCGATCGTGGTCCGCTGCCATGATGGCGTCGAGCGAGCCGAATTCACGAGCCAGCACTTTGGCGATATGCTGACCGACCTGGCGGATTCCTAGCCCCATCAAGAACCGCTCAAGCGGCACTGCTTTGCTTCGGGCGATAGCTTCCAGGAGAAGGGCCGAGGATCGCTCTGCAAAGCCCTCAAGTTTGAGGAGCTGCTCCTGGTTCAATCGGTACAGGTCCGAAAGGTCCTTCACCAGTCCTTGATCGACCAGCTGTGCGACGGTCTTCTTACCGAGTCCGTCGATATTGAGGGCTGTTTTCGACGCGAAGTGTTCGATAGCCCCTTTGAGCTGTGCGGGGCAGGCCGCCTGGCCGGTACAGTACACATAGGCGCCTTCTCGCGCCACGGCGGAACCACAGATTGGACAGCAATCCGGCATCTGGAAGGGCTCATGCCTGATTTGATCGGGGATGGGGATTCGTTCAGCGATTGCCGGGATGACGTCTCCAGCTCGTTCAACCCGAACTGTGTCACCGACGCGGACATCTTTCCGGGCTACCTCGTCGGCATTGTGGAGGGTTGCGCGACTGATGGTGACCCCGCCTACTTCCACGGGTTTCAAGAGGGCAAGCGGGGTCAATGTTCCGGTACGCCCCACGGAGATGGCGATATCCTGTATCTCCGTGATTTCTTTTCGCGGAGGAAACTTAAATGCCATGGCCCAGCGAGGGCTTCTGGATTTCATGCCCAGCTGGGTCTGCCAGTCCACGCGGTTGACCTTTACCACGATGCCATCGATTTCGTAGGGGAGATGGTCACGCTGTTCCTGAGTTTCTCGGTGAAAGGCCAAGACCTGGTCGATGGTTTCGCACTGCCGGCGTAGAGTGGGGACCGGGAGCCCCCACTCGGCTAAGCGTTCTAGTTCGTCCCAATGCGTTGAGGGAAGAGGGCCGGTCATGGCCATTACCTCATAACATGTCACGACCAGAGGCCGAGAAGCCGTAATGTGCGAATCCAGCTGGCGAAGGGAGCCAGCCGCGGCATTCCGTGGGTTGGCGAACGCGTCGTCCCCCCGTTCCGTCATTCGACGGTTGAGCGCATGGAAGTCGGAAAGTCGCATGTACACTTCGCCCCGCATGACGAGATGATCCGGGTATCTGTCGGTCTGGAGCTGCAGGGGCAGTGTGCGAATCGTGCGGAGGTTAATCGTGACGTCCTCGCCGACAGCCCCGTCACCACGGGTGGCTCCACGAACAAAGAGTCCTTGGTCATAGACGAGTTCTACTGAGAGACCGTCAAATTTTGGCTCGACCGTGTAGGTGATCTGGTCTGTGCCCAGCTCCCGTTTTACCCGCTGGTCGAAGGCCAAGACTTCTTCAGGCTCCATCAAGGAGTCGAGGCTCAACATGGGCCGTTCATGTGGGACTTTGCCAAGTTCGCCCAGAGGAGGAGCCCCGACGCGTTGGCTCGGAGAGTCGGCGGTGATCAGGTCCGGGTATTTCTGCTCAAGATCGAGCAGTTCACGGAACAGGCGATCATACTCCCCATCCGAAATCTCGGGGTGGTCCTTCACGTAGTACAGATGGTCGTGGTGCCTAATTTGATTCTTGAGCGTAGTGAGTCGATCTTCATCGATCCGACGAATATTGGAAGGGGTCGGCACGTCGTCAAAGAGGGAATCTTGTCGCATCGTTGTACTCAACGATGTGAGGCCGCTGCGACCGATGTGAGGATGGTATGACAGCCGTGACTCAACATGAAGGCGGCGAAAGTTTGGAGCCGGGGCAGACCGTAGCACAGGCTGGGGAAACGGTCAAACGGGTTGGCTTGCTTGCTTTGACTTTCGCACCAGTGCCCACTATTCTAGGCGTCTCTTCGTCCTCGGGGATCGGTGACGGCCGGGTAAAAGGAGGGTGTATGCGGAGGGATGAGCAGCCTATCGGTGCACACGTGGGCAAGACCGTTCTATTCGGAATCCTAGTATGTGGAGGATTGGTGGTGAGTGGGTGTGTGGTGCTGGAGGAAAAGTTCAATGCGGAAAAGGCAAGAAGCCTCAATTTCCAGCGCCTCTTGGCTCAGGAAGAAAAGCGCACGGCTGAACTGGACAGTGAAGTAAAGCGGACGAAGAACGAGCTGGCTGAGTTCGAGGCGAGAAATCGGGAATTGTCGGCACAGGTCCAGATGGCACGGGAACAAATGACACGGCTTCAAGAGGAAACAGAAGCGATCAGGGAAGCTACGGTGCTCGAACGAAAAGCGCTCGAAGACATGCAACGGAAAGGCTCTGCCACGGCTGGAAAACCCAAGAGAATTGAGCCATTCAAAGAACCGGCAAAGGTCACCACGGCAGAATCGAGTGGAAGCGACGCCAAGAGTTCCTCATCCCAAGGCGCAATGACCGTCATGCCGAAGTCCGGTCAGACGGTCCATGTCGTGAAACCGGGTGAGACGCTCTTCGGCATTAGCCGTCGGTATGGCCTCGATATCGAGAAAGTGAAGAAGATGAACAAGTTGCCCGATGACATCATCGAGGTCGGACAAAAGCTCATGGTGGGCAGCGAGTAAGCGGTACTAAGGTGCGGTCCGTGACTTATTCACTCAGCCTAGACGAGTTTCGTGCCTATGCGAAACAGGGCAATCTCATTCCCCTATTTCGCGAAATTCTCGCGGACCAAGATACGCCCGTATCGGCGTTTGCCAAGATCGACCATGGCCCCTCTGCCTATTTGCTGGAAAGCATCCAAGGAGGGGAAAAATGGGCACGCTACTCTTTTCTCGGCAGCGGATCTCCACTGGTCATCTACGAAGACCGGGGGGATTTGTGCATCAAAAAAGCGGGCCGTGTGCGCCGTATCCCCAGTCGGGGTGCTCCTATGGACCGTCTGCGGGAGATCCTTGACATTTATCGACCCGTGACGGTGCCGGAATTGCCTCGCTTTGTCGGTGGCGCTGTGGGGTATCTCGGCTATGACATCGTCAAGACCTTTGAGGATCTTCCCACTCGACGAAAAGATGATCTCAATCTTCCGCAGTTCGCTTTTCTCCTGACTGAGACCTTGCTGATTTTCGACAACGTGTCGCAGAAAATCAAAGTCGTGGCTAACGCACATGTGAAGTCCGGATCGGACGGGGATATTCGTGCGGCCTATCGAGACGCAACAACCCGCATTGAAAAGATGATTGCCAGGATTCGTCGGCCGCTACGAGGTGTTAAGCCTAAGCGCCGGCGTTCACCGCTCCGCTTTACCTCCAATATGAACAAGGCGGAATTTGAGAAAATGGTTTCGCACGCGCAAGAATACATCAAGGCCGGAGACATCTTTCAGTGCGTGCTCTCACAGCGATGGGAAACGAATTTGCAGGCGCCACCCTTTCAACTCTATCGAGCGCTTCGTGTCGTGAATCCATCGCCTTACATGTACTACCTGCGTATCGCGGGGGTAGAGCTGGTCGGCTCGTCCCCGGAAATTCTCGTGCGTTGCGAGGATGGTCTCGCGTCTCTGCGTCCCATCGCGGGGACCAGGCGACGGGGAGCAACGACGGAAGAAGATGCGGAACTCGAGCGACGTCTGTTGGCTGATGCCAAGGAGCGGGCTGAACACATCATGCTAGTGGATCTTGGGCGTAACGATATCGGTCGTGTGGCTGAGCGGGGATCGGTCCGGGTCGAATCGTTGATGAATGTTGAGCGGTATTCTCATGTCATGCATATTGTGTCCAATGTCACCGGAAAATTGAGCAAGGATAAGACCGTCTATGATGTGCTGAAAGCCTGCTTTCCAGCCGGTACGGTGTCTGGAGCGCCGAAGATTCGGGCGATGGAAATTATCGAAGAGTTGGAACCCACGAAACGTGGCCCCTATGCCGGGGCGGTCGGATACATCAGCTTTTCGGGGAACATGGATATGTGCATCAATATTCGGACCGTCGTGGTGTCGCGACGTCGGGCGTTCATCCAAGCCGGCGCCGGCATTGTGGCCGATTCCAATCCGGTCCATGAGTATGAAGAAACCTGTAACAAGGCTCGTGCGATGATGAAAGCCATTGAATTGGCGGAGCAGGGGCTGGAGTAGGGAAATGCGTATGGCAAGTAGCATATGGTCGGTAGCAAGAGAACGAATGGTTGTTGCTCTTGCTTATGCCATCAGCCATCAGCCATAAGCGCTTATTGCAATCATGTTACTTGTCATCGATAACTACGATTCATTCACCTATAACCTTGTGCAGTATCTGGGTGAACTCGGTGCGGAGATCCAGGTCGTTCGAAACGACAAGATGACGCTGGATCAGATCGATGCGTTACATCCGGACCGTCTGGTGATTTCCCCCGGACCGTGCACGCCGAAGGAAGCGGGTGTTTCCGTCGATGCGATCAGACGATTCGGGGGGAAGATTCCTGTCCTCGGCGTCTGCTTGGGGCATCAATCGATGGCTGTGGCCTATGGGGGGGAAGTGATCCGTGCCTCGCGTTTGATGCATGGAAAAACCTCACAGATCCAACACGACGGCAAGACGATCTTTCGCGCGTTGCCCAACCCATTCGAAGCGACGCGCTATCACTCGCTGATCGTCAACCGAGCGAATCTGCCGGACTGCTTTGAGATCTCGGCGGAAACTGCCGAAGGTGAAATCATGGGACTCCGCCACAAGACGCTGGGTGTTGAAGGCGTCCAATTCCATCCGGAATCGATTCTGACCAGGGTCGGGAAGGATCTTCTCAACAACTTTCTCAAACTCTAGCCGGTTCGTTCGCTGTGACCATGATCAAAGAGGCACTCGCCAAGTTGGCCGACCGAATCGATCTTTCGGCGCAGGAAGCCGAAACGGTCATGTGCGAAGTCATGGATGGGATGGCCACGCCGGCGCAGATCGCCGCCTACTTGATGGGCCTCAGGCAAAAAGGTGAAACAGTTGGTGAGATCGTCGGCTCGGCCAAGGCGATGCGATCGCGGGCTTCTCGTGTCAGAGTCGGGGCGTCGATCGTGGTGGATACTTGCGGGACCGGCGGCGATGGAGCGAACACGTTCAATATCTCGACCACCGCGGCGTTTGTCGTGGCAGGGGCCGGCATCACGGTGGCGAAACATGGCAATCGTTCCGTGTCTTCCAGAAGCGGAAGTGCCGATGTATTGAGTGCCTTGGGGGTTAAGATCGATCTGGAACCGAATCGCATGGTCGACTGCATCGACGAAGTCGGCATCGGCTTCCTGTTTGCCCCGCATTACCACAGTGCGATGAAACATTGTGCCGGACCGAGGCAGGAGATGGGCATCCGCACGCTCTTAAATGTGCTTGGGCCGTTGACGAATCCGGCCGGCGCAACACACCAAGTGCTTGGGGTCTATGATGCACAAAAGACCGAGATCCTCGGGCGAGTCCTGATGGAACTGGGTTCGCAACATTGCTTCGTCATTCATGGGATGGATGGACTGGACGAGATTACGTTGTCGGATCGGACGAGAGTCTCCGAGGGCAAGGGTGGAGTCGTCTCGAGCTACTTTATTGCACCGGAGGAATTTGACCTGCCTCGTGTGCACAGGAAAGAGTTCGCAGGCGGCTCACCGGAGGACAATGCACGAATTGTCAAAGAGGTATTGCAAGGGAGGAAAGGTTCGAAGCGTGACATTGTCTGCTTGAATGCCGCGCCGGCCATGGTGGCGGGCCAAAAAGCGAAGACGCTCAAAGACGGCTACCGCCTTGCCCAGCACACGATCGACTCCGGTGCCGCGTCCGGAAAGCTAGACCGGCTCATTGCGTTTACCAAGAAAGCGTGATCTGCTCATGATCCTCGATCGTATTTTGGAACATAAGAAGGCGGAACTGCGGCATAAACAAAGCCGTACCTATCTGGCTGATTTAAAAGCAGCCATCCGTGATGCGCCGCCCACGCTTGGGTTTGCCGTCACGTTGGATGCGACCAAACCCGCGACAAGCCCGGCATTGATTGCGGAGGTGAAGAAGGCGTCACCGAGCCTGGGACTTTTGCGGGAAGAGTTCGCCGAGAAGTTTGATCATCTCGGGCTTGCGCGTATCTACCGAGAACAGGGCGCCTCGGCTGTATCAGTCTTGACCGACAAGGATTTTTTTCAAGGCGATCTCCGGTATCTGAAAGAGATTAAACAAGCGCTCCCGATCCCGGCACTTAATAAGGAATTCATGGTCGGCGATATTCAATTCTATGAAGCGCGGGCCCACTGCGCCGATGCGATCTTACTGATCGTGGCGGCATTGGAGCGACGGCAGCTGATCGACTTCTATGCATTGGCCAGCGAGTTGGGGATGGATAGCCTATTCGAGACGCACCATGAGCGAGAATTGGATAAGGTCTTGGAATGGATTCCTACTGCGAGGATGATCGGGATCAACAACCGGGATCTGAAGACATTCACGACTGACCTCAATGTGACGTTTCGTCTGGCGAAACGGATTCCATCGGACAAACTGATCATCAGTGAGAGCGGGATTCATAAGCGCGAGGATGTCCTCAAGCTGAATGAGGCCGGCATTCATGCCATGTTGATCGGAGAGTCCCTCATTCGTGCGGAGAACACGGCGGACAAAGTTCGGGAGTTGCTCGGTGTGAACTCTGCTAGTGGTCAGTCGGCCAAGGGTGCCTGAGATGAAGGTCAAAATCTGCGGAATCACGAACGCCGAAGATGCAGCAGTAGCAAGAACGGCTGGTGCGGATGCGCTGGGGTTTGTCCTGTACCGCAAAAGCCCACGCTATGTGGAGCCGGCTGTGGTGAAGGCCATTGTCGAAGGGCTTCCTCCGTTCGTGCTGCCAATCGGTGTCTTTGTGAATGAAGAGCCAGAGCGGGTGAGAGCGTTGATGGATGACTGTGGCTTGATGTTGGCGCAATTGCATGGCGATGAGTCAGCGCTTTATTGCCAACAGCTCGGTCGCCCCGTCCTGAAAGCGCTGCGGCTGAAGGATCGTTGGACCTTTCTGGCGCTGGCCGAATTCCAAGGGCGGGCGAATGTTCGAGGGTTTCTCATTGATACGTTTTCTGACCAGGCCTACGGCGGGACCGGGAAGACGGTCGATTGGACTTTGGCGCAGGAAGCGGCTCGTTCGACACCCATCATCTTGGCCGGTGGGCTGACTCCGGCCAATGTGACCGATGCGATCGCCCATGTGCGTCCCTACGGGGTCGATGTGAGCAGCGGGGTGGAGCTGAGTCCTGGCAAGAAAGACCACGAGAAGGTGAAGGCCTTTATTCAAGCGGTGAGGCTTGTGCCGGTCTGATCGCCGTAGCTATACTTCCTGCAGGCTGTTCAAAAACGCCGGCCAGCGAAGCCGCAGTGGGTAAGCTCGAATAGGCTCAGGTCGAGGTGAAGACTGACTAGAGCAGGTTGATTCGCTTAACCTGAACCTCAACCGTGACCTGCGTGAGGCTAAAGAAGTTGTTCAGCATACTGCGAGTGAGGAGGATCTGATTCCATGCCGATGTTACCAGATAGCCATGGCCGGTTCGGACCTTATGGGGGTCGGTATGTGCCTGAAACCCTCATGCCGGCGCTGTTGGAGTTGGAAGAGGAATACGCCAAGGCCAAGAAAGACCGTCGGTTCCAAGCCGATCTTGCCTACTATCTCAAACAGTATGTCGGGCGTCCGACGAGTCTCTATCGTGCCGACCGGCTGACCAAGAAATTGGGCGGGGCCAAGATCTATCTGAAACGGGAAGATCTCTGCCATACCGGTGCGCACAAGATCAACAACGCCATCGGGCAAGTGCTGCTGGCCATGCGCATGAAAAAACGCCGCATCATTGCTGAGACCGGCGCCGGCCAGCACGGGGTGGCCACCGCCACGGCGGCTGCGATGTTCGGGCTGGAATGTGAAGTCTACATGGGCACGGAGGATATGCAGCGTCAGGCGTTGAACGTCTTTCGCATGCGTCTGTTGGGCGCTAAAGTGACAGGTGTGGATGCCGGGAGCCGGACGTTGAAGGACGCCATCAGTGAAGCGATGCGCGATTGGACGACGAATGTGCGCACTACCCACTACATTCTGGGGTCAGTGCTCGGAGCGCATCCCTATCCGATGATGATCCGGGATTTTCAGGCGATCATCGGGAAAGAAGCGCGGAAGCAGATTCTGGCCGCAGAAGGAAAATTGCCGAGTTATCTAGTGGCCTGTGTCGGGGGCGGGAGCAATTCAATCGGGCTGTTCCATGCGTTTCTGGGTGATCGTACGGTGAAGATGGTGGGTGTCGAAGCCGGAGGGAGTGGGATTGTGAGCGGACAACATGCGGCACGGTTTTCCGGTGGGAAGCCCGGCGTCCTACAAGGAACCATGACCTATCTGCTTCAGGACGAGAATGGACAGATCAATTTAACCCATTCCGTGTCAGCCGGGTTGGATTACGCGGCGGTTGGACCGGAACACAGTTTGTATCATGACCAAGGCCGGATAGAGTACACCTATGCGACGGACACAGAGGCGCTGACGGCCTTTGATCTGCTGGCTCGAGAAGAAGGGATCGTGCCTGCCTTGGAAAGCGCCCATGCCATCGCCCATGTCATCAAGTTGGCTCCCAAGCTGAAAAAGTCGCAGGTGATCATTGCCAATCTGTCCGGCCGTGGGGACAAGGATGTTCAGCAAGTGGCCAGGATGCGAGGGGTGGAGTTATGAGCGGACGGTTGGAAAGCACGTTTCAACGATTACGTGACAAGAAAGAGAAGGCGCTCATTGCCTATCTCATGGCGGGGGACCCTGGATTGGCGGAGACGGAACAGCTGGTTGTGGCTTTAGAACAAGCTGGTGCCGATATCATCGAACTCGGTGTGCCTTTCTCCGATCCGATCGCAGACGGGCCTGTGATTCAGCAGGCGGCTGAGAGGGCGTTGAAGAGTGGAACGTCTCTGCGCAAGATTTTGGATTCCGTGAAGTCCCTCAGGCAGCGGACGGAGATCCCCATCGTTCTCATGTTGTATTATAACTCGATCCACGCCATGGGGTACGAGCCGTTTTGCACCGCAGCGAAGGATGCCGGTGTGGATGGACTCATCGTGCCGGACATGCCGCCGGATGAGGCGGGACCGCTCAAGCGGCCGGCCGATGCCGCCGGGCTCCCGCTTATCTTTTTGCTTGCCCCGACCAGCACGCCCAGCCGACGAAAGCTGGTGGCGGAAGAATCGCACGGGTTTGTCTATTACGTCTCGTTGACCGGGATTACCGGGGCGAAGCTCAGCAATGTGACGGATATCCAACAGAATGTGAAGAAGCTCAAGAAAGTCTCCGCATCACCAGTCGCCGTTGGCTTCGGTGTGGCGACGCCGGAGGATGCCGCGCGGGTCTCCAAAATGGCGGATGGCGTGATTGTCGGCAGCGCCATCGTGAAACGGATCGCATCTTACCAACAAGATCCCGGGATGGTCGACCACGTCGCCGAGTTTGTCCGATCGCTTAAAGCCGCCATGGCGCCAACCTAGCCAGCTCTCTTGTATAGACTCTTCGTTTCTTGTCCTCATGAGGGTGACGGTGTAAGATGGCGTTGATGAAGCAGCTGTGACGATTGTAGGCAGGGACATCATGAAGACAATCCTCCATACTATTGGTCCAGAGCAGCGAGAGGATCTGTTGGTGAAGCTCCGTTCTGAATTGGAACGGGTGTCTGGACTGCGCTTTGCCTATGTGTATGGGTCGGTGCTTGATGGGGACAGGATTCATGATGTGGATGTTGGTGTTTTTCTCGATCAGATGACTGTCGCGCAGCAGATGAACACGGCGGATGCGCTCTCGGTACAGCTCTCAGCCGCTGTGGGATTCCCTGTTGATATTCGGGTGCTCAATGAGGCGCCGCTTTCATTTCTCTACCATGTACTGAGAGGGCGGCTGGTACTCTGTCGAGATGAGACCTTCTTGACCGATCTGTTGGAAGATGTCGCCAGCCGTTACCTTGACCTTGCTCCGTTCCTCCGCAACGCCACGAAGGACGCCTTCGCCGCATGAGTCTGAATCCGGACCTCATCCGGGCACGGTGCACTGAAATCGACACATCATTGAGCCGGCTTGAAGAGATCGGCCGTCTATCTCGTGAAACCTTCCTCGCGAACCAAGATACCCGTGATGTAGCCTGCTATCGACTATTGATTGCGATTGAGGCTGCATTGGCCCTCTGCTTTCACGTGTCAGCGAAACGATTGCATCAGGTACCAGACGAATATGCGGGTTGTTTTACCGCGTTGGAGCGGGCAGGACTCATTCCTTCGGATCTTTCTAGCCGTTTGCAGCAGATGGCACGTTTCCGCAATCTGCTGGTCCACGTATATTGGAAGATCGACCACGGGCAGGTGTATGACGTCATCACAACTCGACTCGAAGACCTACGAGCGTTCCATTCCGCCATGGCTGGTCTGATCTAATCCAGCGGGAGGTCCCCGCCTGTAAAGGCGGGGGTGTGAGCAGGGTCCCGCGTCTTCCGGTAGACTGGGCTGCGTGAAACTGCACAAAGCGGCCCACACGGTCTACAAGACGCAGTACCACA
>Ga0224510_10000177_pt1 | contig 54027 bp, 46 predicted proteins | sample SF_May12_sed_USG_FD_170161 | JGI IMG/M metagenome (GOLD analysis project Ga0224510, IMG submission 170161) | Sediment microbial communities from San Francisco Bay, California, United States - SF_May12_sed_USGS_4_1 | ecosystem: Environmental > Aquatic > Marine > Sediment | place: USA: California... | reverse complement strand
CCACCCCGGCCTCCATGTCGAGCAGCACCACTTGGGAGGGGGAGAGCAGCAGTTTGGTGAGCATTCTTTTCAGCACGTTGCTTTCCGGGCAGGCGCAGCCGCCCTTGGCGGTCTGGATGGCGCCCAGTACCATGAGCTTGATCCCGTCCTTTTCCACGATAAAACGCGCGAGCAGATCGTCCACCTGGGGATTAATGTTGTAAAAGGGCGAGCCGTCCACCTTGCCGGAGCGCTCGACCAGCAGGTCTTTCATTTCAGCGATGGGGGTGATTTTTTCATCCTCCGCCAGGCCGAGGCTCTGGGCCATGTGCGGGCTTGGATCCGCATCGATAACCAGTACCTCCCTGCCGTGTTTCTGGAGATATTTGGCCAGCATGGCCATGATCGTGGTTTTGCCCACGCCGCCCTTGCCGCTGATTGCAATCTTCATGTCGGAATCCTTTCTATTTTAGCTCATGGTGTACGCCTGTCTCCTTTTTGATGCACGAAGGCTCCAGGTTCGATTATATTCCATTTTCTTCATGGCTAAACTAATCAGCCGTGGGCAAAGTGCAAAGAAAAAAATGGTATCCGTTAAGGCTGCCGACCATTCCATCCCTCGTTTGAAATTGGAGAACCATGGTTACCCTTGGAATTGAGAACCTCTTGGCGTCCCCCCCTGCGTATCTTGCCGGTAAACGTCTGGCCTTGCTCTGCAACCAGGCCTCCACCGACCATCATCTCCGCCACAGCCGGGATCTGATCATGTCCGCCTTTCCCGGTCAGCTCACCTGCCTCTTTACCCCGCAGCACGGTTTTTTTGCGGAAAAGCAGGATAATATGATCGAATCGGAGCACATGACCGATCCTGTCAGCGGCCTGCCGGTGTTCAGCCTTTACGGCGAGGTGCGTCGGCCAACCGCTGCCATGTACGAGCATTTTGATGTGTTGCTCGTTGATATCGTTGATGTGGGGACCAGGGTATATACTTTTCTCTATACCCTGGCCTACTGCCTTGAGGTGGCCAGGGAGTGCGGTAAAAAGGTGGTGGTGCTGGACCGGCCCAACCCCGTGGGCGGGGAGGCTGTTGAGGGCAACCTGTTGCAGGAGGATTGCCGTTCATTTGTCGGGCTGTATCCTCTGCCCATGCGCCACGGCCTTACCTTTGGCGAACTGGCCCGCCTGATCAATGAGGAATTCGGAATCGGCGCGGATATTGAAGTGGTGAGCATGCCCGGTTGGCAACGGAGGATGCTTTTTGCCGATACCAATCTTCCCTGGGTGTTTCCCTCGCCCAATATGCCGAATCCGACCACGGCCCTGGTTTATCCAGGGCAGGTGATTTTTGAAGGCACTAACATCTCCGAAGGTCGTGGCACCTCCTTGCCCTTTGAGCTGTTCGGCGCTCCGTTTCTTGACTGGCAGACGGTCCTGACCAGTATGCAGGGGGTGCCTCTGCCGGGTTGTTTTCTTCGGCCCCTGGCCTTTGAGCCCACAGCCAACAAATGGGCTGGCCAGCCCTGCAAGGGATTTCAGCTCCATGTTACGGATCCCCGTGCTTTTCTGCCCTATCGTACCTCGCTGGCCCTGCTCCAGGCCTTTATGCGATGTTATCCCGAGCAGTTTGCCCTGAAAGTCCCTCCCTATGAGTATGAATTCGTGCGATCCCCCCTGGATTTGATCTTGGGAGACAGCAATCTGAAGCATCAACTGGCGGCGGGCGCAGACATCCTTGATCTTGAGTTGGGCTGGCAGCAGGGGATTGAGGGTTTTGTTGAGATGCGGCAAAAATATTTCCTTTATCAATAAGGGGTTGCCCCTCCCGTGTACCCATGACCTCCGTGGATGTAAGGAATACTCAGCGCTTCATTGCCAAGCTTTCCCCTTATTTTGTGGATACTCCGGCGGAATGTCCCTACGGCCTTGACTGCATGGCGGTCTACCACCAGGCCGGGTTTAGTTTTTTGCCCCCGGCCGTGCTTGATGAGTTTCTCGCCGCCGGCTACCGACGAAACGGCAACACCATCTATACCATGCGTTGTCCAGATTGTGCGGCCTGTGTGCCCATCAGGCTCGAGCCTGAAACATTTCGCCCCTCCCGGAACATGCGGCGCGTCATGCAACGGAACCAGGATTTGGATATCAGGGTGGAGCCGCTGGAGGTGACACCGGAAAAACTGCAGCTGCTGGACTGTTTTTTGAACAGCCGGTACCCTGGCCGGACGAGTACGGCCAGGGATTATTACAGCGGTTTTTTCTTCAACTCCCTGGCCGCGACCATGGAAATCTCTTTCCGCCTCTCCGGGCGATTGGTGGGTGTATCCATTGTCGATCTGGCCGAGTGCAGCCTGAGCGCGGTGTATTTTTATTTTGACCCGGCTTTTGAGAAAAGAAGTTTGGGAACCTTCAATATTCTCTATCTCACAGAACTTGCCCGGCGCCAAGAGTGTGCGTATCTTTATCTTGGCTACTGGATAGAGCCGGTTGCGGCCATGGCCTACAAGGCCCGTTTTCGCCCCCATTCCCTCTTGGTAAACGGTGAGTGGTTACAGGTGGATTGAGGCATAGCAGGAGGAGCAGATAACAATGTTTGGTTTTTCGTTTTGGTCTGCAAAAAGCAAGGCGGACAAAGTCTCTGGTCAGGAAGGGATTGATCCCCAGACCCAGCATCAGCAGGAACGGGAACAGTTTCAGGAGGTGCTGCAATCCTTCAATGCCTCCCGCATCGAAGAGCGGCTGAAGGTGCTGGATATCTTTCTTTCGGTGGAAGAGCATCTGAGCCTGACCGGGTTGGAAGGAGTTGTCAGGGAAAAAAAGCCGGAGCTGTTGGATCGTGAGTTTCTCAAGGAAACCATGGAGATGTTCTGCCAGTTCGGCTTTGCCCAGAAACAACTCTTTGAAACCCAGGAACCGGTCTACGAACACCACCACCTCGGTATGCATCACGACCATTTCATCTGCACCCGTTGCGGCAGGATTCAGGAGTTCTCCAACCACGATCTTGAAAGGCTCCAGCACGTAATTGCCAGGCAGTTCCAGTTTCATCCGCTCCAGCACAAGATGGAGATTTACGGTCTCTGCGCCTCGTGCATGGCGCAGCGGGAACCGGCCCTCTCCTTGCAGTATGCCGCCAATGGTGAACGGGTGCGGATCGTCACGATTCTGGGCGACCGGGAGGTGCAGGCCAGGCTGAACGATATGGGGCTAGCGCAGGGAGCATGCCTTGAGATTGTCAGTAACCATTCCTCCGGCCCTCTCATCGTGGCAATCAAGGGGACACGTCTGGCCATTAATGCCGGTCTGGCCCAAAAGATCATGGTGGCGCATGCCTGCCGGCATGCCGATGAATCGTAAGGGGATTAATCTGATATTGCTGCCCGTCTTCCTTGACATTTTCCCACGATGTGTCCCATACTTTTTTAGATAGGGCGTTATTTTTCGTGAGTTTCACATTCTTGGCGGTAAGGGAAGAAAAGCCATGGATAAATCAAAGATGAAACGATTTCCCGATGGTAGGCCGAGTGGTTATCCGCGGAGCATGGTGCTGCACGGTGCCGGATCAATGTTTCATGCCGGAAATTGGTTTCCGGCTGCTGATGTCTATGAAACAGCGTCGGCGATTATTGTTTATATGGATATTTCCGGCATAGATCCGCACACCCTGGCCGTAACGGTCGAGGATTCGTTGGTAACTGTTTCCGGAATGCGGGGATATGAGCCGCGGGATGTGGTTTCGTGTGTCCACCAACTGGAGATTGAGCGCGGTTTTTTCGAGCGGTCAATCCCCCTGCCCAAAAGTGTTGATGTTGCCAAGGCGGCTTCGGAAAGCAGGAACGGGTTTCTTCAGATCATCCTTCCCCTGCGGCGCAATCCCGGGAAAATCAAGATTTCCGTAAAATAAGGCTAGGGACCGACGGGTCTTCTTTCACCTGAACATAAAACAATGCAGGTTGAAAATCATGAGCCAAGATGACAGGCAAAAAGAAACGGAAAATTCCGCGGTAAAGGTTGAGCATCGCGGGAAACCTGCCGAGTTGCCGGTTCCGGAGATCCTGCCGGTGCTGCCCTTGCATGGCTTTGTCTTTTTCCCCGGTATGGGGTTTCCGATGAATATCCTTCACCCCGCCTCCCAGCAGCTCATAGATGACGCGATTCTTAAGGATCGGCTGCTCGCCATTGTCAGCCATAAAGACCCAACCGAGGAAAAACAGGAGACGGTCAAGCCCCAGCATCTGCACAGGATTGGGGTTCTGGGCTACATCCATAAGCTGGTCAAGGTCAGGGAAGACGGTTATCAGGTGTTGATCAGCGCCATAAAAAAATTGGAGCTTATTGAATTTATACAGGAAGAGCCATATTTGGCAGCCCGGGTTGCCGTTATCCCCATGGCGATGGAAGAGGACAAAGAGGTAGAGGCGTTGGTGCTTAATCTTCGGACCCAGTTTAAAAAACTGGCGGAGTTGCTACTGCTTCCAGTTGAACTTGTGACCACCATCGAATCCCTCTCCGATCCTTTCTATATTTCCTATCTGGTGATTTCCCAGCTTAATCTCAATCTGGTCGAGGAGCAGGAAATTTTAGAGATTCAGGAGGTCAAGGCTCTGATGCACCGAACCGCTCGTGAACTCAATAAGCGCATTGAAACGGCGGAGATGAGCCAGGATATCCAGAAAAGTATCAAGGAGGATACGGATCAGAAGCAGCGGGAGTTCTTTCTGCGCCAGCAGCTCAAGGCCATTCGCAAGGAGCTTGGCGAGGACGAGGAAAATCTCGATCTCAAGGAGTTGCGTGATAAGCTAGCCCAGACTGAGTTGACCCCGGAGGCCGCGAAGACAGCGGAAAAAGAATTGGACCGGTTGGCCCGCATTCCGCCATCCTCGCCGGAATATACCGTTTCCCGGACCTACCTTGATTGGCTGCTTGACCTGCCCTGGCTGAAAACCACCCACGATTCCTTGGATATCGTTAAGGCGCAGCAGGTGATGGACGAAGATCATTACGGACTCAAGGAGATCAAAAAAAGAATCATTGAATTTTTGGCGGTGCGCAAGCTCAAACAGGACATGCATGGTCCGATCCTCTGTTTTGTAGGCCCACCTGGAGTAGGTAAGACCTCGCTCGGTCAATCCATCGCCCGGTCCATGGATCGAAAATTCATCCGGATCTCCCTGGGCGGAGTGAGGGATGAGGCGGAGATTCGCGGGCATCGGCGCACTTACATCGGCGCCTTGCCTGGCCGCATTATTCAGAGCCTGCGCAAGGCCGGGGCCAATAATCCGCTCTTCATGCTGGACGAGATCGACAAGCTGGGCATGGATTTCCGGGGGGACCCTTCCTCTGCCTTGCTGGAGGTTCTTGATCCCGAACAGAATTTCAGTTTTGCCGATCATTATTTGGAGATTCCCTTTGATCTCTCCAGGGTAATGTTCATTACTACGGCCAATCTTCTCGATAATATCCCCGGGCCGTTGCGCGACCGGATGGAGGTTATCGAACTTTCCGGCTATACCGATGAGGAAAAGCTGAACATTGCCAAACGACATCTTTTGCCCAAGCAGCTTGAAGCCCATGCTCTCAGCGATAATGATCTGAAAATAGACGATCAGGCAATCCGGATGGTGATCCGCTCGCACACCAGAGAGGCTGGGGTCAGAAATTTGGAGCGGAAACTGGCTGCGATCTGTCGGGGGGTTGCCAAGGACATTGTCACCGGCAAGACCGGCACGACCAGGATCAATAAGGACAATCTTGCCACCTATCTCGGCCCCATCCAGTTTTTTCCGGAGACCAAGGCCCGGACCTGGGGGCCGGGACTGGCAACAGGGCTGGCCTGGACCCCGGTGGGCGGGGAACTGTTGTTCATCGAGGTTGCCAAGATGAAGGGCAAGGGCGGCCTTACCATGACCGGAAAACTGGGCGAGGTGATGAAGGAGTCAGCTGCTGCCGCCCTGACCTACATTCGCTCCCATGCCAAGGAACTGGGAGTTGATGAAGGTATTTTTTCCAAGATCGACCTGCACATCCATGTGCCGGAGGGCGCTATTCCCAAGGACGGGCCTTCGGCTGGGGTGGCCATGGTCACGGCCCTGACCTCTTTGCTTACAGGACGGACGGTGAGCAAAGACATGGCCATGACCGGGGAGATAACCCTGCGGGGGGATGTGCTGCCGGTGGGCGGCGTCAAGGAAAAGGTGCTGGCTGCGGTGCGGGCCGGGATCAAGGATGTTGTCCTGCCCACCCTCAATGAAAAGGATGTGGTTGAGATCCCGGATAACGTGAAGGAGGATATCCGCTTTCATTTGGTGCAGGATATCAAGGAGGCGCTTGTCCTGCTGCTGCCGGAAGAATGACAGCTAAGGCCTTGGTTAAATACAGATCTCTTGGGCGTTTGGTTCTTCCATGTTCGAACCAGGCAGGACAATTCTCACTTTTTCCACCAGATGGTCCGGGGAGTAGCTTTCTTTAGCCCTGCGCAACCCGGGAATGCCAAGATCCTGCTCCCTGTTGATATAGTCGTACTCGCTAAGATTGTTTCCTGCAAACCACTGGTTGATCAGCTGACCTAAGCCATGAAACTGGGACATCGCTTTTTCGAAATGGCAGACCGCGGTTGAGGGATTGAGCGTCTCGCCTACGGTAAAGGCCTCGATGGTTCCCCCAATCCTGATGGCGCCTCCGGTGAGTGGGAATTCTTTGTAATTCCGTAACGTTTCTACTATTGCCTGATATTCACCGCACAACCCAGGTTCGGTTTTACAAGCACGAGCAGCGCACCAGCGGTCCTGCATGGCCAGACATTCGAGAGCGGTTTCCGGAGTGATGATTTCATACCGACAGTCGTATGCGGCCAGGCATTGGTTGATGTGGTTCCTTTTTTTGGTGAAATGCCTGCCGGACAGGGTGGCAAGGTCCTCCCTGCGGTAGACATAGTCGGCATTGTCCCGATCTTCGACAACCATTGCTCCGGGGAGCAGGGGTGTCCCAGAAAGTTTTTCCTTGGGATAGCGTTCGGCGCCCGTGATTCGATTGTCGTATTCACTGAATATCTCGGGAAGGGATACCGGACCGACGGGGTTGCCAAGGATAAGCAACCCTGTTTTTGTTTCGGTAAAAAAGATAAGTGATTCCCTGAACTCCGTAATCCAAATCGGCCGTGTGCTTCGCCAGGCATAGAGATTCGTGAAGGTCAGCTCCGAAGTTTCTGGGGGAAACCGCCTGAGATATTCCGTAACGGACAGCTTGTCATTAAGGGAAAGCGGGCGTAGGGTCATGGGGTTCCTGTAATTGTGTAGGCAGGATCAGTATAAAGGCGCTGCGGGATTCCCGCAATTGATTCCCGCTTCAAGGTTTGAAGGATCTAGAGATTTAACAAAAAAGCAATGGCCGGTTTTTGCGTCTCCGTCTTTGGCGCGTTGCTTTTCTTGCAAATGCCGAGAAATCCGTATAGATTGTCACGTTTGTTATCTGTCGGCACAAGGTAGGGGAGTTCGGAGGATATCCTCCCAGAAAAAGGTGAAATGATGGAAGTGGTGCTTGCTAAAAATGCGGGCTTTTGCATGGGGGTACGGAGGGCGGTTGAGACCACCCTCGGCATGGTTCAGAAGGAGGAAGCCTCCATTGCCACCTTTGGTCCTTTGATCCATAACCCGCAGGTTTTGCAGCTGCTTGAGGATCAAGGGGTGAGGATACTCACGGAGATTCCTGACCATGCCAGCGGGGCCATAATCATTCGCGCCCACGGCATTCCCCCTCAAGAGAAAAAGAAACTTGAGGCCACCGGCGCCAGGGTTGAGGATGCAACCTGTCCTCGAGTTCTCAAGGTGCAAGCCATCATAGCCAAATACAAAAAAGAGGGTTTTGCCACAGTGATCATCGGTGATCGTGATCATGCTGAGGTGGAAGGGCTCATGGGCTATGCCGGCAACACCGGGCAGGTGGTGAACAGCGAGGCGGATGTCGCGGCCTTAACTCTTGCCGGGCCCTACATTATCGTCAGTCAGACAACCCAGGACGAACGCCTTTTTGAAAGGCTGAAAGAAATGATTCTGCAAAAATATCCCGGGGGCGAGGTGTTCAACACCATCTGTGACTCCACCCATAAAAGGCAGGAGGAGGTCCGGCAGCTCTGTCAGGAGGTTGAGGCGTTGGTAGTGGTAGGTGGACGAACAAGCGCCAACACCAAACGCCTGGGCGAGATTGCTGAAAGCCTGGGTTGTCCGGTTTTCATGGTGGAGACGGAAAAGGATCTTGAGCCTGAGGCGTTGGGCCGTTTTAGCCGGGTAGGGGTTACGGCTGGCGCCTCCACCCCCAACTGGGTGATTAGCCGGATTGTTGAAGTATTGGAAAATATATCGGCAACAAAGCCGTGAGAGGGAAGAAAGATGCTGAGCTGGTTTAAGAAGAAACTTGTGTCCGTCCAGGATATCCCGCCCGAACAGGTGCCGGGTGCTCAGGCTGAGGGTGTTGCTCCTGTTGTCGCCCTTTCGGAACAGGAGGAGAATGAGCCTAAGTTTTTTCTCCGCCTTAAGGAAGGTCTGTCCCGAACGCGGAAAACCTTTGTCCGTCAGATTGACGCGCTTTTTCTCGGCAAGAGGAAGATTGACGCCGAGTTGCTCGAGGATCTGGAAGAGATTCTGATCATGGCGGATATCGGCGCCAACACCACCCAGGAGCTTTTGGATAAAACCCGGGAACAGGTGCGGCGGAACGAATTGGGGGATGGTCAGGCACTTAAAAAAGCACTCAAAGAAATGATCCTCGGCTACCTGCTCAATGCGGATCGGCCTGCGGACCTTGCTCTGCCGCAACAGGGGCCTTTTGTCGTCATGGTGCTGGGGGTCAACGGGGTGGGCAAGACCACGACCATCGGCAAGCTGGCTCATAAGTTCACCCAGGCCGGGCAGAAGGTTCTGCTGGTTGCCGCCGACACTTTTCGGGCTGCGGCCAGTGAACAGCTGCAGGTATGGGGCAAGCGGGTCGGGGTTGAGGTTGTCGCCCAGCAGGCCGGGGCAGACCCATCTTCCGTAGTGTACGATGCCCTTGATTATGCCCGACCGCGCAATTTTGATGTGGTGCTGGTCGACACTGCAGGCAGGTTGCACACCAAGGTCAACCTGATGGAAGAGCTGAAAAAGATCAAGAGGGTCATGGATAAGAAGATCCCCGGCGCCCCCCATGAGATCCTGTTGGTGCTTGACGCCACTACGGGACAGAACGCCATTTCCCAGGCCCGGCTGTTCAACGAGGCCGTGGATGTTACCGGACTGGCCTTGACCAAGCTTGACGGAACTGCCAAGGGGGGTATTGTGATCAACATCTGCCATGAATTCAACATCCCCATTCGTTTTATCGGTATCGGGGAACAGATGGAGGATCTGCGCGATTTTGAGCCGAACGATTTTGTGGAGGCTCTGTTTGCCGAGGGTGAGGCGTAAAGGCTAAGCCCTTACAGGTAAGAGATCTGCGTTGTTATCGGCCCATTCGCGTTCCGATGTCTAAAGTTCTCCGGCTAAGGGATCTGATCCGGTTCTGCAGGTCTAGTTCTCATTTCTCTGTCGCGCATCTGCCGTGCCCTGTGATTAATTACCGTAACGGGTTTGACGTATTTTAAATAGATTGAGGTCTTTATGATCGTTTATCGTCGGCATAAGCCGCCTGGCTGTGGCGGGTTTTTACTTGTTGTCGCCTTGCTCTTGTTCGCCATGGGCGGCGCCCCACTCATTCTTGATGTTTTGGGGTTTCTCTTTTTTTCCGGGGTAGTTCTTGTTCTCATGGTTTTTGTCGGGATCTGGGGTTTCTCCCAGTATATACGACGCCAGGTGAGCCGATACGAACGATCCCAGACGGAAAGTCATAATCAGTTTGTCTTTTTGTTGATCAATATCCTGATCCGGATTGCCCAAGGAGACGGGGTCGTCACCAAGGCCGAGCTTGGTCCCATCGAGAATTTCTTCCGCCTTCATCTCCGGTATAACCAGAGTCAGATGTACTGGGTTCGTGATTTGATCCAGGACGCGCTTGCTTCTCAGGTCTCCCTCGAAGCCATGCTTGTCGAGTTCAAGAAGAATTTTGCCTACGAGCCCCGGCTGATTCTGGTGGAACTTATCTATCAGGTGCTGTACACCAATGATCAGGTCTCTCCCCAGGAACTGGCCATGGTACAGACCATTGCCGAATTTCTCGATATTTCCACCTATGATCATCATGCCATCCGCAGCAAATATGTCGGCGGCAGCCGGGGGCGCACTTTTGCGGGGCAGGGGAGGAGCGAGACCCAGTACTATGAAATCCTCGGGTTGTCGCCGGGGGCTTCCGCCGCGGAGATCAAAGCCGCCTACCGCAAGCTGAGCATGCAGTATCACCCGGACAAGGTAGCGCATCTGGGCGATGAGTTTCGGCGGGTAGCGGAGGAAAAGATGAAAGAGCTGAATGAGGCGTATCAGCACCTGAAAAAGATCTAAACGTTCAGCAGCACCGCATCTGCTTTGTCATCGGCCTGCTCATGTGCAATAGCACACTTCGTAGGCCTCTTTTGCGCATCTGCGGCACTGTCCGTTTACCTTCAAAGATGGAGCCACGGTTTTTGTTTCTGTAAAGTTAAGATAATGGACGGCCATGAACATCCTTGTCCTTGAACCCTATTACGGCGGATCGCACAAGGCGTTTCTCTCCGGTCTGACCCATCATCTCCCCTATGCTTTTGAGTTGTTGACCCTGTCCGCGCATAGCTGGAAGTGGCGGATGCGTCTTGCGGCCCCGCATTTTGCCAGGGTTCTCGCTGCTGATCCATGCTATGCAGACAAAACCTATGACCGGATTTTCTGTTCCTCCCTGGTCGATGTCGCTGCCCTGCGCGGTCTGCTGCCGCCACACCTGCGCTCCCTCCCGGTTCTGACCTATTTCCACGAAAACCAGTTCGCCTATCCAATGCAGGTTTCCGAGGCGCGGGATGTCCATTTCGGCCTGACCAATCTCACCACCGCCCTGGCCTCGGATCGTCTTGCCTTTAATTCGCAGTATAATCTGGATTCTTTTCTCGCAGGCTGCCGGGACCTTCTTGCCAAGATGCCGGACATGTCCCTGTCCGGCTATGAAGAGGCGATCCGGGCAAAGGTAACTATCCTTCATCCAGGGCTGGATTTCAGCACCATTGACACCTTGTCGACGGATAGGCAGACAGGTAGTTCGCCGGTGCTGGTCTGGAATCATCGATGGGAGCACGACAAGAACCCGGAATTGTTCTTCCGCACCCTGTACGGACTTGCCGAGCAGGGGGTTCCTTTTTCGCTGATTGTCCTGGGAGAATCCTTTAAGAATCGGCCCGCGATTTTTGCCCAGGCAGCAGAAACCCTTGCCGAGCGGATTATCCATTTCGGCTATGCGGAAGATCGCCGGGAATATTGTCGTTTGCTCTGCCAGGGTGATATTGCCGTTTCTACAGCCAACCACGAATTTTATGGGATTGCGGTGCTGGAAGCGGTGCGTGCAGGCTGCCGGCCCTTGGTGCCGGACCGCTTGTCGTACCGTGAGCTTTTTCCTTCAGCCTGTCGTTACCAGGATGCTGATTTTTCCCGGGAGCTCGGCTCAGCATTGCGGGCGGGAAGGTTTACGCCCCATGCGGCGCAGAGCATGACCAACCGCTTCTCCTGGTCGGAGCTGGCTGGCTGCTATCAAGAATGGTTTGAATTGTCGGAATAACAGTCGGTTGGCGGATCAGGGGGCGCATTCGCCAAAATTTTTCGACAGGAATTCACATTCGGCCGGGGAAAGATCAAAACGGATCTCTGCCTCCTTGAGCACCACATCCCGTTTTTTCTCCGGATTATTGAGCAGTTCTTCGCTCATCCAGCAGATGGCCTTTTTGACCTTGTCACTGCTTGTCGGCAATCGTCCGTCGCAGCCCATAGCTGTGCCCTCCTTTACACCGGTTTCACCATGATGCCGCCGAGGGGCGGAACCGAGACCAGGATATGGCATGGAGCCTCACCCATGGGCTCGGCAATGGTCTGCTTGCGGTCCGGGTTGAACACATTGCTGCCGCCGAATTCGGCGATATCCGTGGAAAGGATTTCCTGATACCAGCCTGGGGCAGGCACCCCAAGTTTATAGTCGTGCAGAACCTGGGGGGTAAAGTTGAGCAGGCAGACCACATGGTCTTTCGGGTCTTTGCCCTGGCGGCAGAAGGCGATGATGCTGTTGTCGACATCCTTGAAATCCATCCAGCGAAAGCCGTCGAAGGAAAAATCAATTTCCCAGAGGGGGCGGGTATCCTTGTAAACCGCGTTCAACTGCTGCACGTATTTTTGCAGCTGCTGGTGCATGGTATTCTGTTCGGTCAGATGCCAGTCCAGGCTCACTTTGCAGTACCATTCGGAGATCTGGCCGAATTCCGCCCCCATGAACAGGAGCTTCTTGCCCGGATGGGTCCAAAGAAAGAAGAAAAGCAAACGCAGATTGGCGAACTTTTGCCACATATCCCCCGGCATCTTGAAGAGCAGGGAACGTTTGCCATGCACCACCTCGTCATGGGACATGGGCAGGATGAAATTTTCGGTAAAGGCGTAGAGCAGGGAAAAGGTGAGGGCGTTGTGATGGTATTTACGGAAGATGGGCTCCTTGCTGAAGTAACCCAGGATGTCGTTCATCCAGCCCATGTTCCATTTATAACCAAAGCCCAGCCCCCCCCAGTCCAGGGGCTTGGAAACCCCGTAGAAGCTGGTTGACTCCTCGGCGATCATTAAAATATCGGGATATCGGCCGTAGATGATGGCGTTCATGTGCTTGATGAACTCGATGGCCTCGATGTTTTCCTTGCCGCCATAAATGTTGGGCACCCAATCCCCTTCATTGCGGGCATAGTCGAGATAGAGCATGGAGGCCACTGCATCGACCCGCAACCCGTCGATGTGGAATTTATCCATCCAGAAGAGGGCGTTGGCAATGAGGAAGTTCTGCACCTCCTTGCGGCCGTAGTTGAAGATAAGGGTGCCCCACTCGGGATGTGCTCCCTGCCGAGGGTCTTCGTGCTCGTAAAGCGCGGTACCGTCGAATCTGCTCAAGGCATGGCCGTCGGTGGGGAAGTGTGACGGCACCCAGTCGAGGATAACGCCGATCCCGTGCTGATGGCACTGATCCACGAAGTACATAAAGTCATGGGGGTTACCGTGTCGGCTGGTTACGGCATAATACCCGGTGACCTGATATCCCCAAGACTCATCAAGAGGATGTTCCATGATGGGCATCAGCTCGATATGGGTGAAGCCCATTTCCTTGACATACGGGATCAAGGCGCCGGCAAGTTCCTGATAGGAAAGCATCCGTGAGGGGTCAGCGGGGTCGCGCCGCCAGGAGCCCAGATGGACTTCATAGGTGGACATGGGTTGGTCATAGCTTTTCCGGCGTTTCCGTTCATCGAGCCAGTTTGCGTCATTCCAGGCATAACCGTCCAGTCCCCAGACAATCGAGGCGGTTTTCGGACGGATCTCGGCGAAGAATTGAAATGGGTCTGCCTTTTCGAGAAGTGCGTTTTGTTGAGTCTTTATTTCGAACTTGTACGGTTCACCCTGGCCGATGCCCGGAATAAACAGCTCCCAAACGCCGGAATTGCCTAAAACCCGCATCTGATGAACCCTGCCGTCCCAGTAATTGAAATTGCCCAGGATGCTGACTCTTTTGGCGCTTGGCGCCCAGACGCGGAAGATTGTCCCGCTGACGCCGTCAATCGTTACAGGCCGTGCGCCGAGGATGTTGTAGATTTCGTAGTTCGTGCCGTTGTTGAAAAGATAGCGGTCATATTCGGACATCTGGGGCAGGAACCGATAGGGATCTTTGAAGACATGCCGGTTTTCATCGTAAAAGACCGTTTCAAACTCATAAGGAAAAGGCTCGCGGCAGTTGGGAATGACAATTTCGAAAAAGCCTTCCGCCCTGGTTTTGTACATCTCCTTTCTTTCCCCGTCGGTTATCAGCCAGCAGGCAGTGGCGTTGGGCTGGAAGGTTCTGATAACCGAGGAAGCGGTATCGTGGTCCAGTACGTGGAATCCTAAAACCTGAAAGGGGTCATAGTGTTCGGATGCAATAATCAGGTTGATTTCGGAATTTATATCATAAGTCATATGCGCGGTTCCGGTTCTATATGTAAGGTTGTTGGGGGGAGTCTGTTGCCGTTATGTGGTTAAAAAATACTAGCACGGATCAGATGGGAAACTCCAACTCTTTTCCAAGCTTGGGGTAAAATTGTTGTAAGTGCATGATTTCTTGACTGACCGCCTGGGCAGATGCTAAGTTGCAGGCGGATTTGAATCGGTCGCCTCCGGCGATTAACGACATCGAACGTAAACATGGGGCATACCTCCCGGATGATCGAAACCCTGCAAGGTTATTTCCTTATTGCCACCCCCCAGATGCCGGACCCCCGTTTTGCCGGCAAGGTTGTTTATCTCTGTGCCCACAACGACGAGGGTGCCATGGGGTTGGTGGTGAATGAGCCCATTGCCGGGGTCAGTATGGCGGAAGTTTTCGCGAGTGCCGACATTCCGCAGCCGCCAGGGCTTTTATCGGCGGTGTATTTGGGAGGACCGGTGGAGGTGGCAAACGCCTTTTTCCTGTACAGTTCCGAATACAGGGCGCAGCATTTCCTCGAGGTGAGCAAAACCGTTCATCTGAGCAGCGATCCGCAGTTGCTCTATGACCTCGCCTCGGGCCGGGGTCCGAAAAATCTGCTGGTGGCCCTGGGTTATTCCGGCTGGGGGCCGGGACAGCTCGAAGCAGAGCTCTCTGTTGATGGATGGCTCACCCTGCCCGCGGATGACGATATCATTTTTCATACGCCGGACAGCTTAAGATGGCAGAAGGCGGCTCGGCGTCACGGCATCGATATCGCCTTGTTCGGGGATGTGGTGGGCTCGGCCTGATTGGCCAGCGGGACGACGAATTCTGCTTGGTTTCATGATTTTTCACAGGAATAACATATGACGCGCATATCTCAATTTCTTGGGGAAGAGGCCGATCTCGGCCCGGAAAAACGGATCACCATTCTCTCGGCGCCACTGGCCTCCTCGGTGAGCTGGATGGGAGGTACGGAGCTTGGGCCGCAAGCGATTATCGACGCTTCCCCGGCTTTGGAGGTGTTTGATGACGAGCTTTTGGTCGAGACCGTGCGGCTTGGCATAGAAACAAGGCCGACCCCTGATTTTACAACCATCACGGCCGCCGAGGCCTGCCTAAGGATTGAGAAATCCATGGCCGCCGAACTGGCAGGGGGGCGTTTCCCGGTTCTGCTGGGGGGCGAGCACACCGTGACCGTGCCTGCGGTCAAGGCCTGTCTGGCGCAATACCCGGACTTGCATGTGGTGCAGATCGACGCCCACCTTGATCTGCGCCAGGAATATGAAGGCAACGAAAACAGCCATGCCTGCGTGATGCGGCGGCTTGATGATCTTGGCATTCCCTTTACCCAGATCGGTATTCGCTCCTTTTCCAAGGAGGAATACGAGCTCGTTCGAGCCAGGGGGCTGCGGCCATTTTTCATGCAGCGCATCCGCAAGGAACACGATTGGATTGCCCAAGTTTGCCGGGAAATCAAGGGGCCGGTCTATCTCACCTGCGATGTGGATGGGCTTGACCCGACGATTATGCCGGCCACCGGCACCCCCGAGCCGGACGGTCTGACCTGGCGCGAGACCATCGATTTGTTGCGGGAGCTTGCTCGCAGTCATCGCATCGTGGCCATGGATTTTGTCGAATTTTCCCCGCGCTCCGGCGCGGAACATGCCGCTTTTACCGTGGCCAAGCTGATCTACCGGACCCTGGGGTATGTCTTTCAGCAGAAAAATCCATGAGCAAAATTGTTGGATGTTTTTGCTGCGCCAAATCGATAATCCTGATTTTCCGGTCCATATCCGGGGTCTGGTTTTATATCAGAAAAATAATAAAGCGCCTGCAGTCGGGTGCCGTGAAAATTAGTCAAGGACAGGTGATTGAATATGGCTGAGGAAGAAGAAATATTTCAGTGTCGGCAATGCGGTCATTGCTGCCAGGGTGAAACCACGGTCTCTCTGGACCCCGATGATATTGATCGTCTGGTCGCCTATCTGCATCTGCCCCTGGCCGAGGTGAACGAAAAATATCTGCGCATTACCGGCAAGGTGGTACAGATGAAGATCGTGGACGGCCACTGCATCTTTTTTAACGAGGGCTGCACGGTGCATACCGGCAAACCTTGGCGGTGCAGACAATGGCCCCTGCATCCGAGCATGCTCAGCGACCAGAACAATTTCGAGGCCATACGGCAATCCTGCCCCGGGATAAAAGGGGAGATCGGCTATGGAGAGTTCCGTTCCAAGCTGGCGGAGATTCTCGCCCGGCAGCCGGGCAAAGGCAAGTAGGCGAAGCGGCGGTGAAGATTATTCTCCCGTTCCTGGGCAAAACCAAGGAGCAGTACCTTGCCGCCGGAATCGATGATTATGCCGGACGGCTCAGGCGTTTTGTCCAGCTTGAGATGGTGGTGCTGAAGGAAAAGAAGAATGCGGCCAAGGAAGATACGGTGCGGCAGCAAAACGAGGAGGGACAAATACTTCTCGGCAGTGTGCAGCCGTCGGACAGGGTCGCCAAGGCAGTCAGGATAGTCGCCCTGGATCCGGCAGGGCAACAGCTCAGCTCGGAAGAGCTGGCTGATATGGTAAGCCGCTGGGAGGATCAGGGGGTCCGGGAGATTGCTTTTTTGATCGGAGGCCCCACCGGGCTTGCGCTGGAGCTGGTCCGGAAAGCGGATTATGTGTTGTCGCTCTCGCGGATGACCTTTACCCACGAGATGGCCCGCCTGCTGGTGCTTGAACAGCTGTACCGGGCTTTTTCCATCAAGGCCGGAACCGGGTATCATAAGTAAAGGGGAAAACTAATCGGGACCCGGGTCAAACGGATTCCACCGAACGTACCTCGGGAACCTCGCCTTTTAAAAATTTTTCAATCCCGTTTTTGAGCGTATTTCCGGACATGGGGCATTCCTTGCAGGCGCCGGTCAGTTGAACCGTGACTACCCCGTCCTTGCTTACGTCAACCAGGGCCACATCGCCTCCGTCTGCTTGTAAAGTTGGGCGAATCTTTGCCAAGGCCGCCAGAATTCTGTCTCGCATTGTTATTCCTCAAGCTGGGTTGTCAGGGTGAAAAGGTAGGCCAATCTAACACAGCTCTTCCCCCTCGACAACCTTTGCCGACTTTAGCCTGAGAACTATGCGGTTGCCAGATTGTCCGTTGTTGTAGTATGATAGCGCTCCCATTTTGTTCATGGCACACAATGATGACTTCGTAAAAATGGAAAAGGTCACAGGTTCGTGACACAATGTCAAGAAGTCACAAAGTTATACCCGTTGCAATCGCGCTTTTTGCGATTTCAACAACAATGGGGCTTATCCCAACAAGGAGTCTAAATGAAAAAGGTCCATAAGGATTTTCAGGATATGTCAGGTCTGGAGTTGGCTCGTTTGGCCGCACTGGCTGCCCTGGATAAAAAAGCGGAGGACCTGGTCGTTCTTGATGTGCGAGGCATGTCTTCCATTGCCGATTTTTATGTCATCATGAGCGGACGATCCACCAGGCATGTTCAGGGTCTGGCTCAGGCGGTGGATGTGGCCCTGCGTCATAAAAATGTCAAGGACGGCAATACCGAGGGCCTCAATGAGGGGCATTGGGTGCTCCTCGATTATAACGATGTGATCGTGCATATTTTTTACAGTGAAGATCGCACCTTTTACGACATTGAAGGGTTGTGGCACGACGCCCCCAGGGTGAAGATAGAGTCGGACGTATCAGTTCCCGAATAGGCTTTGAGGCTCTGGAGAAACGATGAAGAAGATCACGCCGGTATTGCTGGCCATTCTCGATGGCTGGGGAATTGGGGAGCCGTGGGAAGGCAACGCGGTTCATCTCGCCCAAACGCCCAACATGGATCGCTGGCAGGCCAGTCAGCCGGCTACGACCCTGGTTGCCCACAATGGCGCGGTCGGCCTCCCGGAAGGGCAGATGGGCAATTCCGAGGTGGGGCATCTCAATATCGGCGCCGGTCGTATTGTCTATCAGGATTTCACCCGGATCAACCGGGACATCCAAACCGGAGCTTTTTTAAAAAATGAACCGTTGACCGGGATTTTTGGCCGTGCCGTCGAGCAGGGGACTGCGGTGCATCTTCTTGGACTGCTTTCCGACGGTGGGGTGCACAGTCATATCCGCCATCTGGTCGCTTTGTTGGAAATGGCCAAAAAGATGGGGCTGAGCAAGGTGTATGTCCATGCCTTCATGGATGGCCGTGACACTCCTCCCCAGAGCGGGGCCGGATACATGGCTGAACTTGCTGAAGCCATGGGCCGGATCGGCGTGGGTCAAGTCGCCTCGGTCTGCGGCCGTTATTATGCCATGGACCGCGATAACCGTTGGGATCGGGTTTCCCTGGCCTGGCAGGCCATGGTGGATGGCTCGGGCCGGCATTCGGCCACGGACGCTGGCGAAGCAGTGAGCGCGGCGTATGGGCGCGGCGAAACCGATGAGTTCATCAAGCCCACGGTTATCCTGAACAACGATCAGCCGGTGGCTACCATCAACGATGGGGACTCGGTGATCTTCTTTAATTTTCGGGCCGACCGGGCCAGGCAGATGACCCGTGCTTTTATCGACCGGGAGTTTGTCGGCTTTCCCGTGCAGCACCGACCCCGGCTGGCCGATTATCTCACCTTTACCGTGTATGAGAAGGATTTTGATCTTCTCGTGGCCTTTCCGCCGGTCGCCCTCATCCATATCCTGGGGGAAGAGGTCTGTAGTCATGGCCTGCGGCAGCTCCGTATCGCCGAAACGGAAAAATATGCCCATGTCACCTATTTTTTCAATGGCGGCCGCGAAGCCCCTTTTGCGTTGGAAGACAGGGCGTTGCTCCCATCCCCCCGCGAGGTGGCCACCTACGACCTGAAACCTCAGATGAGCGCGGACGAGGTGACCGAGGAGTTGTTGCGCCGACTTGCGGATAATCCCTACAGTCTGGTGGTGCTCAACTTTGCCAACTGCGATATGGTGGGCCATAGCGGGATCATGACCGCGGCCGTGACCGCCGTCGAGACCGTGGACCGGTGTATCGGCCGGGTGGTCGAGCGTTTTACGGAACTCGGCGGGGTGGTACTTGTTACCGCGGACCATGGCAATGCCGAGGTCATGATCAATAAGGAAACCGGCGGCCCGGTGACGGCCCACTCCACCAACCCGGTGCCCTTGGTCATGATCGGCGCCCAGCCCGGCTTTGGCCTCAGGGATGGCGGGACCCTGACTAATATCGCCCCCACCATCCTTGAGTTGATGGGGTTGCCCATCCCGCCAGAGATGGAAAGCGCCAGTCTGCTGGTGCGGATGTAATCGTCCTGTGAAGAAAACGAACTAACTGAGAACACGAGCAATCAGAGGTAATCTGTAATGAAATACATCAGCACCAGAGGCGGCATCGCCCCCGTATCCTTCAAGCAAGCCGTGATGATGGGGCTTGCCACCGATGGCGGCCTGTTGCTGCCCACCTCAATTCCAGAGATTCCCGCCGAAACCCTGGCTCAGTGGCGGCAGCTCAGCTATCCGGAGCTGGCTTCAGCCGTACTCAGCCTCTTTATTGACGATATCTCGACGGCCGACCTGCGTGAGCTTGTCGAAAGATCGTATAGCACCTTCAATCACCGGGAGATCACCCCGTTGGTCAAGCAGGGCGATTGTTACATCCTTGAGTTGTTCCACGGCCCGACCCTGGCCTTCAAGGACGTGGCCCTGCAGTTTCTCGGCAATGTTTTTGAGTATCTGCTCAAGGAATCCGGCGGCAAGATGAATATTCTCGGCGCCACTTCCGGCGATACCGGGAGCGCCGCGATCTACGGGGTGCGCGGCAAGGAACGGATCAACATCTTCATCCTGCACCCTCACAAGCGGGTAAGCCCCATTCAGGAACTGCAGATGACCAGCGTGACCGACCCCAACGTCTTCAATCTCGCGGTGCGCGGCACCTTTGACGACGGGCAGGCAATAGTCAAGGCCATCTTCAACGATCTTGATTTCAAGGATAAATACCAGCTGGGCGCGGTCAATTCCATCAACTGGGCCCGGATCGTGGCCCAGGTTGTCTACTATATCTATGCCGCGCTCAAGGTTACCGGAAGCGAAGGGGTGGACAAGGTTGACTTTTCGGTGCCCACCGGCAATTTTGGCGATATCTTTGCCGGTTATGTGGCCCGCCGCATGCTGCCCAAGCAGATCCGCAACCTGATTTTGGCAACCAACGAGAACAACCTGCTGACCCGCTTTATCTTAAACGGCGATTATTCCCTTGGGCCGGTGGCGCAAACCTCAAGCCCTTCCATGGACATCCAGGTGGCAAGCAATTTTGAACGGTATCTCTATTACTTGAACGGTGAGGATGCCGACAGAACCCGCCGGGATATGGCCGGCTTCGGTGCAAGCGGCAGCCTCCAGTTTGACGAATTTGCCCAGGAACGGGTGCGCGCTGATTTTGGCTCGCGCAGCGTGAACGAAGAGGAAACCATCGCCACCATCCGCGATTTTTACCAGAAGTATGGCTATGTGCTTGATCCGCATACTGCGGTGGGGGTAAAGGCCGGACTTGCCGGCCGGGAGTCGGGGGTGCCGATGATCTGCCTGGCCACCGCTCATCCGGCCAAGTTCGGCGCTGCGGTTCAAAGCGCCATCGGCCACGAGCCGGAACTGCCGGAAAGCCTTGCCGCGCTGGCAGACAAGGAAACCCGCTGTGAAGTGATTGCAGCCGAGGTTGGGGCTGTGCAGGCGTTTGTCGAGCAGCATGCCCTGTAGCCTTTTCGGGGATGGATTCTTGCGCCGGGCTTGAGATCGGCCTTATCTTCAGCAAACAAGATCAGCGAATACCCTCCCGGCGGAGCCGCGCCTTTGTCTCCACCCTTGGTGGCCATGGTGCTGATATCTATCCTGCTCTGGTTGTCCGCCGATTTTTTTGATGAATAAGGGCTCGGTTAACAAGGCGGTTGGGTATGGAAATTTTTAAACAGAAGGTTGATGAAGCGGTCGGTTTTTTGCGGGATCGCATGCCGGAGGTGCCGGAGATTGTCCTGGTCCTCGGCACGGGCTTAAGCGGCTTGGGGGAAAGGATTGAGTCGCCCGTTATCCTGCCCTATGCGGAAATTCCCCACTTCCCTGCGTCAACGGTGGCAAGCCATGCCGGTAATCTTATCTTTGGCAGGCTCTGCGGTAAGCCGGTGGCTGTGTTGCAGGGCAGGTTTCATTATTATGAAGGGTATTCCACTCGCGATCTGACCATGCCGATCCGGGTTCTCGCCTTGCTTGGCGTAAAAACCCTCATTGTTTCCAACTCGGCAGGCGGCCTCAATCCGGCTTTTGCCCCCGGCACCTTGATGGTGGTTCGCGACCATCTGAACTTTATCCCGGACAATCCCTTGCGCGGAGCCAATGTCGAGGCATGGGGTCCGCGATTCCCCGATCTTTCCGCCCCTTATGACCATCGTCTGGTCGACACAGCCTTGGCCTGCGCGGCCAGGGAGCAGATTTCCCAGGTCGCCACCGGCGTTTATGTTGCCATTCCCGGCCCAAGCCTGGAAACTCCGGCGGAAACCCGGTATCTCCGTCAATGCGGCGCCGATGCCGTGGGCATGTCCACCGTGCCGGAAGTGATCGTGGCCATCCATGCCGGCCTGCGGGTCTTGGGTTTATCGGTGGTGGCTAACGTCAACGATCCGGATAATCTCAAGCCCATTATTTTGGAAGAGATCATCGCGGAAACCCACAAGGCCGAAGAACGGTTGTCGCGTCTGCTCCTTGCTGTTCTGTCCGAGATATAGGTCAATATTCAGGTGGATAGACCGAAGGTTGAAGGGTTTTTAGTATACTTCAGCCTTCAAACTTCAGCCTAAACACCCAAGTAGTTACGAGATATAAGAGAAAACCCATGAACGCCAATGCAACCCTGCTGGTCTGCGGCCAGATTCTGACTCTGGATCCCTACAACACCACGATCGACGACGGTGCCGTGGTCATTGCCGGAGATACCATTGTCGAGGTAGGGGAGCGTGGACCCATGTTGTCCAAGTACCCTGGCGTGGAGATGCTTACTCAATCCCATGGCCTGGTCATGCCAGGGCTGGTTAATACCCACACCCATGCGGCCATGGCTTGCTTCCGCGGGCTGGCCGATGATTTGCCATTGATGACCTGGCTCACCGAGTACATCTTTCCGGTTGAGGCCAATCTCACCCCCGAAATGGTTTATCACTCTTCGCTGCTCTCCATGGCCGAGATGATCAAGTCCGGCACCACCAGCTTTTGCGATATGTATCTTTTTGCCAAGGAGGTGGCCAGGGCCACGGTTGTCTCCGGGATGCGCGGCTGGCTTGGCGAGGTACTGTACGATTTTCCCTCGCCCAACTATGGTATGCCCGAAAACGGCATTTTCTATCTTGAGGAGCTGATGGCTGAATACCGCAATCATCCGCTTGTATCCATCACCGTTGACCCCCATGCCGTATACACCTGTTCCCCGGATCTGCTCAAACGTCTCAAGGACGTGGCCGAAAACCACGGGGCCGCCTATGTGATCCATCTCTCCGAAACCAGGGACGAGGTTGAGGGTTGCCTTGCCAAATATGGGCATACCCCGGTCATGCACCTTGATTCCCTTGGAATTCTCGATAGCCGGGTGGTGGCCGATCATTGCGTGGTGCTCAGCGAGCAGGAGATAGCCCTGTTGGCCGAGCGGGGCGTCAAGGTGGCCCATTGTCCGGAAAGCAACATGAAGCTGGCCTCGGGTGTTGCTCCGGTGGTGGAGCTGTTGGCGGCCGGGGTCACGGTGGGCTTGGGCACCGACGGTGCGGCCAGCAACAACGATGTGGATATGTTCGGCGAAATGGACTCTGCCGCCAAGCTGCACAAGGTGCATCGGCTCGATCCCACGGTGATGAGCGCCGAAACCACCCTGCGGATGGCCACTCTGGGCGGCGCGAAGCTCCTGGGGGCGGAGAGCCGGATCGGCAGTCTGGAGGTGGGGAAAAAGGGTGATCTCATCGTCTTGGATATGAATAAACCCCATCTGACCCCGATGTACAATATCCCTTCCCATCTGGTCTACGCGGCGACAGGTTCGGATGTGGTGCATTCCGTGATCAATGGTCGGGTGGTGATGCGTGATAGGCGGCTGCTCACCATGGATGAGGATGCGGTTCTTGCCAAGCTGCGTGAGATCGGTGCGCAGATCTCCGGTCTGGTCAGGTCGGGGAGGAGATAAGCCGTTTCCTGGAAAACGAGGTGAGGGGGCGGCTTGCAGTGACGGAGAAATTTCTCCCCCGGGCTCTTCCCCTGATGCCTTGGAGAGCGCCGTTGTCGGTTAATGCCTGGATGTATGAGACGCTGCTGGGTGACGACAACCAACATGTTGCCCGGAGTTATTTCCATGACGCACTCCAGGCTGACTTTGGCGATATGATCGAAAAACAGTTGGCATCGCCTTCCATTGGGCACGGCATGCCGAATTGTTTGCCTTCGATGACGGCACCGGCGAGTTGTATATCGAGGGGTAGGATCTTTTTTCAGGAATATCAAATAGGGTTCGTCACGGCAAACAACAGCGGAGAAGCAGGTGCACAGAAAAATCTATCTCCCTCTGTTCTTGCGGAAGTGTTGGAAAACCGAGGCCGCCAGATAGGCAAACCCGGCAATGATGATGATGGTCGGGCCGCTGGGCAGATCGTTGCTGTAACTGATCGCCAGGCCTGAAGCGATAAAGGCGATACAGAACAGGGTGGCCAGCACCATCATCTGCCAGAGGCCTTTGGCAAAGTTGCTTGCCACTGCCGCCGGCAGGGTCAGCAGGGCAATGACCATGACAATTCCCACCACCCGGACCAGCAGCACCACGGTCAAGGCAGTCAGGCAGAGGAGCAGCAGATAGTACAGGTCGGTGCGAACTCCGCGCAGCCTGGCATACTCTTCGTCAAAACAGACGGCCAGAAATTTATGATAAAACAGGGTGGCGATCCCAACCACCAAGGTGTCCAGCACCAGCACCATCCAGAGATCGAACTTCGAAATCAGCAGAATATTGCCGAACAGGTAGCTCATCGGCTCGATGTAGCCCGGGGTTTTAGCAATGAACAGCAGGCCGACGGCCATGCCGATGGCCCAGAGGGCCCCGATGGCCGTGTCTTCCCTCTGGCTGGCGTGGAGGCTCACCAGACCGATGATGATGGCAGCCAGGAGCGCCGCGACGATGGCCCCGGAAAGGGGGCCGAACCAGGTAATGCCCAGCTTGTGCTGGCAGTAAAGACCCGCGCCGATGCCGCCGAGCACGCAATGGGCGATGGCCCCGGCTATATAAGTGATCCGGCGGGCCACCACGTATGTGCCGATAATGCCGAAGGCCAGACTGGCCAGGATCCCGGCGCCAAAGGCATAGCGCAGGAAGGGAATGGCCGGGTCGGCCAGGGCGTTAAGAAATTCCATGGTTGCAGTGTCCTTCCGGCGAGCAGCGATGATCGTGGCGGATCATGCGGATGTCGCCGCCGTACATATTGCGGATCAGGTCGCCGGTCAGTTCGCTGGTGGGGTGGAGCACGACCTGCCGGTTGACGCAGACGATGCTTTTGAAGAACTTCGAGGCAAAGCCGACATCGTGGGTGACCAGCATGACGGTGAGGCGTTCATTGAGCTTGCCGAGCACCTCAAAGAGATGCTCTTCCGAAGCGGCGTCGATGTTGGCCGTGGGCTCGTCAAGGATCAGTAATTCGCCTTCGGCTGCCAATGCCCTGGCAATAAGAACCCGCTGTCTTTGTCCCCCGGAGATTTCGGAAAACAGGCGACCACCAAGATCCGCCAGCCCCATTTCCTCAAGGGCTGTCTGGGCGGCTTCCCGGTCGGTCTTGGCGTAGGCTCCGCAGAAAATCCGGTCCAGTCGGCCCATGAGCACGACATTGAGCACCGTCACCGGAAACTGCGGATCGTAGCGGGCATACTGCGGAACATACCCGATGCGCAAGCGGCTTTTTTCCGGTGTTTGCCCCAAAACCTGAATCTCGCCTTGGTCCGGTTTGAGCAGGCCGAGGATGAGCTTGAGCAGGGTGGTTTTGCCGCCGCCGTTGGGGCCAACGATACAGAGGGAATCACGGGCCATGATGTCCAGGGTGACGCTTTCCAGTATGGGCGTACCGTTGTAAGCGAAATTGAGATCCCGGATGCGGATGGCTGCTTCCTGCGTGCCGATGGTGTTCATGGGTTGATCCTTGTTCACGAAATTTTCACCCCATTCCTTCACTGTTTCAGCGAATGTTCGATGGTTGTTGCAATGGTAACAAGATTTCGCAACACGTCCTGATCCAGAGGGTCGATGGGAGTCACAACCCCGTTGATGGCGTGGGCCACGGTATCGGCGCTCTTGCTGTCGAATTGCGGCTGAACAAAGATGGTCTGAACCTGATCCTTCCTGGCCTGGCGAATAAGAGCGGTAATCTGTCTCGGAGTGGGGGACTTGCCGCTGATTTCCACACTCTTCTGTTTCAGGCCGTAGGCATGGGCAAAATAACCAAAGGCCGGATGGAAGACGTAAAAGGTTTTGCCGCGGTAAGGGCTCAGGGTTGTGAGCAACCGTTTGTCCAAAGCGCTGAGTTCATTCCGCAGGACGGCAAGATTTTTTTGCAGGGCCTCTTTACGCTCCGGGAGGGCGGTGCTCAGGGCCGTCGCCATGTTCTCGGCCATAATCCGCAGGTTATCCGTGGCCAGCCAGATGTGGGGGTCCGCTTCATTGCCGGAATGCTCTTCTTTGCCATGGGCTTCGTGGTCGTGATCCGTAAGCGGCAACCTGACGATACCCCTGGTGGAGTCCACAATCCGCAGATTACGATTGCTGGCTGCGATCTTGGCCGCCAGTTGTTTCTCAAAGGGGATATCCGCCGTGAAAAACAGGGTGGCTCCAGCCAAGGCGGCAACTTGGCGCGGGGTTGGTTCGAAGGTGTGCGGATCTCGCCCTTTGCTCACCAAGGTGTGTACCTCAACGGCATCGCCGGCGATCCTTTCAGCCAGAAAAGCCTGGGGCGGCACGGTGACAAAGATCCGCATTTTCTGAGTAGACACAGATGTCGCTGCAAGTCCCGGGGTCGTAACGCAGGTGATCGTTAAGCAAAAAACAGCGGCGGTCACGAGTCGGAGAAAATTCAATGCCGGCATGGGGTTTCGTTGCTCCCGCAGACGAGATGTACGGCTTTGCACGCATCGCATTTCTGCAGGGAATGGGTGTTGAGGAATTTTGCCCAGTGCGTGCGTTGCTCCGAGGTTAGAATGCCGGTGCCCTGGCAGAGCGGGCAACCGTTTTCCAGGGCGTTCAGGATGGCGCTCCGGATGAACTCAGATTTATTGGGTACCTTGTGCAGGGCTTCTGCCAACGTTTCATCGACCTTGAAGGTGATGGTCTCCTGTTTTTTGTTGCGCATGTTTTTCCTTTGGATATTGAAGATGCTATTCGTTGATCGTAATACAAAGTATTACCGGTGTAAATGGGAATGTCAGGTGATCCGCATCTGGGTGGGCAAAATATCCGGAATGAAAAGGGCGTTGCTTCTTCACCTCCTTATGGTATAGATTATAAGTATATTTTTTAATATGATTAGATTCGGTATATTTGATAAAATCGCCGTCAGCCGAAAGGGGTTTCTCATGTTTGGACTTGGAATGCCGGAGCTCATCGTTATTCTGGTAATAATCGTCATCATTTTCGGAGCGGGCAAGTTGCCTGAGATCGGTTCCGGAATCGGGCAGGGTATTAAAAACTTTAAAAAAGCCACCCGTGATGCCGACAAGCAGGGGAAAATCGATGAAAAGGATAAGGAAGGGGGTTCCAACTCCGCCTGATTGAGAAACTGCTGTTCGGATGTAATGACTGCATAAAGGAGAATGAATATGTTTGGCTTGGGTACTCCGGAATTGATTGTTATCTTGGGAATTGCCTTTCTGGTCTTTGGCGGGAAGAAGCTGCCTGAAATCGGCTCCGGCCTGGGGCAGGCCATCTCCTCCTTCAAAAAAGGACTGCGCGAGGCGGAAGAAACTGTTCCCGGCGTAAAAGAGGTCGCTTCTCTCAAGGAGGAAGTTGATAAGGTCAAGAATTTGGCCAAGCCGTTATAATGCGGTAATGGTGTCGACGGAACGGCCTGAACGGCAGCATCGTCGCCTATACTCCTGTTAGTGGTCTAGCTAGCTGAATGTAATGGTTAAATATAGCGATTATTTTCTAATGGCTTCTAGATAACTACGAGTTATTGTTAAATATATAAGGCAGGCGGATACCATGGTGTCCGCCTGCCTTTTTTTATGGGCAATATCCTGCTTGTATTCCTGGGCGTTCCGTATATAAATTAGTGCATTGTTGCTTGCGGTGACAATCCGTTATGATATTTTAATTTTGCTGATCAGCGTTACACACAACTAAACTCGATGGAGGTGACATGGCCGTGTTGCATCGCATTTTTTCGCGCAGGGGGGGAAATCCGGTTTGCCAGGGGTTGGGGTTTGTTTGTCTGCTGTGGTGCGTTTTTTTTGCTTTCAGCGCCACACCTTCTGGTGCTTCGGGCAACCCTGATCTTGTGAAAACCATCAAGGGACAAAAGGGCGAAATCATCAATGGGGTGGCCTGTTCCTCGGACGGTAAAAAGATCGCCTCAGCCGTGGATGATGGAACCGTTCAGGTTTGGGATCTTGAGTCCGGTAAGGTTGTGTTGACCCTGAGCAAGGATTTGCAAGGTGCGAATGCCGTGGCTTTTTCCCCTGACGGTCAGTTACTTGCCGCCGCGGTGATGGCGGGAGGGCGGCGCGGCAATGCCGTGCAGATCTTTGATCTGGCAAACGGTCAACTTGTGCAGGACATGCGGGGGCATACCCAGCAGATCACCGACCTGGCTTTTTCGCCGGACGGCAATCGCATTGCTTCGGTGGGCAACGACAATACCCTCCGAATCTGGAACGTTAAATACGGAACCCTTGAAACCACCCAAAAGGAAACCAAGAATAATCTCCTCGCCCTCGCTTATTCTCCGGACGGAAAAAATATTATCGCCACCGAGAACTGGGACGGCAAGATCCAGATGTGGGATGCGATCAATGTGCGTTTGATCCGGTCGATCCAGGGGCATGCCGACTGGGTGCTGTGCGTGGCATACTCCCCCGATGGCAAGGAGTTTGTTACCGGCAGCCGAGACGGATCGGTGTATGTTTGGGATGCCGAGTCCGGTGCCCGTCTGAGGGTTTTGCGTGACCCGGAGCTGGACCCGGTGAACAGCGTGGTTTATTCTCCCGATGGACGTTATGTCATGGCCGCCACCCAAAGCAGGCATATTTTGTCCTGGCAGAAATCCGAGAGCAATCTGTTCAATTTTTATGAAGGGCATGATCTTTCCGTCACCTCCCTGGCATTTCCTTCTTCCGGTAAATACGTTATTTCCGCGGGATTGGACGGCTCGATCCGTGTTTGGAACGGCCCCGGTCAGGGTGGGCCTGATTCTGTTCTGGCCCAAGCCATGAAATATGAGGCAGGCACTGATCCCATGGAGCAAGATCTTGCACTGGCCGCGAAGCTGTATCAGCAGGCGGCGGAAAAAGGACAGGTCGAGGCCATGTTTCGACTTGGCACCATGTACAGTCATGGCAAGGGTGTTGTCCGAAATATGGATGAGGCAAAAAAATGGTGGTCCCTTGCCGCTGAGAAGGGTAACGCCTCGGCTAAGGCGCAGTTGCAGGTGGGGCAAAAGGTTGCCCTGGCTGTGTCGCCTCCGCCTCAAGTGAAGGTCGAAGAGCCGCAGGTCCAGGCAGAGCCCAAGGCCATGGAGCCGGAGGAGAAAAAGATCAAGGCGGCAGTGAAGGAGTCGTCAAAGCCGGAGCAGGTAGCCAAGGTTGTACCTCCCGCCCCTCCGACGCCGGTTGCCAAGGATAAAAATAGCCTCTATGAAGAAGGGCTGCGATTTTTTAAGGGGCAAGGGGTTCCTCGGGATTATGCCCAGGCCCACAAGCTTTTTGCCGAGGCCGCAGAGATGGGACAGGTTAAGGCGCAGTACCGGCTTGGTTTTATGTACAGCCTCGGCAAAGGCGTGAAGAAGAGTGATCAGGAAGCGGTCAACTGGTGGCAAAAGGCAGCCAAACAGAACGACCCTGAAGCTCAGTATTATCTCGGCTACATGTACGAGATCGGTGGCGGGGTGAAGCAGGATATGGGCGAGGCCAAGAAGTGGTACCAGAAGGCGGCAGCTAATGGGAATGTCAACGCCGCGCAAAGTTTAAAGATGCTGCCCTGATCCGGTTTTGTTGCGGGGATAATAAAAAAAGGCGGGGGAAACCCCGCCTTTTTTTATGGCCAACAGCCGGAAGGTAAAACCCTTCCGGTCTATTCCTTATTCCGCCGGGGGAAGCGCGGGAAACCGCATGCTGATGGCGAGATTCCAGCTCTTGAGTTTGTCCTGTGCTTTTTCGAAAAGTCCGGTCACATCACCCTCAATGGTCACAGCGGTAATGGTGTCACCCTGTCTGATGCTGTCGATCACTTCCTGGTCTTTTTCATCGGCGATTTCGCCGAAAACCGTGTGCTTGCCATCCAGCCAGGGGCAGGGAACATGGGTGATGAAGAACTGGCTGCCGTTGGTGTTCGGTCCGGCGTTGGCCATGGAGAGGATGCCGGGCTTGGTGTGCCCGAGGCTTGCGTCGAATTCGTCTTCAAAGTCATAGCCGGGGCCGCTGGTGCCCGTACCCTTGGGGCAACCGCCCTGGACCATGAAATCCGGGATGACCCGGTGGAATTTGAGACCGTTGTAAAAGCCGCGCCGGGCGAGATTGGCAAAGTTCGCCACGGTGTACGGAGTTTTGTCGGCAAACAGTCTGAGGGTGATGGTGCCTTTGCTTGTTGTCATTGTGGCGGTCAAGTCGCTCATGATGTTCCTCTTTCGTTACGAAATTCATAAAAAAATACGGAGGCCCAGTGTGTTGGGCCAGATGGTTTTTACTGCAAGTTTACTGCTGCAATTCCCTGACAATGGCATCGCCCATGGCTGCGGTGCTGACGGCCTTGCTCTGATCCACGGCAATATCCGGAGTATGCACGCCCTTGTCGAGTACCGCGGCAACGGCGTTTTCAATGGCGTCCGCAGCCGCTCCCTGATCCAGACTGAAACGCAGCATCATGGCGGCGGAGAGGATTTGGGCGATGGGATTGGCGATACCTTTGCCGGCAATGTCCGGGGCTGAGCCGCCTGCCGGCTCATAGAGGCCAAAGCCTTTTTCGTTGAGGCTGGCCGAGGCGAGCAGCCCCATGGAGCCGGTGATCATGGCGCATTCGTCGGAAATGATGTCGCCGAACATGTTGCCGCAGAGCATGACGTCGAACTGGTGCGGATTTTTGACCAGCTGCATGGTGGCGTTGTCCACGTAGATATGGTTCAGGCTGACATCCGGGTATTCCTTGGCGATTTCGATGACCACCTCACGCCAAAGCACCATGGTGGTGAGGACGTTGGCCTTGTCCACCGAGGTGACGATCTTGCGGCGCAAGCGGGCGGCATCAAAGGCGCGGCGGGCGATGCGTTCGATCTCCCAGCGGTGGTAGACCATGGTGTCGAAGGCTTTTTCGTTGGGGCCGGAACCTTCCCGTCCCTTGGGCTGACCGAAGTAAATGTCGCCGGTGAGTTCACGCACGCAGAGGATATCAAAGCCGTCCCCCACGATATCGGCCCTCAGCGGGCTGGCGGCGGCCAGGGATTTGAAGATTCTGGCCGGCCGGAAGTTGCAGAACAGCTCGAAATGTTTTCTGAGCGGCAACAGGGCGGCGCGTTCCGGTTGCTGGGCCGGGGGCAGCGATTCCCATTTCGGACCGCCCACCGAACCAAAGAGGATGGCGTCGCTGGCCTCGCACAGGGCGAGGGTCGCGGCGGGCAGGGCCTCGCCGTGGTTGTCTATGGCACAGCCGCCCACATCCGCGTGTTCGTAGGTAAGGCTGAAGCCGAATTTTTTCTGGACAGCGTCCAGAACCTTGATGGCTTCCTGCATGACTTCCGGGCCGATGCCGTCACCGGCCAATACCGCTATCTTTTTCATTTGGTGCATCCTTGCTGTTATGTGTAATTGTAATGACAACTCCCTGACGAGGGAAAGTACGGGGCAACACCATACCTGATCATGACAAAGATGCGCAAGATCAATGTGATTGTTTCTTTGAAACCCTGTCTTGTACGATCAGCGGAACAAGGAGGCATGTTCCCGGTGGGCGATCACCGAGGCAAGGAACATGCCGGTTTGATCACGGTCTGACCGGCAGATTTATCAGGCGACCGTTGGCGGGGTTCTTGTAGCGGATTTCTCCGCTGATTCCCCCGGGTGCCAGGGGGCTTAGCAAGCGCAGGTTTACGATGTATCTCCCCGGGCTGACATGGGTCAGCAGCCATTTCACCTCGCCTTTGCCTGCATCGTATTGGTTGAATGCGGGCGAGGCGGTATCGATCACCGTGCCGATCGGGAGATTCTGGATTACAATCAGGGTACCGGGGGCTGGACCGGCAACGGTGATCTGCATTTTGATATCCTGGCCGACGGCGCTCAGGTATTGGCCGCTGACCAAAGCCTCGCCCGCGCGCAGGGAAATCGGCAGGGACAGGAGCAGAAACAGTGCCAGGAATAAAAGCCCCGGTGCTCCGGGATGGATTTTTTTAGCCGTCATTTTCTTCCTCCTGTTGGATGATTACTGGAGAATCTCATAGCTTCGCGTTTCCGGATTAAAGCGGTACCCCTTGGACGCCCAGATCTCCTCGATCAGCTTCTTGCCGAAATGCAGACCTTCAATTCCGCCGTAGGTTTCATATACGGAAAGCAGCTCTTCATCGTCTATCCGTCCATCGCTGTTGCTGTCGGCCCAATGGAAGGGACTGACTTGCAGGGAGTCTGTACCGGACACCGGAATGCTTGGGTTGTCGTCCGAGCGGACCGTGACGCCTCCGGTGAATTGATGGACTGTGTCCATCTTCGCCTCGGGCCGAAGCTTGGCGAGATAGCAGTACACGGTATGCTCGCCGGTGATTTTGCCGATCCACTTGAGGATTGGGGGGTCACTTGCCTGGGAGACAAATTGCGGTTTGCCCTGGGCCGGAATACAGTCCGGGGGCAGAGTTTCCTTGAGGATCAGGGAAAAGGATCTCGAAGAGGTGGTGGTCACTTCAATGACCACTGGAAAGGTAATGCCCGGGGTTGCATGCGCGGGCAGGGTTCTGACTGCCGCGACCTGGTTTTCTCCGTCGTTTGCGGTAGACCACCAGAACAGAGCGAGGCAGGAAAGGGTGAGCAGCAGAAAGGCGCCGAACAGGACGACAGGTCGAGAGGCGAGGCGGTGATTGGCTCGGATGGCTGTTGGCGGTGCGGTTGCTTCCAGGGGGATCGCTTGTTCCTGCCCGGCCGGTTGAGGCTCGGGTGCTTCCTGTTTGGACGGCTCACCGGACAGGAGGGATGGCGCCTCTGTCGGTGGTGTTGTCGGCGGGCCGTGATCAATAATATCAGCAAGCTGGATTTCCAGAGCCTCGGCCAGTTTCAGGGCGTTCTCTTTTTTGATGTTGGGATAGCGGCGGTTTTCCCATCGGGAGATGGTATCGGTGGTAACCCCGACCACCGTGGCGACATAGAGCTGGGTCAGCCCTTTTTCTTCCCTGATCCGGCGAATCCTGGCACCGTCTATGTTGACCATGGGGATGCCGCCAGCCAGGGGCTTTTCTGAATCCATACCGGGTATCCTGCGGGTTGAGTTTCTGGTATTATGGAAAAAATGCTATACTACCAAATCCTGTCGGGAAGCAAAAGGAGCTTGTGGTTTGGGGGTGAATCCTGAGGAAAACCTCGAAGCGGGTGCTGGCTGCCTGGAAACAACCGCCGGGGTGGGACTACCCGGCACGGGACTATTGCCTCTGGTTTCGCTTCAGCTGGTCAAGCTCCGAACGTACCCTGACCAGCTCTTCGTTTGCTGTGCGCAGGTGCTGGGCGATGACCTCGGCAAAGAGGCGGTAGAGAACGGAGACAAAAAGCGCCTGTTCCAGAGGTTCGGCTGCCTCATTCATGAAGGATGTGTCGATGGCCAGGCAGACCGTGGCGCCGATGGCCTCCACCGAGGCGGAGCGGGACTTGCCGTCGATGGCGGCAAGCTCGCCGAAGGTGCCGCCGATTTCTTCGATTCTGGCGATCTCCTTGTGGTTTTTTACAATCCGCACTCCTCCGGACAAAAGGATGTAAACCCAGTTGTCATAGGCCCCTTCGGGGGTAATGATTTCACTGTGTTCAAAGGTCCGGATCTTGCTGAGGCGCAGGATATGTTTGATATATTTCTCGCTCAGCGAGCCGAGCAAGGGGAGTCGTTGCAGCTTATCCACAAGAAAGGCATGACTTTCCAGATATGGTGATTCCTGCATGTGGAGCTCTCCGTTGTGTTATTCTGGCTGAGAGGGAAAGCAAAATCAGCTTCTAGACAGTGTCTTCTTTATAGCATAGACCAATTGGATTATAAACAGGAGGCTTATCGGAGGATCCCTCCGATTTTTCTGGAAGAGGAGAAAAACCCTTGGTGCATGAAAAAACAGGACATTTTTTGCCGACCTCCGGCGCGGAGATGGCGGCGCGAGGCTGGAAGCATGTCGATGTGGTGCTGGTCACCGGGGATGCCTATGTGGACCATCCCTCCTTTGGCGTAGCTCTGATCGGTCGCCTGCTTGAGGCCAACGGTTACCGGGTGGCTATTCTCTCCCAGCCCCGTCATCATACCTCCGATGATTTCAGGCGGTTCGGCCGGCCGCGTCTTTTCTTCGGCATCACCGCAGGCAACCTGGACTCCATCGTGGCCAATTACAGCGGCAATGCCAAGGTTCGGGACCGTGATGATTATTCACCGGGCGGCAATCCTTATTTCGGCGAACAGGCGGAGAAAAAGATGCGGCGTCGGCCGGATCGGGCCACTATTCTCTACAGCAATCTCGCGCATGCCGCGTATCCGCAAGTTCCGGTGATCCTGGGTGGGATTGAGGCATCCTTGCGCCGGTTCGTGCATTATGATTACCAGCAGCAGCGGCTTCGGGGCTCGGTGTTGACCGATGCCAAGGCTGATCTTTTAGTTTACGGCATGGGTGAGCGGGCGATATTGGAGACGGCGGCCCGACTCGGCAAGGGCCGGGATCTGGCCGGTATTGCCGGCACCTGCGAACGGTTGACGGAAAAGGAGCTGGAGGCGCGTGGGATCAGCGCACCCCTGCTTTTGCCTTCCTGGGCGGAAATTCAGGCGGATCCGCCCCTGTTTCTTGAAGCTGAACTGACTGTGGATCGTCAGGCCAGGGCATATGCAAGCGAACCCCTGTTGCAATATCAGCAGGCAGCCTGGGTTGTACAGCATCAGCCGGCCGCGCCGCTGGACACACAAGAGCTGGATGCTTTGTACAATCTGCCTTTCACCCGCAAACCGCATCCCTCTTGCGGTGATGTTCCGGCCTGCCGGATGATCCGGGATTCGATCACCATTGTCCGCGGTTGTTGCGGCAATTGCTCCTTTTGCGCCATCTCCAGACATCAGGGGCCAAAGGTCATCAGCCGGAGTCGCGATTCCGTGGTGCGGGAGGTGCAACGTCTTGCCGGGCAGAAGGATTTTTCCGGCACCATCAGCGATCTGGGCGGACCGACCGCCAACCTCTACGCTACAGGGTGTAAAAGCCCCCAACCCTGCAAGCGTCATGATTGCCTCTATCCCAAGGTGTGCAAATTTTTGAGGATTGACGAACAGGCGATGCTTGCTTTGTTGGAGGCGGTTTCGGACTGCGCCGGGGTCAAACATCTTTTTGTTTCCTCCGGGCTGCGGATGGAGCTGTTGACCCGGACGCCGCAGTTGTTGCAGAAACTGTTGCTGCACCATACTCCGGGGGCGATGAAGATCGCGCCGGAACACACGGAAGATAACGTGTTGCGCCGCATGCATAAGCCCGGTTCGCAGGTGCTTGAGGAATTTCTTTCCCTGTGTCGGGAGATCGGCAAAAAAACTGGAAAAAATTTTCTTTTCACCCCTTACCTGATTGCCTCGCATCCCGGCTGCACTCTCGCCGATATGGAGAATATGGCATCGCGTCTCGGGGTTCTCGGTCTTGAGGTTCGGCAGTTTCAGGATTTCACCCCCACGCCGGGGACGATCTCCACGGCCATGTATGTCACGGGGCTGGACAGCGAGACCCGGCAGCCTATCCCCGTGGCCCGGAACACCGGGGAGCGGAGCAGGCAACGACAGGTTTTGGAACACCACCACACCGCTGCGCCGGGGAGAGCACGTCCGGCCGGACTGAAAAGGGTGGGCCGCGTGAAGCGGACGACACGCCGGCAAACGTTCTGAAGCAGTTCAAGCAGATGGGGCAGGGGGGGGCTTTTCGATGAAACAGATAATCACCACCGAGAAACAGCCGATCAAACTCTGGCTTGACGATATTGATGCCGGGGCATTTGCCCAGGCCAAAAATCTCGCCAATCTCCCTTTTGTCTTCCACCATGTTGCCGTGATGCCCGATGCCCATCAGGGATATGGCATGCCTATCGGCGGGGTGATGGCCTCGGAAGAGGTGGTGATCCCCAACGCGGTCGGGGTTGATATCGGCTGCGGCATGTGCGCGGTGCGGACCTCACTGACCTCCATCTCCCCTGAGAAGCTGAAAATGGTGCTCTCCGAGATCAGAAGAACCGTTCCCCTTGGTTTCAAGCACCACCAGCATAAACAAAAAGAAAGTCTCATGCCGCGGCCGGAGGTTCCTTTGGCCGATCTGCCCATTGTTGCCGGCCAATATCAAAGCGCCCTTACTCAGCTTGGCACTTTGGGGGGCGGGAACCATTTTATCGAGATTCAGAAGGGCAACGATGGCCATGTCTGGCTTATGGTGCATTCCGGCAGCCGCAATATCGGTTTCAAGGTAGCCAATTATTATAATCACCTGGCCATGGATCTGAATAAGCGGTGGGGATCCAAGATACCCTCAAACTGGCAGCTGGCCTTTTTGCCCATTAACAGCCAAAGCGGTCAGCAGTATCTGCATGAGATGCGCTATTGTGTTGAATTTGCCTATGCCAACCGGAAGATGATGATGGAACGGATCAAGGATGCTCTGTTGGCCGTAGCGGGGCCGGTGTTCTTTGAACCGATGATCAACATTGCCCACAATTATGCGGCCATGGAGGTGCATTTTGCAAAAAATGTCATGGTTCACCGCAAGGGGGCAACCCGGGCTCAGGTTGGGGAGATCGGCATCATCCCCGGCTCCCAGGGGACTCCCAGCTATATCGTGCGCGGCAAGGGCAACAAGGAGAGTTTTGAATCGTGCGCCCATGGCGCGGGTCGCAAGATGGGGCGTAAGCAGGCCCAGCGTCAGCTGGACCTGGACCGGGAAAAAAAACAGCTCGACGACCAGGGTATCATCCATGCCCTGCGTTCGGTGGGAGATCTGGAAGAGGCTGCCGGCGCCTACAAAAACATTGATGAGGTGATCGACAACCAGCTGGATCTGGTGGAGGTGTTGGTGGAGCTACGCCCCCTGGCGGTGATCAAGGGGTAAGGTAACTATCCGGCAGCACCACATCTGTTTTGTCATCGGCCTGCTCATGTGCAATAGCACATTTCGCAGACCTCTTTCGCGCATCTGTGGTACTATTGAACAGTTACATTTTGTGGTTTTTGTTCAATTCCGGCATCAAGCTGGATAGTTACGGGGTAAGCCGGTATTATCAAGGGCTTTTCTTGCTGCTCCAAGCAGTGTCGCCATCGGGACCGGTTTGTTCAGATACTCGCAAATCCCCATGGCCAAGGCTTTTTCTCTGTTGATGAGTTCACTCTGGCCGGTGCAAAGAATGATAGGGATCTGAGGTTTCAGGGCCAGGATTTTTTGCGCCAGTTCGGCTCCGGTCATATAAGGCATGGTCATATCGGTGATCACCAGATTAAATCGGGCGGGATTTTTTTGAAATTCCTCCAAGGCCTGCACCCCATTGGCAAAGGTTGCCACCTGATAGCCATTGGTGGTCAAAATAGTTTCAACCACCCCACGGATTTGTTCCTCGTCATCAACAAACAGAATCCGTTCCCCGGTGCCTCGAAGCTCTTTGGGCTCCGTCGTGTCCGGCAATGTAGCCGCCTCCTGTTCGGTCAGAGGCAGATAGACATGGAAGCTCGTGCCTTTCCCGGGCTCACTGTATACCGTAATGTGGCCATGGTGGCTTTTTACGATGCCGTGGACCATGGCAAGACCCATCCCGGTCCCATCCCCCGCCTTCTTGGTCGTGAAATAAGGTTCAAAGATCTTCTCCAGTGTTTTCGGATCAATGCCGCAGCCGGTGTCGCTCACCTCGAGTTGTAGATAGTTCCCCGGGGTGAGATTGGCATAGGCATATTCACCTTGAGCTATTCTTACTTCTTTCAGGGAAACGGCAAGGATCCCCCCGGTCTCTCGCATGGCGTAGTAGGCATTGGTGCAGAGATTCATGAGGAGTTGATGCATTTGACTGGGATCGGCCAAAACCCGGCCATCGGAATCGATATCATGCTTGATTTCGATGGTGGTCGGGATGGAGGCGCGTAGCATCTTGAGGGTCTCCTTGATGATCAGCGATACCTGCAAGGGCTGCTTCTTCTGTTCTGCCTTGCGGCTGAAGGCCAGGATCTGGGCAACAAGCTCCTTGGCCCTTGCCGCTCCTTTTTGCAGTTCTTCAAGGTGGGGCATGCTTTTTTGGGGATCTTTTTCCCGCATGGCCAATTCGCTGTAGCCGAAGATGATGGAGAGGATATTGTTGAAATCATGGGCAATGCCTCCGGCCAAGGTGCCGATGGCCTCCATCTTCTGGGCCTGGCGGAGTTGGGATTCGAGCTTGGCCTTTTCCTCCTCGGCGCGGAGACGTTCGGTGATATCGCTATACACCCCCAGCACGCCATGGACGTTGCCCTCAATGTCGAGCAAAGGAACCTTGGTGGTATCGATCCACAGTCTGGTGCCATCCGCCTGTTGCAGCGGTTCGATCACATGCCACTTGCTTTCCTTGAGACGGACCACCTTCTGGTCGTCCGCCCTGTAAGCCTCGGCCTCTTCCTTGGGCCAGGGCAGGTCAAAATCGGTCTTGCCTGCAATCTGTTCCGGATCGTCCAACCCTGCGGCCTTGGCAAACACTTGGTTGCAGCCAAGGTAGATACCCTGCCGGTCTTTCCAGAAAATGGCCTGGGGTACGGTGTCAATGATGTTGCGCAGCATGGCGCGATTTTTCCCGAGGGTCTCTTCTATTATGCTCCGTTCCAAGTTTTCGCCGGCCAGCTCCTCGTTTGCCTGTTGCAGTTCGACAAATGTGCGCTGGAGGTTTTGCCGCAACTCGTTAAAGGAAAAAACCACTTGGTCAAGTTCGTCCATCTCGCCGTTGACCGCCGCTTTCTTGTCAAGCACCAGCGGTGTATCCAGCTTTTTCTGGTCGAGGCCGTGAAGCTGCTTGGCTAAAGCGATAAGGTGGCGACCGGCCAGTCGGTGAAAAAGAAAAAAGAGAATAAAGGAGATGATGAGGATGGTTGCCAGCCGGATCACCAATTCCACGGAGATCTCGCCAAGCAACTGTCGGCGGACCGCGTTCAAGTCGGCATACAGGGCCAGGGAGCCGAGGGGGATCTCTCGTCCCATGTATTTGTGCACCAAAGGAAAGGTGTGCCGGGAGGCTCCGTCGTACGCCTCTCCACCGATGGCGAGAACTTCCCTGCCATCCACCTCCAATTCAACCCGGTGTATCGCCGGCATCCGCTGGATGCCCTCTGCCTGGAGCCGCACCATCTCCCAATCGGCAAGCCAGATGCTGTTTGCCAGGGCGGGAACGGTGCTCTCTTCAATCTCGTGCACCCGCTTGTCCAGAAGGCGGATCTCTCGGCTATATTCGTAATAAAACAGGATGGCGCTGGTGAGTATGATCAGGATCAAGCTGCAGCACAACAGAGCCCAAATAAGCCTGGCAGCGATGCTGGATTTAAGGAAGCGCACTATTATCCTCCTCGGGAAAATGAGCAGGCAGGGTCTGCCGGGCAATTTCGGCAACGGTGCCGTCTTCCTTCATTTTTTTCAGGACAGCGGCCAGTGGAGCCAGCAGCGAGGCATGCTTTTTGTTGAGATAAAGATGCATGGGCCGCATGGCCAGCGGCGGGGTCAGGACACGGGCGTCCGTGATGCCCATCTGCTTGAGCAGGCCATGTCCTTCCTTGTGAGCATAAACCACCACCTCGGCCCTGTCGTTTTTGAGCAGGGTGAAGAGCTGCTCCTGGTTTTTTACGGTGTAAAGCTTCTTAACCGTGGCCAGATTCTCTTCCAGGATCTTCCAGCCCCGGACAATACCCACATGGTAGGGGATGAGCGCCTCCCAGCTGTTGATGGAGAGGTTGAGAGATCTGGTAAAGGCGACAAACTCGAAATCATCGAGCTTTTCCGCCATCATGACCAGATTGGGATAGCGCTTTTCAAGCCCGGGAACCCGGATGAAATCGCCGTCGTCGATGCCCTTGTCGGCGTTTAGCAGCGAGCGCTCCGCCGGCAGGTGACCGATGGTGATGGGAATCTTTAGCCGGCTGAATGCCTCAATGAGGATACGGTCGTAATAGCCGGTCTGTTCGGGGGTGGAAAGCGGCGGCCCGGCAAAGGTGTTCAGCCTGAGCGGCTGCTGCGCCCAAAGAGGCGCTGTCTGACCCAGAAGCAACAGGACCAGCAGTATAATTCGTTTTCGCATCCGTACCTCCCAGCCTTGCAGGAATCAGCCGCTGAACACTCAGGTGTGCGGGGGAGCTATGTCCCCTGTTTCTGATCAACGGAGGAGCTGCCAAGATCAAGGGCTTTGCTTATTGTCTCAAGAAGGACCTCAGTCGGTACCGGTTTGATCAGGTAGTCACGCATCCCCATGGTCAGGGCTTTCTCCCTGTTGATGTGTTCACTCTGACCGGTACAGAGAATGACAGGTATTTGCGGATTCAAGGACAGGATTTTTTTCCCCAGTTCGGCGCCGGTCATGGATGGCATGGTCATATCGGTGATCACCAGATCAAATTGGCCGGGGTTTCTCTGAAATTCCTCCCAAGCCTGCGCCCCATCAGCACAGGTTATTACCTGATAGCCATTCTTGGTTAAAATGGTGCTAAAGATTCCACGGAGTTGTTCTTCGTCATCGACGAGGAGAATTCGTTCCCCTTTTCCCAGAAGCTTGTGAGGCTCTACTTTTTCCGGAAGTGCCCCGGCTTCCAGTTCGGTCAGCGGCAGATAGACCACAAACGTCGTGCCTTTCCCCGGCTCGCTGGATACCGTAATGTGGCCATGGTGGCTTTTTATGATGCCGTGGACCATGGCTAGCCCTAAACCGGTTCCTTCCCCCGGTTTCTTGGTAGTGAAGTAGGGCTCAAAAATCTTCTCCTGCATTTTAGGATCCATGCCGCAGCCAGTGTCGCTCACTTCAAGTTTCAGGTAGTTACCCGGGCTGAGATTGGCAGAAGCGTAATCCTCCGCCTCTATTGCCACCTCTTTCAGGGAAACGGTAAGGGTTCCTCCTGTTTCCCGCATGGTGTGGTAGGCATTGGTGCAGAGATTCATGATGACCTGGTGAATCTGGGTGGCATCGACCAAGACCTTGCCGTCTGAGGTGATGTTCTGTTTGATCGTTATGGTGGTCGGGAGGGTGGCGCGGAGCATCTTGAGGGCTTCCTTGATGATCAGCGATACCTGCATGGGTTGTTTCTGTTGCTCGGCCTTGCGGCTGAAGGCCAGGATCTGGGCAACAAGCTCTTTGGCCCTTTGCGCCCCCTTTTGAAGTTCTTCCAGGTGGCGGTGGCGGGTTACCGGATCTTTTTCCACCATGGCCAATTCGTTGTAACCGAAGATGATGGAGAGGATGTTGTTGAAATCATGGGCAATGCCTCCTGCCAAGGTGCCGATGGCCTCCATCTTATGGGACTGGCGGAGCTGGGATTCGAGTTTGACTTTTTCCTTTTCCGCCTTCTTATGCTCGGTAATATCGGTGACCGTGCCGATCCATCGGCAAGGTGTTCCTTCCGCTGTTCTTATGGCAGTCCCCCGGGCCGTCCACCAATGGTAGGTGTCGTCTTTTCCCCGGATGCGGTATTCAACCGCAAAGGGTGCTTGTCCATCCAGATGCGTTTGCATCGCCGCCAAGACGCGATCACGGTCCTGCGGATGCAATGATTCCGTCCAACCTTTAAGGGTTCTCGGAAATTCGCTTGAGTCATAGCCCAGCATTTCGTCAATCCTGCCGGACCAATGTATGACCTCCTCCAAATCCCATTCATAGACCAGATCATTTGCCATCTCTGCGGCAATACGAAAGCGTTCCTCGCTTTCGCGTAAGGCAGTTGCCGCACGCTGGTTCTCGGCATCAAGATAATGCTCCCGTCGGAAAAAAAGGAGCAAGCCTAATATGCCGAGAAGCCAGATCGCGCCGTGGGACAACACCATGGCGGTGTTGTTTGTTCGTGCCCGTTCAAGAAAAGGGGGCAGGGGGATGGAAGAGTCGATGCCACCCAGGATATCACCTAACTTGTATCCCTGATGTCCATGGCATTTGAGGCAGCCGGATTCCACGGTGAGCGGCAGCATCAGCCTCAGATAGGGGCGGCCGTTTACATACTGCATTTCCAGCAATTCATTATTGCCTCGCGCAAAGCTGGATAATGCCTTGATCTGCCAGGTATCGGGCTTGTTGGCTGGGTTAAGCGGCATCAGGCTGGTCATGCAGCTCCTGAAGCCGTAATCCTCACCAAAATCATGCTGCAGCTCACGCAATATGTAGGCGGGATTCATCAGGGTGAGGAGGATGCCGGTGCTGGTGACCACATCGCGGTGGGGCACGTTGAGATAGGGGTTGGGCGGGGTGTGCGGGGTGGGCGGGACATAGACACCCCCGTGGGAAGTCGCCCACTTACGAAAAGCGATATCCTTATTGATGCTGGCCCGGGCGGAGACCGTTGCCGAGTTCAGTATGTGGTGCCCTTGTTGGTGCAACCCCCAGGCGAGCGAGACGCTGATCATTATGCTCCAGAGGGCAAATCCCATCACGCTTCTTCCGGTGAGGGACCAAAAAGAGATGCCTTCCGGCCAGGCTACCAGGATTATCGCCGTACCCATAAAAATAAACAGCGTTGCGACGGGCAAACTCATGAGCATCGGGCTCCAAAAGCCAAAAGTGCCGATGGTCTCGGTACAGTAGGACAGGATGGTTGTAAGGGCTATGGCCATGGTCAGGGAGGTGATAATCGTTGTGGCCCAAAATTTCATCGTCGTCTTGCGTTGACTGCAGGCAAACGCCAGTCCCAGAGCCAGCAGCACGAAACAGACTGCGGTGTCAGGGGTCATGCGGCCTGGGTGCGAAAAGCCAAATGGGTGGCCCGGTTCAGAAAACAACCACTGGTCGAATCCGGGATTCCAGGCAAAAAGGTATTCGCCCATCGTCAGCAACCCGATCAGGGCGCATAGCAGTGCGCAGATGCTTGACAGGCGAAGCGACTGGGTGGAGTGTGGCCGGGTAGAAACGAGCAACGGAATCCCCGCCAGGATAAAAGCCAGGGCGGTATTAGCCTTTATGGACACCCCGTCTGGCATGATGGTCTTGAAAAGAGTGATGTCAAAAGCCCAACCGACAAGAACGAGTCCAGCCGTAACGATCGACAGCGCCCCCACCAGTAACGGCAGTTTTTTTAACACTCGGTTCCAATCGTTTATTGGTCGTTCCTGTTGCACCGGTTGTGGGTGGTGGAATTCTGTGTTATTCATTCTTTGCGCACCTCATAATAACACGGAATTTGCTTCGAGCAGTGCTTTTGCATGCTCGGTATTAATGGAATTTCAATGCGTTAAGTATCCTATCTGTTCGCCATGCGCTTGTCGAAGAGCGGTTGTTCCGGCGATCTCATTCTTTCAGGCTAGCAAAAATCATATGGAAAATCTAATAGTATGTTGAATAGTTTTTTCTGGGGCTGTCAGTGTCTGGATAACCTGAAAGAATTCTGCTGCATGCGATGTTGTTACCCGGTCCTCGTTGTGATTAAGAATGCGGGCAAGGCTAAAAAAACCTGATCAGCCATTGAATGCTTGACAATATGCGGCACTGGCTTGATAATTTCTTTGTGATAACTCCCGGCTTTGCCGGAGGTGACTGACAGCATCCATATGGATCAGATGAAAATTTACACGCGCCGGATGGTCTGCCCTGGCAACGCTTCAGTTCAGAACGAAGGGAGGATGTATGGAAGATGTGAACCCGAACCTGATAACTTGTATAGTTCAGCGCGGCGAGGCCGATAGGGTGGTGGAAGCGGCGATGCAGGCCGGCGCTCAGGGCGCCACCCTTTACTATGGCCGAGGCACCGGCATTCGTGAAAAACTCGGCTTTGCCGGGATGTTCATTAAGCCGGAAAAAGAGATCATTTTGATCATTACCAAAAATGAACAGACGGATGCGGTGTTTGAAGCAGTGGTCAAGTCGGCCCGGCTTGAGGAAAAGGGTCAGGGCTTCGCATTTCTCCATAAACTTGATCGGGCCATCGGCTTCGTGACCAAGTGAATCCCTGGCCGGCAGGATATTCGCATATGGTATTTGCATAGATGGGCCGATATTTTTTTATCTCCGGCTGCGCGGTTGCGCTCTTGCATTTCGGCGGGATTACCTCCGCGGAGGTGCTTGGTGCGGTGGTTGGTTTTCTTGTCGCCAACCATGCGGTGCTTGTTGGCGGAGGCCTGTTCGGTGTCCTCGCCCTGGTTTTTGCCTCGCTGCTTTTAAGGGGAGGTGGTTTTTTTAATATCCTCTATGCGATGGCCAGGGTTGTTTATGAACTGGTGCAGCTGCTTCTTTGTGCCATGAGCTTAGCCGCCCTGGTTTTCTGGTTTGATCTCGGGGTGAATTTCTGGTTGGAGGGTGGAGGAACCCTGGCTCTTATTCTTTATGCCTGGTTCTATGGCGCGGCCTTCAGCCTGCACGTTTTTGATTTCAACTATCCGGTCAAGGAGGCGTTGCTTTCCTATTCCACCCTTCCTTTTGTCTGTCTGGTAGTGATCTGGCTCAATGGATTTATCCCGTTGTAATCTTGCCTCAAAAAAGACATTGTGATAGATTGCCGATTGTGCTTGACCCGCAGCATTACGGCTCTTCTATTCTTTCCGCCTCCGGTCGTGTGCCTACGAAACTCCAAATGAGGTTACAGCATGCACAGTTTCATTAAGCGCGTACTTTTGGCTGTTGCCGCAGTTTTTCTCTTGTCCACCTCCCTGTATGCCGCCCCGAAGGGTGACACCTTGATCTTAGGGGTCTTTCCGTATATCTCGGCGAACCAGATGATGGAGCAGCTTTCCCCGCTGTGCAAACGAATTGAGGCGGCGTTGGGCAAAAAGGTCACCATGGTGTCTGCTCCGGATTTTCTGAGTTATGTAGAGCGCACGGCCAAGGGCGAATATGATCTGGTGCTCACCGCGCCCCACATGGGGCGTCTTGCCCAGAAGCGTGACGGCTGGCAGCTTGTTGTCCAGTCCGGGCAAAAAACCGCTACGGTGATATTGGTGCGCAAGGAGTCCCCTATCCGCAAGCTTGAGGATCTTCGCGGCAAAAAGATGGCCGTCGGCAATTGGCGATCCGTGACCTACCTTTTGGCCGAAGAGGCGCTTGCCCAAAAGGGAGTCACCTTGGGCAAGGATGTCGAGGTTCTTGAGACCGCCACTTTTTCCAACGTGGTCCAGTCCGTGTTTCTGGGGGAAGCGGATGCCGGGGCAACTCCTACCTTGCTCTGGGATAAGTGGATCAATGTCAACGAGGAGCAACATCGTCAGCTCCGCGAGATTTTCCGCGCGAAACCCGCGACTCCGTCCTTTCTGGTGATGGCCAACCCCAAGGCGGATCAGGCGACCATCCAACGCTTGCGTGAATCGTTGTTGAGTTTTAAGGATACCCCCGAAGGCAAGGATTTTATGCAAAAAAGTCAGTTCGAGTCGTTTTTACCCCTTGACGATGCGACCATGGCGCGGATCGATCCCTACGTTCATGTCCTTGTTCAACCAAGGTAAATACATGACCGATCAGTCCCACTCTGTCCCCTGGTACCGTTCGTTACGGTTCAAACTCGTGGCAACCGCCATCACCGTCGAGTTGATCATGCTCTCGGCGTTGCTCTTCAACAGTTTTCGCCTGCTCGACCAAGCGGTTGAGTCGCAGACCCAGGCGCGGCTTGAGGCCTTTCTCCCCCTGCTCGACGCGGCGCTGGCGGGCCGTGTGTTCCAACGCGATCACACCGAGGTTAAGGCGATTCTCAATCGGTTGACCAGCACGCGGCGCACCGACATCCGCTACATCACCGTGCTTGATCCGGACGGCAATGTCATCGCCTCCTCGGGAAATCTTGATCATGAGGTGCTGCCCAAGGAAGACCACAGCGTTGCCGAGGCCATGACCGATCTCACCTACGATGCCCGTCTGCCCCTGACCATCATCGGCAATGAAGTCGGTTCGGTCCATTTCGGCCTTTCCCTGAACTCAATGGTGACCACGCAAAACCAGGTCGTCCAGGAGGGCATTTTTATTGCCGCGTTCGAGATTTTGCTGAGTCTCCTGCTGCTTGCCAGTGGTGGTTATCTGATCACCCGCCACATCCGATCGCTGACCGAAGGAACCCGCCGGGTTGCGCAAGGCGACTACAGTGCGCAGATCCTTATCCCCGGCAACGATGAGATTACCGTGCTTGCCAACGATTTTAACGCCATGTCCGCAGCGGTCGCCACCCATGTCAATGAGCTCAGGGCCAGCGAGATGCGCTCCCTGGCCATCTTTAACGCGGTCAGCGAGGCTATCTTTATTCACGATGCGGCAACCGGCGAGATTCTTGACGTCAATCAGCGGATGTGCGAGATGTATGGCTGCACCAGGGAGGAGGCGCTTCGTTGCGATCTCGCTGTTTTCAGTGCGGACATTCCTCCGTACACACTGGATGTGGCGCTCACTAGAATTCAGACTGCTGTGGCAGGCACTCCGCAGACTTTCGACTGGCTGGCCCGGGCAAGGGATGGTCGTCTGTTCTGGGCGGAGATCAGCCTGCGACGGGCACGGATCGGTGATGACGATCGCCTGATCGCCGTGGTCCGCGACATCAGCGATCGTAAAAAGAATGAAGAACACATTACCCGCCTTGCCACCGCCATTGAGCAGGCGGCGGAAGACATTATCATCACCGATCTCGACGGGGTGATTCAGTACGTTAATCCGGCCCAAAAAAACACCACCGGTTATGCGGACGACGAACTGCTCGGCAGCAGCCTCTCCCTCTTCAAGAACGAAAAGGGTGACGAAGTTTTCGACCGTAATATTTGGAATATCCTCAAGGACGGCCGCAAATGGGAAGGTCGGCTGGTAAACCGTGCCAAGGATGGTCGCGTTCTTCTCCAGGATTCGATCCTCGCCCCAATCCGTGACGCAGCGGGTACGGTCTCCGGTTATGTCTGCACCCGCCGTGACGTCACCCGGCAAGTGGAAACAGAAACCCACCTTGCCCAAACCCAGAAACTGGAGGCCATCGGCACACTGGCCGGCGGTATTGCCCACGATTTCAACAATATCCTTTCCGCCATCGTCGGTTATACCGAACTTGCCCTTGCGGAGAATCTCCCTCGCGAGCAGCGTATGGAGTACCTGCGAAGGGTTTTGCAGGCCTCCGGTCGAGCCGCCGATCTTGTCAGGCAGATCCTTGCCTTCAGTCGCATGGAAACCCAGGGAGTCCGTTCAATTAAGGTCAAACCAATCGTCAAGGAGGCTCTCAAGCTCATCCGGGCCACGATTCCAAGCACCATTGAAATCCGTGGCAATATTGCCTCCGAATCCCTGACCCTTGCCGATCCCGGTGAAATCCACCGCATCATCATCAACCTGTGCACCAATGCCGCTCTTGCCATGCACGATACCGGGGGCGTGCTGGCTGTCGACCTTGAGGATGTCGAGATCGATGCCGCCTTTATCTCCAATCATCCCTGGCTGGTGAGCGGGCAATTCTTGTGTCTCACCGTGAGTGACACGGGTTGCGGCATGAATCCTGAAATTGCCTCCCGCATCTTTGAACCCTTCTTCACCACACGCTCCCAAGGGCAAGGTACCGGCATGGGACTTTCCGTGGTTGACGGCATCGTGAAAAGCAGGGGAGGGGCGATTGTGGTAACCAGCGAATCCGGCGCCGGCGCCACTTTCAAGGTGTTTTTGCCGGTAACCGTTGCCGAGGATATCCCGAAACCCACTGAGGCAGAAGGCTTCATGGGTGGAACGGAAAGAATTCTTTTTGTCGACGATGAGCTTATGCTGATGGAGCTCGCCAAGATGATGCTTGATGGTTTGGGCTACCGGGTCGATGCGTATTCGTCCAGCATTGAGGCCCTTGCCTCCTTTGAAAAGTCGCCGGACGATTATGATCTGGTGGTCACCGATATGAATATGCCGCAGATGAGCGGCGATGTTCTGGCGGAAAGAATAAAGGCGGTGCGGCCCAGTCTGCCCATTCTTTTGTGTACCGGCTACAGTGATAAAAATACGGCAGGGTTGATCGATGCGGGCATTATTGAAGAAGTCGCCATGAAACCCATCGTCGGTACGCAACTTGCCCGCGCCATCCGCAGGGTGCTTGACCGTTAAAAAAAACGCCGCCGGTCACGGGACCAGCGGCGGGAGGGGTCAGGCAGGGCGCCGGGTCAGGCTGGGTCAATCGTCGAAATCACCTTCCGGGCCTTTGTCGGTGCCGAGGGTGGCCGCCCGTTGGGCGATCTTGTCGCCGGTCCATTCGGCAGGATCTTCGATGCGTCCGACCTTTGGCCCCATGTCGTATGAGCCTTTCTCCAGGATGGCCTTGATCCCCAAGGGGGCGCTGTCCTGGGCGTTGAATACATTGACCAGCAGATTATAGACAAAATCCTCCACCCGTTGCACCATCCGTTCCCTGACCGCCCTGGGTTGCCCCATCAGTTTCGGCTCAAAAGGCAGGTTAAGGCTCTTGTAGTTGCCTTTTTTCCAGCCGTTTGCCTCGGCGTATGCCACCATTTCCCGCCAGAGGTTTTCGGTGACTCCGGCGTCTTTCACCTTGATGAAGTTGCCGTTGTCGTCCAAGATGGCATTCCCGTAATCGTTGACCTGCAAGCCCCAGGAAACCATCTGCAGGGCCGTGGCCACATTTGCCTTGGTGGTGGAGGTTTTGGCGGCGATCTCCCGCAACCGCTCCGAACTGTTGCCCGAGGTGCCGTGCTGGGCGCCGGAGACATGGTACGGGGCCAGACCGGCGTGGACTTCGGCGGTGAGCCCCACCTGGATGCCCTGGCCGCTTTCTTCAATGCCGTGGGTGGTGCCGTTGTTCAAGGCGATCCAGTCCGGAAAGATGTTGTGGGCGTTTAACCCTTGGATGAGGAAGATCGCCTCCGCAGGGGTGGAAAGCCCCTGGTCGCCCTTGATCTCGCCGATCTCCGTTTCCAGACCTGCCCAGGCCGGGACCAGTTGCGTCAGGGCCAGATTGGTCAAAAGATTCTTATCGTCCGGCAGATGGGAGGCATCGATGGCGATGGAGGTGATGCCCGCCTCGAAGATGGTGGGGATCTCCACCTTGGCGAAATCAAGATCCGCTTCTTTTTTGATCCCGTAATGGTCGGCATGGATGGCCACCGGCACGGTGATCCCCAGTTCGTTCATGGCCTGATCCACTTGCGTGGCCATGTTCCAGTAATTCACCGGGCAGTAAGCGTTTGCCCCGCCTTCGGAACGGGCGATCTCGATGATGATCGCGGCATTGGCCCGCTGCGCGGCCAGCAGGGCGCCGCGGATGATGAAGTTGTTGCGGCCGTTGGCGGCGATGGTCATGGCTTTGCCCTTGGCCATGAGCGCCCGGTCGATTACCTTGCCGCTGACGATCAACGCCTTGGAATTGGGGAAGAGTTTGACCACGTTGGGTGGCCGTCCGACGGCAAGCGCCTTTTCAAAATCCGTATGGGGGACACACATGATGGAACCTCCTTGGTGTGCGGATAATCTGTTGGGTTGTCTGGCGCCATTATAGTGGATCCGGACAAGGCGTCATCAAAAAAAATAGGAATTGTTCAGGTGATTAGGCTGAAGTATCCAGAAAATCCTCAACCTTCAGTCTTCAGCCTTCGGTCTTCGTTTTATCCTCCAGCAGCTCGAATCGGATTTTGCATGTCAAAAATCACAAGGCCATGCCGCACACGGTAAGGGCCGATCCCTCGCGATGCAACAAGTCCCGGTTCTTTATTCATGGGTTGTTTTTTTGCTCTGTTGCAGTTGGTGCTTGACGGTTGCCACGAGTTCTATCGGATTGAAGGGTTTACTGATATAATCGTCCGTCCCGGCTGCCAGGCATTTCCCCCGATCTTCGGCAAAGGCAAAACCGGTCAGGGCGATGATGGGCAGATGGCCCCCGGTTCGCTGCTCTTTTTCCCTGATTTTTTTTGTCGCTGTATAGCCGTCCATGATCGGCATCTGCATGTCCATAAGGACAAGATCTATGTGTTCCTGCCCAAGCAGGATGAGCGCCTGTTCGCCATTTTCCGCAACACTGATCCGCCACCCTTCGCTCTTCAGCATCTCCTCGGCCAGGACCCGGTTGACAAAATCATCGTCAACCACCAGGATGTGGACATCGTTCCGCGCTTCCCGCAAGGTATGCCGAGTGATCAGGTCGCTGGTTACATGCGGGGAATCCGGTTCGGCAAGCACCAGGCATATGGTCTCGAAAAGTTCGTCCGGGGAAATGTCGCCGGTGAGATAGGCACTCACCCCGAGCAGGCGGTGATGCTGGGCGTCTCCCCTGAGTCCGGAGGGGGTGACGAGGATAATGGGGGTGTGCTGAAAACGGACATCTCTACGGATTTTTTCGATGAGAGCAAAGCAGTCTTCAGTCATACTTATGATCAAGAGGTCACAGGAGGGATGCTCCAGCCGAGGTGGCCACTCAGCGGGCGGAGCAATGCAATCCACCTGCTTGAACGCGGATGGGGGCAGCTGTTCAAACTCCAAGGGTTGGCCCAAGGGATCCTGGATAATCAGCAGGCTGGTTTGCTTTAACCGATCAAGGGACATGCTGCACAGTGTTTTTTTCTCCTTGGGTATTTGGCTCAAGGAGATCGAGAAATGGAAGGTTGCGCCTTTACCCTCCTCGCTTTCAAGCCAGAGTGCGCCGTTCATCATTTCGATGAGATGGCGGCAGATGCTGAGGCCCAGGCCGGTGCCGCCGTATTTACGGGTCATGGAGCTGTCTGCCTGGGTAAAGGGGGCAAAGATGAGCTGCTGTTTGTCTTTCGCAATGCCGATGCCGGTATCCTGAATACTGAAATGCAGGGTTGTTTTCTCGGCGCTTTGCTCGGACATCTCCACCAGGAGAGAAATGCTCCCCTGTTCGGTAAATTTGGCGGCGTTGTCCAGCAGGTTTGTCAGGACATGGCGCAGGCGGGTTGCATCACCCATCCAGTGATTTGGAATATCCGGGGCAATGGAAAGAGTGCTCGCTATTCCTCTTTCGTTCAACTGGGCGGCACAGGGTAAAAAAACTTCGTTCAGTATATCCCGCAGGGCAAAGACGGTTGAGTCAAGAACCAGCTTGCCTGCTTCCAATTTGGAAATATCAAGGATCTGGTTGAGGATGACCAGCAACCGTTCCCCTGATTTTTTTATCATGCCCAAGTATTGTTGTTGTTTTTCATTCAGTTGGGTATTCAGGGTGAGGGTGGTCATGCCCATGATGCCGTTGAGCGGGGTGCGGATTTCGTGGCTCATATTGGCAAGAAATTCTGATTTTGCCCGGTTTGCAGCCACGGCGGCTTCCTTGGCCGCACTGAGTTCGCTCAGTGATTGCCGCCGTTCGGTGATGTCCTTGAAATTTTCCACAATCCCCAGCAGTGTTCCTGCTCGGTCCCGAAAAGGGGTTACCGTGCGCAGGCAGACAATTTTTTTTCCGCTGTCGGTAAGCTTTTCCATTTCTTCTTCTGTTTTTTCTTCGCCATTTTTGATGCGGGTCATGGGGCATCGATCCGTATGGCAATCAGGCCCGGGAAAGCTTTCGAAACATTTTTGCGATAAAGCCTCTTCGCGTTCCTTCTTGATCATGCCGAGCATCTTTTTGTTGATTTTCAAACAGGCAAAGTCGGTGCTGATTACCCGCATGCCGTCGGCTGCGGTGTTAAAAATCTGATCCATTTCCCAAAACGCATCCTGTGTCGCCAGCTTGGCTTTTTTTAAGGCTGTGATGTCAAGGCCGGCGCCGATTACGACGTAGGGTTTGCTTGGAAGTTCGGTGGCAATCAATGTTTGATAGAGCATGAGCTCGTGGGGCGTGCCGTTTGTTCCGCGGATATGCACTTCGTTTTTAACGATCATGCCGGGGGGCATCGCGCCTTGGTCAAGGTTCGGCGTGGCCGGCGGCGGCAGATCGGTGAAAACCTCGGATACAGTCATGTCGGAAAGGTGCTCACGGGAAAGAGCGGTTAAATCAAAGAAGGCCTTGTTGGCTTCCAAAAAATAGCCGTTGATATCTTCATAAAAGATAGGGGCGGGAATGGCGTCGAGCAGTTTTTGTTGAAAGAGGAGACGCCGACGCTGGGCTCTGGCAAAGTAGCCGTGCAATCCCAGGATCAAAAGAAAAAGGACGGTGCCGCCGAGATAAAACAGGATAAAATGTGAAAGATTGAGATCAAGGTGTTGGTCTTCCTGGTAAGAGATGCGATATCCGGCCACCTGTTGTTCTTGGTCAAATAGGGGCAGGAATGTTATTATATAATATTTGCCGGACATCTTGAGGGTTCGGATAAAGGGTTTTTTTTGCCCCAGGTTTTCCTTGACCATGGGACGAAGTTTTTGATCTATCGCCGAAATGAGTTCCGGCGGCAGGTAATTTTCGTGCCACACCGTATGGGTGAGTTCTTCCTCTTTTTCTTGTTCGAACTCTTCGGAAAGGACGGAAGGGTGATACTTCTCCTTGGCAGAGCCAAGAAGTGCATGTTCAGCTTGGCTTTTTTTCAGGATGAAGCGGTAGTCGTTCTTGTGTCGGTGGGAGATGAGCTCCTGAAAATGTGCGGGGGGCAGGGCGAAGTCAACACTGCCCAGATATGTACCGCCCTGGCTCAGCGGGAAAATAAAGCGGAAGGCATCGAGATGTCGGCCAACCTCGAATCCCTCCAGATTTCGTTGTTCCCGGTTGATTTTTTTGATGATTGGCCGGATGGTGAGGAGATTATCGCCAAACTCTTCCGGTCTGTGCATGCGAAGAAAACTCGTCCCGTCCGCAAAAATGAAATGCACATGGGTGAAGAAATTTTGTTGGATGATGGTGTATGCGGGAGAGAATTTTTCATAAAGTCGGCGCCGGAGCGTTTCTTTTTCTCCAGGGTCGGCGTCTGCTGCTTTTTGAAGCAGGGTGAGAATTTCGGGATGATTGACAAAGGTATTGTAAAAGAGGTGGGCTTGAATCCGGTAAAAGTCAACGGTCATTTGCTGGGCACTTTCTTCCTGTTCGAGAATGTGCTGGAGGTAGCCTGCCCGGTCCGTGTTTTGATCTTGAATTAAGGCAGTTATCAAAAGAAGCTGGAAGATGCCGAATATCAGGGTGTAGCCCAGCAGCGGATGATGCTTTTTGGCTGTGTCGCCCGAAAAAAGGGTGCCGGCTCCCGAGGGCTTGGCAAAGTATTGCAAGAATTTTTTGATCCATTCCGGCCGGAGAGGACAGGGCATATGTGCAGATCCTTTATCGCAGGCGGTGGTCAGTTTTGGGCCAATGGCGAGCCGAAAAACTTCTGGATGAGTTCATAGAGCTTTTCTCTTGAGATCGGTTTGATCAGATAGGCATCGCAAAGCTTTTTCTGGAACAGCTCGACAATGATCTCTTTGTCGCTGACCGCGGTGGTCATCACGATCTTGCTGGGTTTTTTTACCCCCAGTTCCGCCTCAAGTCTTCGCATCTCCTTGGCCACCTCGGTGCCGGTCATGCCCGGCATCATGATGTCCAGGCAGACCAGATCGTAGGGCCTTTTTTCCACCAGTCCGTTTTTGAAGGCGAGGATGGCTTCAAAACCATTCACCGCGATATGGCAGGTGCCAAGAGGGTGAAGAAATTCCTGGGTGATGTAGCGGCTGATGAATTCGTCTTCCACGATCAGGGCTGTGAGCCGAGGCAAACGGAGCAGGTCGGCGGCCGTGATCACTCCTGCCTCCGGGCAAGGCGGCTCCGAGGCAGGAGCGGTCGGCGCAGGGGGAACTTGAGGCGGAGGCGGTGGTATCACGTCGGTGGCTTGAGACTGGGACTGAGGCGGAGAGGCACCAGGCTCTTTCACCACCGTAATCAGCTGCCGAATGAGTTCCTGCGATTCCTGGGTTACCTCCGGCGCCGCTGGGTTCTCGGCTTCAAGGATGACCTTGATCTGGTCCCTGGCGGCAAGAAAAACGTCGAGGCATTCTTCCGTGAGCTTGGCCTCGCCCTTGCGTATGGCATCGATGGCGTTTTCAAACTTGTGGGCAAAATCCGCCACCTCGTTAAAGCCGAACATGGCGCCCGAGCCTTTTACCGTATGCACGGCCCGGAAGATCCGGTTGATATGCTCGGTGTTTGCCAGGTCGTCCCGGAGCAAGAGCAGGGTACCCTCGATGTCGTCGAGAAGTTCGAATGCTTCCTCTTTGAATATTTCAGTTTCCATACAAGCCTCGGGGGAATAGTGTAATGTTGCGGAAAATCAGCTTTACATTTAAAAAGTATACATGCGATGATTGGCTTAATGCTATTTTTTTTAGATTCGGGCGCAGTGTTTTTTTATGCAAGGTGTTGCCTGGGAACAGAAGAGGAGGTTTTGTCCAATGGCGGTTGAAAAGATTATAGATGAAACAGAGGATGATTGGGCGGACGACAATGAAGATACCCAGAAGGACAAGTATCTGACCTTTCATCTGGCCCAT